>Ga0334888_1000257_pt1 | contig 88015 bp, 78 predicted proteins | sample GraSluR1_MG_FD_207227 | JGI IMG/M metagenome (GOLD analysis project Ga0334888, IMG submission 207227) | Sludge microbial communities from methane-producing bioreactor in Wageningen University, Netherlands - Granular Sludge_3_08-R1 | ecosystem: Engineered > Bioreactor > Anaerobic > Unclassified ... | reverse complement strand
CTTTATCATTACATCCATCTCTTCCTGTTTGCTGACAGCTATCATCAATGTCAAAGCGACTAGTAGGCTGTAACATCTAAATGTTGTATATAATCAAAAATAGTTGTATCTTTGTTGTGTCATCAAACACAACACGATACGATTATGCCTATACAGAAGTACGAGGTGAGTTTGTCTGCAACGGATCGCAAGCAACTGACCAAGATTGTAAAGTCTGGAAGCTCTCCAGCACGAACCATCCTCAGGGCGAATATCCTTCTTGCCGTGGACAAGAATGGAAAGAAACCCATGACCGTCCAGGAAACCGCTATAGCGTTCAACACATCCGCTACGACAGTGCAGAATGTGCGAACCAGCTATGGAGAGAAGGGACTCGAAGCAACTCTTCTGCGGAAGAAAAGGGAAACGCCCCCGGTAGAAGCCAAAGTTACGGGAGAGGTCGAGGCTCATATTATCGCTTTGGCTTGTGGGGAACCTCCCAAGGGATATGCCAAATGGACACTTCGTCTTCTTGCCGACAAGTCGGTCCAACTGAGGTATATAGATTCGATATCTCATACGCAGGTTGGTCGCATTCTAAAAAAAACGAGTATAAGCCTCATTTGAAGAAGTGTTGGTGTATACCATCCTCCCATAGTGCGGCTTTTGTGGCTGCGATGGAAGATGTTCTTGAAGTATACAGCCGGCCTTACGACGAAACCCTTCCTGTGATTTGCATGGACGAGAAACCCGTTCAGCTTCTTGCCCAAGCAAGAGAGGGCTTTACTTCCAACAGCACTGGCATACGATATGAAGATAATGAGTACGTAAGAAACGGCACCTGTAGCATCTTTCTGTTTACGGAGCCTCTTGCCGGATGGCGCCACGCTGAGGCAAAACAACAAAGGACAAGGACAGACTGGGCAAAGCGCATCAAGTGGTTGCTTGACGAGAGGTATCCGAACGTCGAGCGTGTTATTCTTGTGTGTGACAACCTTAATACTCATAATATCGCGTCACTTTATGAAGCGTTCGAGCCCGAGGAAGCACTCAGGTTGGCGAAGCGTCTTGAAATACACCATACGCCCAAACATGGTAGTTGGCTGAATATTGCGGAAATTGAACTCTCCGCTTTGGGAAACCAATGTTTGTACAAACGGCGCATAAGCAGTGTTGAAAATCTTAACGAGGAGCTATTGTCCTGGAATACGGAGCGTAATGCTGGTCAGAAGAGTGTCAATTGGCAGTTCAAGACTGCAGACGCCCGTACAAAACTGAAGCACCTCTATCCTATATTGAACTTTTAAATGTTACAAAGTACTAGACGGTTCTTTTACAGGAATTGCTGCCAACATGGAATTGCACTACCAGGCAGTCAATTCATTTGGTGCGCAGGTGTATATGGTCGGCTCCAATACTACGTCCAGCGAAAGTATTGAACAAAACGGGGAAACTGTCCCTCCGGAAACAGCATCGGATTTTCACAAGCCCGTGCGCGATCCGGCTCTTCCCTATTGGGTAATTCCCGACACCAAAGGGACATTGCAGGGGATACTGCACTATTACAGGCATTTTGAGTATTGCAGGGATGTGATCCTGCTGGTTTCGGAATCCACACCTGCCGGGTATATAGACTACCTGGAGAAAAGGGATTACGATTACATAAAAACCGGCAGTATACATGCGGATTACCGGGAAGCATTCCGGCAGCTTGCCCGGCGGTACGGTGTTGAAACCATTCTTGTGGATACGGGCAGCCGCCTGGGGAATGTTTTGCTAAACGAAGGCCTCATAGACGAAATAAGCCTGGTTTTTACACCCGAGATCCTTGGGAAAGCCACCCGGCATATATTTGAGGGGGTGGAAAAGAACATCAAATTACGCTGTCAGAAATGTGAAAAATTGCCTGACGGCTACATCTGGATCGTATACGAAATTATTAAGCCTTGTTTGTAAAACAATGACGATTACTTCTTTAGCCAAGCAACATGCTGTTGCGAAAAATGCTGTTTTCCCAAAATGTCTTTGTAAAGTGCCGGCCGCCTGGCGTTTTTGTAGCGTGTGCCTCCGGCCAGAAGGAGTTTTTCCCTTGTAATATTTGCCGAGGCAAAGCCGTCACCCAAATCCCGGCATTCCGCCAGAATATCACCGAAGGGATCCAGGATCATGGAACAGCCGTTTTTCAATTGATCATCATCCATGCCGATGGGATTGGAGAAAACCACATAGATCCCGTTGTCAAAAGCCCGGGCCGGAAGCCATTTCATAAGCCAGGCACGGCCTTTGGTGCCATTGAATTCCAACCGGAGCGAGGTGGGATCTGCGTGGCGGTTTTTCCACAGGTCAGGGTCTACAAAACCGGCACCGGGACGGGGAGACGGGGTGCACATGGTTACATGGGGCATGAAAATGATCTCGGCCCCTAAAAGCGAAGTAGCACGGACGTTTTCTATGATGTTGTTGTCGTAACAGATCAGGATCCCGCACTTCCATCCTTCCAATTCAAAAACACAATATTCGTTTCCGGGACTTAAAAAGGGATTGATAAACGGATGTAACTTGCGGTATCTGGCTACCAATCCGTCTTTATTAACGCACACATAAGCATTGTATAAGTTATCGGCCCTGTCTTTCTCAAAAAGACCGGCCAACAGGGTCACGCCTGTAGAGGCAGCTATCTGCTGCAGGCGGCGGATACTTTCTCCTTCCGGGATGTTTTCTGCCAGGTCCAGCATTTGTTGCCGGTTCAGGTGACGGGCAAAGGAATAGCCCGTGATGGAACATTCGTGGAAGGCAATAACACGGATACCTGTCCCTGACGCCTGAACAGATAATTTTTCAATAATGGATAAATTATACGCTTTATCACCGCTTTTATGTTCAAATTGCCCCGTAGCAATAGTAAGTGTCTTCATATTCACAAATATTAGTACATTTGAGATGATCTATCTGACAATTAATAAGATTTCTAATTTACAACAAGATGAAATATCTTAAGATTTGCCTGGCCGGATTTTTTTGCTTTTTTTTGGTTTCATGCGGACAACAAGATAATAAAACCTTCCATGAAATCCATGCATTGATTGAAAAAAGCAATTATTTCGCAGCCCGGGAACTCCTTGATCTTCAAAAACAAAATTTGTCCTCCAGGCATGAGCTGCTATTAGGGGCAATACTGGATAATGCCTTTAACTTAAACAGCATGTCACAGGAAAAAACAGACCGGTTACTTGACAGATCCCGGTTATTACCGGACACACTTCTGTCCCGGATCTATGCCATCCGCGAAGATAATGCTGTAAAACTCTATCAGTACAGTGAAGCTGCAAGGGCAGATTCCGTTAGGTTGCATGATTTCGGGCATATATTAACTGAAACGCAACAAAAAGACATCCAGAACAACATGATATTGTGGTCTGCGCTGTCAAACGTTCCACGGCAACAAGTCATCATGGAGGGAGAAACTGTATTGGAATTGCATAAGGACATGGCCGGACTGGACAACATAACCGTTTCGGCAGGCGGTGATACTCTGGGATTCATATTCGATACAGGGGCAAATCTTTCCACAATATGTTTGTCGGCCGCAGAGAATATGGGAATGGAAATTATTCCTGCGGAAATACAGGTAGGTTCAATAACCGGAGAAAAAGTAATGGCACAGTTGGCAGTTTGTTCCCACATGAATATTGGTAAGATAGTGGTTGAAAATGTTGTTTTTCTTGTTTTTCCTGACGATCAACTCTCATTCCCGCAAATTGGATATAAGATCTCAGGGATTCTTGGTTACCCGGTTATAGAGGCCTTTGGTGAGATACAAATTACCCGGAATGGCAACATGATCATTCCCAAAGAGTATTCATCCTTTTCCGGACCTTCCAATATGGCCATGGATGGACTGACGCCTTTAATTTGTCTGGAAGGGAATCCGTATACTTTTGACACAGGCGCCGATCACACTATGCTGTATGCCGCTTATTATCAAGATAACAGGGAAATAACTGAAGAAAGCTGCACGCCCGAAAAAATAACATTCGGAGGGGCTGGAGGAATACGCGAATTTGACGGTTTTGTTATAGATAAGACCTTTAATATATCGGGGAAAGAAATAGTCGTAAAAGGAATTCACCTGCTTAAGGATAAGATTAAAGAATCAGAAACCGTTTACGGGAATATTGGGCAGGATGTCATGGGACAATTCGGAAAAATGATCCTGAATTTTGAACAAATGTTTATTCTTTTTGAATAATGGCGGGCGTCAAACTCCATTTGACCCTAAAATGAATAAGCCGTTCAGCTTGGATGCTCGAACGGCTTAAATATTCATTATGAAGTGCAAAGATACGCCTGTTTTTTGATAAAACAAATTTTAACGAAAAAGTTTATCAACAATTTGTACACCTGTGAATGATCCGTCTTAAAACTCTATGCCTTTTCTGGCTTCTGTGCCTTTTGAGTAATAATGTTTAATTTCCTTCATTTCTGTCACCAGATTTGCACGGGCAATTAATTCCCGGGGGGCGTACCTTCCTGTTATGATTAACTCATTTTGAGGTTTTAACAAGTTGACAACGTCCAGTAACTCTTCCAGGGTAAACAAATTGTAATAAAGAGCAATGCAGGCTTCGTCCAGGATGATCAAATCGTATGATCCGGATTCAATAACCGATGTTATTTCCTGCAATCCGTCCCGCGCGGCCTGAATATCGCACTCTGCAGGTGTATGAACAATAAAACATTCCAGTCCGTATTGTTTAACAACGATGGACGGAATGTCTTTTAAAACGTTCAATTCTGAATAGTGCCTGCCTTTGACGAACTGGGCAAAAAACACCTTGTTACCGGCTCCGGCAGCACGGATGGCCATCCCTATGGCTGCCGTGGTTTTCCCTTTTCCGTTACCGGTATAAACGTGGATCATTCCAATGTTTTTTGCATCCAGATGATATCATAAGGAGTCCCTTTTTTTGTAATAATCTTCTGGAACCTTCCACATTCAACAAATCCGTTTTTCTTATGAAAATCAATGCTCTCGGTGTTTTCAGAAGAAATGTTGGCCAGAATGGTTTTGATGCCGACTTTCAGGGCTTCCTCTTCAAGCTTTTTCAGCGCCATTGTCCCCAGCCCCTTGCCGGTATGATCCTTATTGATAAAATAGGAGATTTCGGCACATTGTTTAAAAGTTGGGAAGGGATTGTAAGCGTGTAACAGGCAAAATCCTACGATTTCTTCATTCTCCTTGATCACGTATGCCGGGTAACATTTGGTCATGTCCAGGAACTTTTCGTAATACTCATAAGGCAAAACATCATCCGGATAAGCGGCAAGACTATTGTCCACGTAATAGTTATAGATGTCCATTACGGCTTGTCGATGCTCGACAGACATTGTTTCAAAGGTAACTTTCATAGATCAGTTGTTTAAGCTATTGCAATATAGTAAAAAAAACGAATACCTGATCACCTGAAATCCCATGGTGCAACCGGATCCGGGTCAAGCCAGAGACCCAGATGATGTTCTCTGGCCCGGGTTTCCAGTTCTGCATATAAGAGTGTGTCATCATACTCTTTGTAATGCCAGGCCAGTCCCAGGCGAAGCATCTCTGCTGATATGTCTTTGATTTTCCTGGTCTTAACAGTAACTATATAACGACCCCACCCGTCCCGTGAATGAACGGTAACTGTCACTTTTTTGCCGTGGATCATCTCTTTCAGTTTATCCGTAGAGATGCTGCTAAAGGCCTGTTTACGTTCCGGTGCATCAATGCCATAGATACGAAAACGTATTTGCAGGTCGTCCCGGTTCAGGGCAGTAAAAGTGTCTCCGTCACTGATAGAAACAACTTTTACCTTAAATGTTTGTGCCTGTAAGGATATTACAGAACAGATCAGCAACAATAGGAACAGTGGCTTTTTCATTTACCGGCAGGTCCCTGGTATTCGGATTTACCAAAACCCAGGATCGGAAGAAATATCCAAGGCAGAAGTATCAGCCCTATCGTAAAATCGGCTTTTTTGCCGAAACTTTTTGCCAGCAGATTCAGGCCCCATATCAGGAAAACGATGTTGACAAAAGGAACCAACAGAAGTAACAGCCACCACCAGGGTTTGCCTATGATCTTAAGACCAACCAGGTAGTCATAGACAGGGATAAGGCAGGCCCACCCGGGTTTTCCGGCTTTGGTGAAAATATACCACAGGGCAACGATCTGTATTACCGACATATAAACGCCGAAAGTAACCCACATGATAAGCAGGGGCAGTAAAAACATGAATTCGCCGTTGGCGAAATTGCAAGTTTCCAGGTTTTCAAATAAACATTCCATAACGTTATTTTTTTAAGGGTTAATATTTTAATGTGGCTCGAAAAGGTCCCGTTTTTAAGGCATCCCTGACGGCTTCTTCGGTAGTCAGGAAAGTCATGTTGAACCGGGATACTGCTTTCCGGTTGGTATAATAATTTTTTATGCAAAGGATCTTCATATTATTGACGGAAAGTGAAGTGGGAAGACCCAGAGAACGAAGCACATTTCCGGCATAACCCAATGCCATCAACAAAGGCCGTGTAAGGGGAACCATTAGGGGTTTTTTACCTGTCAGGCGGGCAACAATACTAAAAAATTCCCGATAAGTCAGGTTTTCGTTCACCGTCAGGTATTTTTCACCGGGCCGGCCTTCCTCCAATGCATTGACCACGCCCCGGGCAACGTCGGCGGCATGTACGAAATTTTTCCCTCCGGGGGGATAAAAGACAATTTTCCGGTTAAGTGCCATCCGGAGGATCCGTCCGGAACTCGGCTTGTAATCATAAGGGCCTATCATGAATGAAGGGCTGACCGTAACCACATTGATGCCGTTGCGGGCTGCAGCATCTACCATTTCCTGCACACGGATTTTGCTCTGGGCGTAAAGGCAATGGGTGAAAGGGGCTGCAGGCGGGTGCTCTTCACTGCCGGGGTCCAGTGCGGTCCCGTATCCGAATGTATTTGCTGTACCAATATAGACGAGTTTCTGTATGTTCATGGCACGGCATACTTCCAGGATGCTTTTTGTGCCTTGCAGATTGACGGGATCATAATCCTGAAGTTTCAGGTGTTTCTGGGATGTGTCGGCTGCCGTGTGGACGGCCAGGGAACAATCCTGTATCCCTTTTTCCAGTGAATTCCGGTCCCTGACATCGCCAAGAACCAATTCCAGATGGGGATGTGTGTAATCAATGAACCTTTTTTTGTCACGCACAAGAGCTTTCACGGCATAGTTTCTCCTGAGCAGTTCCAATACCAGGTTGGTGCCCAAAAGTCCGTTTGCTCCGGTGACAAATACGGTTTTCATACTGGCGTGTTGTCTGTGGTGTTGATTTCTCTTCTGACGGCACGACTGAGTAATGGTAAACGTATGTATATGGGAACCAGTTTCAGGATCAACCAGTTCAGCCCGTTGACCAGGCTCAGCATGATCATGGTGTCCCGTTTAAACAATTGCCGTACGGAGATGGCGGCTACCTTTTGGGGACTCATAATGCCCCAATGGCTGAAGAATCCCTGTTTTTCAATACGCCTTGTCACTTCGACATTCGTTTTCATGGGTCCGGGGTTTACTACGCTGACAAACAGGTTGGTGTTCTTGTATTCCTGGTAAAGACTCCGGGAAAAATAATGTACAAAAACCTTGGAGGCCGGATACACTGTCTTGTATCCTATGGGACTGAAAGCGGCCATACTGGAAACGTTCAGGATGTATGATTTTTCCTGCTTCAGCAGATTAGGGACCAGCAGGCGGGTCAGCAGCGTGGGGGCCATCACGTTAAGCTGAATGATCCTGTCCAGATAATCTATTGTGGCTTTTTCAAACTTAACTGTGCCGCCGGTTCCTGCGTTGTTGATCAATAAAAATACTTCGAATTTTTCGTTGATTTTTTCTACCAGATCCAGGATCTGCTGTTTTTGTGTCAGATCACATTCATAACAACAAGATGAGACCTGATACTGTTCACGGATTTCCTGGCAAAAAAGGGAAAGACCGTTTTCCGGTAAATCCACCAGGATGGTGTTCATATGCTGTTTTGACAATTCCAATGCAAAAGCCCGCCCCAGACCGTGGGCTGCTCCCGTAACTATGCAATAGCCATCTGTCGGCACGGATTTCATAAGGTGCAATATACAAAAAAAAGTAACAAATTTCCTATATTTGCATAATATGGGACATATAGACACAGTAAACGCTAAATGGCTGGAAGACATGGTCTTTCAAGCCGGAATCAATGGTCACCAGGTATTAATGGATGCGGATTCCTCGTTTGGTGGACAGGATAAAGGCCCCCGACCAAAACCATTTATGCTGGCGGCTTTGGCCGGTTGTACGGCTATGGATGTGATTTCCATTCTTAAAAAAATGCGGGTGGTTCCCAAATATTTTAATGTCAGGGTGGAAGGTGAATTAACGGAAGAGCATCCCGTTCATTACAAAAAGATCCACGTGACTTATGAGTTTGTGGGGGATGGGTTGCCTGTGGATAAATTAAAACGGGCGGTTGAATTATCCGAAAACAATTATTGCGGGGTGGCTCACGTTTATAAACAGGTAATGGAAGTAACCTCGGAGATCACGAACAAATCAGACGGGTAAAATACCCAGGATCAGCAAAGTGCATATATGGGCGACGATCAGAATAGCCAGGGATTTGTATTTCAGGTAATAGAATCCGAAAACAATCCCTATCAGGAACGGTATCAACATATTGATCCAGCTGCCATACGTGTAATGTAATGCGGCATACAAAACAGCACCTATCAACACTGCAGCCCATTGTTTATTCAAAAGCGAATGAAGGCGCGGCAACATGTATCCTCTAAAAATGGATTCTTCTACAATTCCGGCGCTAATAGAAGTAATTATCAGGAGAAGAGGCCTTTCGTGTTGGTATGCTGTCATCTCGGCCTGAACATGTGTATCCGCAAGAGACATTTGCATAAGTGAAAAAAGATAGGGAATGTAGTTGACGGCGAAAAAAATCACCATTAAAACGAACATGCCCCAAACAAAGAACCAGAAAGGGTATTTGGTTTCTTTTAACAGAAAGAAGGGTTTTTTTTCAATGTAATGAACATATAGCCAGATCAAGAGCAACCAAAACCATAACAGTCCCCTGGAGACATATCCCCAGGGCAGGTAGTCGGGAATACTCAGGGAGGCAACGGAATAGAGGATCAGTTTAAGGGTGACAGTCAGAATGATCCCTACAATAAAAGGAGCTTTAAACTCGTTTTCTGCCAGATACTTTTGTAATATCATAGTTGCTGAATGAAATTCAGAAGACTAAAATACAAAATTTTAAATTGGCAGTAAAATTTCTCTCCCGGCAGGTTCCCTTTTTTTTGTATCTTTATGACGATGAAAACTGATAGAGATGAAAACATACAGAAGAGAATTTTACATTGAAACACCTACCCGCCGTGCTTTTGTGAACATTACCCCACAGGTGCTTAAGTGCCTGGAAGAAAGTGGGGTACAGGAGGGTATACTGCTGTGCAATTCCATGCACATTACCTCAAGCGTTTTCATTAACGATGATGAGTCGGGACTTCACCATGATTTTGAAAAATGGCTGGAACGTCTGGCTCCCGAACAACCTTATTCCCAATACCGTCATAACGGAGTGGAAAACAATGCCGATGCTCACCTCAAGCGCCAGGTCATGGGACGCGAAGTGGTGATTGCCGTTACCCAGGGCCGGCTGGATTTTGGAACGTGGGAGCAGATCTTTTATGGAGAATTTGACGGCAAACGTAAAAAACGCATCCTGGTTAAGATTATCGGGGAATAAAAATGTATTTGCGCAGAATCTCTGAGATTCTATGGACACGTAAAGGAGAGAAGGTGACTTGTTTGCTTTGTCCGCATTATTGTGCCATCACTGAAGGTAAAACCGGACTATGCCGGACAAGGACCAATAAAGACGGGGTCTTGTTTTCACTGGCTTACGGGAATCCCTGTTCTGTTGCCATTGATCCGGTTGAAAAAAAACCATTGTATCATTTTCTTCCCGGTTCGCAAGTCTTGTCCATAGCTACAGCAGGATGTAATTTTCGTTGTTTAAATTGTCAGAACTGGACCATATCCCAGGCTTCTCCTGAAAATATTGATCACTATGATCTTTCTCCCGGGCAGATAATCAATATGGCATTGCGCCACAAGACTCCGTCCATAGCGTTCACATATACAGAGCCTACGGTCTTCTATGAATATATGTTTGACATTGCGGTCAAAGCGAAGGATCACGGCTTGAAAACCATTATGGTATCCAACGGGTATATCAACACAGCGCCACTTGAAGCGTTGTGTCCTTATATAGATGCGACCAATATTGATCTAAAGTGTTTTGATGATAAAATGTACCGCCGTCTTACGGGAGGAAGACTGCAACCGGTTCTGAACACACTGCTGACATTACAAAAAGCAGGGGTGTGGACAGAGATAACCCACCTTGTGATCCCGGGAATTACAGACAATATGAAATGGTTTGAAGCTATGTGCCTCTGGCTGGTGGATCATGGTTTTGCATCCACGCCTTTACATATAAGCCGGTTTTTCCCTACCCATAAACTGCCCCATCTGCCGCCTACTCCCGTTGAACAGATTATACGTGCCAAAGAAACGGCAGAAAAATCCGGATTACGGTTTGTTTATCCCGGGAACATCTAGCCCGGAATATCCGTGGTGGAAAAAATAAAGATCCGTGCGGTCTTCCACCCTTCCCAGCCCAGCCCGGCTTTATCCCGGGAGCAATGCCCCAGGAATTCTTCCAGACTCCATCCTGTCTCGGTGGCCACCTGGGGAAGAAAAACACCGGAACGCCCCCTGCTTTCAATAAGGATCCCGTGTTTGCCGAGTTGAATCTGCCCGGCATCCCGGATTTCTTCAAGCGGAGAAAGCACCGATATGTGGATCTCCAGATCCCCAAGTTCTTCTTTTTGTAGGGGCAAAAACCGGTCATCATAAAGAGCCGCAGCTTCGGCCATATCCCTTACCAGTTTGAAGAGCGGAAGATTTGCCGTCATTTGTCCAATACATCCGCGCAGCTTTTTACCCTTGTACAGAGTCACAAAGGCGCCTCTTTGCTGTTGAAGCAAAGGAGGGTACCCGGAAGCTTGTTCCAGGGATAAGTGTTTTCCCCTGACTACTACAGATTCAATGGATTTTCGGGCAATATCCAGTAACATTTCTTGTTCTTCCGGTTTTATACTGTCTCCGGAAGCGTTGTTTTGTTCTGTTACGGCCATAGCCCAGTACCCGACTACCTGCGACTTGTCCCCATATAAAGCAGAATCCCCGGAATTTTTATAATCAATAGCCCTATAGGAAAAAGAGCTGTTACCGGAAGTCATGTACAGAAGTGTCAGGACAGAGGTCCATCCGCACAAGCTGGTCGCCAACCCGGGCACGTGAAGCCGGCTGTTTTCCGTTAATGTTTGCATCAGGGCCTCCGGGGCGTTTTGCAGGATGGCATCCCTGGTGGCCGTATCAACTGTCAGGGCATCTTCGTACCCCGGGTAATGCGAAAAATCGGAACTGATAACGAACAGGTTATCCGTATTGAAATAAGGGACAAGCACTTTCGCGATTTTTTCACACACAGAAGGATCTGAAGTCCCAATAATAATGGGAACGATAACGTACTCATGCCTGAGTACATGATGCAGAAAAGGAAGCTGTACTTCCAGGCTGTGTTCGTCGCGGTGTGCCCGGCTGTCTTCAGAAAACAACCCGGGATTGGTTAAAACAAGTTTCTTGCAGAAATCAACATCTGTGGTGACAGTGCCATATGGCATCATAAAATCGCCCTGTGTATAAACAGCCGCCCCTTTTAGCGCAACCTGGTGCGAGGATCCTATGAGAAATATTCTTTCGTACCTGTGTTCTTCGTCTATCTGGTTGAATGCAGAAGCTGCCACCGTCCCGGAAAATACATACCCGGCATGCGGGCTGATAACAGCCCGGACATTATTACATTCTTTGGATTTGGCCCGGCTGAAGAGGTGTTCCAATTCCCGTTGTAGCTTTTCAGGAGAGGCGGGATAAAACCTGCCGGCAACGGCGGGGGTACGTGCCTGGGCTTTCATCTTAATGCCATTGGTATTCGGAACCTTCCAGAGGGTCTACGTTCTTGTACAGGAAGAACAACATGTTCTCATGGTTTTTCCACCAATCCCGGTACGCTTGTGCCACCTGTGAGTGAGATGTTTCATCGTCTGTGTCCAGGGGCTGAAATTGTGCTGAATCCGCATTTTCTTTCCTTATAAGCAACGGATTTTGTGAAGCAAAAGGCATAGTCCCGTCTTCACTTTTATTAGGAGCAAGGCGGATTGCCTCAATGATCCATAAAACATATATACCCAGACGGCATTCTTCCCGGTAAAAAGACGAAATGGGATTGACAGGAAAATGTATAAGGTGTTCTTTGGAGTCTGCGTACTTCAGGAGAGTCGGGATGGATTCACTTGTTAATTTTGGGAGCTTCAATGCATCATACTCTTCTGATCGAAGAAGATCAATAAAATATTCAGCTTCGGGCTGATTGTCGTCAATGTTGCGTTCACAGGAAGCAACGGACAATACCAACAACAATGATATGATCTTTAAATATTTCATAAAGCAAATATAATCACTTGCCGGTGTAAAATACCGGGTTCTAAAAACATCGGGGTCATCCTTGTAAAAAAAGGCAGTTTCCGATAAGTTCATCTCCCGGGCAATAAGCTGCATCTGCTTGTCCGCCACAGGACCATCCAGGATTATAACCCCGGCCGGATTGCCTTTAAAAGGAACATCTGTAAAAGAATCTACCTGAAATATAACGTTTTTATAAAGAGCCTTTTAAATGCTTTAAAGCCGCTTCGTAATCCGGCTCTTGTGTAATTTCGGGTACGTATTCAACGTACTGAACGATCCCCCGGGAATCAATGATAACGGTTCCACGGGCCAGAAGTCTGACTTCCTGCATAAGGTAACCGTATTTTGTGCCAAAATCCACATCCCGGTGATCCGAAAGCGTGATCACATGATCCAGACCTTCAGCCGCACAAAAACGACGCTGCGCAAAAGGAAGGTCACAGGAAACGGACAACACTACAAGGTTTTTGAAATTAGCCGCTTCTGCATTAAAACGTCGGTTTTGTGCCTGGCAGACCCCGGTGTCTATAGAGGGATAAACGGCAATTACAACTGTTTTACCGGAATAGTCTGAAAGTTTTACAGGTTCCAGCTTGGCATTTACCACTGTGAAATCGGGCGCTTTGTCGCCCGGTTTAATAGCTTCACCTGCCAATTCAACGGGTTTACCGCCAAAAATAACTGTTCTTTTCATAAGCACAAAGATAAAAAAAGATAAGAGTCGATGTCACTAATAAACACCCGGAATGATCCGGTATTTGACTTCTTTTTTATACGTATCCCACAGTTCTCCGTATTTGGCACGGCAGCGTCTGTCATCATCCATTTGGCGGGTACCCAGCAGGAACACGTAATATAACGGGTAGAGCCATACCCAGGGAATTGCGGGATATCCCACACTCAGGGCTATACCTACACCCATAAGCACTTCACCCAGGTAATTGACATGCCGGCTTAATCCCCAGAATCCATTGACCAGTAAAGTGTGACGGCCATCGCTTATTGTTCTGGGAGCAATTCCCAGGAACACCCGTTCCGGTTCTGTTTTGAAGAAATACTTCTGCATATTGGCACCCCTTGCCAGGCTCCATCCGGCAAGAAAAATTATTGCATAAATTAATAGAAGCCAGGTAGAAGTTCCGGGATCGGGCATTTCCACTGCCGTCCAAAGTGCTATGGGGTAGAAGTACGGGTAGAAGGTCAAACACCCAAAGCCGAGTTTAAAGCCAACCCTTTCGGCAAAGAGATCGTACGTGTAAAGGTGCACTTTTTCAAAAGTCATGTAATCCCATACAAAATAGGAAAGCATAATGGCACACAGCCAGATACCCCGGGGAACGTCCCCGAATTCCATAATCCTGTGAGCAACAAAAGCAATAACGTTCAATTGCAGCATGATGGCTCCGATCATATACAGCCACATTTTGGCGTCTATTCTGCCTTTAAAATATTGCGGGTTTTCTAACCTGCCCAGGAAAAGGTCTGCTAAAAATCCTTTTCCTGTAGGAGCAAACGGTATAACAGACAAAAGGGAAAAAATCAATCCGAATGTACAGGCTCCGGCCAGACTATACCAGCGAACGGTATACAGCCAGTTGTATGGTACCCAGCCCAGGTACCCTAAAAGAAACCATATAGCAATACAAACCAACAACACCAACCGGCCGTTAAGCCGGTAACGTAATAATTTTCCGGTATTGGAATCCCTAACGTACCCGTCCATCCAACGGCCGGGAAGTACGTAATGCAGTAAAGTGATAATGGCATAAAGAAACCACGGGGTGAAAAAGCCGATAATTTTTATCATCTCTATAGTTTTTTTGTTTGTTGATGCATCAGACCTATTGCCCAACGGCGGGGTAATACCCTGCCCATAAACCACCGGGCAATCTTGTTTGTCATCCCCGGGACCGTTACAGGCCCCTTACCCAGGGCGTTCAATGTTTTGGCGGCAACTTGTGCCGGCGTCAGAGTCCCGGGAGCAGGTTTTTGGTGTTGCGTATTTTTGTACCCGGGAGTCAGAATGGCTCCCGCACAGGAAGCCAGTACATCTATGCCAAAAGGTTTTAATTCTTTCCACAGACCTTCGGCAAAGGTTGTGTTGAATGCCTTGGTCGCCGCGTAGGTGGCAATCCTGGGACTTCCCTGAGTCCCTGCCAGCGAAGACATGAGCACAATTCCCCCGCTTCCCCTTTTTTTCATTATTGCCGAGGTAAAGTGAGTTACAAGTACAGGTCCGCGTACATTCACAGCCACGATCTTTTCCGGATCTTCCGCCGAAAGTTCGGTAAACCAACCAACAGGTGCGTAAGCGGCATTATAAACCACGAGTCCCGTGTCTACATTCAATTGACTGAAAAAAAGTTTGATCTCATCCGTCTTTGACAGATCCACCTTCATGTATTTAACCCGGATCCCGAAATCACGTTGGATCGTAAGGGATAATTCCTGCAGTTTTTCCTCCCTGCGGGCAACCAGGTACACATTGATTCCCCGGCTGGCAATTTCCCTGGCAAAAGCCTCTCCCAAACCCTCGGAAGCTCCTGCCACCAATGCCCACGGGCCGTATTTGCTTTTAAAATCCTTCATCGGAACGTAAATATAAAAAAAATCCTAGTGCAATGCATACAAAGGGATCTCTTCAGGGGGATTCTCCATTGTACCGGCGGTCCATATCCGGTTAATATATTCCAGGGCAAAATGGTTTTGTAACAAATGTATCCGGTGAATTCCCTTTTTAGTCAATGCAATCTGATCTTCCGTCCTGGATGCATACCCCAGATGTTCCAGAATCCGGGCCCATTTGCCGTAATCTTTCATAAAGTCCGATCCAAACCGGATATTATAACTATTCAGGGGAATTTTTGTTTCGTACAACCTCCAGTATATCCAGAAAAGACGTTCCAGGCGGGACGAAACATCCATGATATAAGATCCGGGGAGCTGACCGCGCATGGTCATGGGTATGTATTCTTTTATATTGAATGTGTTGAATAAAAACTGTTTACCGGTATATGTGCCGGCCGATGGCCCCAGTCCCAGGTATTTATCACGGGTAACAGAAGAATACTTAAGGGTTTTCCCTTTTAAAAAGCTCCAGACGGACGCTTGCTCGTATCCTTTGGAAGTCAATGTGTTACATATATGAAAATACATCTGTTTACGGGTCTTTCCGTTGGGCATTTTTACATGTGATAGTTCCTGCGATTTTCCAATAACACTGTATGGAAATGTAAATAACGGGTATAAAGTCAGTTGATCGGCCCCGGTGTCAACGGCAATTTGCAGCGTATGGTCCAATTCTGCCATAGTTTGTCCGGGCATGGCAAATATCAGGTCTATGTTAAAATTGCGGAAATTTAATTGTTCCAGTTTGTTGATTGCCCTGAACACATCGGGAACCGAGTATTTGCGACCCAAAAAATCCAGGTATTTGGGATTAAAATCCTGTACGCCCAGGCTGATCATATTGCATCCCATCCTTCCCAGTTCTACTGTTACCCGGTTGTTGATCTCCTGTGGGGTCGTTTCCAGGGCCACGGTTTGTAGCGTGCATAGCTCACGTAGGCGGTCAATGGCCCGGATCAGGTATTTGTTCAGCAACGTGGGAGTGCCTCCCCCTATGTACAGAGATTTAATCTCTTTGCCCTTTAGCCATCCTTTGTGCGACTCAATTTCCCTTATTAGAGATTCTCCAAAAAACCCGGCCTGCTGTTCATAATAGAGTTCTTTAAAATATGGGCAATACGGACACTTGTTGCGACAAAAAGGAACGTGAATGTAAATATTGTCAACTCCGGTAAGATCCAAAGGTTCATCCCGGTATTTTCGGAAAGTCATCGTGTCTCCGGAATCCAGGAGTTGCTTTAAAACCCATTGTTTAAATATTTCAGGGACATTCATGGGCCATCAAGGGTCTCTATCCGTATAACGGATTGACTATCCTGCGCATTGCACCGGATTTCCTGAACAATGGTCTGCGTGTGATCGTCAAAAGTCAGTACGGCTTTTACCGAATGGTTGCCCTGAGTCAGGGTGATCACATCTCCTGTATTGTGAGGCTGCTCATTAAAAAACCATTGCACGGCAGAAGGCCTTTCTATGCCTTCCACAGAAGGATCGTCGTTCAATTGCAAGGTAAAGGTGTCTCCTTCCGTATACGTTCTGCCTGTATACGGGATCATGTAATATCCCAATGAAAAGAGCTGGTTGTCCGGTCCGGCCACCGTGGCCGATATCTGTATGTTAACGTCAATATCGTACAGATCTTTCCATGTGTCGGTCAGTGAGGCAATATCACTACCCGCATACCCGCCCATAGGAGCCATAGGTCCGTTGTCGGCAGCCAAAGGATACCCGGAATCACTGTCGGTGACGTAATATCCGAATTTAACATCTTCTCCTCCCGGTATAATGATACCAAAGGAAGACAAATCAATTTGCATCATCACTTCAAAAGACGGGTTGTTCAATACGCCGGAAAACAGTGTTTGCTCACCTGCAGTAATAAATACTCCCACTTCGGCTGCACTGGTTCCTGCTACCAGGAAAGACATTGAGGCGATGGTATGACCTGCGTAGGGAGCAAGTTCCTGGGCCGAAAAGCCCACAGCACCGAATATGGTACCACCCGCAGATCCGTACCCTATGGCATATCCTTCCCAAGGTCCGTGTTTCTTTAAAACCCCTTCTTCCGGCAGTGGGGTTAAAGTGAGATTAACGGTAACCGTTCCGGAGCGGGAGGCATCTACCTGGTCGTTTGCCGGATTAAACCCCTCTTTGGTTGCCTCCAAATGATAAAGTCCTTCCCTGCTTTCGGTTTCAAATATATATTTTCCATCCTCTGCCGTTGTAACGACCGCTGATTCCGTTTGTGAAATCCTTCTGGGTGACGTAAATAGCGGGCCGGAAGAAACGATGGCTGTTTGACGAACATCCCGTGCCGGGGAGGGTTCTTCAAAAGACAAGGTGACTTCAGCTCCCGGGACCGGATTTCCATCCGGGTCAATGACTGTCCCGGTAATGGTTAATTCGGTACTTTTGGTTACGGTAAAAGAAGCACGGTCACCGTTATCGGCAATATTGACCAGGTATACACCCGTAGGATTTCCCGCAAAATCTACGGCCTTAGGGGAAGACGTGTCTGTAAAAGAGGTATTGTTCTTTGTACCGGGGAACGGTATCTGGTTATCAAAACTGATGGCGGATTCGGGATATACAGCTTCAACAAGGTCACAACACTGATGAGAAGCATATGCATTGATGCCGTTCCATGTACGCCATCGCTCCAAGGCGGATATACCACCTACCATATTCTCGGACATGTCAACGTGATAGATCAACAATCCCGAATTGGGAAGATTGGCATCCCAGCCTGTTTTTTGCCGGAATTCGTATAGAAAAAATTCCCCGTCATTGCCCGTAAGGGATACATATGCCTCATTCCCGGGAACAGGTCCGAGTTCGTACTGACCTTCTTCGGTCAGTTCTTCAAAACTGTCCGGCCGCCAGCCCAGCAGCGTCCTTTCTATAATGGTAAGATAGGGAGGCGTCCTTCCCACGTTGTTGTAATTCCCGCCGGACATGAGAGAAAAGGATCCCACTCCGCGAGCCGCACCGTTTTCATCACCATCGGTGTCGTAAAAATCCGGCAATCCAATAACGTGGCCGAATTCGTGGCAATAGGTCCCGATTCCGGACATGGAAGTTCCTGCAGCCGCCCTCAGTTCAGAGGTACATGCATAGGAAGACGTAGTGACGCCGTCTACTGTAATGCTTTGATCGTAAGTGCTCCAGGCGTGCGGCCAAATGGTGTTCTCGCCACCGCCTTCGGCCTCGTTATGGCCGGCAAAATATACAAATACGTTGTCAATGGTTCCGTCACCGTCGTTATCGTATTGAGAGAAATCCACTCCCAAATTCTGATCGACAATCCGGATTGCCTCAATGACCATTTCCCTGGCCCGTACGGCCATATTGTTTCCTTCATCGTCGTTGGCTCCGTAATAGGAAAACGACCGGGACAGTGTCACGGGTCCGACAACATCAAATTGCGGATCGAACGCGCCGGAAGAATTTTCGTAAAAATAATTCCAGACAGAACCTGTTCCGCCGTTTTCTGCATACCCGTCCTGGTTGAGCAAATTGAAAAAATCGTCTTGGGCACTTGCCGAGTTAAACGCCAGATCGCTGAAAGCGGCCAGAATGACCAGGAACTTTTTCTGCCCTGTAGCAATGGATCCGGAAGAACTCTTGACAGCCGGGGTGACCCCGGGGGCAAGGCGTGAAACATCACTCCGGGCACCGAATGTCCGTGCAAAATCCTGTCTTGAACGTTGTGCGCGTTCACGTGCCACTGCCGGAGGTCTGACGGTTGAAGGGCCATGCAGGGACAGGCCGGGTTGCACCCGGGTGGAGGTGGCCTGAACCGCTCCCTGAGCGGAAAACTCGGCAAGGTAATAAAAACCGTCAGGGCGCTGTTTTACCAGGAGGCCGCCGCAGGTGGTCCAGTTCAAGAATTCGTCCCCGTGTATTTGGATAGTGATGACCGATCCGTCGGGTTGGGTGATTTGAATGGGTCCGGGGTAGGCTTTTACAGCATAGGCGTTTTGTGAAAAAACGGCCAAAAAGCATAGCCACAGAATGTTTATCAGATAGATCTTTTTCATTGCTTTCTAATTGTAAACAAGGTAACTGGTCTGATTTTCCTGGTCGTATAAAAGCAGCAGGTTGCCTTCTTTGCGTGCAACCGTAACGTTTTTGCTTCCCTGGGCAATATTGTCAACGCCTAAAACGTTGATTTCTATGGAAAACGTTGATCCGGGCTGGGGATCCAGAGGAATTCCACTTATGGTTACCACTTTTTTCTGTGCGTAATTTTGTATCCTGAAATCGTAATGGGTGTCGTACGCAAGGATGCTCCACTGGTCTGCAAACTGACGGTAGGTTATCAGGGTGTCTTCCATTCGGTAAATACCAAACGTGTTGTAATCCCCCGGATCTGATTTTTCTTTTATGGTGGTTTGATCGGATAATTCGGAAAGAGACAGCGGGATGTGATACCGGTGTCCGGCTTTCATGGTCTTTGCCGATGGGACAGTTGTTGTAGCGGTGTGGTTTTCTGTTTCCAGGGTAATCTGTAAGAGGTCTTCGGCCTCAACGGAAGCGTTTACAAACATCACTACATCCGTTGTGTTGCCTGCTTCCGCTAATGGGGTTGTTTCCCAACGGACACACACCTTGTTTGTGGCCTGGTCATCAAATGCGGGCAACGCCTGGGAAGTTCCCAGGTCTATGGCAAAATTTCCTGCCAGTTTTTTGTCGGGCACACAAAAAGTAACAGATTGAAGGTGCTCTCCGACCAGGGCCGTCCCGTTTACGTCAATGGTAAAGTTCAGCAAGGTCATAATCTCCCGGAAATGGATGCGGTATCCGTCCTGGTCATTCCCGGTTACATGGGAACTGACTTTCCAGTCGTAAGGTGCTATATGATGAGCATTTTCGTTCTGCACCTGGGCAGAATCCAGAAAACCGCGTACGTCGGTGTATGTGTTTCCGGCAGATTGAGTATATGGATAGTAAGCTGCCAGGGGAACGCCTGTCTGGGTTCCTTTGAAAACGCCAAAAGGAGTTCCTGCACCGGAGGTTAGTGTTAAAGAGACGTTGGAGGATCCGTTGCCGTAAACACCAATCGCATCGCCTTCTTCCCAAAGGGTAAGCAATCCGTCTTCATCCAGTGTCGTTTTTGTAGCAACGTCCTCTCCCGAGGGAAGTATTCCCTTGATTTCCATGTTTTCTTTCTGAAGAACAGACAGACGTCTTTCTTTTTCCTGTTTACACCCGATGGTTAACAGTATCCCACATATTATAATAATGATCTTTTTTTCCATAGTTTCTGTGGTTAAAAGAGGTCTCCATCGTCAATATACCCATCTGCCCGCAATTGTGTTACAGTAAGGTCCAGTGTCATGTCCTGGCAGGTAATGGTCAGTGTTTGGGTACGGTCCTGTGATGTTGTATTCGGTTGAAAATCAAAAGATAATTGGGATGTTCCTGCATTCCCGGAAAGAGTGTTCAAAGTCAGCCAGTTCCCACTTCCCGTAATCTGTGCTGTCCAGGCAAGATAAGCCGTAACAGTAACCTCATTAAAGGAACCTCCTTCCGAGGCAACAGTCACAGATGTTTCAGACAACGAAAAACTTGCCGGCGTTTCCAGGGTGATCTGTTGTCCGTAAGCCGTTCCCGCTGAGTTGACCGCATAAGCTCTGATATAATACGTGGTTCTGGAAGCAAGCCCCGTGAGCGTACTTGTAAAAGCGCCTGATCCCGAACCGTCCTGAGTTCGGGTAGCCATGTCTGATGTTGGATTGACAGAGGTGCTCCAGCATACGCCTCTTGATGTAATGTTTGCTCCTCCGTCGTTGGTGATGTTGCCCCCGGTAACGGCCCCGAAAGATGTAATATCAGCGACCTGGGAGGTTGTCAGCGAAGCACTTGCGGCCAGGGTCGTGGCGGAAACCTGGGTGCCGTATGCAGTCCCCGCTTCATTGGTCGCATAAGCCCTGATGTAATAAGTGGTGTTTGGGGATAGCCCGTTCAAAGAGCTTGTAAAACTGCCGAGTCCTGATCCGTCGTTGGTTTTTGTTGTCAGATCTATGGAAGGGCTGCCGGATGTGCTCCAGCAAATGCCGCGTGCCGTGACCGGAGCGCCACCATCAGAGGTAACCGTACCTCCGGAGCTCATAGATGTTGTGGTAATATTGGATGCAGCACTTGTTTCGATCCCCGGAGGAACGGGTGGTTTGCATCCGTGTACAAGAAAGATAAGCAGTGAAATAAGGACTGCCGTCAAAAATGGTGTTTTCATATGCTAAAGGTAGCAATAATTTACAGGAACAATACCAGGAGCGACAAAGTCAGGGGTTTTTAATCGTTAACAAATCATTTATCTTTGCAGCATGAAAAAACGATTTGCGAGAGCTTTAGATGCGATAGAAGTGGTGGGAAACAAATTACCTCATCCCGCCACTTTGTTTTTGATTATGGCCGTCTTGGTTGCCCTTATATCATGGCTGGGTTCTGCCATGGGCATGGAAGCCGCTCATCCGGCCACCGGAGAAATGATCCCGGTAAGGAATCTGCTGGATGCAAACGGAATACGTTGGTTATACACCAACGTAGAACATAATTTTGTGGCTTTTCCTCCTTTGGGGCTGGTGTTGGTAATAATGATAGGAATAGGGGTGGCCGAGGGTTCCGGTTTGTTCAAAGTCATGGTGCGTCAACTGGTACTAGGTGCGCCAAAGAAATTCATTACGGCAGCCATCATTGTGGCAGGAATTTTTTCTCATTTGGCATCAGAGATAGGATACGTGATTTTAATTCCCCTGGGTGCCATGATCTTTCATGCCCTGGGCCGGCACCCTATGGCTGGTTTTGCGGCTGCCTTTGCCGGGGTGAGCGCAGGTTTTGGTTCCAATTTTCTGATCGGATCCGTTGATCCCATCCTGGCCGGATTGTCCACATCTGCTGCTCAGATCATTGATCCGTCAATGAATATCAATCCTATGGTCAATTATTTTTTCATGGTGACCAGTGCAATCATGATCACTATTATTGGGACATGGATTACCGAGAAAATCATAGAGCCCCGCCTGGGACCCTATCGGGGGGAAGAAAAACCGCTGGAAATAGAACAAATCACTCCCCTGGAAAAAAAAGGATTAAAATGGGCCGGGATAGGCACTTTGGTTTTTATTGCCGTTATGGCGCTGACTATTATTCCTTCCAACGGCCTGCTAAGGGATCCGGAAACAGGCAATGTGCTTCATTCCCCCTTTTTTTCCGGGATCGTGGTAGCATTGCTTTTGTTGTTCTTTATCCCCGGACTGATCTATGGCATCATTGTCAAAACAATTAGGAACGATAAAGATGTTGTCAGGCACATGACTACTTCAATGAAAGGCCTGGGGGCATATATTGTGCTGGTGTTTTTTGCAGCCCAGTTCATCTACTGGTTCAATTACTCCAACCTGGGACTGGTGCTCGCAATTAATGGTGCACATTTTCTGGGGAATATAGGTTTTACCGGCATTCCCCTCATATTGTCCATCCTGCTGCTTTCGGCTTTATTGAATATGTTTATGGGTAGTGCATCGGCCAAGTGGGCGATCATGGCACCAGTTTTCATTCCCATGTTCATGTTGCTGGGGTACCATCCTGGATTTACTCAGGCGGCTTTCCGTATAGGAGATTCGGTCACCAACGTGATTACGCCCATGATGAGTTATTTTGCTTTGATCGTAACCTATGCGCAGCGATATGACAAGAAAAGCGGCATCGGAACCATCATATCTCTAATGATCCCTTATACTCTTATTTTTCTGATTGTTTGGGCCATCCTGATCACCTTGTGGATGATGTTGGGTATTCCCGTAGGATTTGACGGGCCCATACATTTGTAACCTGGTGCTATAGGAAAATTAAAGCCGTCCATGCCCCGCCTGCAATCAGGCTGTCAAATCTGTCCAAAACACCTCCGTGACCGGGTATCAGGCGGGAAAAATCCTTCACATTGTAACGGCGTTTGTAGAAGGAAGCCGTAAGGTCGCCCAACAAAGCCCACAATACAATGCCCGCCGCCAACAGTATGGTATAACCTGCGCCCATGCCGGGAAGCTCTTTTATAAGGACAGCAGTTGCCAGTGATACAATCAGTCCTCCTGCAGCTCCCTCCCAAGTTTTACGGGGACTGATGGCAGGAGCCATTTTATGTTTTCCCAACAGTTGTCCGATAATCTGGCTGAAACTGTCAAAAACAGATAAAATAACAAATGTGAACAAGATCTTTTCTTTGTTCATGGTGGTAAACAGTAAAAAACCGGTGGCGAACAGTGCATAAATGAAAACAGAGATCAGAAAAAACCGTTTCTTTAAGTATCCGGAACGGACAAATAAATTCATCAGTTCATAAAATCCCGTAACAATAATAATCCAGCCTAAAACCTTGAAGACTACGGGTTGGAAAATAATGCTTAAAAAAAGTGCATTGATTATAATAAAATATACAATAAACTTAACCCGGTTCTGGTGCGCCTCCTCTTTCGTCTTTTTTTTGCTTATAAAATAAAAGGCAATGCCTCCGGCCAGGAAGTAACTGATTATGATTATGTAAAGCGTACGGATCATAACCTAAAGTTATAGAACGATCATCAGAATACCAAAGATAACCATTCCCAGGGCGTACCAAAAACGAACCTGTCCTTCCGCTTTGTCAACCTTCACGTTTGCCAGAAACCTGGGTCCCAACAGTGCTCCGACAATGGAGCCTGAGGCAAGGAAATACACAATGGTCAGGTCTATCTTTCCAACCAAAATATGGGCCCCAAGGGCCGAACAGGTATTGACAAAGACAATGAGCAGGGATGTGCCCAATACCAATTTCAGCGGCATCCGGATACTCATTAAACCGGCCAAAATGGGAGCCGATCCACTGGTTCCGAAAGTGGCTGTAATTATGCCCGAGAGAAATCCGTATAACGTACTTCTTGAATATTTGCCTGCTTTGGACAGTTCTTTGGGATCCTCTCCGTTGGCAATGGCTTTTTTGTCTTTTCGCTGGCCAAGGTACATTCCGGTTGCTATGATGATGGAATAGATCCCAAAACTAATTTTCAATTGTTTCCCGGTCATCATGTTCGCTATCTGCGCCCCTGCAAGTGCTCCTAAAATACCGGCTGCGGCAAATATCAGCCCAATACGAAAATCCAGGTTCTTTTTACGGTGATGGCCGTAGGCACCTGCCAGGCAAATGGGTATTGTGGCTGCCAGGGAACTTGCTATGGCAATTTGTGGTGGGACTTTAAACAAAATGGTGAGTAACGGGATAAAAATAAAACCACCACCGCCTCCTGTCAGAGACCCCAGAAAGCCTACTATCAATCCTATAAAAGGCAGCCACAGATAAGCAAATTCAAACGAAGAGTGAAACATCATCAGCTCTTTTTTTCTTTCAAAACCCAATACAAACCTTTGACATTGGAGCGCATTTCCGGGATGATTATCTGGATAATCATATGTTCAGTGGCAGCCAGAATTCCCCAAACGATCATGATGTAATAAAAAAGAGATACAAAGCCGATTGTAAACAGACATATAAAAAATCCTGCCTGAATGTATCCGCTGATTTTTGTGGAATACAAATGGAAACTGGGTGTTCTTTTAAATTTTATTAGGGACATGACAACCGATCCAATAAGGAAAGCCATAAATATTATAAAACTGGCTAAATGAGGCATGAAATCCTCTCCCTTGAAAACCAACAGTCCGGTAAACGCCAGGATATACGTCAGATCATCGGCAAAAGAATCCAGTTTTGCCCCAATATCGGTTTCCTGTTTAAAGAGTCTTGCTATAAGACCGTCCAGGAAGTCCGTTACCAGGTTAATAATTAAAAAAATGGCAAAAAGACGCTCCTTGCCGGAAACGATAAACCACAGGATCAGGGGAAAAGCCACTATCCTGTAAAAACTCAACAGGTTCGGAATCGTGATAATTTTCTTCCTGTCCATTATCCCGGGTTATTTGGATTCAAAAAGCTCTTTCAGCCCGGATCCTTCATACACCCCTTCCAAAACAGAAGGAGCCCTGCGATAGATTTCTTTTAAAACATCTATTGAAATGTCAACTCCTGCTTTAAACGTCATTCCCATATATTTGCCCAGGGCTTTGTTTACACGGCTCTTTTTATCCTGTGATAGTGAAGAATAGTAATCCGAATACTCTTTGATCAGTTGGCCGAAATATTTTTGGGATTCTATCCAGTCCTTCCCTGAATACGACTCGCAAACGTCCTTTGTCTTGTCTACAAAATTTTCCACCCGGTTCACAAAAAAGAATTTTGAACCTGTTCTGTAAGTAACAACGGGATCATCAGCCCCGGGAATAGCAAGGATTCCCGAAAATAAAAATAAAGAAAGAAGTAAGGTTTTCATGATTTTTTATGCGATTGGACTTACCCAAAAGTAGGAAATTTTTATTAACTTTAACAGATCAGTAACTAACTAAAACTCATGATATGAAAACAGGATCTTGTTTAATACTTATTGGATTGTTGTTCTCCATACTGTCCTGCAATACTTCTGTAGAACAAAAGGAGATTCGGGAGGAGGAAAAAGTGGTGGTAGAATTCCGGGATCACGGTCCGGAACCTTTTGTTCTGGACATAGAGGCGTATACCCTGAAAAACGATCTTTATCGCAGAACAATATGGACAGGAACCCATATGCAGATGACTTTAATGAGCCTGGCCCCCGGAGAAGAAATCGGGCTGGAGAAACATCCTGAAATTGATCAGTTCCTAAGGATCGAATCCGGGAAAGGAATTGTGGTAATGGGAGATGAAGAAGAAAACCTTACATTCAGGAAAGACGTGGAAGATGACTTTGCCGTATTGATACCTGCCGGGAAATACCACAATGTGATCAATACCGGTGATGAACCTTTAAAAATATATTCCATTTATACACCTCCCGAGCATCCTTTTGGAACTATACATAAAACTTATGAAGAAGCGATGAAAGCGGAACATCATCATTGATTCATTCCCAGGATCCTTCAATGCCGGTTGCATTGACATCCTGACTGCCGCATTTTGGACAAACAGCAAATGTCAGGTAATTATGTAAGGAGCCCCCACATTCACACAGGAAATAACCTAAAGTTTTTGGATCTGTATGATATTTAAAATGATTCTTTCCACACAGGGAACAATAATAATTTGAACCAAGGGATCCGGTTCCTTCAAAGACGTGAAATACGTTGCCACACTTGTTGCAACGGAATTCTTTGACCGTTCCCAGGGTGTGTTTATTTTCCGTGTTACTGTTCTTTAGAATCATGTGGTGCAAAAATAGAAAATATTCATGAAGTTTCTTCGAAAAGTTTTATTCAGGTTTCTATTGCCGACCGGTTGTCTTGGTTTTCTCTTTTTACCGCATAACGTATACGGCATGAACAGCCTTCCCCTGCAACAGCTCACTTTGGGGTCGCAATGGAGTCCGTCAAGATCAGCTCTTGATCCGTCAAAGGGACTTTTATATTTTATGCAGGAACAAACACTGACCGTCGTGGATCTGGAAGCATTTCGTATCCTTGGACAATTTGAACAATCAGCCCCCGGACCGGGTATGTCTTTTAACGATTACCAGCCTGTTGTAATGCAATCTGTTCTCTACCTGGTAAAGGACAGGGGGGGCTCTTTGCTTAAATGGGAAAACGGCTCGTGGATTCGTTTGGATAACGATTCTGAAAACAAAATGCAGGCAGGTTCTACGGTTTTTGCCAGGGAAGGGCGGATATACCGTTACGGAGGATACGGTTTCTGGAGTTGCCGGAATTTTTTTACCTGCTACAATCCGGCTATCCGTGATTGGGAAATACTGGCGCCGGTCAACAGTGATGAATTGCCGCAGGGGACTTCGGGTACAGATATGATAGATTTGCAGGAGAAGTCCTATTTCTTAAGGGGAGAAAAAGTGATCCTTTCCAATCCCATGAGAAGGGAGCCGTTCCGTGAATGCTGGGAATTTAATTGGAAAAACAAATCCTGGAGGTACCTTGGAATGCACCGGAACACTTTCAGTCCTTCTGCATTTCATTTTCGCTGGAATGACAAACTGGTCTATGTTTCCGACGGGCTTACCTATGTTTACGACTTTCCTCACAACCGGTATGCTTCTTATGAAAATTCATCCCCGGCATGGTATTGCAAAGCCGGGATTTATCATTACAAGGACCATTTTTATATTCTTGGAGATTCTCCGGGGAATATGAATATCTCAATTTTCCGGGTAAGCGAAAACGATTTTCTTGGAGAACAAACCGGAGAGGGCCGTATATATGTTAACGGTTTTCACCGTACACTTTGGATCGTTACCGCAGTTTTTTTGTTAATGATGCTTCACTTGTTAATCCTTATTGGAAGATGCCGTGTTTATTCTCACAGGATAAGCATTACAGGAAACATGGTTCAGTACAAAAGCAAAAAGATTGACCTGGAACCAATACAACAAAACCTATTGGAAGAATTGTTAAGGAATAATGAATTGTCTACGGCAAACTTGATGGATAGTCTGCATAAAGAACACTTGCATCCGACACAAAAAATGAGGATCCTGGCTGCTACCATTGAAGAAATCAACTTAAAACTACGCCTAATTACAGGAAGCAAGATTGATTTTGTAAAAATGAAAAAATCAGATATTGACAAACGTATAAAAGCTTATTATCTGGAAAAGAAATGGTTTGAACACCATTAATAGTTCTGATCACTTTTTGACAACTTCCGAGCCTCCGGACGTTTCAATAGAGTTGATAACACAATCTCCTTTGTAATTGATCTTACTGGCCCCGGAAGCTTTTATTTTTAGAACTCCCTGGCAGGTAATATCCAGGCGACTGGCTCCTGAAAGATCACAATCCAGGGTAATGGCCGTAAAATCAAAATCTTCAAAACGGGAAGCACCACTCAGTTCAATCAGGCAATTAATGGCGGACCCGTACACATTGAAATGAGAAGCCCCACTGGCCTCAAAATAAGCCGTATTGACCGTAATTGGGCAATCTGTATCTATTCGGGAGGCTCCGGAAGCAATGAATTTGGATAATAGTGGATGATACGGAACCGTAACTTCCGTTGTAACTGAAGAGTACCCGATCAAATTTTTGGTATATCCAATCACCAACATATCCTGGTCGTTAACATAAGTTTCCAGGAACGGCATAAAAAGTTCATCGGCCCTTACGTGAATAGCTGACACCTGATCCGAGATCGTAACCCGGATAGCTTTTTCAACAATTATACCCCGGTATGCCGTATTGACCGTACGTGTTTCCTCAACAGCGTTGCCGCTGCCAATTAGTCCCGAACAGGACTGTAAAATAAAAAATCCGGTTATTAAGCTTAAGGTTAACCATACTGTTTTTTTCATAACAAATAGACGTAAAAAGAGATTCTAATGATGCATTTACTAGCTGAACAACACTGTAAATATAGTGACAAAAACGGTCCAGAAACTGATACCGTTTATGAAAAATATTTCGCTAATACCGTTGACTCCCTGCCTGATAATATAGATGGCCGTCAGGACCAATGTGCCACCTATAAGAATCAGTCCTGCAATCCCCATGAAAGGCATGGCACGAATTACTGCTGTCTGGAACAGGATGATTAGAGTGGGGAGCGAAAGAAAAACAAAGATTGCCAAGAGGTTGTGTACCAGACGTTGCACGGTGGTACTCAGACGTTTGAAACTGTAAGGTCTGATGTTGTGGGGAACGAAAGCCAGGAGGGTAAAGAAAGCAAAGCTATAATTTATGTATCGCATGTAGGTTTCATGTTCTCCCAGGTTGTAATACTTGGAGAGCAGCCAGAAAAAAACATAATGCAGGACTGCCGTTGCAAACAAAAGCCGGGTATATCCCCTGACATACCGCTTGTCATAAAGCGTTTTGTTGCTTAGAAAGCTGAGGGTTTGCTGATGCAGATCAAAATCTATCTGGCGCACCACCCGCCGTACCGTAAAAGGGATCAGCCCGGCATATACAAAACCTATGATCAGGATACCCAGTTTAACCCATACCATAAGAACAGACAATAAACCGTTCAAAATTGGGAAAAACTTCCCGGTTTGTCAATTTTTATACCTTTACAGCATGAAAACTATGGTGATGATATTATGCATGGCCACCCTTCTTTCCTGCGTGCAAAGGACTGAAGACAGGCTCTTTGAGCAGAAGGTAACAACAGCTTTGAAGCAACAGGTGGAACGTTACCCCCAAAGCACGATCCGTGATATTTACAAGAATTTTTTTCAGGACAAGTTCGGACCGGGACACCTGTTATCAGACACGGCGGCTGCCGGCAGGTACCTGCGCCGGGAAATGAACTCCTACAGTCCGGATACCTTGGCCTTCCTGTCTCCGTATGTAGATTCCGTTGGCTGGGAACACCGTTTTGTAAGGGTTGACCTTCGGGTGATCAAAGAGGGAAAGGTCAGTTACCGGGATTTTTTTGAAGCCTTTGTACGTAGTGCACAGTCGGCTCCTGCCGTTTCTGTGAAAGACTGGACCGAAGAATGGAACCGTATTGTGGAGATACTTGAAAAAATGCAATGTGCTGTAACCCACCATCCGCAGTATACGGCCGATAAAGATTCCATAACGTTCCTGTTGAAACGCGGCGAGTTCGTGGGACACCACAGCCGTACCTATGTGGCATCCTACGCACCGCATTACCGACTGATAGCTGCTGAAGAACTTCAGTCCCTGGGTTTTTGAACCAGGGCAAAGGACAAAAGTCCCTGCGCACAAATTTCTCCGTGTACGCGAGCCTCGGCTTTGACAAAAAACACCATGGCTTTTTGTTTTATTATGTATCCCGTAACTTCTACGGTATCTCCCGGACGTACCTGTCTTTTGAAACGGACCTTATCCAGTCCTGCATAAAAGGGAGTGCGCCCCACCAGCAGGTCTTTGACCAGCAGGCTGCAGCATTGTCCCATGATTTCACACAGAATTACGCCGGGAACGACGGGATACCCCGGGAAATGACCTTTAAGGAAAAATTCTTCGCCTGTAACGGTGTACCGGGCGTGGGCCACTTTGTTCTCGTCCACTTCCATCTGGTCCACAAGAAGCATATGCTCCCTGTGAGGCAGAAATTCCATAATTTCTTTTTTGACCATAACTTTACGGTTTAAATTTACGTAAAGCCACACTGGCATTGTGTCCTCCAAAGCCCAGCGAATTGGACAGGGCAATGGTGATGTCTGCCTTACGGGCTTTACCGGGGACGTAATCCAGATCACATTGAGGGTCCGGATTTTCTAATCCTATTGTTGGAGGAACAATCCCTTCCTTAAGTGCAAAGGCACTTGCAATGATTTCTGCTGCACCGGCAGCCCCCAGCATGTGTCCGGTCATGGATTTGGTTGAACTGATGAGTGCCTTTCTTGCCTGTTCTTCTCCAAGGGCCAGTTTGATAGCCATGGTTTCGGCCGGATCATTCAGCGGTGTGCCGGTGCCGTGTGCATTGATATACAGCAGATCTTCAGAGGTAAAAGCCGAGTTGGACAACGCCAGGCTCATGGCCTTTGCGGCGGCAGATCCGTCCGGACGGGGCGCGGTGTAGTGGTAGGCATCGCAGGTGTTGCCGTATCCGGTTACCTCGGCATAGATGGGGGCACCCCTTTCCAGGGCGTGTTGGTATTCTTCCAGAACGACAATCCCAGCTCCCTCGGCCATAACAAATCCCTGCCGGTTGGCATCAAAAGGGATTGAAGCACGTTTGGGGTCTTCGGCCCGGGACAGCGCGCGGCTGTTGTTGAATCCGCCCACTGCCAGGGGGACTACAGCGGCCTCGGACCCTCCTGTAATAACGGCATCGGCATAACCGTGCAAGATGGCGCGGTATGCTTCTCCAATGGCGTGGGTGGAAGTGGCACAGGCCGTAACAACAGGAAGACAGGGGCCCCGTGCGTTATGGGTTATGGCAATATTTCCTGCGGCTATGTTGCCGATCATGGTTGGGATAAACAACGGGGAAACCCGGTTTGGCCCGCTTTCCAGGTATTTTTTGCATTCGGCAATAAAAGTGTGTATTCCGCCGATCCCGGAACCTACGTAAACACCGAGACGTTCCGGATCAACTCCCGGGTTGCTTTCTTTCATGGCCTGATGGGCTGCCGCCAGGGCATAAAGGGTATATAAGTCGGCTTTACGTGCAGTGCCCGGATCAATTCCGTAATCGGCAGGATTGAAGTTTTTGACCAGACCGGCCACTTTTACGGTAAGATTTGTCGTGTCAAACGTATCAATGCGTTCAATGCCGCAAACTCCTGCCTTAAGGTTGTTCCAATAGGTTGCAATATCGTTTCCAATCGGGGATACGATGCCCATACCGGTTATTACTATTCTTCTCATAGGGGGTTGTATGTTATAATTTTAACAGTGCAACGGCCTGTTGTATGATTTCTTCAATGATTTCTTTGGCTGGCTGTATCTTTTTTACCAAACCGGCACTTTGGCCGGCCATATAACATCCCGTCTGTTCGTCACCGTCCTTTGCAGCTTTTCGCAACGCTCCGGCTCCAAAAGCATCGGCTTCTTCCTGGGTGATGTCGTGATCGTTTTCCATTTGGGTAAATTTCCGGGTAAAAGGTGTTTTCAGTGCCCTTACCGGATGTCCCAGTTTTTTCCCGGTTACTATGGTATCTGTATCTCCTGCCGAGATGATCTTGTCTTTATATATTTGATGTATCCGGCATTCTTCAGCTGCCAAAAAACGGGTTCCCATCTGGATGCCTTCGGCTCCCAGCATGAAAGCGGCGGCCATTCCCCTGCCGTCGGCAATACCGCCTGCAGCTACCACCGGAATGGATACGGCATCACATATCTGGGGTACAAGGGCCATGGTGTTTAGTTCTCCCACGTGCCCCCCGGCTTCGGCTCCCTCGGCAATGACGGCACAGGCTCCCATTCTTTCCAGGCGTTTGGCAAAAGCAACAGATGCGACAACAGGGATCACCTTAATGCCCGATTGGAGCCATCCTTCCATGTATTTTCCCGGAGTGCCCGCTCCTGTAGTGACAACAGGCACTTTTTCTTCTGCAACCACACGGGCCACTTCTTCCACATGAGGGCTCATGAGCATAATGTTAACCCCAAAAGGTTTGTCGGTTAATTCTTTACACAATCTTATCTGTTCTTTCAGGTACCCTGCATCTGCGTTCATGGCAGAGATCAGACCCAGTCCTCCGGCGTTTGAAACAGCGGCTGCCAGGTGTGCTTCGGACACCCAGGCCATACCTCCCTGAAAAACGGGATGTATTATGCCTGTCAATTCACATATTCTGCTTTGTATTGTTTTCATAAAATTAGTTCATGGTCCATGTAAAAAGACACGTTCCGGCAGTAAATCCGGCACCAAATCCGCTCAATATTATTGTGTCCCCGTTTTTCAACTTCCCGGTTTTATTCAATTCATCCAGGAGGATAGGTATGGTAGCGGATGACGTATTCCCAAGGCGTTCTATGTTATGGGGGAATTTTTCCACAGGTTGGTGCAACTGGTTCCGGATGGTTTCAATGATACGCATATTGGCCTGGTGCAAAATGTAATGATCTACCTGGTCGGCAGTCAACCCGGTTTTTTTCAGAATACGTTCGATGCCTTCTATAGACGCATTGACAGCCATCTTGAAAACTTCTTTTCCGTTCATGTACATGGGAACACCGCGCTGTTGGTATGTTACGAAAGGGCAATCTTCCAGGGGCCTTTGGTAATAGAGAATTTCCGGCCGGTATTTGGCAGTAATGTAGGAAGCTTTAAAATCATTCCCCTCCGTTACCACTGCCGCTGCAGCTCCGTCCCCGAAAAGAACGGCCGTGTTACGGTCTTTCCAGCTGCACATGCGCGTGGGCTCCTCGGCACAGATGACAAGGATGTTTTTGGCTTTTCCTGCCAGTTGGTATGCTTGTGCCATATCCAGCCCGTAGACGAACCCGCTGCATGCTGCATTCAGGTCCACACAAGGGCAGGTTGCATTTATCTCTCCTGATATCAGGCAGCTTATTGACGGGGTAACGTAATAATTTACGACGTTCGAGCAGATAATATAATCCAGTTGGGAACCGTCCATATTGGCTTCTTCAAGGGCTTTTTTTGCGGCTTCCACAGCCAGGTCTTTCAGGTTTTCGTCAGAAATGATCCTGCGTTCTACAATACCGGTACGTGTCCTTATCCATTGGTCACTTGTATCCAGAAAAACGGACAGCATATCGTTTGTGACAGACAATGAAGGAATTGCACTTCCCGTTCCAATAATTTTCATGTTTTTTCACTTAGTTTTAATGACGAAGGCAATTATTACTCAAAAACCCTGCCAGAGGAAAACAGGGCTTGATTGATTGATTAGATATTAACATGGATAACAGCCTGTTAGACAGGTTTATAACAAACCAACACGCGCGTTTTTAGAACAGGAAAACTCCTGCTTGTTCACATGTTTCGTGTGTGGATTGGGGCCAAACTGAGGATTGAACTTCCCCAATGTGGCATTTTTGCAACAGCAACATACATAAGCGGGATTGACCTATGCCACCGCCCATGGTTTGCGGTAATTTATTGTCTAATAAAAGTTTGTGAAATTTCAGATCGACTCTGTCAAGTGCGTTAGCACGCTCAAGCTGGTAGCGCAAAGATTGGGGATTTACCCGAATCCCCATTGAGGAAAGTTCAAAAGCAGACCCCAGTACGGGATGGTGAACAATAATGTCTCCGTTAAGACCAAATAACCCGGGTTCCGTTTCTGTACTCCAGTCGTCATAGTCGGGAGCGCGTCCGTCGTGAACCGTATTGTCTCCCAAAGGACCGCCTATCCCCCTGACGAATACAGCCCCGTATTGGGCGGCAATCTTGTCTTCCCTTTCTTTTGGACCGAGCCGGGGATACAGTCTCCGAAGTTCTTCGGCATGAATGAAATGAATGTCGTGGGGCAGGAAGGGCACAAGTTGGGGAAAGCGTTCGCTTAACAGGAATTGAGTGCGTTTAATGGCATAATAAATAGATTTTACACATTTGTGCAGGGTCTGAACATTACGTTCTTCCGGTAAGATCACTTTTTCCCAATCCCATTGATCTACATAAACTGAATGCAGATTATCGGTGATTTCATCGGGTCGTATGGCATTCATGTCTGTATATATACCCAGACCGGGCTCAATGTTGTGACGCCACAAAGCATAACGTTTCCATTTGGCAAGGGATTGTACGATCTCTACTTTTTTGTTTTTCAGTGTTTTCAGTGGAAAATTAACCGGGACCTCCGTCCCGTTCAGATTGTCGTTCAGACCGGTGCCTTCGGCTACCAGCAACGGTGCCGTGATCCTTCTCAATTTCAATTCTCCGGACAATTCCGTCTGGAAAGTTTCTTTAATGAATTTGATGGCCTGTTCGGTTTGCCATATATCCATAAGAGATTTGTAAGAAGCGGGAATAAACGTTTTATCCATGGTTATATTCTTTTCATTGTTGAGCGAAAATACAACAACATATCAATATGCACCAATAATCAATTAAATCTTAATATTTCTTACATTTGTACAAAGGATAACAGGAAACAGCAAGTGAAACCATACTGTTTGCTTTAGAACTTCTGTTCCATGATTTACAGGATCACTTTTTTAGGAACGGGTACTTCCACCGGAATTCCGTTAATTGGTTGTCAATGCAGGGTTTGCCGCTCCGAAAACCGGAAAGACAAACGTTTGCGTGCTTCAGTTTTGGTAGAAATAATACAAGAAAACGGGCAAAGAGTTAGAATACTCATTGATGCAGGACCCGATTTCCGGCAACAAATGTTAACTTACGGGATAATAGGTCTGGACGGCATTTTGCTGACACATGAACACCGCGATCACACTGCCGGCCTGGATGATGTCCGCGCCTTTAATTTTTTATCCAATAAACCGGTACCGATCTATGCGGAAAAAAGAGTTTTCGATTCATTACGCAAGCAATTTGATTATGCTTTTACCGATTGTAAATCTCCCGGGTTACCCGAAATGACTTTGCATCCTATAGATAATGATCCGTTTTATATCCGGAACGTTCCCATCATCCCGGTTCGGGCCATGCACGGCCCGTTACCCATTTTCGGATTTCGTATAGGCCCAATAGGATACCTGACTGATGCCAGGAACATCGAAAACAAAGAGCTGGAAAAATTCAGGGACGTAGAAATTTTTGTAGTAAATACAGTGCAAAGGATGGTACATAGAACCCATTTTTCCTTATCACAGGCCATTGATGTAGCCCAAAGCATAAAAGCCCCGGAAAGTTATCTTACTCACCTTTCGCATTGCCTGGAACCGCATGAAGAATTGCTTGCCGGCCTTCCCCCGGGGATTGAACCTGCTTATGACGGACTGATAAGGGAGGTTGAAGTTAAAGATAAATGATGATATAATACATCATTATCCCACTGGCAATAAGCTTAAGTCCAATCCCAAAAAGGAATCCCAGGAAAGAGCCGAAGGCCGGTTTCAGGGATCCCGAAATTCCCTTTTTTGTTTTGTTGTATAAAATCTCACCCAGCAGGGCTCCCAGGAAGGCTCCCAGGATCATTCCCAGCGGAGGGAAAAATACGATCCCCAACAACATACCGGCTAAAGCAAATCTTGTGGCTGCGGGGCTGCCACCGGTCAGTTTGGTAAAATAGGCCGGGACCAGGTAATCCAGCACAGTAACCACAGTCGCAATAATACCCCATAACAGTAAAAAAGACCATTTCATGGTACTATCCGGTAAAAAATAAAGCAAAAGCAGCCCTAAAAAGCTCAAAGGCGGCCCGGGCAATACGGGAAGCAGACAACCCGCCAAACCCGCTATTCCCAAAATTACCGCCAGTATTTGGATTACAAGATCCATTCTACAAAACGCGTTTTTGCCTTACGCAGGTCTTTGGCCAGAATCCATTTAATATCTGACCGGGTTGTCCGGAACCATTTATAAAACTGATAAAATGTAAGGGGAGAAGGAAGGAACACCAGGGACAAAGCCAGGGCGAGCTCCCATTCAAAAAGACCGAAAACAGTAATTGCAAATACAACGTAAGTAATGGTCCAGATCAATAAAGTGGAGACGAAACGTACTGAATTATGAAAAGCAGGGTCATCTATCTGTTTACAAAATAAATAGGAAGCCAACAGGGTAGGAGCGGAAAGAAGAGAGCTGACTACAAAACAAGGAAACAACAACAGCAATAATAAAGATCTGTATATAATTGTTATTCCGGGATTAGGGTTGGCAACCGAAGCCATGCTGATCCGTTTCTTTTTACGGCTTTCAATAAAGCCGGCAATCTCTTCCAGGACTCTTTCAGTGTTTGCCGGGGCAGCTTCCCGGCGTCTTTGGATCAGCTCTACCGTATACCGGTTTGCTGTCAGCCGGTTCTTTAAAACCCGGTGTTTCAGGCTCAATTGTTCAATCCTGTCGTAACAAGACATATTGCACAGCTCCAGGGTGGCATCGTAATGAACATCATCCGGAATGTAAAGGATCAGTTTTTTCAGATCTTCCTGAAGTTTTTCTTTCAGGTCGTTCATAAGAACGGGTTGTTCCTTTGTGGGATTTGCCTTAACAAAAGCTGTTACGTTTATGGGCTGGCCTATTTGAAATAAAAGGGAAGAACGGTAGCGAAAGAAATTCCCATATTCAATACCGATGGGAACAATATATACAGGCTTTTCCCCGGCAATTTCTTCATTGGCCAACAGGGCAACACGAAATATTCCTTTACCCAAAGGCAGTAAACTGTGCATAGGGCGGTGCGCTCCTTCAGGAAGAATAACAAAAGGTATGTTATTGCGGAGTACTTCAGCCGACTGTTTTATGATATCATCATTGTTTTTCAATGTATTGCGACCGTCACGGATCCTGTTTATGGGCATTATCCGTAGAAAGTAAAAGATCTTTGCAAGGAGCGGTTTCTTGAATATGTCTGCTCTTGCTACAAATACTTTGGGGCGTGTATCCAGATCCAGCACAGCCAATGCATCCATCAATGCATTGGTATGATTGGATGCAAAGATCAAAGCGCCGTCAGAAGGAAGTTTTTCTATGCCGTAATACTCCCGTTTCCCGTATGATAATCTGAAAAAAAGGCCAACGTAATATTTAAGAACGGTATAATAAATGTTCCTTTCGTAAATCCGTTTCTTACGTTTTGTGCCCATGAGCGTATTATTGAGATGTTTTCCGGGTCAGACTCCTGTCCCTCCAGTTAAACAGGAAAGACACACCGAGTCCTGAAATAATATGCCACACCCCCCACCAGGCCGTAATAAACAACATGCCTCCCAGGGCAAGCTCAGGGGGAAATATCTTAGGATTGAATAAAAGCACCAGTCCCAGTCCCGAATTTTGAATTCCGGTTTCTATGGTCAACGTGCGCCTGTCTTTACGCGGTATCCTGAAAGCAGAACCCACTCCGTATCCTATACCCAAAGCCAGCGCATTGTGCAAAAACACAATGATAAAAATAAAAAAGATGTATTTGATGAAAAGATCAAAATTGTTGCTGAATGACAATACGACCATGGCGATGAAGAAAATCAATGAAAAATATTGCATGGGTTTCTTCATCTTTTCTGCTGTTTTTGGAAAGAAGTGTACAAATAAAATACCCAGGACCAAAGGTATGCCCAGCAGGATAAATACGGTTTCCAAAGTTTGCCAGATGTCAATATGCAGAGGTTGCAACGCAGCGTCGGCATAACGGTTCAGGTAACGCGTATACAATCCGCCCCAAAAAGCAAAACTGAAGGGTGTCATAAAAGTGGCTATGGAAGTGCTAACGGCTGTCAGTGTAACGGACAGTTCCGTATTGGCTTTGGATAAGGAGGACATGAAATTGGAAATATTTCCCCCGGGACACGATGCCACCAGGATCATACCCATAGCAACCATTGGCGTTACATAATTTCTAAACGGCATGATAAGCAGGAATGTCATTGATGGAAGCAATATCCATTGACAAATAAGTCCCAGAATCGCTGATTTGGGACGAGTAAATACAGTTTTGAATTCAGCCGGTCTGATACCCAGGGCAACCCCGAACATGACAAGAGCCAGTACAATGTTGATGACCCTCATTCCCCCGGCCGAGAAATTGATCCGGATAGGGTCTAGGTTAAGCAGTTGTTCATACATGTATACAAATATAGGGAAAAAAGCTTACAGGAAACCGGGCTGCTTAATGAACTTCAAAGAGCACGGGTTCTCCGGAAACACTATCTCCTGCCACCCACAATTCAAACTGGCCTGGTTCCACTGTCAGGTCCATGTTCAGATCCCGGAAAGCCAGTTCGTTGACTGGAAGTGTCCAGTTTACTGTCCTGCTTTCTCCGGGGTTGAGGGTAATGCGCTCAAAAAACTTTAATTCCCTTACCGGCCTGGTTACTGAGCCGGTTATATCACATATATACAATTGTGCAATTTCCGTCGCTGTGTATTTGCCGGTGTTGGTAAGATCAAAATTCAATTCTATTACTTCATCTTTCCCGTATGTAACCTTATCCAGCGTAATATTGGTATAAGCGAAAGATGAATAAGAGAGACCGTAACCAAACGGGAACAGCGGATCGGCTCCCATATCCAGGTAAAAGCTTGTATTGCCCAGGGACGTTTGTCCGGCTTTTGGCGGAATGTCTTTCAAAAGGGTTTCATTGCCCTGGAAAGGACGTCCTGTTCTGTTGTGATTGTAATACAGTGGTATTTGTCCGGATGAGAGAGGAAAAGTGACAGGCAATTTTCCGCTGGGAACTTCATGTCCGAATATCAGATCTGCCAGGGCGGGGCCGCCCATGGTGCCTGGGTGAAATGCATACAGCAGGGCATTGCTCCATCTGGTTTCTTTTTCGATGGTAAGAGGTCTTCCCGCCATGACTACCGTAACAACGGGTTTCCCTACGGCCTGGAGGGCTTCTATCAAACGGCTTTGTCCTTTCTGAAGGTCCAGGTTGGCCAGGCAATGTGCCTCACCCGATAAAATGGATTCTTCTCCCGTGAAAACAAGAACGGCATCTGCACGGCGGGCTGCCTGTACGGCTTTACGGATTCCTGACGGATCGTTGTCACGGGAATGATTCAACGCGGGTTCATAGAGAATACGGATGGATTTGCCATATGCATCCCTAATGGCTTTCAGCGGGGTTATGGTAGCGTTTTCTTCTCCGTCAAAAACCCACGTGCCCAGCTGGTCATGTGGTGCATCGGCCATAGGACCGGTAATCAGTAACGTTTTAATTCGGGTTTCGTCCAAAGGCAGCGTCCCGTCATTCTTAAGCATTACCACACTTTCTGTTGCGGTTTGTTTTGCCAATTCCAGGTGATCCGGAGCATAAAACACATCCTTGTGCAGATTTTCGTCAACGTAAGGGTTCTCAAACAAACCCAACCTGAATTTAACTCGGAGAATATTTCTAACTGCCTCATTTAGAAGTTTCTCCGGAATGTCACCTTCTTTAACGAGTTCCGGCAGGTGATTTATATAGGCAAAAGACATCATATCCATATCCACTCCTGCATTTACTGCTAAATATGCGGCATGAGCAGGATTTTTTGCAAATCCGTGCGGGATCATTTCCGTGACAGAACTCCAGTCACTAACCACAAAACCCGTAAAATTCCATTCGTCACGAAGCACATTGCGTAAAAGAAACGTGTTTCCTGTAGAGGGAACTCCGTTGTTATCGTTGAATGAAGTCATAAGGGTCAGGGCACCGGCATCTAATGCCTTTTGGAATGGAGGCAGGTATACGTTTCTCAAGAGCCTTTCAGGGATAAAAGTACTGTTGTAATCCCTGCCACCCTCTGCAGCCCCGTATCCTGCAAAATGTTTTACACACGCAGCCATACTTGCCGGATCCGAGGGATCTGTACCCTGGTATCCTTTCACCATGGCTTCACCCATTACGGAAGTCAGGTACGTGTCTTCTCCAAAACCTTCTGCGATCCTTCCCCACCGGGGATCCCTGGCTATATCAAGCATGGGTGAAAATGTCCAGCGAACGCCAGATGCCGTAGCTTCCCTTGCTGCAATACGGGCCCCTTGTTCCACAACGGCAGGGTTGAAAGTGGCGGCCATACCCAAAGGAACGGGAAATATGGTTTTAAACCCGTGAATTACGTCACGTCCTACGATCAAAGGAATTCCAAGACGTGATTCTTCAACGGCGATTTTTTGATAAGCGTTTACCCTTGCCGGATCCACTTCGTTAAGGATGGATCCCACTTGTCCTTTTTTAATGGCCTCTGCCAGACGTTGGTCAACACCCATATTGGAAGCAGATATCTGGTTCATCTGACCCATCTTTTCTTCTAACGTCATTTGTGAGATCAGGCGGGATATTTTCTTTTCGGTTTCCCGGTCGGTCCCGGTTTGTTGCTGTGTACAAGACCATATAAGTGAGGTACACAATAATATCAGGAAGGTCTTTTTAAGCGGCATCATGGGAAGGGTTTATTTTTTCTGAAAAACTCTTACATAATCAATTTCGTAGGTAGCAGGCAGGGCTCCGGGATCAACACCTTCAGCACCGCCCCAATTCCCGCCCCAGGCCAGGTTCAGTTTTAAATAGAAAGGCTTGTAGAAGGGCCAGGTATCGGATATTCCTTTCTGGTCATTGGTGAAGGTGAAATAACGGACTCCGTCAATGTATCCGTAAATGGCGTTTTCAGTCCATTCTACAGCATATACATGAAACTCGGTCTGGGCAGTTGAAATGTATTTTTCAGCCGTGCGTTGCGTTCCTATGGCGTGATTGTAACTTTTACAGTGAATGGAACTGCTTACCCAGTTGGGACGGTATCCAACGTGTTCCATAATGTCAATCTCGCCGTCATCCGGCCAGGCTTTAAAGTCCTTGGGTAACATCCAGAAGGCGGGCCAGGTGCCTTTCCCAACCGGGAGTTTAAGACGTGCTTCAAAGTAACCGTATGTCCAGCTCCTATAGGTGTTCATACGAATTGAAAGCACGTCTTCACCCGATTGTTTTGCAATGATTTTCAACGTTCCACCGGATACAATTGCACAAGTATCTTTTCCTTCATGGATGGGAATATACCGCTGAAGTTCATTGTTTCCCCAACCTCCGGCACCTGTTTCAAACCACCATTCTGAAGTTTTAAGCGCATTAAATTCGTCGCGCCAGATCAATTTGTATCCTTCAGGCACATCCACCGTGGGATCTACAATTGTTATCGTATCCTGCGGATTCAAATGTTGAAAAACAGAAAGCTCTTTTTTATAATCGCCGGAACGGAATGTTAAAAGACACGTTCTGTCTTCACCTGTCCTGTTCTCTGTGGTATTTACGGTTATGGTGGATGTCCCGTTCAGACCTCCCGTGGGATAAGTGGAACACCATGATTGATCCGATGAAACGCCCCATTCACAATTGGTAGTTACAGTTACAGATGCGGATCCGGAAGCAAAATCTAATTCCATACTTTCTTTGGAAAGATCAATTTGAGGATTGTTGGATGGTTCCGGTCCGTTGCCGCCGTTACAGCCGCAGGTGGCCAGGGTGAAAGAAGCGATGATAAAAAAGAGCTTTTTCATGACAAATATCGTTTGTTGTTAGTTGACGTATCTCTGGAAACGGTAATGCCAGGCAATGACTCCGTTGTCGGTTACCAATTCCATGATATAGGGGGTCATTTTAACGATCCGGTACACAGGATTGTCATAAGTGGCCGCGTTGGGAAGGTAACTTACAAAAGTTTGCGGAGGGAATGTCAGCACCCCATCTTCCAAAACATAGGTAGTTGTCTGTATATCAACGGGTACGCCATAGTCCACATTGGTTTCACCACCCCAGTATTCGGGATGGAACCCGCTTTCCCAGTTGCAATACACGGTGCCTCCGGGTCCCGGGTCGAATACATACGATCCGTCTGTTCCAAAGGTAAGAACATCATCATACAATCCTACGCCCTGTTTGTCGTACGGAGGAGCACTCCACCAGTCCAGTCCGTTGCCGCCGCTCGGGCCGCAACCAAAGTGTCCCTGTACCGAAGGTTCCCAGGTCCAGGCACCGGCCAGCTTGCCGGCGTAATCCCCTTGTCCCAGTTCGTCTCCTTCATAACCGGAGGGGACAAAGCTGTAATGCCAGGTTATACCGGGAGCGTCTATGGCAATTTCCAGCAGGTCGGTAGTTAGTGTCAGTACGCGGAAGCGCGGGGTGGCATACCCTTCGGGATTGGGAACGTAACCCATAACCGTTTCTGCCGGGAATTCCAGGTACATGACACCGCCCTCGGTATAAAGGTCCCAGGTGGTTGTCTGTGTTTCAAACGGAATGGCGTAATCGTTACCGTCTCCGGGATTCAGATCCGGACGAACTCCGCTGTCTTTATTTACATAAACGGTTCCGCCGGCTCCGGGATCCATTGTATACGTTCCGTCTGCGGCGAAAGTCAGTATGTCATCATACATACCCACTCCGTTTTTGTCCATTGGAGGCGCACTCCACCAGCCCAATCCATCGGTTCCGGGCTCTCCGCATCCCAGGTGCCCTGCACTCATGAAGTTCCATTTCCAGGATTTGGAATCTCCACCGGTGAGTTTTTCTTCATCGGTCAGAGATGCACCGGGATCCAGCGGTATGTAACGGAAATGCCAGGCAATTCCTCCGTTGTCGATCACCAGTTCCAGTACAGAGGCCGTAAGTGTTATGACCCGGTAAGTGGGATTGGCAAGTGCTTCCGGATTGGGAATATAACCGATAATGGATCCGACGGGGAATTTCAGGAAGGTATGGTCTCCTTCCATTTCAAAACTGTATGTTCCTTCTCCCACTTCAGCCGGTGCCATATAATCTTCCTCGGCCGTTTTGTAGGAAGTTTCGTATCCGGAACCTGCATTTACATAGATCATACCATCTACAGGATCAAATTTAAACGTGCCGTTTGAGCGGAAAGTGAGCTGGTTGTCGTACATGCTGAATCCTTCTTTTTCATAAGGATTGGCACTCCACCAATTGGTTCCGTCACTGCCCGGCTCACCGCAACCAAGGTGTCCTTTGGTGGCAGCATCCATAACCCAGATCTTTTCGGTACCTCCGGATATAAAGCGGATGTCTTCAGTAGGATCGTAGGGGGCTATATAGTCGTATTCCACAACAAATTCAACCAGTTTTGAACCGTCTGATATGCCGTGGGAATTCAGCGCTTTAACTTCTACTGCGTAGGTCCCTGCCTTTTTATACGTTTTGACGACTTTGCTTTTTGTTACGTATTCTTTACCGTCAAAAATGAAGATGGGTGTAGTTCCCGCGGGAGCCACGTACTGAAAAGTCACCGTTGTGAGAAAATTCTCATCGTATGCCGAGGTGACGTTAACCTCTATATCTGCCGCCTTGGGAACCAGTGATTTGTCCGGCTTCAGGTATTCGGGCTGCGTACAGGCGAACAACAACGGGAACAACAGGATCCAGGAAAATTTATATACTATATTTTTCATTTCTGTAATCTTTTATGTTGTCTGTCTCTAGTAAGGATTTTGAGTCAGTGTACCTGCACTCTTGTCAATTTCAGATTGAGGAATGGGCCAGTACTTTTTCTGGGGTGTCCAGTTTACCGTGCGGTACAAATGGTTGTCTGCAGTCAATACAGATGCTGCTTTGCCGGTGCGGATCAGGTCCCAGTAGCGTTTTCCTTCTCCCATGAATTCCAGGTGACGTTCCTCAATGATGTTATCCAGCGTTGCCGACACAGGAGCTACTTGTGCGCGGGTACGTACTGCGTTCAGATACCCTTCCGCATCTCCCGATCCTGCGCCCCTGGTGATCAATTCGGCAGCATTGAGCAATGTTTCCGCATAGCGGTAAACGCGCTGGTTGTTGCCATAGTTCAGGTTGGGGTCGGCTGTATAACCGTGGTTTCCGTTTTTACGGCCAATGTATTTCAAAAGGAAATAGCCTGTATCCTGCCAACGGGCAGTATAGCTGGCACCTGTTTCATCGGCGTGTTTGGCAAAATTCAGAATACCGCCGTCCCGGCGAATATCACCTTCTGCATACATGTTGTAAGCAGACTCGGCAACGGGACTGAAACCCCATCCATCGCAGAAATCATTCCCGACGTACCCCGGAATGCCAATCAGCACGGGATAAACAGATCCACCGGTTGCAATGGGAGCACCCCAGTCACGAACTCCGCCTTCGGAAATGTAATTGATCTCCCATATGGATTCTGGACCCCATTCACCTTCTTCTTCCCAAAGGCCTTTGAAGTCGCTGACCAGCGAGTACTGACCGGAATCAATGATCTCTTTCATGTATTGAAAGGCCGTGTTAAAGCGGGATTCATCGTTTTGATAAAGGACCACTTCCGTGTAGAGCATATAAGCCATGGCTTTCGTAATGCGTCCTTCTTCCCCGAAAGGAGCTTTCATGGGCAGGGCGTTGGTTGCCAGGGCGTTTTCTATGGTTGTGATGATGTTCTGGTAAACCTGGTCTGCAGGCATCTGGTCAGTAATGTAAGGGAAAGACAGGTTTTCATCGTAATAAGGGATATTTCCCCAGAATTTCCATAGAACGTTGTAGTAATATGCCTTCAGGATCTTTGCCTCGGCCACGTATTTGGCTTTCAGGGCTTCTTCCATTTCAATTTCAGGTGCCTTGGCAATGACAATGTTGGATCTGTTTACGCCGGAATAGGCGGTTGTCCAGATCATATTGGGAACATCGGTGGATGTTGCCGTATAAAAGTGGGCTTTCACCAGTATCGGCTGGTCACCTTCATTGGACCCGCCTGTGTATATATCGTCCGCCATAATGTCGGAGACCATGTTCAGGGAATTGTACTGGTAAAAATAGTCGAACCATTGCAGGGGATCGTAGGCCGCTACCAATCCGGAATACAGTCTATCTGCCGAATTGTAGTAGTTGCTTTCCAGAATGGAACTTTTGGACTCCACTACCAGGAAATTATCTGAACAGGAATACAGACCCAGGGCGAACACCGTACTTAATAATAAAAATATCTTTTTCATAATAGTATCTGTTTCAGGATTAGAAAGTAAGATTTATACCCAGTGTGTAGATCTTGGATTGAGGATATACCCCGCGGTCAATACCCAATGAGGTTCCGCCCGAAGCGATCTCCGGATCAAACCCGGAATAATTGGTAAACGTTAGCACGTTCTCTCCTGCTACGTAGATTCTCAAATTGGAAATGAAGATCTTGCGGGTCAGGTGGGACGGCAGGGTGTAACCCAATTGGATGTTTTTCAAACGAAGGTAGGAACCGTCTTCTACCCAGAGGTCTGAAGCACGCCAGTTTTCGTTGGCACTTTCATAAGAGAAACGCGGGATCCTGTTGGAAGTGTTTTCTCCCGTCCAGCGGTTCATCATGTATGACGGCAGGTTAATGTAATAAAGGTCAGTACGACGTGTGACGTTGTATACGTCCACCCCGTAAACACCCTGGAAGAATGCGTTGAAATCAAGTCCTTTCCAGTTGAATCCCAGATTGAAGCCGATACTCCAGTCCGGCATTCCTTTACCTATCATAGTGCGGTCATCATCATTTATGACGCCATTATTGTCTAAGTCAACAAAACGAACGTCGCCGGGTTGGGCGTTGGGCTGTATGCCGGCCTCAACTTCTGCCCAGTTCTGGAACAATCCGTCTGTTTTCCATCCGTAGAAGAAGGGGAAAGGATATCCGTTCTGTGCACGGGTAAGTGTCCCTATCTTGTGGGAGTCGTAATTCTGCCATCCGTTCTCATTTCCCAGTTCAACCAGGAGGTTGTTCAGGTATGTCGCATTTGCGCCAATATTGAAATGAGCATCACCCAGGCTGAAACGGTATCTGAAATCGAATTCCCATCCGCTGTTGTCCATGATACCAACGTTCCCGGTGGGAGCGCTGTCACCGGAATAAGCCGGCACAGGAATATCCATGAGCATACCTGTGGTGCGTTTTTTATACCAGTCTACAGAGAAAGTCAGTGCATCCCTGAAAAATCCAAGGTCAAGACCAATGTCTGTCTGGGTGGATTCTTCCCATCGAATGTCGGCATTGGCAAACCCGTTGGGTTTTGCGCCGGTGCTGACAACACCGGGATTCCCGAAAGGATAGTTATTCCCCGAGGCCATGGTGGTGGTGTAACGGAACTGACCTATGGATTCGTTCCCGTTTTTCCCCCAGGAAGCCCTTAATTTACCGCTGGTTAACCAACCTGAGACGCCTTCCATGAAAGACTCGTTGGAGAAATTCCATCCTACTGATGCGGATGGGAATATGGCATACAGGTTGTTAGGCCCAAAGTTGGAAGAACCATCCCTGCGCACCGTAGCCTGGAACATGTATCTTTCAGCGTAGTTGTAACTAACACGGGCAAATAAAGAAGAAAGCCGGTGGGGTGTGTAAACGTAACCTCCCGCGGTCTGGTACTCCTGTGTTCCCGTTGCAAATCCCATATTGGCTTTATAAGGGTCTTCTTCCTGCAGGTAGCGGTTTCCACCAGACAGGTTCTGCCCCATATTGCTTTGTGCAGACTGACCTACCAGAGCCTGGATAAAGTGGGATCCAAATTGGTTTTCATAAGAAAGCACGTTTTCCACCTGCCATACCAAAGAACGGTTCATGGATGACCATACTTCAGAGTATTCCCGGAAGTTTTTAGTGGAAAGAAAATACGCGGGGCTCCATCCGTCGCTTCCCCAGAATGAAAGATCGGTTCCCAGAGAGCTCCGGAATTTCAGATTGTCCCAGATGCCCATCTCGGCCCAGAAATTCGAAACAAATTTGTCCGAGTTTCCTTTAGATCCGGGCAGGCTTAAAGAGGCCAGCGGGTTTACCATTTCGTTGTATATACTCCCTTCCACGATGCTGAAAGGTTTCCCGTTCCGGGGATCTTTCACGGCTGTGGGATGCTCGGCAAGGAGCGTTTCGGGATCGTCATCATAAACCTGCAGGGTGGGAGCCATGCCCAACGCCGAGCCCAGGGGACCGCCGAATTCCGAGTTGGTGGTAATTCCGTAGGAAGTGCTCCTGGAATAGGCAATGTTCATACCCATAGTGAATTTGTGCAGGAAATTCCGGCGGGCAGACTGGTCCATTAGGTTATACGTGGTATTGGTACGCAATGTCAGACGTTCGTAATTGGAACGGTTGAAATTACCACCCACAATACCATCTTGTTTGTAGTATCCTCCGGAGATGTAATAATTTACCTTGTCGGAGGCACCGCTGACGGTCAACTGATGGTTGATCTGTGGCGCGTTGTAATTAAATATTTCTTTTTGCCAGTCAGTTCCCTCTCCCAGGGAATACGGATCGTTGTATACAGGTGCTTTTCCCTGTGCCAGATGTCCTTCATTCATCAGGATCGCGTATTCGGTGGCATTCAGAACATCATATTCTTTCCAGGGATTCTGGAAACCGTATGAGAAATCATAAGTAACGCGTGCAGTGCCTTTTTGTCCCGATTTTGTGGTAACCAGGATAACTCCGTTGGCTGCACGTGCTCCGTACACGGCACCGGATGCCGCGTCTTTCAGTACTTCAATGGATTGAATATCCGAAGGGTTCAGGTAATCGATTCCTCCGCCTATGGGCATTCCGTCAACAATGTACAAAGGTTCGGAATTGTTGATCGTACCTACACCACGTACACGTACGCGTGCAGAAGCTCCGGGTTGTCCGGAGGAGGAAGTGACCGTTACTCCGGAAGTTAATCCTTTCAGAGCATTGTCAATACGTACCGGAGCGACGTTTTTAAGGTCATCGGAAGAGACTTTTGCAATTGAGGCCGTTACCACACTCTTTTTCTGAGTGCCGTAACCGACAACCACAACTTCTTCAAGTAATTCGGAATCTTCTTCCATCGTTACATTAATAACGGCTGCTCCCGTAACGGGGATGGTTTGAGTTTTATAGCCTATGTAAGAGAAAAGAAGGTTGCTTCCGACAGATACCTCCAGGGAGTAATATCCGTCAATATCGGTAGAAACCGCATTTGAAGTGTTCTCTTCCATCACATAAACTCCGGGAAGGGACATTCCGTCCGTCCCGGTAACCGTACCGCTCACTTTCACGGTTTGGGCGTAAAGTGAACAGCTTAGTCCTAAAAACAAAAGGGTCAGTAGCTTTTTCATGCTGTTTTGTTTTAGATTTGGTAATTTTATGTTAGATTGGTTAGAAATTATAAGCTCAGGTTAATAATTTTTTAAAATTAGAAATTAAAACTCCTTCTTTTTTTTAATGTGGCAATTTAGTGGACTTGCGCACAGGAAAAATAAAACAAACCCCTGTGAATCAGGGGCTTGTGTTTTCTTTGTGCGATAAAAAAGTGGATTTAAAGGGTTGCGACCCGGTCTTCAAAGTCATCCCGGGAACCTATGGCGGCATTTTTTATTTTAGCCCTGTAATTGTAAATGGTGTTGACTGAATACCTGAGCAGGGCCGCAATTCTTCCTGAATCTTTAATGCCGAGTCTTATCAGGGCAAAGATCCGCAGCTCGGTATTGAGCAATTCGCCTTTCTTCAATACGATCCGTTCTTCAGGAATTAGCAGATCGTTGAAATCATCTACAAAACTTGGATACAGTTCAAGGAAAGCCGTGTCAAAAGTCCTGTAGAAATTGGCTATTTCTTTATCAGCCCATTCCGTATTGCTGAGCTCTTCTTCCAGGTCTTGCACCTTGCCGTACCGGATGCTTCGTCTGACCTGGGCACGAAACTCCTTCATTTTGTCCAGGTTGTCCGATAATATTGCCAGAAAAAGACCAATGTATCCTTCTTTGACCCGGTTGGATTCCGCTATCTGGTGATTAAGTCTTTGCAATTTTTCATTGACAAGGTTCAGCTCCTTGTTTTGGGAGACAATGCGTTTGTTGATAACGCGTAATGATTTGTGGGCTCTTATGGTACGCCGGGTTTGTTTTACCAGGTAACCAATGGCAAAGATCAAAATGAGCAACAGGGCACTGATAGAGATTAAAAATGCTTTAACCCGCCTGGTCTGCGCCACTTGTTTTTCCTGGTATGCTTTTTCAATTTGAGGCAACACCCCGGCTACCTGCCAGGGCCGGAGTTTGGCATTGTAAAACAAGGCATCGGCCAAAGAAATGTCTATGTATCTGAAAGCCCTTTCAATATTTCCCCCCGTTTCAAACAAAACAGTGGCCAGCCTGGTGAGTGAGGCATGGTCCTTTACGGCAGACTGAATATCGGCCATGGCAGAACGGGCCAGCCATTCCATTTGATTGTTGACATCTCCCCGGTTCTGATAAACGGTAGACAGATGGTAGGCATAGATGGCATATTGGTGGGATGATTCTTTGTGACGGGAAACCAATATATGTGACAGGCTGTCAGCAAGGTCCAGGTTTTCCTGTTCGTAAGCTTCCTGGAACCTGTAATAAAGATGCTCGTCAGATTGTCTATCAAGTAGTGCCAAAATCTTTCCCCGGTAGTAGTTTTTTCTGGCCTGTGACATGAGTTTGGTGGCAGGATCGGTGGAATACTCAGAGAGTTCGGCTGCCAGGCGTTGTAAAGCGGCATAGTATTCCGGAAGTAGTGACGGATCCAGCTGAAGGGAGTCGATCTCGTTGTACAAAATATCCCCGGATTCAAAAAAACTCCCTGATGTGGCAAAGATTAACCCGCGACGGATCTGGGATTCGTCTCTGTATTTCCTGTTATCCAGCGTGCTTGCCAGGTTGGCGGAAATTTCAATATAATGCAAGGTGGAATCAAAATTGTAGGCTTTGTATTCGTCAATAATCTGCTGGTAAAAGCCGTAACGTTGTTCCGGAGAAAGGTCCTGGTATTGCAAAACACTTTTCAACGCATTGATACGTTGAACCCGGTTTTGCTCATAGGTGGAACGTAATTCCAGTTGCTTGTCCAACATATCCAGCAGCCGGTTCAAGGGCTGCCTGTTTTCTCCGTACAGCAGCAGGGCAGAGAAAACCAGGCAGATGGCTGTTAGACTGTGGCGTTTCATGATAAGTGGGTTAGAACATATAGCCAAGCATAATGTACAAACCGGTGTTTCCGTCCTGTTTGTTTAGTGCTTTCGCAAAATCTACCGATAAAATGAAGTTTTCATTCATAGCTACCTTCAAGCCGGCACCGGCACTCATATGAAATCCGTCTTCCGAGGTAAAGAAATCGTTGTAGTCAACGCCCGAGGCAGCCGTCAGGGCACGCAATTCAGTCTCGGAACGGTTCAGTTCCACCGGATCCGTAATGTATCCTATGTCAAACAGGGGATTGATACCAACATAAAATGCCTGGCGGGCTATCCTGAACGATACCAGTTTTACTCTCAATTCAACATTAGCGTATGCATACCCGTCACCGGTAACACGGTTACGTACAATACCCCGCAGGCTGTTGGCACCACCAAGCATTTCGTAATTGGCCCGTTTGGTGAACAAGGTAGCCATATAATTTTTCATATAGAAGGGCGTGTTTCCCCAGAGGGATCCCTGATACCCCAGGCGATAGGCAAAAATGATGTTGTCCCTCCATACAGGGACGTAATGACGGAAAGAAGCATTCAGAGTAAGGTGGTTGTATTCTTTCTGTTCTCCAAAGGCTCCAAAATATGTAAGAAAAGCATCGGCCCAAATACCCCGGTTGGGATTGTTGGGACGGTTGCGGGTATCAAATGTAAGGCCGGCCCTCACAAACGGATGGGTTCCCCCGTTAAGTTCGTTGTCTTTGATCAGGCCCCAGTCTTTATAGTAGTTGTACAGGGTGGGCTGTTGATCCGTGGTAGGGAGTTTTTTATCCTCGTCCTTGTTACGGTTCAAAAACTCTATGTTCACTTCATCGGCCCCGTAATGAAACACACCCAGACCTGCATTCCAGTAAAGATTTCCGGCAAGGGTACCCTGGAAATCCGCAGTAGAACGGAAGAAATTTTTCTTCATTTTATAGAAAGCGCGTGACAGATAGCCTGTCTCTCCGGTTTTTCCCCATTCCGGGTTGTAAACGGAACGGTACCCGTTAAAGCCCAAAAAGTCAGCCATTGCTTCAGGCACATAACTCAGGTCAAAAGTGACACGGACTCCCGGGATCAGGTATTTGGAATCGTAGAAGAAACGGAAAAGTCCGGAGCGCTTTGTTGTATAATTGGCTTCAACGTACATCAGGTGTTTGTACTGGGGAAAAGTGGAACCGTCCCCGTAATAATATACCTCTGCCAGGGCCCCGTACTGGAAACCCAGGTCGGTGTCGTACCCTATGCTGGGCAAGGCCCCGAAGGTCCAGCCTTTTTTAACGATTGAGGTGCTGTCTTTTTGAGCTGCGGCGGTGTTTGCCGTAATAAAGCAAAGCAGCATAATTATCAATAAACGACACGTTTTTTTCATATTTCAGGTTGTTAGTATTATCCAATCCATTTTAAGATCCCGGCAAGGAAGGTTCCCAGGTATGTTCCGCAGGCATAACCTACCAGGCCAATGATGATACCGTTGACCAGAACTTTTCTGTTGTTCATGGCAGCGGCAATAGGGGGGACAAAGGGAGGAGAAAACAATAAAGCAATGTGGGAGACTGTAAAAAGATCCCCTTCCACACGGAAGATCCGGGCAAAAAGCAAATGGAGCAATATTGAAAAGACAAGAACAAAAGCAATCATTGTCAACAGATTCAGGCTTTCCCGGCTGAACAGGGTGTGTATGTCGAACATAGAGGCAATTACTATGCTGAAGATCAGAATGAAATACATACCAAACTCAAAGGTCTTGGGTATTTCCCGGATTCTCTTCCAAAAGGATGCGGTTATGGCCAGGGTAGTTATGGTTAAAATGATGATCAGTTCATTTAGTCCCATTCCTGCAAGCATGGATATGCCTGCTCCAATTCCAAGACAGACAATGGCAAGAAGAAAAGATACGAAAAGTTTCCTGCGGATTTTCTTTTTGAACATTCCCGAATAATCCTCAAACTTTTCTTTATTCACTTCTGCGTCAGTATCATTGGGAACATCAACGGCAATTTCCTTTGCTTTTGCAAAAGGTAAAATTTTACGGATAATTTTATATCCTCCCGAAAGGAAGAACAGGATCAGGAAAAAGGACAGTGCGGTATCGAATGTCTGTACCAGTATATAGGTGTCATAATCTACATTCAGGACTTGTTTTAATGAAGCAAAGTTCAATACGCCTCCCGTATACATCCCTACCAGCATACCGCTGGTCTTCCATAAATCGGGGATATTGGTTTCACGGAATATGAAATAGGCAACGGTAATGGTGATCAGGATTGAAATAATGCCCGCCACCAGGGTTGCGAAGGTTTTTTTCAGGGTCCTGAACCACAGGGTGAAGTGGGAGGAAAACAACATCAGGGGGATGGCAAGGGGAACGGTCAGGTTCATAACCCAGGTTTGCAGACTCATAAGGACCTCTGTTTCTTCTGCCGGAGCCTTCATCAATCCGGAAAAAGCCATGATCAGACCTACCGCATAAGCCAGCATGACCGTTCCGATCTTTGAAAAGAACCGGGAATGCTGGTACAGGTATATGATCAGAAGGGGGGCTGCAATATAGATCAGTGCTATAAGATATACTCTCATAGCACAAAGATAAAAAAAAACGGCACTTCCCTTTCCCTGCGAAAAGGAAAATGCCGCTCTTTGTCAAAGACTGTCTCCGAAGTCTTTGCGGAACTTATCTACCAGCCTGGCAGGCCAATCTTCAACGGGTTCCAGGGACCCCATAAAGAAACGCAGAACAGGCGGTTCGTAGGTAAAGCGAAGACCTCCTATAAGACGGCGGTTGTGGAACAGCCATTCCAGGCGGTCCATGCTGTACATTACCTGTGATAGCGTAAAGACACGCCTGGGCAGCGCCAGTCGCAGGAGCTCCACATCGGCAAGGACTTCATTCCCGTTTTCATCCCTGGCACTCGATACCGATCCCCGTTCCATGCCTCTGACCCCGGAACACAAATAAAAAGCCGCGGCAAGAGCTCCGGCCGGGTACTGTTCCTGGGGTATGTGATCACAAAATTGCATGGCATCCACATGTGCGCCTAGTACTCCCGGAGGAGTAACCATAGGTATTCCCTTATCCATACAGCCGTTAACCATAAAACGAATAAACTCAGGACTTTGTCCTATCATTGTTTCATCAAGGGTTTCGTAAAGACCTACAGCCATGGCTTCGATTTCCCGGATGGATATACCTCCATAAGTCAGAAAGCCTTCGTAAAGAGGAATCAGAGCTTCCATTTTTTGATATAATGCTTTCCGGTTGGTACATATTGCCCCTCCCCGGGATGAGGATAACTTGCGAGCGGAGAAATATACCAGGTCGGCCAGGGATGTCATCATTTTTATGATCTCTTCCATGGGGTTTTCTTTCCATTCTTCTTCACGTTGCTTGACCAAATAGGCGTTTTCTCCAATAAGACTGGCATCCAGTACGATCATGATCCCGTATTTGTCTGCGATTTTTCGTACATCCATCATATTCCTGATAGAAAAAGGCTGTCCGCCAATCAGGTTGGTTGAGGCTTCCATACGAATGAACGGAATGTTTTCCACGCCTTCCTTCCGGATGCATTTTTCCAGCTTTTCAATATCAATATTGCCTTTAAAAGGATTATCCGATTGCAGTTTCAAGGCATCATCATGAAGCAATTCGGCTATTCTGCCGCCGACGGCCATGATATGGGCCAGGGCGGTGGTAAAATGGTAATTCATGGGTATGACATTGCCCGGCTTGATAAAAGTGCGGCAAATCACATTTTCGGCACCGCGGCCCTGGTGTGTGGGCAGGATAAATTTCTTGCCGAGTACATCTTGTATGGCTTTTTGCAATTTGTCAAAGCTTTGCGATCCGGCATACGCATCATCTGCCTGCATCATGGCCGCCAGCTGATTGTCGCTCATGGCGTTTGTGCCGCTGTCTGTGAGCATATCCAGGAAAACGTCCCGGGTAGACAATTTAAAAGAGTTAAAGCCGGCATCCTTAATGGCAAGCAGGCGCCTGTCCAGCGGAACAAGGTTGAGTTTTTGAACAATACGGACTTTATGCAATTCCAGGGGAATTGGTTGGGTTTGATAAAATTTTATGGGATTCATAACGGTTCTGATAAGTGTTTTACAATTAATAACAAAAAAAATACACGTCAGATGTAACCATAGTGCTGCCTGGCACGTCTTATGTGTATAACAAAAACCGGTAAGCTCCTGAGCGGGAAAAAGCACCTGTGTATTCCCGTCAGGAGCGGCAATACGAATAATAATAACAGGAAGCATAGCCCAGATACTCCAGAATATATGACAGACAGCTATGCATAAAATTTGATTGAATTGAGTTCAAATATAAGAAATAATAATGAAATCAAACATTTTATAAAATTTTAGTACCTTGTGTTGCAAGGTATCAAAAATTGTATATATATTTGTCGCGCAAAATTCTTGTAAATAATTAGTACTATAATTAAAAAACAATGATCCACCTCAGGGATATCAACAAAACCTATTACAACGGAGCCGCATTACATGTTCTGAAAGGGTTGAACCTGCAAATAGACAAAGGAGAGTTTGTTGCCATCATGGGATCCTCCGGATCCGGGAAATCCACACTGTTAAACATTATTGGGATACTGGACGATTACGATTCAGGGTCTTATCACTTGAACGGGAAGCTCATAAAGGATTTGTCAGAAAAAAATTCTGCCGTTTACAGGAACAACATGTTAGGCTTTGTATTTCAGTCTTTTAATCTGATCACTTTCAAAACGGCCCTGGAGAATGTGGCGCTTCCCCTGTATTACCAGGGGATCCGCAGAAACAAACGGAACAAGATCGCCATGGAATACCTGGATCGTATGGGATTGACCGAGTGGGCGGATCACCTGCCTTCCGAATTGTCCGGCGGACAAAAACAGCGCATAGCCATAGCGCGTGCTTTGGTTACGAATCCCCAGGTTATTCTTGCAGACGAACCAACCGGAGCCTTGGACTCCCAGACGTCTATAGAGGTTATGGAAATATTGCAACAGGTCAACCGGGAAGGAATGACGATCGTAATGGTTACGCACGACCCTGAAATGGCAGCCATGAGCCATAAGATCATAAAAATTCGCGACGGTGTCATAGGATCTATTGAACATCAATAACGGAAAGTGTTATGTTTGATGATTTTCAGGAAATATTCAGCACGTTAAGAAAAAATAAACTGCGGACGTTCCTTACGGGATTTTCCATGGCATGGGGCATTTTCATGCTCATTGCATTGTTGGGAGCAGGAAACGGTCTCAGGAACGGCATTTTATTCAATTTTGCCGATATGGCCACCAACTTCGTGAAACTCTGGCCCGGAAGAACGGCGGAAGCTTACCAGGGTTTACAGGCAGGCAGACGCATAAAACTGGACAGTACCGAGGGGCCTTTTCTTGAAAACGAATTTAACCAGGTATCCAATGTATCTCCTTTGATCACCCGTTCCAATCAGAATTTCTTCTACCAAGGAGATTATGCGCCCGGAGTATTACAGGGTGTCATGCCGGGTTACAGCAATATTGAAACGGTTAAGATCAGGCCGGGTAACGGAAGGTTTATAAACCGGGCAGATATCAGGGAGGCCAGAAAAGTGATCGTCCTGCATTCCAGAACAGCTGAATTACTTTTTAAAGAAGAAGATCCGTTGGGGAAATTCATTACTTATGACAATGTCATGTACCAGGTGATAGGTATCTACCATGACAATAATATGTCACAGAATCCCAACAGTTGCATTCCTTTGACAACAGCCCAGCTGATCTATAATCCGGAAAACGGGTACTCGCAGGTGGCTATGTTGCTCAACGGACTGGAAACGACAAAAGAAAATGACATTTTTGAAGAAAATCTCAGGGGTGCCCTGGGTCGTAAGCACCGTTTTGAGCGGGAAGACCGATCGGCAATTTATCTTTATAACATTTCCAGGGAATACATCCAGTTTAAAGGAATTTTCAACGGGATAACATTATTTGTGTGGATTATTGGGTTAGGAACCTTGATAGCCGGGGTGGTGGGCATCAGTAACATCATGTTGATTACAGTTAAAGAGCGTACTAAAGAGTTTGGAATACGAAAAGCCATTGGTGCCACCCCCGGGACTATCTTACGTTTGGTGATGACCGAATGTCTTATGATAACCGCTTTCTTCGGGTACCTGGGCATGTTAGGGGGAATTGCGGTGACCGAGTTGCTGAATAATGTTATGGGTACCCCGAATGCACCTACTTCACAGGAAGATATGGTGATGTTTACCAATCCTACCGTGGAACCTTCAATTATCATAGCCGCAACCATTGTGTTGATAATAGCCGGGCTTCTGGCCGGGTACCTGCCGGCCAGGCGGGCTGTTCAGGTAAAACCGATTGAAGCTTTAAGATACGAGTAATTATGTTTGATCTGGACAGCTGGCAGGAAATATGGGTGACGATCACCCGCAACAAAAGAAGAAGTCTGCTTACCGCCTTCGGAGTTTTCTGGGGAATATTTATGCTGGTGATTATGCTTGGGGCCGGGAACGGTTTGTCCGAAGGTGTGGCCTCCGACATTCAGGGATTTTCCGAAAACTCGGCGTTATTTTATACAAACAGGACTTCGGAGCCGTATAAAGGTTTCCGGAAAGGACGGTATTGGAATATGCAGGAAGAAGATCTGAATATTCTGGAAGCGCAGATAAAAGATATAAAATATACAGTGCCTTTTTTAATGGGACAGAATGTAACCGTAGTATACCGCGATAAAAGCACCAGTTGCAATACCAAAGGGAATTCCCCCTTATACAATCAAATGATGCCCCAACATATGATCTACGGACGTTATATTAATCATATGGATGTCCAGGATCGCAGGAAAGTATGTGTTGTGGGAAGACGAGTTTATGAAGAACTTTTCAGGGCGGGTGAGGATCCTGTTGGGACATACCTGAAACTATACAATATCAATTTCCAGATCATAGGGGTTTGTGAGTCTTCCGTAAGGGGGGTCAACATAAACGGACGGGATGACGAAGTCATCAGTATTCCCTATTCGGTTATGCAACAGATACAGAATTCCGGAACCATCATACATCTGATAGGTGTCGTGGCTAATGAGAACGTGAGCATGAGTATCCTGGAACCACAGGTGGAAACATTGTTGAAGGCCAGACACAACATTGCTCCGACAGATAATTTTGCGCTTGAAAGCATAAATGTGGAAAGAATTTTCAAGCAGTTTGAAATGTTGTTCACCGGAATAGCCGTACTGATCTGGATCGTGGGATTGGGGACCCTGCTGGCCGGGGTAGTGGGTGTGAGCAATATTATTATGGTCACGGTCCGTGAACGAACCAAAGAAATTGGTGTGAGAAGAGCCATTGGTGCCAAACCGTCTTCCATAATTTTCCAGATCATAAAGGAGAGTACCGTATTGACTGTTGCTGCAGGATTTCTGGGTTTGGCATTCGGAGTATTGGTCCTTGATCTTGCCGATAAATTCCTGCTACAGAATATGACGGGAGAAGTGTTTTTCAAAAATCCGCAGATCAATTTTACAGTCGCTCTGTCAGCGGCAGCCATAATCCTTTTGTGCGGAATGATAGCAGGTATTTTGCCTGCATACAGAGCCTTACAGATAAAAGCAATAGATGCTATCCGGGAAGAAAATTAAAGATTATAAATAACATTTACAATGAAGAAAATTTTACGCTATGTGTTGATCATCGCCCTCCTGGCGGGTGTGGTGTTCACTTTTGTCTACCTGTGGAAAAAATCCCGACCTAAAAAAGAGGTATACGAGTTGGTTGTCCCGGAAAAGGGAAATATTGAACAAAAAACCGTGGCAACGGGAAAAGTGGAACCCAGAGACGAGGTAGCCATTGTGCCGCAGATATCAGGAATTGTTTCTGCCCTTTACAAGGAAGCGGGAGAAATGGTCCAGGTGGGAGAGATCATTGCCAGGATCAAGGTAATACCGGAAATGGGCACATTGAATGCTGCAGAATCCCGCGTTACCCAGGCCAACCTGAACCTGACCCAGGCCCGGCGGGTGTTTGACAGGACCAGGGAATTGTATGAGTCAAAAGTTGTTGTCCGTGAAGAATACGAAAATGTGGAAACCCAGTTAAAACTGGCCCAGGAAGAACTGCGCAATGCCCAGGATAACCTGGAGATTGTCAGGGACGGAATCGCAAAACGATCCTCGGAAACCAGCAATACACAGATCAGGGCCACCATCTCCGGCATGATCCTGGATGTGCCGGTAAAAGTGGGAAATTCCGTGATACAGGCCAATACCTTTAATGCAGGAACTACCATAGCCACAGTTGCCGACATGAACGACATGATTTTCCGTGGGAACATTGACGAAACGGAAGTGGGCAGAATACGTGCGGGAATGCCCCTGGATATAACCATAGGCGCGTTACAGGAACAGCACTTCAACGCTGTGCTGGAATATATATCTCCAAAAAGTACGGAAAACAACGGAGCTATACTTTTTGAAATAAAAGCTGCTGTTGCCGTTCCAGAAGATGTTTTTGTCCGTGCCGGATACAGTGCCAATGCACAGATCATACTGGACAGCCGCTACGATGTGTTGGTTATTCCTGAAAGTGCCGTGGTTTTCAAGGATGACAAGACTTTTGTAAATGTGTTCAATGGGATGGACGGAGATAAGCAGCTCTTTGAAGAAAAAGAAGTGATCCTGGGGTTGAGTGACGGAATAAATGTTGAGATCAAGGAAGGTCTGACAACGGACGAACAGATCCGCGGAACGTTAATAACCGAATAAATGAAAAGGTATATGAAAAAAATAGTACTCCTAAGTGCCATACTGTTCTTTTCCGGGAGTCTGCTTACAGCACAAAGCCGGGAAAAAGCCTGGACCCTGGAAGATTGTATTGAGTATTCCCTGGAAAACAACATTGGGGTAAAACGCTATGAACTGGCAAAAGAGAATCAGGAAATAACGGTAGAGACCACCAGGTTTTCACGGCTTCCAGATCTGTCTGCAAGCGTTGGCCAGACTTTTTATTTTGGACGCACTCCGGACAGGGACGGGATATATCAGGACCAGACCGGGTCCAATTCTTCCCTGGGGATAAATACAAGTGTAAATCTTTTCAACGGGTTCCAGGTGACCAACCGGTTAAAAGCCGACAAGCTGGAATTGCAGGCAGCCGTAGAAGATCTCAACCGGGCCAGGGAAGACCTGTCTTTGGCTGTTACCGGGTATTACCTGCAGGTGCTCCTGAGCAGGGACTTGTACGAAATAGCTCTGGATCAGCTTGGACTGAATAAAAAACAGGTGGAACAGACTGAGATCCTGGTGGAAGCCGGAAAAAGCTCCGAAAGTGATCTTTACGATGCAAGATCGTCGTTGGCACAACAGCAAATGCAGGTCACTGAATCGGCCAACAACCTGCAATTGGCTTTACTTGATCTTACACAGACCATGAACCTGACCGATGTGGAGCATTTTGACGTCTCTGTCCCCGATGTTTCCGAAATGATCAGCCGTGAAGCAGCCGGACTGGTACTTCCATCCGAAGCTTACCATTATTCGGTCACACAAAGGCCGGCCATAAAAGCGGCGGAGTACCGGCTGGAAGGCAGTGAGATGTCCCTAAAAGCAACACAAGGGGCTTACTATCCCAGTTTGCGATTGGGAGCCGGATATAGCAATTCCTATTATTTTAATTATTCCCTGGCTGCAGGGATGAGTAACGCCTCCCTGGCCGACCAGTGGGCTCAGAACAGTGCCCAATCCGTTGGTCTGAGTCTGAGCATACCTCTTTTCAACAAGATGGAAACCCGTAACCGGGTACGTTCGGCCCGGCTGAACATTCAAAACCAGGAGCTGTTGCTGGATCAGGCAAAACAGGATCTATACAAAGAAGTACAGCAGGCATATTATAATGCCGTAGCTGCACATGAGAAATACAAATCATCCCAAATGGCAGTTGAAGCTGCCTCCCTGGCCTATGAGTATGAAGAGCAGAAGTACGAAGCAGGTCGTTCCAACATCTACACGTTTGATCAGGTCCGGTTACGCCTTTCTTCTGCCCGTTCGGAAGCGGCGCAGGCAAAATACAATTTCCTGTTCCGTTCCAGGATACTGGCTTTCTACAACGGGGTCAGCCTTTTATAAGGTTTTTCACACCGTTCGCTCTTCCGCCTCCAGCACAAAGGCCCTTAAGCCTTGTTTGGGGGCGGATTCGTCTGCTTTCCTGAGGTCTTCCAGCAATGTGTCCACAACCTGGTCCGGAACAAAAGTGAGTAACGCCGAGTTCAAAGTCGGCCAGGCATGTGAGCCCAGATGAGGTTCTCCGCCACGGGATCCGCGACCCCGCACTTCTTCCCAGAAAGTAAACCCTGTAATTTGGTTTTTTTCAAGCGCTTCCATGACCTCGTCATAAAAGGCCTGGTAAAATGATATGAATACAGCTTTCATGGAATTTCAATTTTTATTCATGCACTAATTCCTGTTTTGCACGGTGTTCCGCTTTGCGTTGTTTGCGCTTTTCTCTTCTTTCCGCGATCAGACTATATATTGCCGGGACAAGGAAAAGAGTCACAAAAGTTGATACGGTAAGACCGCTGGCAACAGTAATACCCAGTCCGTTCCACATTTCGGCACCAACGCCTCTGCCTACGGCCAGGGGAACCATTCCGAATATGGTTGTAAAGGCTGTCATTAAAATGGGACGCAACCTGGACCGTCCCGATGTCACTACGGCATCCATAATGGACATTCCCCGTTCCCTGCACAATACTATATAATCTATCAGCACAATCCCGTTTTTCACAACAATCCCGAACAACATCATCAATCCCACCATACTCATTATACCCAATGCTGTTCCGGATACGGCAAGTCCCGCCAATACCCCGGTAAGGGCAAAAGGAACGGAGAACATGATTATGAATGGACTGATGAATGATTCAAACTGGGCGGCCATCACAATGTAAACCAGGATCAGTATCAGCATCATCAGCATGGTTAGATCCTGGAACGATTCCTGCTGGTCTTCGTAGCTGCCGGCTATACCTATCATCACATCGGAAGGAATATCGACCTTTTCTATCTGCTGTCCGGCTGCCTCTACCAGATCACTAAGCACAGCCCCTTTGGCTGCCACACAGGTAACCGTTACTATCCTTTCCCTGTCTTTCCTTTCGATGGTGGGAGGGTGCATGGTTTCTCCAATAGTAGCAATATCCCTTACCCTGACAGTTTGTCCCTTAGTGTTGTATATAAGAATGTTTCTTATGTCATCCAGCGATTCCCTGTACTCCGGGGCATAACGTACTTTAATGTTGTATTCGTCACCTTCCTCCCGATAATAGGAAGCGGTAGCCCCGTTTATCCTGTTTCTAACAAATTGCGATGCCGTGGACAGATTCAATTCGTGTTCAGCCAGTTTCTCGCGATCGAAATCCACCAGGTATTCGGGAGAATATTCATCCCTGGAAACGGTTACCTGGGATGTTCCCGGAACTTTTTCCATAAGGTCTGCCAATTGAAAGGCTATATCATCCGTGGCAGCAAAATCGTTGCCGTAAATCTCAAGGTCCACGGTTGTTTGACCACCGGCGATATCTCCCATACCTGCACCCACGTCAAAAGTACGGATCTCGGGATAATACCTTCTGAGGTCTTCCCTCATGGCATCGGACAATTCCGATAGGGAACGTTCCCGTTCCGTTTTAAGGGAAAGACGGATATTGGCAGTCATAATATGCGACCCGTTATCTCTCAGCTGTCCGTATAAATTGTCCTCGCTGGCCTGTCCGATGGTAAATGTCATGGCTTCGATCTCCGGGTAATCCCGGCGGAATTGTTCGTAAATACGGAAAGACAATTCTTTAGTAATCTCCGAACGTGTATTTATAGGCAACTTAACGGTCAATTGCAACCGGGCATTGTCCTGCTGGGGAAAGAATTCCGTAGGTACAATGTAAAAAAGGAACAGCGATGCGATAAAAACAGTTGCTGATGCAAGAATAACCGTAATACGGTGACGAACTGTCCAATTCAGAGCCTTGGCATAAACTACGTCAAGAGTACCGAGCGCCTTTTCAATATACCCGTAAGATTTGTCAAACCCTTTTGATTTTCTTGTTTTAAGCTTTAAAAGCTGTGAAGACATCATTGGGGTCAGGGTGAGTGCTGCGATGGTTGAAACGGAACTGATAATGGCCACGATCCAGCCCAGTTGGCTGAAGATTTCACCGGACATACCTCCGACCATTGTTAGGGGAATGAATACCGCCAGCAACGTTAAAGTTGAAGCAATGATGGATATGGATACCTCGTTGGTAGCATAAACCGCCGCCGATTTTGGCTTAGTTCCTCTTTCTATGTGACGGGTAATGTTTTCCAACGCGACTATAGCATCATCCACGACCATACCAATAGCAATACTCAGGGATGAAAGGGATATGATATTCAGTGTGTTTCCGGATATCAGCAGATAAATGAAAGCGGATACCAGCGATACGGGTATCACTATAGCGACAATGAGCGTGGCACGCCAACGGCCCAGGAAGAACAACACAATGAACACAACCAGGATCAGCGTAACCATGATAGTCTGGATCAGGCTGTCAATTACACGGTTAATATTATCGGAAGAGTCCATTACCACTCCAATGCTGATATCGGAAGGCAGGGTTTTTTCAAGTTCAGGTAATTTTTCCGTTATTTTTTTACAGATCTGTACCGTGTTAGATCCGGCCTGTTTCTGGATCATAACTGTTCCTCCCTGGACTGCGTCAATATAAGTTTCCTGGGCCCGTTCCTGTATAGTATCTTTAACCCGTGCCACATCGCTCAGGAAAATATTTCTTCCCTGGAAATGACCAACAATAATGTTTTCCATCTCCCTGGGATCCTCAAACTCTCCCTCCATTCTGATGGTCAGAGTTTCAGAACCTATATCCAGGTTTCCTCCGGGGGTGTTCCTGTTTTCGTAAGCAATAGTGGACGCTATTCCTTCAACGGTCAGGTTGTATGCTTCCAGTTTAAAGGGATCACAATACACCTGGATCTCCCGGACAGGTGCTCCTGAAATAGACACCATCCCTACACCATTGATACGGCTCAGCGGGGTAGCAAGCCTGTCGTCCAGGATCTTGTACAGGCCGTTCATGCTTTCTTTTGCCTGTACCGAAAGGATCATTACGGGAATGTCATCGGTCCCGAACTTGAATATCACGGGAGTATTGGCATCCTCGGGAAGGTAATCTGCTATCAGGTTCACTTTGTCCCTCACATCGTTGGTCGCTTCGGCAAGATCTATTCCGTATTCGAATTCCAAAACGACAAGCGAAGAATTTTCCCTGGTCTGAGTCGTAATATGTTTCAGGTTACTTACACTACTCAAAGTGCCTTCCAGTACCTTGGTGACATTGTTCTCGATATCCGCAGCACTTGCCCCTGAGTAAGTAGTCATAACCAGGATGGTATTAGCACTTATATTGGGTAGAAAGTCCACGGCCAGTCTGGATAGTGAAAAAACACCTATTACTGCTAGGGCCACGTAGAGAAGAGCGGTCGTAACCGGTTTTCTAACGGCTGATTGATAAATGCTCATAATTTTTTACTCATTAACCAGTTCAACCTCAATGCCGTTGGTCAGTCTGTTCAGGCTTGTGGTAATAACACATTCTCCTTCTTCCAGTCCGGAAAGACATTCATAGTAGGCATCAACTCTTTTACCCTGCTCAATGATCCTGAATTCGGCCTTTCCGTCTTTGTATACATATACATATCGTTCTCCGGATCCTTGTTGTTTAATAACACTTCTGTCAGGAACCAGCAAACGAGGTTCTGATCCAAAGTCAATGGATACCCGGGCAAACATGCCGGGCCTCACTTTTCTGTTGGTGTTGGGAATAAGTATTTCTACCGGAAATGTACGGGTTGCCGCTGTAATAGTCGGATATACCAGTGAAACTTTTCCTTTGAATACTTCTTGCGGGTACACATCCAGATTCACATTCACATCCATGCCTTTGTGAATTTTTGTAAAAAAGGATTCGGAAACATGGATTATGAGTTTAACCGGTGTTATCTGTTCCACTACCATTAAAGGCAATCCCATTCCGTAAAGATCTCCGCTGTCGTAATTGCGTGCGGTTATAACACCGGCAATAGGACTGACCAGCTGCGTGTTTTCCTTAAGGTTGTTGTACTGGGTACGCATTACTTCCAGAGTTGTTTTCTGGGCATCCCATTCTGAACGAGAAACACCTCCGACCTTATACAATTCATCAATACGCTGGAATGATATTTCCATGTTTTTCAATTGTGTCCTGATCTGTTCCAGGTTGTTGTCGTCCATTTGTACCAGTTTCTGACCTTTTGAAACGAAATCACCCACTTCTGCAAATATTTGCTCTATACGTAAAGACATTTGGGGGGCAATATTGTTTATGATATTAGCCTCTACTGTCGCTGAAAATTCGTATACCTGGGGAACCTCTTCAATAATTACGGGGGTTGTCCGTACGGGGATCGTTGCCTCTGTAATTTCCTGTTTTTTTGAACCTGTAAACTGACATCCGGCAAGAAGAACCACAGCAGCGAACAGAGGGATCAAACTACATTTATTCATATGTTAATTGTTTTGATTATTATTAATACCTAGTATTTTTTCCAGTTCAGCCATATTGAATAAATAACGGTAAATGGATTGATGGTACGCCAGGCGGGCCTGAGTCAATGCCAGTTCGGATGCACTCAGATCCAGCCAGGTTCCCATGCCTACTTCAAATTGTTTTTGGCTGATAGAATAGGCTTTTTCGGCCATGATTACATTTTCTTTATTGGAAGCAAGTTCTTCAACTGCGTTACTCATTTCGTTCAGGCAGTTTTTAACGCTCAGTCGCAGATTTCTTTCCGAATTGATCCGGCTGTCTTCCAGGCTTTGCAGGTTTAGATTCCTTTGCCTTACCTGTTGCTGTCTTTTAAATCCGCTGAAAATAGGAATGCTCAGGGCCAGAGACGCTGTTGAATAGGGGAACCAGTGATATTCAGAGAATTTAAAATTATTATTCATGGAAGAATACTGGTAATTGGAACTCAGACTCAATGTGGGAAGAAACGATGCCTTGGTGAGTTTCAGTGCCAGTTCCAGCTGTTCTTTCTGAATGGACAACTGGGCCAGGTCAGAGTTCTTTTCCAGCGAATAGGCCCGGGCCGGTAACATCCCTTCCGGGGTGACTTCTTCTTCAAATTGTGTGAGTGTACCTTCAAAAATGACAGGGTATTCAATGTCTAGTCCCATAAGCGCTTTTAGTTGCATGGAGGCCAGCTCAATGGCTGTTTCTGCTGCCAACAGGTTTGGACGTTGATTCTTTAATTCTACCTCTGCGCGTAATTTGTCAAACTCACTGGCCATACCCTGCTCGTATTTATCGGTAACCGTTTTGGTATTCAAGGCTACATTGTTATAATTTCTTTTGAGAACAACATACGAATCTTTGGCCAACAGGTAGGAAAAAAAGGCCTGTTTGACCGCACTGATCATGGAGAGCCTGCTGGAACGGGCTTTCTCTACGGCCATGTCTATATCCAAAGCGGACAATTGTACGGTTTTCCATAATGCTGGAGCAACAAGTGGTAAAGAAAGCGAAACGCCCCCCATCCAATTGTTATCAGTACCCACGGATATTTCAAGCGATTCGCCTCCAAAATCCATGACCATGACCTGTTTCTTCAAAGTCCTGTTATAGACGCCGCTGGCTGATATACCGGGCCATAGTCCTGCCTGGGACTCTTTCCGTGCGTACATGGCACGTTCAATGTCCCGGTCCGCGATACGGATCACAGGACTTTCGGATAAGGCAATTTCCAAAGCGGTCTCCAGATCTACGCGAAGCGAATCCTGTCCCCGTAAAGGGGTCCATACAGTACTACATAAAACTAATAAAAGAATAAAACTGAACTTCTTCATTTCCGACTATATATATAAAAAGCAGACAAAGTAAAGCAGATTTTATGCCACCATCAAAAATTTTCACGCAACGACGCGTTTTTTTCAATCAACGAATATGTTTACCTTTGAATATGCCGTCAAAATCCCGTCGTTTTCAGTATTTACCGATCTTTTTGACAGTATTTCTACTGTTGTTCCTGGGGGCCATGCATGTTGACCCGTGGCTGTCACTGGTAATTGCCTTACTGGATACCTTGTGGATCATTTTAATGGTGTTTGGGCTTGAACGCTATCTGGAACATTCCCATAAAATACGAGTTCCCAGTTTGCCGATGATGCTGTCGACACTCTTCATACTTACGGTCTGTATTTTTATTCTGATGTTCATGGAAGATCAACTTATGAGGCTGATGTTACAAGATAATTATTCGCGTTTGCCTGTCATATATCCCTTATTCAGGAACACAATGCTTGGAATGGGAGCTTTTTTGGGCGCAACGGGCATTCGTTCACGAAAGATCAGGGTCCAGTCCGAGCAACTCATGCAGGAAAAACAGGAGATAGAGCTGGCTTTGCTCAAAAGCCGGATGAGTCCGCATTTTGTATACAATGCGTTGAATGTTTTGTATTCTCTAAGTTATACGGGAGATGTAAAGACGCCGGAAATGATCATGAAACTGGCCGATATGCTGCGCTACATTACGGATGAATGCCAGGCCGACAAGGTCCCACTGGATCAGGAAATAAAATACATTGAAAATTACCTTGATTTTCAGAGAATCCGTTTTGGGGAGATCCCAAACCTGACCTTTACCTATTCATCGGATGAGATTACAGGTGAAATTCCACCCATGATCCTTCAGCCTTTTGTGGAAAATGCCTTTAAACACGGAATTATCACCAATGATCCGGATAGTTATGTACGTATCCGTCTGTCTTCAAGTAAGGAACGGCTGTCATTTTCCATTGAAAATTCCATAGATAACAAAACAGGGACAGTCTCTGAAAGGGACGGCGTGGGAATTTCAAGCGTGGAACAACGTTTGCAGTTGTATTATCCGGGAAAGCACAAACTGGAGATCAGGGAAGAGGATACTTTTTATAAGGTAAACATTGAAATAGACTTATGATTAATATACCTTACCGGGTGTTGATAATAGATGATGAAAAACCAGCGCGTATACTTCTGGAAGAATATGTGTCTCAAATTCCTGAACTGACTGTTGTCGGAAGTTTTCCCAATGCACTGCAGGCAAATGAATTCCTGGCCTCCAACGAGGCAGATATAATTCTTTGTGATATCCAAATGCCAGGCCTGAACGGATTGGAGTTTATCCAAGCTATGGACAGGGATGTCTGTGTGATCTTCACAACTGCCCATTCAAAATTTGCCGTAAAAGGATTTGAACTCAATGCCGTTGATTACCTGTTGAAACCCATTGCCCTGGAACGTTTTCGTGTGGCTATGGATAAATGTCTGAAAATTCTGCACATGAAAAACCCCGCCCCTGAATCCCTCTTTGTAAGGGCAGATTATAAACTCTACAAGATAGACCTGGATGAGATCGTGTATGTTGAATCCCAGCATGAATATGTAACCTATTATACATCTGGGCAAAGAATAACAGCTTTGGGATCACTGAAAGCCCTGGAAAACACACTTCCGGGAGACAGGTTTTTCCGTATTCACAAATCTTATATAGTGGCACGAAAACAAATCCTGACCGCATCACGTAACACAGTCAGGATTAAATATAAGGGAGAACTCAGTCTGCCTGTTGGCAGGGTCTACCGTGACAAAATCACTGCTTTATATGGACATCCACTTGCGGGAAAGGAATATTGAGCCCTTTTTCCTCGAATGTTTTATATACCGTTTCATTCATCAGAAAGTATACGTCCCAGTAATCGGTCTTTTTAACCCAGGCCCTTACCACTATATCTACAGAACTGTCTGCCATCTTATTAAGAGCAATGAAAGGAGCTGCTGGTTCGTTCAGAATCCGTCCTTCTTTACCTATCAGGTCTTCAAGAACTGACCGGGCTTTCTGATAATCATCCCCGTATGCTATGGAAAAACTCCAGTCAACACGGCGAAAATCCTGTGCGGAATAATTCGTTATAATGCCCGTAGACAAATTTCCGTTGGGGATGTAAATAGTCTGGTTGTCTGGTGTCAGAATCACGGTATTGGTAATCATTATGGCTTTTACAGTCCCGGCCTTCCCCTGGGCATCAATAAAATCACCTATTTGAAAAGGTTTGAAAACCAGGATCATAACGCCACCTGCAAAGTTTTGTAATGTTCCGCTCAAAGCCATACCTATGGCAACTCCTGCCGATGCAAAAAGAGCAATAAATGAGCTGGTCTCTATACCAAGGATCCAAATGATGACAAAGATCATAAGTATATTGAGCGATATGGAAACCAGATTCCTGGTGAATGGAATAAGAGCCGAATTTTCTTTCTTTTCCATTCTTAGGGTAAGTCTGCGGCGGATACGTTTAATTATCCAGCGAAAGACAATAAAAACAACAATGGCAGCCAATAACCTTCCTCCAAAAGAAATGGCCCAGGAAAAAACTTTTTCTCCAAGATTGGCTAAAGACAATTCTTTTATCTGATCAAAAAGTTTTTCGGGAGTAACTGACTCTGCCACATTTGCGGCAGTGTTGGTGATCTCTTGTATTGATAATAACATAAATATCTGATTTTTAAATTAATGAAATCTCCAAAAGGCCATTCGTTTCAGTATCAGGTGTATCCCCATTCGCAGGAAATACCATTTTCCGAATTCGTAATGCCCTCCTTTTCCGTAACGGATACGTACTTTGGCACCTCTTTTTCTGAATTCCTGGTATGTATATTGGGCAACACGCGTTGGTACTGACTGATCGTCAGATGCGTGTGAAAACAGAATGTGTGTTTTTGGAGTCCATCCCTCTATCAGAGAATTTTCACTGAATTTATTCCACAGTTTCTCAATCTCGGGGTTTCTTTCAGCTGTGAAAAAATCGGGGTGCATATATTGGTGCAGGTCCTGGCCTATCCATTCGGTCAGCTGATCCCGGAAATGCGTTCTGTCCAGCCAGCTCTCCATATTTTCCAAAAGGGGACCTGTAAAGACTTTGGAATAATCCAGATCAAGGTCATACCAATTGTCGTAAGCCTTGAAAATACCTGGAGCAGCAGGGTACTGGGCAAAGCCGGTTTTTACAAATTCTTCAAAAGCCACATTCAGATCATATATACCGCCTCCTATGATAGCCCGGTCTATGATAATGTCCCGGGGCTTCTCCTTCTCTATGTGACGTACCAGGGCAAGGGCTCCGGACCCGCCCATAGAATACCCCCCTACAGAGATATGTTTATGAAGAGTATACCCCAATACCTCCACAAAATATTCAATGGCGGCACGATGCATATCGTATGCGACCCGTCCCGTGTTCTCACTCATAAGAAAAGGATACTCCACAGTGTCCTTGGTAACTCCGTTGCCCAGCAGGTCGGGTATGATCACAATATATCCCAGGAATGCCAGAACGCCTTCAAAAATAAGAAGGGCATCACTGCCGGACCCGAATTTGTCAATATTGGCAGATGGCAGAAAATGAAGAACCCCACGGGGCCTTCTGTTAAAAGGCCGCATAACGATCCCTGAAGATACGACCGGATTTCCCCTTGGATCAATCGTGTTGTAAGATATGGCCGTAATACGGACTTTCATTTTGATCAGGGATGTCAGAACGGGTTCAACCCGGGAAAGGTCCAGGGCCGGAAAATCTTTTTTTACCTCTGTAAAAACATCCTCAATGGAAAAATCTCCTTCTTTAAGAATTTCTATAAAATAGCGGGACATAATCAGTTAACCGTTAAATAAAGACAGGCAGCAATAAAAAACTCAATACCATAATTATAATGTCCTCCCCAGCCTGTGATCATAGTCACGTTGGCTTTCGTTTTCAGGTTATTGTACAATATTTGTGTTTCAGAAAACGGAACGGACAGATCGTCTTTGGCATGACCCAGATAAATATGCGTTTTGGTGTGCCATCCATCGGTCATGGAATGCAAAGATAACACATTTTCAATTTTTAGAATTTCAGGATTTTTCTCTTCAGTGAAAAAGTCGGGATGCATATACGTATGAAGATCCGGCTCTATCAGAGCCCTCATCTGTTCTGCATTCTTAGTTCTGTCCAGCCATCTTTCACGGTTGACAAGGAGATCGCCTGAAAATACCCTTGAATAATCCAGGTTAAGTTCATACCAGTGATCCAGAGATGCAATCAGCAAAGGAATAAGAGGGTATTCTGCATATTCGCGCTCTTTAAGAATGTCATAAGCATGAGACATATTGTAAAGGCCGCCTCCAGAAAAAAGTTTCTTTACCCTGAGCGGAGATTCAGGCTCCCGGTTAATATGGCGGAGTAAGGCAACGGCAGCCGTAGCGCCTCCTGAATAACCGAAAATGTTAATTTCTGCAGGCAACGGGGTCAGAGAATATTTGTTGCAGTATTCCATGGCGGCAAGATGCATATGATAACATACCTGTCCGGAGTGATCCATAAAGAGGAAAGGCTGGGGCATGTCTTTGCTTATTCCGCTGCCTATCAGATCGGGAATGATCACCGTAAAGCCCATAAATGCAAATACACCTTCGGTAATAAAAAGCAGATCACTGCCTCCTTCAAGACACGACAATGGGGTGGTGGGAGGAACATGAACAACACCTCTGGATGGAATACCTATAGGTTGCACAATAATACCGGAAGCAACAACAGGGTTCCCGTCAGGATCTGTAGTATTATATGATATGGCCGTTACATTTACCCTCAATTCAAGGTTGAAAAGGTCCGTAACAGATTCAAGCATGGAAAGATCCAGTTCCGGGAAATCCCGTAGAGTCAGGTCGATCATTTCCTGTATCCCGAATTCCCGGGAATGCAAAACTGAAACCAGGTACCCGTCGGGCACGCTTTCGGCCTGGTCCATTTTGTTACAGGAGAAACAGACCAACAACAGGGTATAACAGACCAACCTCCGGAAATATCCCGGAAGCCGTTTTGAAATCCTTGGAGACATCAGTATGATCCCAGCACAAAGAAGGCCAGCAGGGACATGATCGACCCCAGGATGATCAGTATTTTTGAAATAAGGTCCATTGCAGTATGTTTTTATATTATCCCCATGCCAGAATAATCAGGCAGATCATCATAATGATCGGTCCGGCAATGCCTGCAATTTTGAGGATTAAGTTCCAGTCAAATGTCATAACAGGTTCAAATTATTACATAATACTAAAAAAAAATGCGAGGATGGTAAGGAATAATCCGAATATTCCGGCTATCTTAAAAAATCTTCCATAACAATTTCTGTTTTCTGGTTAAAGAATCAGTCCGACAAGATAGGAAATTAATTCAAAACCCCATCCCAGCCACAGATTGCCAATAAGGCACATAAGGGGTCCCGCGATGGCGAATACTTTCCAGATCCAATGAGGTTCAGCAGTTAAAATAGTCATATGTTTTTTATTTTACTAAAAGATAAAGCATGGCGGTTAGCGTAAATTCCGTTCCTGCCTGGTAATGGTCCCCGATAGTCCTGGTATAATTTATGGAGCAGCCCTTCTCTTTATATACCTTGTATAACAAGTCGGCACAGTCAACAGGGATCAGGTTGTCTTCCGCACTGTGGATAACATTGATATCCAGAAACGGGTTGGGTGTCCAGTTGTAAACTAAAGAATTGATCTGCATGCATTCCTGCAATTTGAGAAATTCTCCGCAGGGCTCCTGTTTAAAGAAATCCTCATGCATATAATTCCTAAGATCGCTTCCCCAACGTCTGTGGATACTGCCTGAACTATGTGTCCCATCAAACCAGTATGCATACCCGTCACCACCGGCAGCAGGATCCGGAGAATTTACAGGGTTTTCCATTCCGTTAGTAAATATCTTGCTGTAATCCAACCCAAGATCATAAAAAGTATCCATGGCAATAATTACTGTGGGAATAGCCAGATAATCGCTTTTTTCAGTACGCGCATAGGCCCTGAACGCTTCCAGCCCGTCGTACACGCCTCCGCCGGTAAAGACCTGATCCACTTTTATACCGGAGGGGTTGGTAGTATAATATTTGGCCATTGACATGGCGGAAGCTCCACCCAGGGAGTACCCCATAACGGTACTGTGATTATCCAGCCTGTAATTTTCAGTCAGCATCAGGTATTCTTCCACAGCTTTACGCATGTGATAGGCTACGATCCCGGTATTGGCATCATGCAGGAAAGGCCTGGGAATGTCCTCGGTATACAAAACCCCAAGGAGATCCGTATTGATGGTTATGTAATTGAGCATGGCCGGGACTGCCTCTACAAAAAAACGTTTTCTACCCACGTAAATAGCAGCACTAGCTCCCCTGTCAAGGTAAGCGATGGGCGGAACTTCAACTATGCCTCTTGGTTTCAGGTCTTTAGGGTAAAAAAAGGCTCCTGTACCAAGCACCGGATCCCCAAAGGGATCAAAAGTCCTGTAAGAAATGGCAACACCGCGAATTTCTTTGCTGGCATAACCTTTCAGAAAATTCATAATGGTACTTACAGCGGGATCCTCCTGGTCAATATCCAGTTCGTTAAGTAATGCAGATAAAGCGTCTTCGATAATGAAATCCCATACGTTTAGTTCTTCAACAAAATATTCAGGAACAAAATCATCAATGTTGTCATGAGGTGTGCAACTTGTGCAAAACAAAAAAAAGATCAGCGCGGTAAGAAGATAAAAACGTTTCATTAGATATAAAAATTATAAACAATAATTCAATCCCATATCCAATCTCCCGAAACAACCAGTGATTCCTGAAGATCATTGTCAATAAGGTATTGCCTGGTTTGTTCGCCGGTAAAAAGGGTTACAGGAAGTTCCTGAGCATTGGCAAGGGCGTATAATATCATGGCAGAAATTTTCACGTTCTTTTCCAGCATCAGGGGTGTTATTAAATCAGGGGTGTCCGCGGTTGTGTGGTAAGAATGGAAATCCTGGTAACGGCACAAAGGCGTAAAGGTGGATATTCCTTCAAAAATAAAAGGGGCATGATCACTTCCAAGATGAGTGAAATTGGCAATGGTGTTTGAAAAAGAAGAATCAGTCAATTGAATCAGTTCCCCGGTTTCCCTGAAAAAATCTTCAGATTCGTAACGCCCCATAAGGTTAAACCCGTAAGTATTAATGGTCATGTCTTGATTAAACATGTAACGGATTCCCTGTAAACGGTTCCGGTGACGGGCTTCCCTTACATATAATTCGGACCCGTAATGGCCTTCTTCTTCCGCCATGAAAAGCACAAAATCAATGGTACGTCTTGTTTTAAGATCCAGCGCCCGGAACGTTCTGGCTATATCCAGCACTGAAACGGCACCGGAAGCATTGTCCAGAGCTCCGGGAGAAATATCCCATGAATCCAGATGGGCCCCAATTACAATGGTCTCTTCGGGTAATTCATATCCTTCCATGCGTGCCACAACATTGCGGGTCGTAGCGGGTTTGCTGGTGTTTTCTGTTTGGATCCGTGCATAACATTTCCTTTGGGCAATGCACTTTCTGAGTTGCATCCCTCTTTCCAGGGATATACTTACTGCAGGAATCTTGATCATTCCTCCGTCAAGGGTCACCGTACCCGTCGTTGGGAGGTCTCCCGGGGTGGAACTGACGGCAATACACCCGGCAGCTCCCTGGGCCACAGCCAATGCCAATTTCTGGGCCCGGTGTGTATTCTTCACAGTTTCCGGAGTCCCGGGTAACAGACCCAAATGAATAAGGACGATCTTTCCCGAGACATCTATTCCGTCAAAATCTTCAATAAGCCCATTTCCCGCATCCACAATGACCGAGCTGACATTTCCAGAAGGAGTGTAAGCAAGCGCCAGGGATGGAAATTCCACAAAACTCCCCGCAGTATCAATGCGCAATACCGCTGTTCCTCTTTGCCATAAATTGTAAGTAAAGGGCTGGAAAAAAACATCCTCGTACCCATATGAACGGAAAAGAATAGCTGCCAGTTCTTCTGCTTTTGCCGCAGACTCCGTTCCCGCCATACGCGGTCCGTAACGTTCACAAATATCATTTAACAAGGGAAATGCAACGGAATTACGGCTTACTTCAACCTCTATGCTTTTAAAAACGTTCAAAAGATGAAGCCGCGGATTTTCGCAACCCATAAGCAAAAGCATACAGAAGATTCCCAAAAATCCTTTCCGGTTCATGCGAACAAATATAGCAATTATTCGTAAATTTGAACGGTATGCCGGGTGAGTTGAGGAATATGAGCTTTCCGTGTTTCTGTGCGGTATGCGGGAGGGAATTAATACCACAGGAGAAGTTCATGTGCTTGTCTTGTCTGTGCGATCTTCCCCGGACATATTTTTGGATGGATAAAGAGAACGTATTGTCCGGAATGTTTTCTGTAGGATTGCCGTTCGTTTACGCCTCGGCTTTTCTTTTTTTCAGGGATGAAAGCCCGTATCGTAAATTGCTGCATCGTTTCAAATACGGGGGAGAACGGGAGATCGGGTTTTTCCTGGGAACATTGTACGGCAAAGAATTAGCGGCTTCTCCTTTGAAAAACAATGTGCCTGTGATCATCCCAGTGCCTATGTCTGTACAGAAACGCAGAAGAAGAGGTTATAACCAGGCTGAGTGGTTTGCCGCCGGTATTGCGGCGGTATCCGGGTGGAACATGGATACGGTAGCGGTAAAACGGGTTCGGGAAAAAACCAGTCAAACCGTTTACGACCGGGAAGAACGAAGAGAGAACATGAAACATGCCTTCACGGCAAAAAAAATGACGTATAAAGATATTTTGATCGTAGATGACGTGATCACCACAGGAGCGACAATGGAAAGTTGCGCTTGTGCCATTCTGGACAATAATCCAGAGGTTTGCATGCATTTCGCATCGCTCGCATATGTAGAATAAAAACGTATATTTGCACACTATGCCTGACTTTCTGCAACTGGATATAATAGATGTTATTGATATTATCCTGGTGGGTCTTTTGATCTACCAGGTGTACAAGATCATTCGGGGAACGGCTGCCGTAAGCATTTTTATAGGTATTCTCTTAGTATATTTCATTTGGCTTATTGTTAAAGCCATTCATATGGAATTGCTGACCACCATTTTAGATAAGGTGATCAGTGTAGGGGTGCTGGCTTTGATAGTGGTATTTCAACAGGAGATACGCCGTTTTCTTTTACGCCTTGGATCAAGGTATACCCGGGAAGGAGGACGGCGGGGGTTACTGGAAAGCTTGTTTCGTCAGGGACCCGAACCCATTTCAAAAAATGTTTTGGAAGAGATCATTCAGGCATGCAGCCGTATGTCCGAGCGAAAAACCGGGGCGCTTATGGCCATAGAACGTTCTGCTTCGCTGGGTTTTATTGCCGAGACAGGGGACCGGATAGATGCCCGTGTCCAAAGCCGGTTGTTAGAGAATATTTTTTTCAGGAACAGTCCTTTGCACGATGGCGGTATTGTAATATCCAATAGCCGTATTCAGGCCGTCAGGTGTACCTTTCCCATGTCTGAGAGCCAGGGCATTCCTCCTTATTTTGGTATGAGACACCGGGCGGGGGCTGGTCTGAGCGAACAAACAGACGCCTTTGTCATTGTTATATCGGAAGAAACAGGCAATATTTCCACCATGCAGGACGGTGTGATCAAAACGTTGAGCGGTATGGCCGAACTGCGCCTGGATCTGGAAAACGCCTTTCATAAGTGATCTGTGATGATTTATCCGGCCGGATTTGAGCAAAAAATTGGGTTTGACAGGATTCGTGCACTGCTCACGCAATTGTGCATGAGCAGTGCCGGACGTGATCTTGTAGATAATATTGGGTTTTTGACTGATGCTTCCTTATTGGAACCGGAATTGGATCGTACTGAAGAAATGCGGGAAATTTCTCTGTTTGAACAGAAATTTCCGGAAAACGGGTATGAAGACACCCTCTCTTTTCTCAGGCAAATGGAGCTTCAACCTTCGTTTTATCCCGATGTACCTTCGTTGGTGAGATTACAAACGGCCTTGGTAACTGTCCGGTCCGTACTGCATTTTTTCTCCAATTCAAAAGAAGGTGCCTATCCGGCACTAAAAGCATTGTGCGCTCCTATTTCATTTTTTCCGGTCATCCTGCAAAGACTGGATAAGTTACTAGACCATTACGGAGCCATCAAAGACAATGCATCTCCCCGTTTGGCTGAGATCAGAAGTTCCCTGAAAAGAAAAGAACAGCAGGTTCTGCGAAAAATCCACACCATTTTAAAAGAAGCACAGGAACATGGTGTTACAGACCCCGAAGCTTCGGTATCGGTCCGCGACGGACGTATGCTTATTCCGGTTCCGGCAGGCAACAAAAAAAAGATCGAAGGGTATATATGTGACGAATCGGCCAGCGGAAAAACTGTTTTTATTGAGCCGGCCGAGGTGGTCAGTCTGAATAACCAGATACGGGAACTCGGCTTTGCCGAACAACGTGAGATCCTTGTCATTTTGCGCGAATTTGCCGGATTTCTCCAGCCTTATCTTCCTGATCTCATTGCACAAGCGGAATTTTTAGGCAAGATGGATTTTCTGAGGGCAAAGGCACGCGCTGCACTGAGAATGGAAGCAGGGAAGCCCGTTTTGGCACAGGAGACGGGACTTTTTTTGTTAAGGGCACGTCACCCGTTACTGGAACCGGCCCTGAAGAAAGAAGGGAAATCCATCGTTCCGCTGACCTTAAAGATTGATCCGGCAAAGAGGATCCTGCTCATTTCCGGTCCCAATGCGGGAGGAAAATCAGTCTGTCTGAAAACAGTAGGGTTGCTGCAATACATGTTCCAATGCGGGTTGCTGATCCCCGCCTCGGAAACCTCGGAATTCAGCGTTTTTGAATCTCTTTTCATTGATATCGGCGATGAACAATCATTGGAAAATGATTTAAGCACCTACAGTTCCCATCTGTTGAACATGAGGGAAATCCTTAACCAAGCCGACGACAAGTCACTGATCCTGATCGACGAGTTTGGAGCAGGTACCGAACCAGCCGCAGGTGGTGCCATAGCGGAAGCTCTGCTGGAACAATGGGAACAGCGCGGATCTTACGGAGTGATCACGACGCATTACACCAACCTGAAGTTTTTTGCCACTACCAGTAAAGGCGTATTGAACGGGGCCATGCAGTTTGACGTTCAGCACATACGCCCGCTCTTCAAGCTGGAAACCGGTGTGCCCGGGAATTCTTTTGCTTTTGAACTGGCCCGTAAAATGGGATTGCCCGATGACCTTATACGAAAAGCCCAGGAAAAAGCCGGTGCCGGTTTTGTGGAAACGGAAAAGTACATCCGCAACATTGCCCGGAACCGCCGCAAATGGGAAGAAAAAGTGGCCCGGATCAAGCAGACCGATAAAACTCTTGAAAGCATTACGGACAGATACCAGGCCGAGTTGACCGAAATCCGCTCCCTCCGGAAAAAAATGCTGGAACAGGCTCGGCTGGATGCCCTCCGGATAGTGGAGACAGCGAACAAAAAAGTGGAAAACACCATTAAGGAGATCCGGGAATCCCAGGCAGAGAAAGAAAGAACAAAAACAGCCAGGGAAGATCTTCAACATTTCAAGAAATCTTTGGCAGGAGATAACGCGGATCCACAGGACGATAAAATTGCCCTTAAGATGGAGCAACTCAGAAAACGAAAAGAGGCCAGTGAACAAAGAAAACAAAAAAGAGAAAAAGAGGGGGGACAGGAACGTGTAAAAATTAAGAAAAATCCGGCCCGGGAAGACCTTTTAAAACCTCCGGGAATCGGAGATAAAGTAAAGACGGGGGACGGAAATATTGTGGGAGAAATCTTGAAAGTCAAGGGGAAAAAAGCCGGAGTGGGGACAGGGCAGATCGTTACATGGGTGGATATGTCCGGTTTGACCAAAATATCACAGAACGAATACAAGTCACATACTAAAACGCTCAGACGCAGTCACAGTGCCATCCCAGACGAGATAGCCGCACGTCGTCTGAATTTTTCCTCCCGTCTGGATGTCCGCGGGATGCGGGCTGATGAAGCATTACAGGAAGTATCCCGTTTTTTGGATGATGCTTTCATGGCGGGGGCCGGCAGACTGGATATATTGCATGGTACCGGAACCGGTGTATTGAGATCAGAAATCCGTAATTTTCTGAAAACAGTACCGGGAGTCGTGTCTTTTGAAGATGAACACGTGGAACGGGGAGGTGCGGGCATTACCATAGTGTTCATGGAATAATACTTAAAATATCAGATATGAAAAAGTTGTTTATTGTTTTATCCGGAATGTTGTCTTTGGTTGCCTGTAATCGTGTTGAAGAACCGCACCGGATAGCAGAGAGCTTTCTGCAAAGTTTCTTTGCGTCAGATTTTAACGGAGCAAGAGAATATGCGGCGCCGGAGCTGTATGATATTCTTGATCAGTCTTCTGCCATACTGGATTCATTGACGGAAGAAGAAGCCATGGAAGTAAAGAGCTATCTTTCCACGGTAGGTATAGAAGTGGAAATACCAGATAAGATTGAAGGCGACACTGTTCGTTTGCCTTATCGGGTGAATTTTGACAAACTGCCGGAACCCGGTGAATCGGTGATTGCTTTACGAAAAGAAGGTCGGTCGTGGAAGGTCTTTTCTTTAGAATAATCTGGATTTAAGTACGTTCACATAATCAAGTTTTTCCCAGGAGAAATACTCGATCCCGTTTTTTCTGAAAGGATCCCGTCCAAAATGACCGTAATTGGAAGTGGCCCTGTAAATGGGATTTTTCAGACGGAGTTCTTCAATGATCCTGGCCGGTCTAAGATCAAACACCTGCGAGATGACACGTGATATTTCAGCATCTGATTTTGATATGTTTGAAGTCCCGAACGTGTTTACGTTTACACTTACCGGTTGGGCCACACCTATGGCGTAAGCCAGCTGTACCAGTACTTCTTCGGCAACTCCTGCGGCCACCAGGTTTTTGGCAATGTGGCGGGCAGCGTAGCATGCCGAGCGATCCACTTTGCTGGGATCTTTGCCGGAAAAAGCGCCTCCCCCGTGTGCGCCGCGACCGCCGTAAGTATCTACGATGATCTTGCGTCCTGTCAGACCAGTGTCTCCGTGAGGACCTCCAATTACGAACTTCCCGGTGGGATTGACCAGAAGTTTCATTTCATGATCAAACAGGTGTTTTCGTGAAGGATGCACTTTTTCTACCAGGCGGGGCAATAATACAGTTTGGACATCCCGGGTGATCTGCTGCTGCATTTCCATATCCCCGGCAAAAGGATCGTGTTGTGTGGATAATACAAGTGTGTCAATCCGTTGTGCTTTTTTGTTTTCGTCGTATTCGACAGTAAACAGGCATTTGGAATCGGGACGAAGGTAGGTCATCTCTTTTCCTTCTTTCCGTATGGCAGCCAGTTCCATTAATGTAATATGAGACAAAACTATGGGCAGAGGCATGAGTTCTTCAGTCTCTGTACAGGCATAGCCGAACATCATTCCCTGGTCGCCGGCTCCCTGATCTTCGGGGTTTTCCCGGACCACACCCCTGATGATATCGGATGACTGTTCATGAATGACTGAAATAATCCCGCAGGACTCGGCTTCGAATTTATATTCGGACCGGGTGTAACCAATATCGGCTATCACCTGGCGGGCTACTTTCTGTATGTCTACCCAGGCATCGGAGCGGACTTCTCCGCCAATGACCACAAGGCCGGTCGTGACAAAAACTTCACAAGCGACTTTAGACTCGGGATCTTGTCTTAAAAATTCATCCAGGATGGCATCGGAAATTTGGTCGGCGACTTTGTCGGGGTGTCCTTCAGACACGGATTCAGAAGTGAAAAGTGTTCTCATTTTAGCATTTTTAACGTGGTTGCAAGCAGGCAAATCTGTCCACAAGTATGTTAATGGAGGGCAAAGATAAGATTTTTTTTAACAGGGTAAATCAAAATTATTGCTGTTTATAAAAAAAGAGTCTTTGTTGATAATTTATTTCATTTATAAACAGAACGTTACGGAAGCTTGGTGCGTTTATGGACAGGATATAACCTTAAGCGGTGGATAATTTTCTATTTTTGTTTTTTGCGGACTTAATTCCAAACATAATTATAGCAGAAAAGCTTATGCAGCATAACAAAATATCCGGAGTGCTCATGGTTTTGGCTTTCTTACTTGCAGGGTGTGGCGAGGAGCCTGTCCCGGAGCCACAATATCTTTCCGCAAACAAGACGCAGGTTACCTTTGATGCAACGGCCGGAGAACAGGTTGTACAGATAACGGCCAATTGCAACTGGGTAGTGTCAGAAACCTGGGACACCAGTGTTGGCAAGTGGTTTACCGTTACGCCAATTATGGGGCAGGGTAACGGCACATTAACCATTTCCGTACAAGCCAATGCAGGGGCCGACCGAATGGCAGATATTACTGTTTCTTCAGCGGAGAAAAACGTGCTAATTACAATTACCCAGAAAGAGCAGGAGGTCCTAATCAGGAGCGTGTCCCAGGTGCGAGCGTTGTATAAAGGGTCCGACGTTACAATTACGGACAAAATTGTGGTACGGGCCACTGTTATAAGCAATTACATGCACATAGACGACGGGGGGCTGAACAACTATACTTCGATGAAAGCTATTGTGGTCAGTGACGGAGAGGCCGGAATTCAGCTCTTTTGTGCTGAAAACAATACCGCATTCAAACAGGGAGACAAGGTGGAAATTCAGCTTACGGGACAAACGTTGTCTGTATATAACAACGGACCGCTTCAGGTAAACGGCATTCCGTTGGCTAATATAACCAAGGTTGGAACAGAAACTCTAGTGGCAAAAGAAATTTCAGCAGCGCAGTTAGTCACGGGTGAGTATGAGTCAATGTACGTAGCCATCCCATCTGTGCAAGTGACAGATGAAGATCTGAACAAATCATTTGTTATCGGTTCTGCCCATACTTCCATTGGAATGATAGCGCAGACAGAAGAAACATTTGATATTTTCTCTTCCAGATATTCCTCTTTTAAAGACGTTACCGTCCCCTCCGGCAGTGGAGTGATCAAAGGGATTGCCAGTGTATATGACGGACGTTATCAGATCTCTTTTGCACAAATTTCAGATTGGGAGGGCTTGACAGGGGAGCGTTTTTATACCTCTTCCACGTTCACACTTTTTACTACGGAAAAAGAAGTCTCAGGAGAAAGTGGACAGTTTACCGTCTCTATAGCCGGCAATGTGGACTGGACGGTCACTTCCACCGATCCGGAAGGTTTTGCCGTATCTCCCTCTTCCGGGAGTGGTTCCACTCCTGTAACGGTTACCTATAATCAAAATCCGTCTTTATCGGAATCTCGCACTGCAGATATAATCTTTTCTACTACCGATGCTGCAATCGCCCAGCAGACACTGACCCTGCATGTTACACAAAGTCCTTTTGAAGCACTAGTCTCAGACCCTGTGCGATCATGGATCGAATTACCAAAGGTGCTACCGGAAGATGATTTTGCTTATATATCTCACATGACCACTCTAAAGGGAAAAAGCGTCCGCAATTATTCTTTCTGGTACGATACGCAAAACCGCCTGGCGCCATGGGTGGCTTACCCTCTATATCAGGATATTATGGGTAACGGCAGCCGCACAGATGCGTGGGATTACAACCCTAAGGTTCCAAAACGTTATCAGCCCTCTTTGTTTTACTCTTTTGGAGGTTCCACTTACGATCGTGGACATCAATTACCTTCGGCGGACCGTCTTTACTCGTATGATGTAAATGCCAGTACATTTTATTTTACTAATTTGACAGCGCAAAATGCATCGCTCAATCAAAACTTATGGACCAGGCTGGAAATAAACGTCAGAGATTGGGCCCGGACATGCGATACTTTATACGTGGTTACCGGGGCCATGATCCGAACACAGGAAGATCAGACCATTGAATATATAAGCGACAACGACGGCAACCAGGTGGCTGTTCCCAGGATATATTATAAGGTATTGTTAAAGTATAATGCCGGTCAGGCAGAAAACGGGGGGTACTCCTCCATAGCCTTCTGGTACGAGAACCGGGCCTATAACACAGAATATCCGGTGGCGGCCGATGCCAAAAACGTAAAGGAAGTAGAAACTTTGACCGGCTTTGATTTCTTTCACAATTTACCGGATGATATAGAGGAAGCTGTTGAGGCGTCCTGTACGCCTAAGGATTGGGGCCTGAATTGATAAATTGTAATGAAAATTTAATTTAAACTCTTTATGAATTGTAATATATTTGCACCGAAATTTGAAAACCTTTTATTGTCACTTATAATAACCTAAATAAACATCTATGAAAAAAACAATTCAATGTTTTCTCGCTCTTGTGGCGATCATGTTTCTGAGTGTGGGCGCTTACGCACAGGTAACCACTTCGTCTCTGGGAGGTAGAATTACTGACGAGACGGGAGTTCCTGCAGTAGGAGTAACTGTTGTTGCTACCCACTTGCCTTCCGGAACCATGTATGCCGCCGTAACCAACATCGATGGTCGCTATACCGTTCAGGGTATGCGTACCGGTGGTCCCTACACGGTCGAAATTTCTTATGTTGGGTACAAGACTATGAATTTTACCGACATTACCCTTCAACTGGGAGATCTTTACAATTTAAGTATTGAACTTCAGGAAGAAGCGGTTCAACTGGAGGATATTGTGATAGTGGCTTCTGCTTCTTCTGCATTTGCCGGAGAAAAATTTGGTTCTTCTACCAACATTTCCAACCGAAACATCCAGGAACTGCCCACAATAAGCAGAAGTATTACAGACGTCGCCAAACTTTCTCCTTATGGAGGCAATGGCATGAGCTTTGCCGGAGGTGATGGTCGTTCGTCCAACTTTACCGTTGACGGTGCCAACTTCAACAACAACTTTGGTTTAAGTTCCAGCCTCCCCGGTGGCGGGACCCCGATTTCCATTGATGCCATTGAAGAAGTTCAGGTGGTCATAGCTCCTTTTGATGTTCGCCAGACTAATTTCATTGGAGGTGGCGTAAACGCTATTACCAAATCCGGTACCAATACTTTAAGAGGAAGTGCCTATGCTTTTCATCGCAACCAAAACATGAGGGGCAACACCGTTGACGGCGTGGAACTTGGTGACAGAGGAATTGACCGCAATACTACTTACGGCGTCACCCTGGGTGGCCCCATTGTAAAAAACAAACTGTTCTTCTTTGTCAATTTTGAGTACACTAATACTCCTACCATAGTTAACCGTTGGAGACCTTCAGAAGACGGCGTGGCCAACACGGACCTTTACATTTCACGCACCACCATGGCCGATATGAAGAAAGTTTCTGATTTCCTGAGTAGTAAATACGGTTATGACACAGGATCCTATACTGATTATCCTGCTAACGAAAGCAATATGAAGATATTGGCCCGTATAGACTGGAATATCAGCCAGAATCACAACCTTGCCGTACGTTACAACTACACATTGAACAGAGGCTGGAACAACACCAACGCTTCTTCCTCCAACTGTATTCAACGTACTACGGAAAGCCGCCTGGGTCAGTATTCCATGGCTTTTGCCAATTCCATGTACTCTATGGATAATGTAGTCAATTCCGTTTCAGTTGACCTTAACAGCCGTTTTGGAGACAACGTATCCAATCAGCTTCTGGTAACCTATTCCCAGTTAGACGATATCCGCGGATCAACTTCTGCAAAATTCCCCTTCATTGATATTCTGGAAGGTTATACAGTAGATAATGGTCAGATCACCCAAACGATCGTTCCTTACATGTCTGCCGGTTATGAGTTGTTTACCTGGAACAACGGGGTTCACAACACGGTAATTAATGCAAAAGACGATATTACCATCTATAAAGGCAGCCACAAAATAACCGCAGGTCTGAGTTTCGAATACCAGATGGCCGACAACTCCTATATGAGAAACGGTACAGGTTACTACCGTTACCGCAGCTTGAACGATTTCCTAAACGGTGCTGTTCCGGAAACCGTAGCCCTTACTTACGGCTACGACGGCGAATTAAATCCTGCCGCCCGCGTGCGCTTTAACCAGTTTGGTCTGTACCTGCAGGACGAATGGAGTGTAGGGAACAACTTTAAACTTACTTACGGTGTTCGCCTGGATGAAATCATTTTCAACAATAAGGACCTTATGCGAAACAACGCCATTTATGAGATCGAATACGATGGCAAGAGCATAGATACCGGCAAATGGCCTAAACCCAAACTTCAGATCTCTCCGCGTATTGGATTTACCTGGGATGTTTTAGGGAACCGCTCGCTTAAAGTCCGCGGGGGTACCGGTTTATTCTCGGGACGCCTTCCCCTGGTATTCTTTACCAATATGCCCACCAACTCGGGTATGGTACAGAATATCGCATCTATTTCCACAAGATACAGCGGCGGCGTTGCCAATCCGGATCCCCTGCTGGCAGCATTCGCAAGTGGTATGATCACGGATGTTGACGAACTGATTGCGAAACTCCATAGCCTGGATCCGGACAAATTCCCCACATCCATAAGTCCGGAAGATGGTGTGAAACCTTCCCAGATCAATGGTATTGACCCGGATTTCAGAATGCCTCAGGTCTGGAAAACTTCCATCGCGTTGGATTATAACTTCCCCACATCATTCCCCTTCTCTATAAGCGGTGAATATATCTTCAACAAAACCATCAACGGGATATGTCTGACAAACTGGAATATAAAAGACAACGCCGGTTTTACCACATTGAACGGCCCCGACAGACGTCACATCTATCCGGCTGAATATAAACTCACCAACACCGATGCTTTCGTGCTTTCCAACACCAAGAAAGGTTACGGATGGACAGCCAACTTCACGCTGAATATGAACCCTGTTGACAACCTGTATATCATGGCGTCCTACACACACACGGCCATGAAACAGGTAACCGGCATGCCCGGGTCCAATGCAGAGTCTGCATACCTGTACATTCCTACTGTTGAAGGCCCCAACTTTGCCGGCCTCAGCAATTCCCAGTATGTAACTCCTGACCGTGTTATTGCTTCGGTTTCCTACAAAGACAGAAGCAACAACCGCTTCTCCCTGTTCTATGAAGGTTATCGCGGCGGTTCCAGTTACACCTATATGTATAACGGCGACTTCAACGGAGACAATATTGCATACGATGTAATGTACATTCCAAAAGACGATACGGAAATCATTTTTGCTTCTCAAAGTGATCGCGACCGTTACTGGGCTTATGCAGACCAGGATGCTTATCTGAGCACACATAAAGGCCAGTATGCAGAGGCATACAGTGTCTATTCACCCTGGGTCCATCGTTTTGACTTCCGTTACTCTCATGATTTCGTGGTAAATATTGGTAAATCCAGGAACACCCTTCAGCTCAATTTGGATTTTATGAACGTCGGAAACCTGTTCAACAGTACCTGGGGTGTTAGCAAAATACTCTCTACTGAAGCAATGAGCGGACGTATCCTTCAATTAGACAACATCAACGAAGAAGGCATTCCCGTATTCAAGACAAGAGTACAGGAAGGTGCCCGTACCTGGGATTACAACCACTCAATTTACCAATGCTGGTCTCTGCAGATAGGTATTAAGTATCTCTTTAACTAATCAGCTAAAACATTCCTTATGAAACTTAAATATTTATTACTATCGTTGTTTGCTTTTGCAACACTTTTGACAAGTTGTGAAGATGAACTTGTGATCCCTTCTTTAGACGAGGTAAAAGTGGACATGTCCTATATAGGCTTTGATGCGGATGCAGGTTCAAAAACGATCAAACTGACCGCTACCGACGCCTGGAATATTACAAATATTCCCGAATGGTTGACGGTCAGCCCTACCAGCGGTAACGCTGCTCCTGAAGGTACCACGGTAACTTTTTCCGTAGGTGCATCGGATTCCGATAACGCTTCCGAAGTTTATATTAACTGTGCCGGCAAAACTCAGATACTGACAGTAAAACAAGTTTGCGGTCCGCAGGAAATTGTTCTTTCTACCTGTAAAGAAGTGATCGAAAACGGGGTTGACGGCAAGATCTATTGGGTAGAAGGACAAATAACCTCCATTGTCCAGACCACTTACGGCAACTGGTACCTCAACGACGGAACTGGTACTTTATACATTTACGGTACTTTAGACGCTTATGGAAACACCAAAAACTTTCTGAGCCTGGGCCTTTCTGTAGGAGATCGCGTAATGGTACACGGACCCCGCACCACTTACGGTTCAACCATTGAGTTGGTTGACGTAACCGTTGACAAGATCACTCCTTCTTTAATCAAAGCGGCTGTGGATGAGGTTGAAGTTCCCAAAGAAGGCGGAGAATTTGAAGTTGCCGTATTATACAAAGGTGATGGCCTGGAAATCGAATACGATGCCGATTGGCTCTCCGTAAAATCTATGATCAAAGGGGCCGATGACTCCACTCGCGTGGCTTTTGTCGCTCAGCCTAACGCCGGTGGTGACCGCGTAGCTACTATCTCTTTGACATCTGCCACAGAGAGCGCATCTTCCACCGTACAGGTGACCGTTGCTCAGATCGGTGCCATCATTGATGCCACCGTTGCCGAATTTATAGCGGCCGCAGAGGATGCCACCCAATACCGCATCTCGGGTATCATTACCAGGGACACCGGCAGCGATTATGGTAATATTTACATCCAAGATGCCACCGGTGAGGTATACATTTACGGGGTACTTGACGCAGATGGCAAAACAAAGCAATGGAAGAACATGGGCATTAACGAAGGCGATATAGTTACTCTTATTACTCCTCGTGGTTCATACAAAGGAACCCCACAGGGTATAAACGCCACAGTAGATGCACATATCCCTGTCGTTGAAGCAACCGTCGGAGCTTTCCTGACCGCAGCCGAAGATGATACATATTATCGCCTGGTTGGTACTGCCGGAGATTTGTCAGGTGCCGGTATATACGGTAATTTCAACATTTCAGATGAGACCGGAGAAGTATACATTTACGGTCTGCTTTCAGGTTGGGGCGGTGCCAATGGGCAATTCCAGACTTTGGTTGCCGAAACCGGGCTTAAAACCGGTGATTTGCTAACCATAGTGGGCAAGAGAACTTCCTACAAAGGTACACCCCAGGTGGGCAGCGGGTTCTATGTAGAGCACGAAGCTGCAGATGCTCAATAGAAGCAGAAAACAATAATCTTTTAAAGAAACCGGCTAGTTACTTTTAGCCGGTTTTTTTATATTTGTGATGATGAACTTCAAATGGTCCACCTATTATATTATTGCAGGGCTGTTGTTTTTTTTCGGTGCCTGTTCAAAACAACCCGTCACTTTGTGTGTCCTGGAGACAAGTGACCTGCACGGAAGCTTTGATCCCTCAGTAGCAGGTATGGCGGGCTATATCAGGGATGCTCAGGAAGAATACGGATCCCATCTGATGCTTTTTGATGTTGGAGATTACCTGCAGGGAACACCTGCAATTTATTATTCCGGTCATGTGGACACGACAGGAAAACACCTGTGTGCCGCTTTTTTTGACTGGTTCCCCTATACGGCTGTAACCGTTGGAAATCATGACATTGAGGCAGGGATGGAAGTTTTTTCCCGGGTATACCGCCAGACCGGCGTTCCTGTCATCTCGGCAAATATTATCCGAAAATCAACAGGAGAACCTTATTTTATTCCATACAAGATATTTAGGGTCTGCTGAATAATAGATATCTATGCTGAAAATCAGCAAATTAAACGATATAAAATTTGCATAACTGCAAGAAATTGAGTACTTTTACTTCATAAACCTTGCATTTTATGATACGATACAAGA
>Ga0334888_1000256_pt1 | contig 88102 bp, 71 predicted proteins | sample GraSluR1_MG_FD_207227 | JGI IMG/M metagenome (GOLD analysis project Ga0334888, IMG submission 207227) | Sludge microbial communities from methane-producing bioreactor in Wageningen University, Netherlands - Granular Sludge_3_08-R1 | ecosystem: Engineered > Bioreactor > Anaerobic > Unclassified ... | reverse complement strand
CGAATTTGATCTTTGCATTGTATCAAATGCAGGGATTAGGAGTTCTCCCATCCATGTACTCTGCTTTGAAATTTGCTAACACTTCCTGTTCAAAAAGGTCGCTGAGCTCAAGAACGGTGTGCTCAATCCCGATTTTATTGCAAATTTCCTTGATAGCCTTGATGTCTTCCGTTTTATCCGGAGCGAAGCAACTGCTTGAGTTTGAGGGTCGACTCAGATGTGAGCGTTTATTCCAGATGGTCATGGTAACGCCAAGTACTTCATGCCCCATCTGTTTCAGCAGATACGCAGCCACTGAAGAATCGATACCACCACTCATACCGACAAGAACTCTCATACATCCTCCTGCTTTGCCTCATAATATAATGAAACCGCCCTGGAATCCAAGGCGGTTTCTGAAAGCGAGAGTGACGGGACTCGAACCCGCGATCTACGGCGTGACAGGCCGTCGCGATAACCAACTTCGCTACACCCTCATAGCATGACTGAAACTACACTATCCTACTACTTTTGTCAACAACCTTGAAAAATCTTTTGTGAAATTCTCCGAAAAAAAGAAAGGCCGCCTTGGATTACCAAGACGGCAGATAAAGCGAGAGTGACGGGACTCGAACCCGCGATCTACGGCGTGACAGGCCGTCGCGATAACCAGCTTCGCTACACCCTCAAAAATCACTCTTGGAACTTACACGAAAGAGGGACACTTTGTCAACTAGCTTTCTGGTTGCGTTTGTCATTTCTCTTTCGTATACTGCCAAGAAGGAGTGAACCATGCAACAACAGATCATGTTTTTCTTTTTGAACATTGAAAATCCCGTCTTCGATTTTATCGGAAACCTTGCCTCTTTTTTGGGAGAACAGACCTTTGTAATCGCTGTCATCCTCTATATCTTCTACAATGTTGATAAGAAAAAGGGTTTTGGACTCTTTTCCTCTGTTCTTTTAGCGGTCCTCAGTATGGGAATCCTCAAGGCAGTAATTCGTGCACCAAGACCTTTCCAAGTCCTTGAGAACATCCAAGGCAAACGCTTGAGTTCTGCAACCGGCTACTCCTTTCCCAGTGGACATACCACCACAGGAGCCTCATTTTATACCGCTTTGGCCCTTTCCTTTAAAAAGAAGAAGTTCAGCATACTCTGTATAGTCATGATGGTTTTGGTCGGGCTGAGCCGCCTCTATCTTGGAGTGCACTGGCCCATCGACGTATTTGCAGGTCTGTTACTCGGTATTCTGGTTAGTTTTGCATTCATGCGGTATCTTGACAATCTGTATGATGACGAGCAAAAGAGGATCCGTTATGCGATTACCTTCGGTTCTTTGAGCTTTGCAGCTGGCTTGTTGATCAGCCTGCTTTTAAACTTTTCTTTCATCGATGAGGTTGCATTCACCGATCTGATGAAAGCTCTTGCCCTTGGTGGTGGAGGCTACCTCGGATTTGCCTTTGAAAACCTCAAGGTGGACTTCTCTCTTGAGGCCACTACAAAAAAGAAAATCATTCGATTCTTATTGGGCTTGATAGGAGTCATCCTGATCATGGGCTTGAAGGTGATAACACCGGACGCAATCGCTGCTATCGGCTCATGCATCCGCTATACACTCGTAGGCCTCTGGGCGACAGGTCTTTTCCCTTTTATAGGAAAAAATCTGCGGCTTTTCTCTGATGCTCGATAACCTTTGGCTCAATGCCCTTTGCAAGTAGGAAACGCCTCAAGTCAAGCATGTCGTTGAGGTGACCGTAACAAAGCTTATGCATCATCTTTCCACACATGGTTGCATCATCAAGGGCATTGTGAGCTTGGTATTCCATGGAAAAGTAATCTACCAGGTACGCAAGCTTATAGCTGTGCATCTTCGGCCAGAGCTTTCTTGCGATCGTGAGGGTGCACAGATAGCTCATCGCCCGTGCTTCCAGGTCATAGACCTCAAAGCTCCCTTTCAACACCCCCATGTCAAAGGACGCATTATGCGCCACCAGCAGGTCTTTGCCGATGAAGTCTCTCATCTTCGGCCAAATCTGATCAAACTCATCAGAAGCAAGACAATCCTCATCCTTGAGCTTATGTACAGCACTCATGCCTGGGTCGAAATATGGATGTTTGGGACGAATCAAAGAGTAATAGGAATCGAGCAACGTCCCCTCCTCATCAAAGCGCACCAAGGCTACAGAACAAGCTCCTCCCGCATAGGCATTCGCTGTCTCAAAATCCAGAGCAACATAGTTCATAATTGCTTACCCAGCATGATGGACAGGATCGTCTTGTCTGTTTGCTCCATTCCTTCATGGCTGATCCGTTTCAAAAAATCCATGCTCTCCGAACTCGAGCGTCCTACTATTCCGCTCTCGCTGTCCGGTGACAGATTCTTGACAGCCAGTTTACAGGCAAAGGCGGCAGCTTCAACACAGCTATAGATTTTCAGGGCACAGGTCATCTTCGCTCCATCACAGATTATTCCTGTAAGGTTGCCGACCATCGTATTGAATGCACCGTCCATCTGCGCCAAGGTCCCATCAAGGAGATATACAAAACCACACGCTGTTCCAATGGCTGCGGTGAAGGCTCCACATAATGCTGAGAGTCGATTCTTCCTCGCGGTAAGGGCAAGCCCTACCAACTGAGCAAGCAACAACGCCTTCGCAAGCTTTTCTTCACTGCTTTTCAGGTACTCTCCCACCACCGCAATCGGTACGGTAAGCGTAATGCCTTGGTTCCCGCTGCCGCTGTTTATGATGACCGGAAGCGGACAGCCAGCCATTCGGGCATCGCTTGCCGCGGCGGCCAACGCAGAGCCGAGGCTGAAGGCCTCTGCTAGACTCAAGGGAGGGTTATGCAACGATTCAGCGGCGGTTTTTCCCACATTCAATCCATAATCGTGCTCCAAGGCATACAGAGCAATTGCCATATTTGTCTTTTTAGCGTCCAAAACCATGTCGAGGGCTTCTTGCGGGGCATGCTCTACATAGCCTAAAAGTTCTTCTACACTGACATGGTCCAAGAAGAGTTCATCCTCTTTCTCCAATTCTGTACCACAGGTATCGACCGCAAGCGATCGCAGGACATTCCCATCCTGCTCGAGATAGCTGAAACGATCGTGTTCTCCACTGATTACAGCAATTGCCTGTCTGTCATCACATTTGGCAATCACTCGTATGTAGAGTGGTGGCACATGATCATCAATAAAGAGCGATACTCTTACGCTTGAGGCTTTCTGTATCTGATCTGAAGTGAGTGTGCTGAGGATGGAGAGCCCTCTCTCACTATCCCCTCCAAACGCTCCTAGTGCAACGGCGGCCTGTATACCTTTTAGTGCACAGTTTGGCAACCCTACTCCCATGGCGTTCTTCACCATGTCTCTGCTGGTAAAAACCTGGAGAGAAGAGGGTTCACATCCCAATAATTCTGCGGCCTTGGCGCCAGCTAAGGCAGAGGCCGCAGGTTCAGTGCATCCCATCGCGGGACGCAATTCCTTATATAGAATTTGCAAATATGTATCCATGCCTAGATACTACACCCTCTTACTACACTTTCCAACCCTGAAAATTCTCAGCGGGGCACATCCGCGATAAAAAGAGTCCCCTCAACCTCAAGGCTATAAGACGGCAAGCTGGCTGCTACTACATGGCAGGTCCCTTTCGCAAGAACCTTGGAGTCATGATCACTGGTAAAGGAAACGCTCCCTTCGGTCACAAACAACAGCTCGATGCTCCTTCTGTCGGTTATGCTGTATGAACCACTGCCAAGCACCATCAGATGGAACTCCTCGGTAGGGGTCAACAAATGCACTCTCCCTGATTGTCCTGTGATTGTAGGAACTGTGTTGACTTCTTTAGCCTTGATGCTGGTGATTTTCATCAATTCCTTGACATCAACCTTCTTATGGGTGAGGCCTCCTCGCAGCACATTGTCCGAGGCACTCATAAGCTCAAGTCCATTTCCCTTTACGTACGCGTGCAGGGTACGAGGTTCAAGATACAGTGCGTCAGACGGCATGAGATGTTTCACATTCAACAGGTATGGGCAAAACAGGCCAGGGTCTGAAGGATACTCTTCACAACAGGAGAGAACAATACCCTTTCTTTCAAGAAAGAGGCCATCTGCGGATGCAGCAGGAAGGCTTTCATCAGCTTGCAAAGAAGCAAGGTATTCCTTGATGATTGGATTCAATTCTTCCTTTTTCATCGTATACAACTGTTCAAACAGTTTTGCAAGCAACGCATCAGACAGCTCGTCCGCTCCTTCAAGATAGGAAAAATGCTGAACATAACTGAAAGGGATGAGATGTTTCAAATCGGCGGCTATCTCAGCGAGAGGTCGAAAGCCACACATGGCAGTCATCGGGGTAAGAGCATAGATGACCTCAGCCTTGCGATTAGGATCTTTATAATTCCAAAGATCTTTAGGGGTCCTCTCTCTCAGGTGCTCTTCCCAATTCCACCCCTCAAGGGCCTGGGCTTTGGTGGGGTGCACTTGTATGGAAAGGGGTTTTTCTATGGCGAGTACCTTTAAGAGAAGCGGCAATTGGTCAGAGAAGCAATCCATATGAGCTTGGCCGAACCAATGCAGACTGTCCTTTTTCAGAAAATCGCTCAAAGGATCATCAGATCCTACTACTTTGGCATCACCGCTTGGATGGGTACCAAACCAAAGTTCAGCTTTTCTGTTCTCATCAGGTATCTGTCCCAGCAGATTTGGAATATAAGCGGTGTTCCCCCAGTCATACTCCTTGATATGTCCTTCTATTTGTATGATGTCCATAGGATCCTCCACTTCTCAGTATAGAGTGCTTGAGTGCAGAGAGCAAGTAAGCCCGCCATTCGGCGGGCTTACTGGTTGTTCATTGTATCTTATTTATTGAGAATACGGGGAAGAAAAACCATCGCTGCTGCAAAACAGAGGAGTGTTACCACCCAGGCAGCCAGTACGTTGAGGAACAACCCGCCTACGATGAACCCAACCAGTGCACAAATTGCAGAGGTGATCGCATACGGCATCTGTGTGGCAACGTGCTCAAGGTGAGGACATCCTGCTCCTGTTGAGGAGAGAATGGTCGTGTCACTGATGGGGGATGCATGGTCTCCAAAGACCGATCCTCCGAGTACTGCACTGACGCTGATCATAGCGGCATTGAGCAGTGCTGCATCGCCAAGGCCCTTCGCCTGAGCAAGTCCGACGGCAATAGGCATTACTATCGGGATCATGATAGCGAAAGTACCCCAGCTTGTTCCTGTTGAGAACGAGATCAACGCAGAGAGCGCAAAAGCAATGATGGGGACCAACGCAATCGGGAAGCCTCCCCCAACGACAGCATCACTGAGGAAAGAAGCAAGACCAAGACCGCCATCTTCCGGACTGCTCTTGATAACCGTGCCGATCGTCCAAGCCATGGTCAGGATGATCAAAGCAGGAACCATCGACTTGATTCCGTCAGTAATCGCTTCACTCGCACCCTTGATGGTGAAGAGCTTGCGAACGGTATAGTAGATGTAGGAAGCAACCAGAGTAAAGATTACTGCATAGAAGAGAGCCATGGATGCATCGGTATTATTGAATGCGTCGGCAAGACTCATAGAGGCAGCTGCAGCTCCTACGCTGGTGATGGTCTCTCCATCAACTTCAAGCAGGTACGTTGTTACAGGGAATAGCACAACAGCTGACACGATCAAGACCAAGATCGGAAAAAGCATATCAAGAGGTCTTGCCTTTGCTGCACTGGAATTCTTGTCAATCTCAATTTCCCCAGGAGCAGGGCCGTAGCTTTCGTTGTACAGCTTTCCTGTTTCTTTTGCATAGGCAATGCTCTTAGCCATAGGACCGAAATTACGTCCAGTTACTATGATAACCAGAACCATGAGTATGGTGAGCAGCGCATACAAGTTGTAAGGGACTGAACGAATGAAGAACGAAAATTCACTCACCCCTAGAGCATCAAAACCTTCTGACCCTTTTACAATCGACATGACGGTGATTACCCAACTGGAGATCGGAACCAAAATACAAACAGGGGCAGCTGTTGAGTCGAGGATATACGCAAGTTGAGCACGGGACACCTTGTTCTTGTCGGTAATCGGGCGCATCACTGTTCCTACTGCAAGGCTGTTGAAATAATCATCAATGAAGATAAGCAGACCGCAGAACCAAGTCATCAGCAAACTGGTTCGGGAGGTGTGGAGTTTATCAGCGGCCCAACGTCCAAAGGCATGGGCACTTCCTGTCTTGCTGAGCATTCCGACCAACCCACCAAGCAGAGCACAGAAGAGGAAGATTCGGATGTTCCATCCGTCATTGAGCGAATCGGCAACCATATCAGTCAGGTTGATGATTGCCACCAAAGGGTTTCCACCGGCGACAATCAGTGCACCAGAAAAAATACCCAGAAACAATGATACCATTACATCCTTGGTGATAAAGGCAAGGGTAATGGTAAGTACTGGAGGAATAAGACCCCAAATGCCAAAACTAGTCATGTTGACCTCTCTCAATAGGGTGAAAGACCCTTTTGTTGTGTGATTATGCGGTCATACTAGCATGACTTTCGTTACAAAGTATAGATTTATTTATGCAACTTTGTAAATTTTCTTACATTTTGTTATTCTTATAACAAACCAAAAAAACACTCACTGTTCAAATCGTGGAAATGCCCTCCTTTTCAGGGAGGGCATTCCATTGAGTAAGAGTAACGACACTATCTCGAGAAGAGCGAGAAGCGAACTGAAAGAGCATCAATAGGATTATCCCCAATATTTTTGCCGTATTCTTGTGTGTAGTACGCAGCATCAATATGGAAAATCAAGAGATCAAACCCAACACCAACAGACTGATAGCCCGCATTTAGGCCATAGCGGAAATCAAACAAACTGAGCACTCGAACCGAAGCTCCCAAGCGAGACTGCTCAAAGAAAGCGCGCTTCAGATCATCATCAGTCTTTCCACTTAAGGACATGACATCCACCACATCAACAGCAAGGGTCGGTCGAATCAAAGCACCCATGCGAGGGGCCCACGTCAAACCTGCATCAAGCGTCCAAGGTGTTTCCAAGGTCCACGCATCAGAGGTGGTTCCAGAGGAAGTATCATCTGTGAATCTTGTTCCCAGTACTTCCTCACCCCAGTCATTTACTGAACTATAGGTGTTCATGGTATAGTTTCCTTCGATGTTCTTAGCCAACAAAGAGACGCTCAAGCCCAGAGGAAGGTTCAGGTTCACACCAGCTGAGAGAGGCAGTGCATACCCAGCAATGAGCGGTGTCTCATTGAGGAACTTCACAGAAGGATCTCCACCATCCTCAATCATATCAGTTATAGATGAAGCACTCTGAGCCTTCAAGTACGCCTTGTAGACAGCCCTTGCAGAGATACCAAGATCGATGCTGATACTATCGGGTACAAGATTGATCCTAAACCCATAGCCTACCGTAGCTGCAGTGGTAACCTGGGCAATAAGGTTCGCAGAGAGTGAATCTGCACCACTCTTATAGGTCATAAGTCGCTCTTGAACCTGTAAGGAAAGACCAAGACTACCCAATGTGACGGTTGTTGAAAGATCTGTGGTGAGAACATCACCATAATCTTGGTTGATGGTCGCCAACAATTTCTGGGCTCCTCTGAGCATGGAGCTCTCAGTCCCTTCCTCGAAATCCTCGATTGCACCACTTTCCAAGATCGCCTTGGGATTGTAGGCAGTCACAGTCACAGAGGGGAAGGTGAACTTGAAGCCTGACTTGGCCAAGTTTGCCGGGTTGAACAAGAAACTATCATGATAGCCTCTCACTCCAAGTCCGGCACCACCCATTCCCATCATACGAACGCTTGTTCCAGCAAAGGGTTCTGCCGTCTGAGCATATACCTTGTTTGTTGGTGAATAGTCATCTCCTGCCAAAAGAGGAGCAGCGACCATACTTAAGACTAATAGCAAAAGAAAAATATGTTTGGTTTTCATAGTATTATTCCTCCCCTTTTAGAGATTACCAAGCCAATCATCAATCTCTGAATCCTCAATATCCAGAGCTTCATTCAGCTGAACAATTCCGTTTATAGCGTTAATCGCAAGAAGATTGTTCAGTAAATTCTTGAAGTAATTTGTTCCAAGATTATTCAAGAATGCGGGCATTTCATCATAAGGGAAGGTTATTTCAGAAATTTCATCAAATTTAAAATCTGCTGTGAGTGTGCCTTTCCCTAGCGCTGGGATGTGTCCAGAATAATGACGATAATTTCTTCAGGTCGTTGACTGTTATCATCTTTATTTTCTTCCCAATATGCATGATGTTCAGTGACCAATACAGCAAGGGCATACTTGATCAACGTCGAGGTATCAAATTCGGCATTCTGAGTAGTTAGTGTTATATCAGCCTGCTCAGCCATCTTGATTGCATGCTCGATCGAAGAGCGGTAGATTCTCTGGTTCAACAAGAAGCTCTGATATGCACTCTCAGTATATGAGTACACATCATCAGTTCTTGTAATACCCATCAACTTGACGATATCAGGCATGATGCTGTTCAGGATATCAGCAGCCTCACTTCCGATTTCATCACCAGAATCACGAGACGTTCTTGCTCCCTTGTTGTCTTCACCAAGCAAGGCTCCAAAATCCAATTTCCCGGAGAAGTCGATGCTTGCAGCACCGGAGAGCTCTTCTGCCAAGCGAGCAGCTAGAAGTGCATCTTTTACGATGCTCTCAACTTTTTGCTTCGCTGTACCACTCTTTAAATCTTCAGCATCAAGATTCGCTAAATCATCGTCAGAAGCATCAGCTAGAGCATCATAGGTATTCTTCAAAAGGTTGGTCATCATCTGCAGAAGCAGGACATCACCCTTGGTAAGATCTTCGTCACCCTCGATTTCAGGCAACTTCAGCTGTGAAAGAGCTTGGGCGAGATCTGGATTAGCTGTTTCCAACACATCTTCAAGTTCTTTGAGCGTCTCGTTCAACACCTCCACAGAACCCTTTGCAGCTTCTTGTTGCTCAGAATCAGCTGTGTCACTCAAATTTTCCTTGAGCGCTTCTCGGTTGCTCTTGGTTTGAAGACTATTAAGAAGGCTTTCTCTGAGAGCCTCTTGTCCGTCTTCATCCTGAGGCTTAAGTGTTGTTGTAGTGTTTACTGCTACAGAAATTCCCAAAACATTTGTATTACCACCACTTACCGTCTCCTTCGCATCTCCGGTACCAATGCTTGCAATAGCATTGACCACAGCCTGGGCTTCAGCAGTATTTGCCTCAACGATGTTATTATCCAGATAGACGTTACCGGATACATTGTCCATAAAACCGGCTATGTTCTTCCGTATTTCAGCATCACAGCCACTGAATACGAATGTCAGTAGGACTACTGACAATACTAATATTAGACTTTTCTTCATATTACCCTCCCTCGTGGGCAATCCCAGTTATTTATTGTCACTCCCCCACCCTGTTGAGAAGGGAACCTGTACCGTTTACACATGCCGTCCAAGGTCAATTCTGACATAGGCTTGCATAAGTAAAACGACTTTACAGTTAAAGCGTTACACATTTTGTGCAAGCTGTCCATAGTTTCTACGCTCTGTAGCGACAACTAACTTGTGTCTTGCCTTTTTTTCTCGAGAGAGAGTGACTGAAAAACTGCTTTATTTGAAGAAAAGGGTGCGAACAACCTCCAAGTTTGCCTTATTGTTTGCTTTTTCACTCTCGTAGAGTGTGGAAATTCTTTCTTTGTAGAATTCAATGGTTTTATAACGAACCAATTTCATTGTGGAGTTTACCAGGCCATCAGCTTCGCTGAACGGCTTCTCAATCAGAGCAAAACGAGAGGGAATCCAAAGCTTGGGAATCGCTGTGGCATGAGCTTCGTAAGAGCGCAAGTGCTGGATGATCACGTCCAAAGCTTCCTGAGGATTCTTGCATCCGTGCTCCTCGATCAAACTTGCCGCAACATCTTCTGCGAGCGTCACCAAGGCAGTGGTAATCGTTTGGTGATCGTTGTACACCATCAGCTGATTGATCAGAGGAACGTGGTTGATCATCACTTCCTCAATTTCCTCTGGACTGTACTTCTCACCATCCTTGTTGATCAACAACGCCTTCGCCCTTCCGGTAACGACCAAGAAGCCGTCTTCATCGTAGTACCCAAGGTCTCCTGTCCAAAGCCAACCATCCCTTAAGACCTCTTCGCTGGCCTTGGGGTTCTTGAAGTAGCCCTTCATGACGTTCTCGCCCTTGATGACGAGCTCGCCTTTCTGCCCTACCTTTGCTTCAGTGGTGTCATCGATCATGATCTTGCATACTTCGCTCTTGGCCACCATACCGCTGGTGCCAAACTTGTAGCGATGGGGTGAGTTGCTGCTGATAATCGGAGCTGCCTCGGTCAAACCATACCCTTGGAACACAGGAACGCCGATGGCGGCAAAGAACCGCTGTTGTTTAGCCTCAAGCAGTGCTCCTCCACCGACGCAGTACAACATCCTGTCACCGAAAACCTTTCTGAGTTTCGGAAAGACCAAAAGATTGGCGATGGTGTAAGGAAGCCAGGTCTTGATCTGAACCCAGGTACCGGGTCTATTGAACCCATCACCGTTACGGGTTATTCCAGCTTCCAAACCACGGTTGAAAATACCCTCGATAAAAGGTCCTTTCTGATGAATACCTTGAATCATCTTTTTCATGAAAGAGCCTGTTATCGACGGAACCGTCATCATGAAGATGGGGTTTACTTCAAGCAGGTTCTTGGGAAAATTTCGGATTATCGCGGCATTTGAGCCTCGAGAGTCAACAAAGTGCAACGTTATTCCACGCAAGAGAGCAGTATAGATGCCCACAGTATGGGCAAAACTATGGTCGACCGGCAAGACGACCAATGTCTCGAATGTTGCATCGGGAATCTTGAACAAATCGATGGCATCATGTGCATTAGCGTAGTAGTTGAGGTGGGTAAGCATGATACCTTTAGGGTTGCCGGTAGTCCCGCTGGTATAACAGATGTTGATCGTGTCATGCTCGTCTATTAGAGCCTCGCTGTTCTTTACCACAGCAGAGTCCTGTTCGAGTAGATTCTCCCCGTCCAACATCAACGTACCCCAAGGCACATAGTCAACGTCCTGCTTCCAGTCGAAGCTCTTAATCTGTTCTTCCAGCCTTTCGTCTTGCTCGTCAAGATAGATGAACATAACCTTGTGGTCAAACAGGGGAAGAGCTTTGATGGCATTCGCCAAGGTGTTGGACGAGACAGCAAGAGCAACGGCTTCACTGTGATTGACACGGAAGGCGATCTCTTGGGGTGTCAGTTTTATGGAGAGCGGGACGCTGATCATCCTTGCCTTGATAAGCCCTAGTTCACAAGTAACCCAACTGCTCTTCCCTTCGGCAAGTATGCCCACGGTTTGTTGAGGCTTGAACCCTTGTTTCAATAGGTAAGCAGCGACATAATCGGACTGGACGTCCGTTCGCTTAAAAGAGCAACCTTCCCATCCGTTGTCAGTTTTTGTATTGGTATAGGTACGATCCCCATATCGCTCAGCTGCAGAGTGCAACATTTCAATAATGGTTCTTTGCATAACTATTCTCTCCGTCCTATGTTTTTCTTGTTACTTACACGTATACTCTGAATGTCAATAAAACACAAGGAACAAAGAGAACAGTTGGGCAATATTTGTCAAAAATCAAGAATTTCCGATTGTCAGATCGCATCTATTGTCGACGGAGAACTCATACATAAGACCATTGAACACTTTTGTACAACGACCAATAACGGTTTTATCGTCAAGTACACAGAGTCCCCGGCACCACAAACTTGCAGAAGAACAATCTATGCCCAGTTGCTTGCATATCTCCTCATTAGGGTTTATCGCAGCTACTTTCCCATTTACAAAATGACACCTCTGCCCAATGTGCTTGGTGACCAGATCAAAAAAGGATTCCTTGCTTTCATCCCCAAGCAAAGAAATCTGAACCCCAAATCTGGGAATTACATAAAAATCACTCAAAACAGAGGGCTTCCCATCCACAATATGCAAGCTTTTGAAATGCCACAGATATTGACTATCCTCATCATCGGGCAAGTCGATGAGGTCTCTGTCAGCTGAAGAAGCTTCTACCTTCTCCTTCAGAATAATCTTGTAATAGCCTTTATTTGCCTCTTCGTTTCTGGTGCTTGATATCTGAGGATACCCCAACCCTACAACAGTTCTCTTAAACAGAACAAAAGAGCCACGCCCTCTTGTACGAGAGATATACCCTTGTGTGACCAATCCATCCAAGGCCCTGCGTATGGTCACCCGGCTCACATTGAATTGTTCACATAAATCCATCTCTGTCGGGATTCTATACCCTTCCGGCCATTCGCCGAATATTATTTTCATCTGAAGCTGCGTAAATACCGTTTTGAATTTCAGTGCCATTGGGAGCCCTCCGTTCGTGCAAGTTATAGGAGTAGTCTACATACTAACTAGTATAATACAAATATTCATGGAATACAGTAAGGATTTAGTATTATTTAGGAGAGTATAATATTGTCAGAGAGTAAAAGCAACAGTACTTTCAGCATGTATTTTAGATATATTAATATATTTGTTATCGTAATGCTTGTTTTATTAGCTCATACCCACAGCGATTATAGGGATGGAGGAAGAAGTTAATCCTGTATTAATGCAATCTTCTCCTCCTTTGCCTCTTTCTTTCTGGTCAAAGCATGAGTATTATTATAGTGATACAATGTATTACTAGGAGGATACAATGGCTTATAGTGAACCGTATGACGCAATTGACGAGAAGACGAGGGATATCTCTCGGGCGATCACCAGCTTGCGCGAAGAGCTCGAAGCAGTTGACTGGTACAACCAGCGGGTCAATACGACTAAAGATCCCGAACTCAAGCTTGTAATGGCCCATAACAGAGATGAGGAGATTGAACATGCTGCCATGACCCTAGAATGGCTCAGACGTAACATGGACGGCTGGGACGACGAACTGAAAACGTATCTTTTTAGTAGTGGATCACTGGTGGCAGTAGAAGAAGGTGGAGCAGGACAAGAAGGCTCAGCATCATCATCTCTGGGCATCGGCGATTTGAAACACTAAGGTCGAACACGGAGGAAATAATAGTATGGATATGTTTAAAAGAGAACTTGCACCACTCTCATCTGAAGCGTGGGCTGAAATAGAGGCGAGAGCCAAGAACGTACTGCTTTCCCGACTCACAGCACGGAAGGTCGTAGATGTTGAAGGACCTAAAGGCATTAATTTTACCGTAATCAGTGAGGGAAGACTCTCATTGGTGGATGATGGAGAAGTAAAAGCCGGTGTCTACACAGCGTTGCCGCTAACCGAAGCAAGAATCCGCTTCACGTTGAACAAGTGGGAGCTGGACAATCTGGCTCGAGGAGCGAAAGACATAGACTTTGACAATCTTGATGCAGCGTTGGAAAAACTCGCACTCTTTGAAGAGAATGCAGTGTACAACGGTTATGCAAAAGGAAGTATCAAGGGTCTGAAAGAGTCCTCTGCCCACAAGAGCCTTACGTTTGGGAAAACCCCAAATGAAATTCTCGCTTCTGTAGCAGAAGGCATGCTGATCCTGAAGAAAAGCTTCATTCATGGCCCATATGCCCTGGTTGTCGGCAAGGATGAGTGGATGGCCCTGAACAGTGAAGCCCATGGCATGAGCCTGCTTGAACGCGTTGAACGCATGCTTGGCTCGAAGGTGGTCCTTTCCACCTCGGTCGAGGGAGCACTGCTTGTACCGTATGGCAGCGAAGACCTTGAGCTGACCATCGGACAGGACTTCGCACTTGGGTACGAGACGCATGACACCAAGGAAGTGACCTTGTTCGCTACAGAATCATTCACATTCAGGGTGTTGGAGCCGAAGGCAATTGTTGTCTACAAATAAGAACTGTTATGATTGTTGCAGGGGCCGGATGAGTATCCGGCCCCTTTCTTTGAAAGAAAACCTCCCTGGCTTGAAAACCAAGGAGGCCTGAAGAGCGCCAGAGGGGAATCGAACCCCCGTCTCATGCTTGGGAAGCACGAGCACTAACCATTGTGCTACTAGCGCGTCTGCAATGGATAGTACCAAACATTTCCCAAGTTGTAAATCGCCTTAGGCGAATTTACAGCATTATCGAGTATATAACAGCTCGTTGTTTCTATACTCCTCGTTCACGTACCAATCACGATACTCCCGTCCTCCACTTTCAGCCCAAGCGCCGAAACGAGAATAGGCGTCAACGATGGAAACACGCTCAAGCGGATACTTCCAATCGCCAGGAATGTGCAACGCCCAAGGAAGATTGTTCCGCTTTGTCTTGTAATACCTCTTCGCTGCAACATCGGAGCCGTCATCTGCAGTTCCTAGCAGACCTTGCGTCAACAATGGTGTAGGAGGAACATCGGGAAGGTGGATCTCATGATTCTCTCTAGAGGTATTGTCAGCAAGTACGAATACATCGAAAGGCAGAGGTCCAAGCTCAGTACGGCTGAGCGGAGCTTCGTCAAAATGCAAGCTGAAAGTGAGATCAACCGGTTGTATGTGAGGATTCTCCAGATCAGTGTTGAACAACGTAGTCGCACCAATAGCTCTTCGGATATTATTGAAAATGATGATGTTTGTACCCTTCTCATGACCAAAAAGCTCCAACCCTCCGCCAAGGGGCTCAGTGTCAAACTCCAACTCGAGGTCAGCCTCGGCTACCGGAAGGAACATGGCAAGGCCATTTTGGTAACCTGCTCCGCTGGCTACTACCGTGAAGGTAGCATCAATACGTACGATCTTGCCTTCGGCATTCCCATAGAGACCGTACTCATACCGAACAACAACATCATTGAAATCATAGTCACCAAGTTTCGGCCACATATCCTCATAAGCGAGCGTCCCTCGATGTTGTTCAAATGTAGCGTAACGCGGATCGTCAGGGAATGCATCCTCAATATCTATGACTCCATCACCATCAGAATCCTTTGCCCTCTGAATGGGAGTGAACTCAGCTACGTTCCCTACAGCCTCCACAGGATCGACGAGAGCGAAGAATACCAAGTCATTGAAATCGTCGTCAGTTCGCCCTTCTCGATTCAAGTCTTCAAAGCCAACTATGAAGATATCATATCGATCGTCATACAAAAGGACCGTGTGGACACGCTTGTCTTCCGCCTTCTCTGGATTCAGCAAAGAATCGGAAAAGTATATGCCCCTATGCTCACGGACTATCCTGGCTCTATCATTCCATCCATCGGCGACCAAGAACCACCCGATGGAAGTTCCCGGCTCAAACTGACCGATATATATCGAATCACCGGGATGAAGAGCACCCCCGTCCCCTGGCAGGGAAGCGTTGGGAAACACGATGTACTTCTTGCCAATTTCTTCTATCGACTGAGGAGGACCATCTTTTGTAGGATAGGTATAATACCCCAATGAGTTCAAATACCCTGCTCCTTCATGCACAAAAGTGACCCACACATTGGCAGGTTTCTCAATCTTGAGAGTTGAAGACTTGCCCTTCTCAAGGTATTGCGGATTGTGAACAGGTACCGGCTTATACTCAGGCAACGAGGTATTGATATCGTCAAGCAACTCTTTGCTCAAATTGATGCGATTGATATCCTTGGGCCTTCCAACTGCTTGAATCTCAGAGATGTACCAAAAATCGTTGGCTGTCTGTTGGTAAGGCGTAATCGCCCTAGTTGGAGGGAATGAGAATGGGGAAACAGTGGGAGAGTCTGAAACAAGAGTACGTGAGGCAACTTTTGGTGTCTGCAAATCACTGATCTTATGATAAAGTCGCCGAGGAAGTCCCATGAAATTCGGCTGCAACACTACATGGCTGTACTGAATGGGTATGCTCAATTGCACATCGAGCTCTCCTTTAGGATTGAGGATACCAACCCCGACATCAAAAAGATCATCAGGAGCTTGCCCATCAATATCATTGCCCACATTGGATGCTGAGACAGTCACTGTGACACCTGCGAAGGATGGTTCAAATGAATGAACAACCCGGACAAGCTCACTCGTCCTATATGAGAAGTCAGGCTGAACCGAGAGTGCGCCTATCTGCTTGTATTTGAAGGTATCGACCTTATCAGCCTCAGAACCCTTCAGACATCCACTCAACACGAACGTGAAGAGCATTACAGAAACTGTAAGTAAAAGCGTTATCTTTTTTGACATCCTCATACCCGGCTCCTTCTGACATATTCATCTATTTGTAGGATAGCATATCAATAAGGAACCGTCATTACAATTATAAGAGGGCCAAGAAAAAACAAATTAACCAGATATCGATCGCAGCGCCCGTACAGAACAGTATCCACTCAGTACGGCAAACATCGGCATGATGAACACCACCGGAATGATGGAAAATCCGTTGAGGCCCATGGCAACAATCTTGCCGATCAAGGCTATCATATGCAGCGTCAAGAATATGCAATAGACAGGGGCTGCAAGATAACCAAGAGGTCTCTCTTTGATCAAGAGCCACCCACAGACAACGGCAAGAGGAAGCAGCAAGCCCAAGTCCACCCCTTGCACAATCAAGGTCGTATAATGAGCAAGCTCCAAGGGATACAGCGTGCCATCGAAGAGAGGAATCAACACAATCTGCAACCACAAGAGAGCAATTGCAGCAGCATTGACCATGAGAAAACCTCCTATGAATTTCTTTGGAACCGAAGTCATACGGTTTTTCAAATTGTCAGTATCGACAGAAAACAACACCTGCAACAATGCGAAGAAGGTACATCCAGCAAGTAGTACGTAGACTAAAAACAAGATGTTATACATCCCCATGATCATATAAAACAAGTATTGCACATGGAAATAGCCAAGAATGCCGGCAAGCAGCAAGCGAGCTCTGCACGAGCCTTTTCGAGCCCGAAGAAAGAAAACCAGCAACGCAGGAATGCCGAGAAACAAAGTCACTACATCATGACCGATGCCCTGCAGCGCAACCTCATAGGTCATATGCTGATAAACGCCTTTCCCATGGATTGTGACAGTCTGATCCCGAATAGTATCATATGCATACTGCCCGGGCCCTTGTGTGCTCCATATACCCAGCACACAGGCTGCAAAAGCCCCCAATATAATGAGTATCACCAGAATCGTCAGACCCAGCTCTCTCTCCTTTCCCTTTTTATTCATTGTCATATGCTCCTCAATAAAAATATTCACTTCAAACCATTGATGACCATGCTCTTATATCGGTCAAGACAAACTGTTATCTGATCTTGTGTTAGCTGGTCGGATTCTTGTATCAGCTGCAACGTAAAACCTCTCAATGAGGAGAGAAAGGACTCCCAGAGCAAAGTAAGACAAGCCTCATCACAAAGCTTGAGAGCCGATGCAAAATCAGATTTTCCCACTTGCTCAACCTGTTGCTGGAACTGCCCGACAGAGAAGGAAGGCCGACGCAGAAGTTGAAGAACCACCACATATTGATTTTTATGCTGCAAGGCTGTACGAACATGAGCCTCTATTTGATGGGCAATCTTTTGGTGGGCAGAAAGCTGACTCAGCGCCTCTCTACTCTTTTGCATTTGCTGCCACGTTGCCTGATAGCCCTTCTCAACTAAGGCGTCCAATAAGCCGTCCTTGTCTTTGAAGTATAAATATATTGTTCTCGGAGAATACTCAATCTTATCGGCCAACGCACGAATGGTTAATGATTCATAACCTTGTTGCGTGATAATCTCAAAGGCGGCTGTTAGAATCTTTTCCTGTAGGATCAATCGTTCTCTCTGTTTTCGCTCACTTATACTCATTGTATTTTTTATATACATTGTTTACCAAATTATGTCAAGAAACCTCCCCTGGAAAGAGGAGGTTCCCTGTATTTTTTTGCTTATTTATCAGCTCTTGACAATTTGTAAAACATGAAGCTCCGTCTCTGCTTGTATCTGGTAAGCCTGCCCTTGCTTGATATGTTTACTCTCGAGCATCATGAAAGCCTCAGGACCTTGGTCTGTATTTAAGACAGCCGTTCCTTCCATATTCACAAGCACGACGTCGCTCTCAGGGGTGTGCCCATACTCAGCGTCAGCCTTGATAGTCAGATAGTTCACCGATGATGCTCCCGGCTTTCTGAGCAGCACTTTCTTGGTACCCCAACGAAGCGATTCAAACCGAGGAAGTGCGGACAATGATTCCACATGCTTTTTCAGTGATGCGCACTGTCTACGATCGGCGACCAAGATCCCATCCAGACTCGCGGCGATCACCAGATTGTTCGTCCCCAAGGCTACAACAGGGATATCGAGCTCGTTGACCACCGATGTCTGGGGTTCTTCCAAAGCCAAGACAGCCTGCCCCACCGTCTTAGAGCCCATCTCCTGTGTCAAGGTATCCCAAGACCCAAGATCCTTCCACATGCCGTCATAGCTGACCATGGCCAAAGAGTCTGTCTTCTCAACTACTGCGTAATCGAAGCTGATTTTCTCAAGCGATCCATATTGCGCAAGCAAAGAACGATAGGTAGAGCCAGGGAAGTGTTTCTGAGCTATTTCCATCAAATATCCCAACTTAAATGCAAACACCCCACCATTCCAAAGACTTCCATTATCGATCAGGGACTGGGCAACCTCAACAGTCGGCTTCTCAACAAACCCCTTGACCAACGCATATTCAGAGAATTGCTCAGAGATCTGGATATACCCGTATGAAGAGGCAGGATGGCTTGGCTTGATACCCATAAGGACCAAGCGCGCAATATCCTTCGTGGCAACATCGGCCATGCGCGATAGCACCTCAAAATAAGAAAGGTCAGCAAACACGTCTACAGGAAGAACCAAGACTATTTCGTCATCAGAGACATGCTTCTCACAGGAAAGGTAAGAACAAGAGAGCGCAATAGCAGGAAACGTATCCCTTCTTGCAGGCTCCAGCACAACTTCAACAGAACCTCCTACCTCTCCAAGAATTTGCTCATATTGGGCTTCTCCTGAAGCAATCAGGATCGGCACATCCTTCAATACTTTTCGAATCTGGCGGTACACTCTCTTGAGCATCGACTCATGACCACCCTTTTGATCGTCGATAAGTGAAAGAAATTGTTTTGAACGAACATCGTTGGACAAGGGCCAAACTCGTTTACCAGATCCCCCAGAAAGTAAAATTATATGCATCGCAACCCTCCGTTTGCTATAGTATCACCCAAGATGGGCCTTTTCACAACGATAAGATGCTATCGCAGAGTCATTGGTGTGTGATATCATACACAAGATGAAATTTGTCCTTTTCACCATTGCTTTGGTAGTCGGAATACCCGCTGTAGCCGCAGCTACAGCCTTCAGTGCAACTCTGAAAAGACTTGCACTCTCGTTTATGATTGTCACCTATCTCTTTGGTTCAATGGTAAGCATCAACCTTATGTCGATGGAATTGTATCGAGGACCCGTCCGTGGGTTTGAGATAACCCTCTCTGACATCATCTGTGTCGGCCTGATCCTTGGCATGTTGATGCGATCAGCGAGCTTGGTCATCTACAGACCGCGCTTTAGTTTTCTGCTCACTCTATTTTTCCTGTACAGCATCATCAATGTACGTCAATCAAGCTATCCAATCTATGGGTGGTTTGCCGTCTGGCAGATGTTCAGGATGGGGTTGACCTACTGGTGCGTCATCAACTTCTTTGCTACTGAATCCTACAGCTACGCCTCAATTGATGCACTTATGCTCGGCTATACGATCAGCGCCCTCATCATGGGTCTGATGTCCTTCAAACAAAAATACATGGACGGTATCTATCGGACAGCCATATTTTTCGATCATTCCAACACCGTACCCTCGTTTGCGCTCATCATTGTCTGCCTGATGTTTGTATGGGTACTGTATGATGCTCGCTCTTCGCTTATAAAACATGTCATCACCCTCACAGCATCCTTGGCTCTTGTTTTTGCAATCTTCTCGACAGGCTCCAGAACCGGCATGGTAACGGCAGCGGCGTCTGTCGTTGGCGCAATGATCATATCAAACCGCAAGAACAATGCATCAAGAGTGCGTTTTACAACGATAGTTCTCATCATGGCCATGATTGCAGGAGGCTTGATGGTTCTCGATACGGTCATCGATCGTTTTCTCAACGCGCCTGAGTCGAGTGAAGAAGCCCGCAATGAGTTCGAGATCGCAGCAATCATGATGGCCGACGACCATCAGTGGGGAGTCGGCATCAATCAATACTCGCAGGTCTTGACGGAAAACAAGGATTATAGGCAGCACATCAAAGTAATGAAATATGAAGAACAAGCCGGAGTCGCCCATCATATCTATCTGCTTACTGCAGCAGAAATGGGCTATTTTGGCATGTATGTGTTCATAGCGATCCTAGCACTCTTCATCCTTACGATGGGACTCTCAGGCCTTGCCTGGAAATCCCTCGAACAAAGATTGCTGCTTGCTCTGAGTGTAGGCTTTTTGGTACTCGCTGCCATCGGCCTATATGAATGGGTAATTCGGCAATCTCCGGTACTGTATCAAATGGCAACAGCTGCGGCCTTCGGTCAAGCATTGGTTACCAGCTGTAAAAACCAGAAGAAAGAATCTCGATTAGTGAAGGAACAGACGAAATGAACAATGAAAATCGAATTAAAAAGACCTCGCTCAATGCATTGACCAACTATCTGAGATTCTTCTTTACCATGGTGATCTCCTTTTGGCTGATTCCCTTCATCATCAACAACCTAGGCCAAACAATATATGGACTGTGGACGCTCTCCTTCTCGATAATTGGATTCTTCTCCCTCCTTGACTTTGGATTTGGCCTCGGAGTTGTAAAATGGACAGGAGAAGCGAGAGTCACCCAGGATTATGAGCATAGAAACCGTATGCTCAGCACGGTATTCTTCATCTACCTCGTCATTGCAGGCGTTGCAATTCTCTTGCTTTCAGTATTTTCACTTTTTTATGCAAATCTGTTCTCCATCCCGAAAGGGCTCCAGTCGACAGCCGTGGCAGTATTGCTCATTCTTGGTGTGCGCACCTTGGTGATTCAATTACCGCTCAGTTTATTCAAAGGAGCTCTCTTTGGAGAGCAACGCATCTATTTGGTGAACTGCATCCAAATAATCGGCACGTTGGTGTATGCTGCTTCTGCCTATCTTGTATTGAGCAACCAGAAGGGAATACTGTACCTAGCAGGTGTAAACTGCCTCGCTTTCTTATTCGAAAACATCTTATACCTCATTTTGTCATATAAGAACATCAAGAATTTCAAACTCTCCATTAAATATGTTGAAAAAAAATACATGAAAGAGGCTTTCTCCTTCAGCCTCTATTCCTTCATCACCAGTGTCGCTGGTTTGGTACTCTTCCAGACCGATACCATCATCATCCAACTGATGACCAATCTCTCGCTGGTAGGATTGTACGCTGTTGCTATCAAGATAACTGAGTACTCCTTCATGTTGACAAAGCAACTGGTAAATGTGCTGACCCCCCTCATCTCGGAGCTCAAAGAAAAAAAGGAAGACCAAGCAATTCGGTTTTTGCTCACAGACCTGAGCAGATATATCATGACAACAGGGGTCATGCTTACTGCAACCATGTATGTCTTTGGCAAGGATCTTTTGGTTTTCTGGGTTGGCTCTGCCTTTATCGATGCCACCATCCCCTTGTTGATATTACTGACATCCTTCATGTGCACCATCCCTGAGCTGATTGCCTCGAATGTACTGACCATGACAGGGCAGCAAAGCTTCACTGCCCGAATCTCGTTTCAATCAGTCGTGGTAAATGTCTGCGTAAGCTTGATCCTCATCCAACCTCTTGGCCTTATAGGGGTAGCCTTGGGAACCTTAACCTCAACAATAATCAACAATGTGGGATTCACCCTTCATAAAGCAGCCAAAACCTATAACTTCTCTTATCTCTCCTACTTTTCATCAGTATACATACCGGCACTCATTCCCGGGGTGTTCTTGGTTGCAATCGGTTTTCTTATTAAAAACTACTTTCCAGTGACCTCTGTGTGGGATATGATAGGAAAAGCAATACCAGGGGCGTTTTCATACCTTATCGTTTTTTGGATTTTCTTCACCAAGAAAGATATGAAACAACGAATACGAAATAAGTTGCGTACCAAGAGAACCAGGAGATAGCTCATATGGCTACAGAACAACCTGTCCAGCAAGATGCTTTCAAGCTCCCGATTGAACTGAAGACCGTGCTGAGATCCCTTCAACGAAAACTAGGGATCTTCATACTTCTTGCAATCTTAAGTGCAGCAGCAGGTGTCGCAGGAGCCTTATATCTTGGATCGCAGTACTATGAATCCACTACGGTCTTGTTTTATCAGCCGATAGAGTCCTTCATCCCAGATACGTTTCGTGTCTATCAGAGTATGGGGGAAAGCACGCAACTTACGTATGAACAAGGAGCTGGACTGGTTAAATTCGAGTCGTCGGAGAAGTCTCTGTGGAACCGCGTCAACATGGTAAAGACCCTCCCGAATCTTGAAATGCTTCGCAAGCAACTACAGTTGGAAAAAACCCTTGAACAACTTGGCTCTGCTATCAGGGTTACGGTTGCAAGAGACACGAACCTGATGAGCATCACGGCGAAAGGAGACACTGCGCAAGAAGCTGCCTTGATAGCCAATACCATCAGGGACATCTTTTTGGAACAGGACAACAATCGGGTAAGAAGTGAACTCACTCAAAAAATAGACAATCTGCAAAAGCAATACGAAGAAGCCATGCGAGAGCTTAAGGCAGCAAAAGATGAGTTCGACACCTATGTAAGAGAGTATGATATCAAGGACATCCAAATCGACTCGGCAAAATATGCCAGTGAAATGATTGATTTGGAGATCAGTCTTGCAAAAAACAGGGACCTGATCAGCTCCTATAAGCAACGAATAGCAAAAATACAGATAGCGATAGAGACGGCAAACAGACTTGACGAAGAGGCCCAAAAAGCCTTGGAAGAACAAGAGGAACAGAGACTTGGGCTGACTCCCGATGAAGCGAACAATAAAATCCAACAGCTTACTCAGAGAATCGAGGAAATCAAGAACAGCATTGTTTTCCCTATCGAAACAGAACAACTTAAGACACAGTTGATCATTGCAGAAAACGAGTATGTTCGAGGCTTGATCACCAGAAGAGAGTATGAAGAGGCAAAATTCGCCTATGAGTCATTCATAGAAAAAAACAAGCCATCGCTTGAGATTGACAGATTGCGTGATCAGATTGAAGAAATCAGGAACATGACCTTCGTAGGAAGAGGTGACAGTGTCGCATCCTCTGAATATCTGAAGCTCGTTCGGGTCATGCTCTTGGAAAATGAGCTGGAATTGATCAGCATCTCCAGTCAACAACAGGCCGATCAGGACCGCTATAGCTATCTAAGAGAGAAAAACCTCCAATTGCCGACGATCACCCAACGGTATATCATCCTCACCGGCTTGGTGGCTTCCTTGGAGGCCGAAACCAGAGGCCTGATAAAAATTCTCAATCAGTATCGAATGATTACAGAGAAAGAACAGTCTGATTTTTACATAATCAATGATGCCCTGCTACCCCTCTATCCGAGGGATTCAAACAGGAAACTCTTGGCGATTGCCATCTGTTTTGTCTTTTTCTTGATGGGCTTCACCCTCATATTGCTCAAGATTGTCACCGATACACGGGTCAAATCACCAGGAGACGCTAAACAAAAACTGCAAAAAACCATTTTGGGAGTGTTCCCTCTGGTTAAAGACCAAAAGTCGCTTATTCCAACTGCCAGCGAAGAGTCTGTACATATAGAGTATTATCGAATGCTCTGCAGGCTTCTCAGACGTTCCTATACACACCAAGGAGCAACGTTCCTAATCACCAGCAGTGGGAAAAAAGAAGGCAAGAGCACCGTTGCGCTTAATCTCGCTACCGTGTTCGGAAGGCAGGACGAACATGTATTGCTGATCGATGCCCAAGTGAGAAAGCGTACAGAGACCTCCTGTTTTCCCCAATACATCGAGCCGGAGCAGGAGACCCTGGGCCTTGGAGATTATCTTTCCTATAAAGCGAGTGACAGTAATCAGATCATCAAACAGACAAGCCTTGCCGGTGTGGATATGCTCTTAACCCATTCTGAAGCAGTAATTCCGGACCTTTTGCAATCCTCACGAATGAGAGAACTCCTCTCTGAACTGAAACAGCAGTACTCCATCATCATCATTGAAGGCTCACACATCCTTGAAAGTGTCGATAGTGAAATACTCACCAGCTATGCTGACACCACTCTCTTGGTTGTAGCTTGCGATATGTACAAACAACAAGTTATTAAACAGTGCCTGAAACGACTGGAAAAAACCGATATACCAACCGAGGGTATCATTCTTACAAAAGCCAGTCCAATCTTTCTCAAATAGCAAGAAAGGAGCTTTAAGATGGATATCCTCGCTATTGAAAAAATTTGTTATCGCATCCTTCTTTCCATAGGAAATTCTCTGGAACTGAGAAAAATGTTGGGTACATGCCTTACCTGTTATATGCAGGAGCTTAGTTGTGATATTGGAGCGGTACTGCTGCTTCAGGATTCTGAAACCAACACGCAAACCCTACAAGTACAATTTTCCATCCCCAAATCAATAGAGAGAAACCCTGATTTTCAAAACCTACTTCTTGAGTTGATGCATGAAACTCTCAGTGAAGAGTATGTCATTAAAACAGATATAAACAAGTTTGGTTTTTTTCACATTTTCAGCCTGTCAGATATAGGAATTCTGGTACTGCATACGAAACAAATGCCTATGGATCAGACTATGATCGGTGAGCTTCTTCCTTTGAACAAGAAACTTGCTGTAGCGTGCAAGGCATGCATGCAAAATGAAAAACTGATGGTGACAAACCAGCAGTATAAAGAGATGGCAAACATGCTTCCGGGCATCATCGTTGAGATTGACCTCAACTACAAGGTGACGTTCTATAATGCAAGAACCAGAGAGATTTTCAAACAAGTCGATTCAGAGCAATTCAATCCACAAAGCATATTTGATTTTATCATACCTGCTGAACAACCAAAAATCCGCCGTCTCCTCGAACGCTGCTATAGAGACAAAACTATCGTAGCCGATGATTTTGTAATGCAAAACAGCCGTTCTGAGCAGTTCATAGTCAATGTCATCATCGCTCCGATTCTTGCAGGGCAAAAGCCCATCGGCTATAGAGGTATTGCTACAGACATTTCCAAACGCGTCTCGCTGGAAAGAGAGCTGGTACTCAGAGACCGCTTGCTCAATGCAATAACGCTCTCCATCCTGGGTCTTCTCAAATCACAAGACTACACCAAATCAATACCACAAGCGTTGAAATTGCTTGGCAATGCTACCGGTGTTGACAGGGTGTATTATTTCAAAAACAACTTTGATGATGAGAATACCATTGTAACGACAAGCCAGAAAGCAGAGTGGAGCATCGATTCCGTCACCCCGCAAATTGACAATCCTGAATTGCAGGACGTCCCGATTGAAGCGGTAGAACTCTTTTTTGCACCGTTGTTCAAACGCAAACCGTTCATTGCTCTCATCGAGGAACTCCCAGAATGCATTACCAAGGAAATATTGCAATCTCAGGATATTAAATCCATATTGGTACTGCCTATATTTATCAAGGAAACACTCTGGGGATTTGTAGGATTTGATGACTGCAGACAAAACCGTCGATGGTCTACAGTGGAAAGAGACTTGCTAGAACTCTTTTCCACCTCCATCTCCGAAGCCATTGAACGAAAGCAATCTGAAGAGGCAATACGGCTCTTGTACAGCGAGATCATGGATGACCTTGAGGTTGCACAATCCATCCAAAAATCGGTTCTCCCTCCTTGGTTCAAGAAGAATGAACATCTTCTCATTTCTGCAGACTATCAACCCTGGGCGAAAATTGGTGGAGATTTCTATGACTGCATCGAACTCCCTCACAATAAATATGCAATATACATAGCAGATATCAGCGGACATGGCATTCAGGCAGCCCTTACCATGACTGCTATCAAGGCAATCTTCAACATCATAATCCAAAGTGAAAAGATGGACCCGGAACCGGCAAAAGTAGTCTCGAAATTAAACGCAATCATCAGCAAGCAATTTTTACAAGATACCTATGTGACGCTCAATTACTGCCTTGTTGACATTGATAAAATGACCCTCACCAATCTCTGCGCAGGACACCCACCGGTGTTGCTGGTCAATCAAAAAACAAAGACCAGCAAGACTCTCGAGACAAAAGGTGATATTCCCTTGGGATGGATCAAGGAGTATCAATATAGTGCAGACAATTGCGAAACAGTACACATCGATGAGTCTGATATTGTTTGGATGATGACCGACGGAGTCTTTGAATCCTTCAACGCCCAGAAAGAACTGCTTGGCATGACAAACCTGCATCATCATCTGGTATCTCTTTCGCTAAAAGAACCCTGCATCCTCCTGCCACATGCTTGCTATGACTTGGTAAACTCCTTGGGCTATACCAATCACAATGATGACTTCTCCTGTTTTACCTTTACAATTCATACAAACACCAAGGACCGCTATCTGGAGGTTCCCCCCTCTCTGGAAGCAGTCGAACAGGCTGCAATGAGCTGTTATGATATAGCCTTGGAGTTTGGTTCCTCCATAGAATTGGCAGAAAATGCCCGCCTGATAGCGATGGAGTTCATGACAAATATTGTCGATTATGGATTCACCGATTCCGTTTCGGAGATGATTGCGCTCCACATCAAAGCTGAAGACTCTTTGAGTCTCACCTTCTATGACAATGCCAAAGCATGGGACCTTCCAGCAAAATCGGAACATGCTCCAGACTTTTTTGATCTGCTCAACGAGCAAGCTACTCCTAGTGGACGGGGCATGCAAATCATTTACGCCTTAACAACCGAGGCAGTTCGCCGAAGGATACACCAGACCAATGAGACAAGGTTTGTGCTCACTCAGTGACAAGCTTCTGCAAGCAACGCTTCTAGCTCATCAACATATCGCTCGAACGAGAACGATTGAGTTACGACCCGCCTTCCCTCTTTAGTCAGATTCATCCTGAGAGCCTCATCCTTGATCAGAGATTGCAGAGCATCTGCCAATCCCTTGTCATCCTCGGCCTCGAACACAAGTGAATTCTGCCCATTAACCAAGAATTCTCCCTGTCCCCCGTTTGCAGTACTGACCACAGGCAATCCACTGGCCATAGCCTCCAGGTGGGTAAGGCCAAACGGTTCTTCCCAGATTGAGGGAAACACAAAAATATCATGCTCTTGATAGAGGCCGCTCATCTTCTCGTGTGCGATGGAGCCTATGAAAGAGGTATCAACCTTGAGCTCTTTACTGAGCCTCATGAGTTCTTGTGTATACTCCTCTGGGCCTTTGCCGGCAACAGTCAGATGTAAAGAGGGCATCGAAGCATCCCCAACCAGCCTACCCAATGCCTTGAAGATCGTATGCACTCCCTTGTAGTGATGCAGTTGCCCCGCATACAATACTCGTATTGGGCTATGCAGTGTCCCTGCATGCTCTTTGAGGGGAAACTTCTCTACAGGTATCCCTTGATAGATGACCCTGCTCGACGCAACCGGGACTTTTTTTGCCAACAGATTTCTTTTCAGCAGCTTGCTAATCGAAGTTGTATAGGTAAAATCGAGGCCTTCCAAGGTAATTTTAGGCATTACGAAACGATCTAGGAACCAATGCACAGCACCTTTTATATTCCAAGAAAACGAATGGGCACAAAAGCTGCTGATGTTTTCATCGTTGAAGGTGTACACCATCGGCAGACGCTGTTTCTGCACCGCATGGGCAGAGGCAGGGGTCAGGCGTAACAGGCTCCAAACAAAGACCACGTCAAAATCGTGGGTCTTCAAATAGTTCTGAGTCTGTCGATAGTTATGAGAAGCACACCGATACCGAGCCATTCGCATGAAGGATGCACTCTTATCAAACCCTTGATACACCTTCAGTGTCCTGGTAATCGTTTCCTCTGAGGGGGCCTGTCCATGATCAGATGTCAACACATGAATTTGATGTCCTCTCTCCTGGAGATAGGAAACCACCTGATGACAAAGTATCTCATACCCGCCCAATACATGCGGAGGATACAGATTTGAAATAATGAGTATTCTCATGCCCATAGTCTACCCCACCTCATTACAATAATCCAAAGGAATTTACTGTGCAGGACCAGAAAGAAACCCAAACATGCAGATATTCCAGATCATGGTTTCCCAAACCGTAAATTCATTGCTGTTCACCAAAGACCACCCATCAGTCCATCTTCTTTGTGCAGGTAGATCCTCCCACTCAGGGTAGAGAACATCGGAGACCACCCGTTGATAAGCAGCGTTGCTGCGCTCCAAGGTAGGACCGAATACCAAAATACCAGGAACAGGATCCATTCCTGCTTCCTTGAAGAAATAGGAATCAAGATGCAAAGGCGAGGCAACCTGCACAGTGCCCAAGCCGGTCACAAAACTCATGCCCAAAGGATTCAAGCCCAATGCATAGTCACTAAATTGTGAAACTATGTCAAAGAGTTCTTGCTTTCTATTCTCATCTGTTGCAAGCCTGTAGGCATAGATGTACGGATCGGCATATCGACCCTGGGCGGTGGCAGCACCCCAGCCATAAGCCTTGGTAGCGCCTTGGGGGTAAAACGAGGCTTGTAAAGAAAAGCCCATCCACGTACCTTTGGCTACTTCTTTTTCAATCAAGGCATGCAACGCTTTAGCCAAGGATGTTTGCTTGGTCTCTTCATGCAGAAGATAACTGATGAAATGCGAGGTGGTGATTTGTGCCATGCTGTTGCCTGGCCTATATTGATGAGGCCAAGAGCCGTCCTCTATGAGCAAGAGCGTGGCGACCTTTTCAAATGATTGATGCAATGCTTCAGAGAAGGCAGCATTATCCTCCTCGAACACGAGACTTGCCAGATATAGCTGCAGCGATGCATACAGATAGGAGACATCGTAAAGATTTTCATACCGTGTTTGCTCTTGATGATACTGCCATGCCAAAAGGGCCTGGTTGTAGAGACCTTCTGCGCGCGTTTGAAATTGAGGAAAGGCTTTGAGCAGTCTTGCACTATGAGCCATCAAGCCAGCGCCGTACGCGGTGACTTCCAAAGACACTGCCCAAGTACCATAGACCAAATGATCAGTTGCAGCATTCACCTTTCCATACTCAGGATGGGCTGACGTCTCGGTACCGGCACAGATTCCACCATACTGACGGTCTCGGGGGTCATCTATTTGAAGATTTTGGTACAGAGAGACACCCCAAAGAGCTTCATCAAGAAAGTCAGGAAGGGTGTTGCCGCTTTCAGGCAGATTGAACTGACCATCAAAAAAATGGGAAGGAAAGGCTTCATAGTAGGAGAGCATCATCAAGGGGATTATGGTATGAAAGGGCCTTCTGTCAAAATCTCCTGCATCGTGATACCCACCAAAAATGTTGATTTTTGGGACAATTGGGTCAACATGTATGAATCCAGTTCCAGACCATGGTGTCCTGGTTATCGCCACCTCTTGATGGCAGATATCCCTAGTATACTCAGTATAGGGTTGTTCAAGAGCGATACCGCACCGCTGATGATAAAGACCTCGTGTATAGACGAACGCGCTCTCTCTTACTGCATCGAGGCTGATGGAAAAGGGATGAGAGATGCCAAATCCATCCACACTGATCCAATACGGACCACCCTTTGGCACTTTGGCCAAATCAAGCCGATACACATGCTCTCCACTAGAGATGGTAGAGAATCCATCATAGCCTCTGTATTCAGCCTGAGAACTGAAAATCTCTCTCTGATGCTCGTCGATGACACGATAGATGACAGGCTCTTGAAGGAGTAATGATCCTCCATCACCCATGAAGACCCCGAGGTTTGCATATCTTTGGGTACTTTGAGGGTGATATCCCACTTGATTGACCTTGATCGATTCACAGCTTGTGTGCTTGTCATGAAACACCATCTCATACACACCGTAGGGAGTTTCAATAGAATACTGAGTATCGTTGACCAACGCCTCCTCGAGCACAAGATAGACACGATACATCGTATTCAGAGGGTAATCCCCTGCTCTGGTCTTTGCTTTTTGGTCTATAACTGAACGACTGAAATACAACACTGAAGGTTTTTTTGCATTGACCAGATAGTCATCGACTGTTGCAAGAAGAGGGTCCTTCTCAAATCGTGCAGGATCGAATCCATCAGAGAAGGTGGCAACCAATACATGGCTCGCGGCAGTAGAGAAATGAATTTCAAGAGCTTGTGCCTGTTGCTGTGTACAGCCGGATAACGTTGTGACGATGAGCGACAGTACCAGAACCATGTAGAGCCTCATGAGCATCTCCTATTCTCTATACTATACGGTGAAGCCTCGATGAACACAATAAAAACCAAAACCCGGGAAAACATGCACAGAAGAACAAAGGATGTGCCTTATGTGCTAAACGCATCTTTGTTTTTCACCAAAATTGACGTATGATGAACTAAGCATTTTTTCCAGGAGTACCATTATGATTGTAACAAAAGCATCGAATGCCCTGATCATCAAGGTGGAATCGGCTTCCATCACTGCAGCAAACTCAAAAACCTTCAAAAAAGAGGTTGAGGAGCATCTAGAGAATGAAAGCCATGTCATCTTTGATCTTGGGAGTGTCACCTTCATCGACAGCTCAGGATTGGGAGTATTCCTCCTCTTTCTCAAGCGTCTGAATGAGAAGCAAGGAGATCTCAAACTATGCAATATCACAAAATCAGTTCGGGTACTCTTTGAACTGGTTCGTCTTCATCAGATAATCGAGATATTTTCTTCTCAAGAGGAAGCACTCCAAGCGTTGAAAAAGTAACCACCCTACCGAGCAAGGAATCCAACCATGCCTGAAAGGAAACAGAAAAAACAGTCAATAAGTCTTTGTGTATTCATCGATGCACTTGGATGGGAAATTTTACAGCGCCACTCGTTCTTGCCAGAATTGCTGGTGCACAAACAACCCTTGACTACCATTTTCGGCTATAGTGCCACGTGTGACCCGACCATACTCACCGGTGTTCTTCCCAGGGAACATGGACATTTCTCCTTCTATGCATATGATCCAGCTCGTTCTCCCTTTCGCAAGAGCTTGTTCGTACAATTGATGCGCCTCTGTCCAAAAGCTTTATCGAGCAGAAACAGGGTGCGCAACATAGCAGGAAAGATCATTCTCAAAAGATTGAAATACACCGGATACTTCAACATCTACAACATGCCTTTCTCGCTGCTTCCTCTGTTTGACTATACGGAAAAGAAAGATTTGTACCAGAAAGAGGGGATCAACAATAAAACACCCACCATCATGGATTTTGCCCGTGAGCAAGGAATTGATTTTTTTCTTGCAAACTGGAAAGGAAGTGAAGTTGAGAACCTTGAGAACCTTAAGCAAGCCATCAAAGACCCTGAAAGAGCTGTTTCGTTTGCATATCTGTATATGGCATCGATGGATGCCATTTTGCATAAATATGGAAGCATCCATGAAGAGGTCACCAAAAAGATGGCTTGGTACGAAAGAGAGCTGCAAAAACTCTACAATACAGCTAAAGAAGAGTATACCGAAGTTCGGCTCTTCATCTTCTCTGACCATGGGATGACGGATGTACATGCTGACTATGATCTGAGAAGCATCGTCGAACGAAGCGGCCTGAAATTCGGCAAGGACTATGCGGCAGTATATGACTCAACCATGGCCAGGTTCTGGTTTCTCAATAAGACGGCAGAAAACGTCATCACAGAAATTCTCAAGCCTTTGGAGTTCGGCACCATCCTTGATGATGCAACATTGCATGCCTGGGGTGCTGACTTTGCAGACCATCGGTACGGGGATCTTTTCTTTTTGATGAAGGCAGGGACGCTCATCGTTCCCAGTCACATGGGAGAACGGTCGATCAAGGGGATGCATGGCTATGATCCTGATGACAAGGATTCTGTAGCATCCTTCTGCTCAAACGTAAAGCTTGAAACCTATCCCAAGCGCCTGGATGATTTATTCTTTCTCATGAAACGCGAGATTGAAAGAAATCTTGCAGAACAAGACGGGGAAGGAACACCATGATACCAATACCAATAGTCATGCGCTCGTACAACGATTGTGCCCTGATCGGTAAAACACTTGAAGCGGTAACAAAGCAAACACTCCCCTATGAGCTTCATATCTTTGATAATGACTCAACCGATGGCACACAAGATATCATCAAGGGCTATACGGACCATATTCACAGGGTTCCCAAAGGCACCTACAACCCGGGCTCTGTACTCAACCGAGCCATGACAGAGGTGAACCCTGAAGCACCTTTCGTTGTGTTTCTCAACTCTGATTGCACCCCCTTTGATTCCTTATGGCTTGAAAAACTGGTCGAGGGTTTCTCCGATGATTCAATAGGCGCTGTATTCGGTCAACAAGTGCCGAGAGAAGATTGCCTGCCTCTCTTTGCCAAGGATACCTACGATACTTTTTCTGATGGTTCAAGACAAAAATACTGGCGGCATTGTTTTTCCATGGCCTCTTCTGCTATACGAAGGGCATGCTGGGAAACCATGCCATTTCGTACCGATATCCAATACTCTGAGGATATAGACTGGACGTGGCGCTTACGGCAAAAGGGCTTTGGCATTGCCTATGTTGAAGCATCGAAAGTATATCACTCACATAACTATACCCTTAAGCAATTTCGAAAAAGACAACGAGGGGAAGGCAAAGCGGACGCCCAGATTTTTGAGTTCAGCCCATGGGAAAAGAGTTTTCTCAGATACTCACTTTTGCCATATCTCAGGCAGGTTAAAAGTGATTTTGGATATGGAATAAAATCTAAAAACTTGCAACCGATCGCCCATTCCCCGTTTCTACGGTTTGCACAGATGATAGGAAGAAGAGAAGGTTTTATTGAAGGCTTGAGAGAAAGAGGAGAGTAATCTTTATGGTTCAGTACAGTCCAAAAGGGTCAAATGAGTTCAACAAGCAGCTTGATCAAAATCTGCTTGCAATGGCTGAAAAAATACAGGCTGTATTGAAGGATACTTTCATTGCACTGATTCTTGCAGGCGGGTACGGCAAGAAAGAAGGTGCTTGTGTACTGAGAGAGGGAAAAGAGTCGTTGTACAACGATCTGGATTTGTTTCTTGTCGTTACAAAGAATATGGACTTACCTTCAGCAGTTTCTGACATCGCAAAGACATATGAACACATCTTTGGTGTGGATGTCGATATAGCAAAACCTATCACCGTCAAATACATCCAACAATTACCAGCCAAATTGATGTTCAAGGATCTCTACTATGGCCATACAGTGATACTTGGTCCAAGCGACATCATCACAGCGAATGCCCCGGTTTCATTACAACAGGATCTTCCTCAGGTAGAAGCCCTGCATCTGATGCTCAATAGAGGATCTGGATTACTGCAGGCAATCATTGAATCACAGAACCTAAAAAACGGAAAACCTGGGAAAGATGATGATTTTGTTAGAAGAAACTACCAAAAATGCACCCTTGCCTTTGGCGACAGTCTCCTGATCACCCACAAATGCTACACCCCTGCACTGAATGAGCGGCTGAGCAATCTTACAAAAGAGATCAAAGCCATAGACCTTCCTCAGGCTTCAACGATCCTGGCGTTGTATGAACAAGCAGTCCAGTTCAAACTCAGCCCCGATACGCTCGTAAAAAAACAGCCAGAGCAGGCAGTATTGCTCGATGCTGCGAAGCTTTGGGTGGATATCTTATTATACGAAGAGGCAAGAAGAACCAAAAAAGAGTGGAAAACGGCGTCCGAATACGCACAGGACAGATTCATCCGGGAAACTGAACAGCATAAAGGAAAAAATCTTGTGCGAAACCTGTACAAGAACATCAAGAACAAGCAGTTTTCTTTTCGGTATCCAAGAGAAATCCTCTATGGGCAACTGTCGAACCTACTGGACCATTGCGCCTATACTGATCCCTCTTGGCTGAAAGAATCCCAGATTTTCCTTGAACGCTGGACCCGCTATAATTAGGGTTTTCTCCCAAACAGTCGTTTCACATACCGCAGAAACAACGAAGCGTTATACTTTGGAGACTCCATCACCGTATAATACATCTCAGAAGCAAAGAGCAAATCTTCTCCTGGATAGTAGTCATACAGTACATCAGCCTCACAGATGATGCCGGGTATCGATTTCAGATACAACCCCTGCCAATCCTTCGAAAGTTTTTTGAAATCTTCAACACTCTTATAGGGTATGCCGAAAAACCTGGCACGGTTTGTTGCAACAAGCCAGAAGCCCGGTATGAGATGCCACCAAAAATGCTTGTAAATGTTCCCCTGAGTCTCTTTACGTCGTCTAAGGATAGAGAGCTTGCTTGTTTTAAGCGAATCAACAGAGGAAAATCCCAACGGCTGCTGAGGATGATCAACCACAGTCAAGGGTTTTGGAAGTGCGTTTCGTATAAATCGTTGTATAATATACAAAATAAGCAAGATAGGGAGGGTTGCAAGACCCAACACAAAGGCAAGAAGCCGAGATAAAAAAGGAACTTTCTGCAGCTGCTTCGAATCGTCATGCTCGTTGACCGATGAGAATAGGATGTCGTCGCTTGCACGATACAGCGAGGCAAGAGAGATATTCCATATTTTATTTTGCTGTACCAAGCACCCTTGTACAGAAAGGCTCTTACCAAGATAGCTGCCATCGAGCAACGAAGAATCGATGACGGTGGTTGCTTCATCGACAATGCAGCCATTACCTATTTCTACGTATGGGCCGACAATTACATCCTGCGCAATATTTACTTGTGACCCAATATATACAGGCCGAATAAGCTTGCTCGATGAAGCAATCTTTGAGCCAGGGCCTATCCAGATGCCTTGGTCAACTTGCTTGCCCAATATAATGAACCCTTTGCCGTTGTTATCCATCATGTACTGTACGCTCTTTTGATATGAGGGAGCATCCTCCACTGACAGATGAGGCAACACCACCTGAGGAAGATCAGAAGAGAGCATCTGTGTCTTAGTACAGACACGCCAGGTGATTGATGCGTCTTCTTGTGCCTGCCCCATGAAAATGCCGGGCTGCTCAAGATGTGACGGCTCGATAAGAACAAGGGACATTGCATTGCAAAACAAAATCAGCTCATCATCCGCATACTCTTTGGATTTGCTGATTCGTTGCTCCACCTTGCCATCGCGTTTCAACAAATGGTACGTGATCTTCACACCCCATCGCTCACCATCGCCAAGCAAATGTTCAATCTCATCCGCATATTGTGAGAGATATACTGCAAAGTCCTGGATTTGCAGTCGTTCGACATACTCGACTATGTGCTGAATGAAAGGTTTTCCCATCATGGGAAGAAAGCAAGTCGGCACCGGAAACATCTCGCCTTGATCTGATAACGTTTTAATCGCCGTAAAATCACAAACCGCCTTCATATCAAGTACTCCTTCTCATCTTGTAGGCAAGGACTCTCATCCGTACCAAAAACACCACATTGCCAATAATATATCGGCGCCACATCCGTCTTGGTTCCTTGATAAGACGCCAAACCCATTCAAAACCGATATTCCTCATCCAAACCGGGGCTCTGCTGATGGTCCCCGAATAAAAATCAAAAAGGCCACCGACTCCCATGACCACCTTGCACTGCAAACTCCCAAGATGTTCATGCAACCACAGCTCCTGTTTTGGAACCCCCATCGCCACCAAGAGGATCTCCGGCTTCAAGCTGTTGATCTCCTCGATGATGTTCTTTTGTTCTGCCTCATCGAAAAAACCATCATGAAAACCCGAAACTACAGCAACCTTTGTGTAATCCTCTGCCCATGCAGCTGCCTTCTCTGCAATAGCAGGTCCTGCTCCCAGCAAATACATGTGATAGCCCTTCTCTGCACAAAGCTTACAGAGCAAGGGGAACATATCGGTACCATTGACATTATCCACTACCACAGTACCCAGCCACTTTGCTGCAATACGCACTCCTGAACCATCAGCAAAAACTGCACTCGATTGAGAGAGCACATCCCTGTACGTCTGATTTTTATAGGCTACGTTGATACAGTGCGCATTGACGAAATGCATCTCCTTTGGATTGGATGAAGGCTCATCACAAAATGCGTGTACCTGTGCAAGGGCCTGCTGCATGGTAACATTGCTAACAGGAATACCAAGGATGGAAAACGCTGAACCTGTATCCATATCAGTACGCTCCTCGTCCACTCAAAACAGCGGGGATGGTTTTGAAAAGCAGTTTGACATCAAGCCAAAACCCATGACTCTCAATATAAAGAACATCCAATTCAACTTGTTGCTTGAAACCGATATCCGATCTGCCGCTGACTTGCCATATTCCGGTAAGCCCTGGAGTGACCTCCAACCGTCTGCGGTCTTCCTGCGTGTAGAGGACCACCTCTCTTGGAACAGGAGGTCTGGGGCCCACTATCGACATCTGTCCTTTGAGCACGCACCAAAGCTGAGGAAGCTCATCGATGCTGAATCTTCGGATAAAGCGTCCAATGCGGGTTACTCGGGGATCACGCTTCATCTTGAAGGTCACATCTCCCTTGCGCTCAGCCATATCCAGAAGGTTGTCCTTCATTTTATCGGCATTGAGCACCATTGACCTGAACTTGGGAAAATCGAACTCCTTACCTTGTTTTCCTATGCGCTTTTGCACATAGATGACCGGACCTCCATCAGTGAGCTTGATGCAAAGAGCAACAACCAGGAACAGGGGGGATAGCAGCAGCAAAGCTGTCAGGGAAATGGCAATGTCCATAAGTCGTTTAAATACCAGTGTAGACTTGATGACAAAGTGCCAGAGCGCTTTCTTGATCTTGGCCTTTCTGGATTGATACAGTGCATGCCCGTACCGACGAAGCATGGCATCAACCCGTTTTTTACGTTCTTCTTCCGACAACCTTTGGCTTGCGAGTCTTTGGTCAGTTCTTTGGATATACAGAAACACAGAGTACGCCCCATCTCGCAGCTCTTCATTTGCTTCTATGACAATTTGAGCTTTGGATTTTGTGGTTACCACTTCCTTCTCAAGCCGTTCTTGATTTTGCTTGACAATTGCTTCAATCTCTTCTGACAAGCTCCGGGTTTGACGATTTTTTGGTTTTCCGCTCTTTTCATATCCGTTAAGGACATTTGTCATCACATCTACATCATCAGCATCCACGTACAAAGATAGGGAACTGAGTTTTTGCAGCAGGTCATGAGCGAGCACATTCTCTCCATACACAATATGGTACGCCAACGATTCATCAAACACAGAGAGCAGTTCCTGCTCTGTGTTTGATTGTTTTGCAAGTTCGGTGCAGGCTGTTGCACGTGCAGAGCCCAGCATCTCTGTAAGTTCTTGTGCAAAGAGCATGTTCTTTGACGAGGCAGGGCCTCCTACAAGAATGATATACTTGTCCATCTACACCTCCTTCGTCATCGTGTGCGCACCGACTGTATAGCTTCAAGAGTTTGCTTAACGGTCTTGTCCCAAGAGAACGTTTTTGCCCATGCTACGCTCTTTTTGGCCAATGTTTCACGTGTTTTTTCATCCAAAAGCGCCTCTTTCATTGCCTCAGCCATTTCTGTAGGAGATGTAGGGTCGAAATGAGGAGTATGAGGACCACTTACCTCAGGCAATGAGGCTGCAGAAGAAGTGATGACCACCGTTGAGCAGGCCATAGCCTCCAAAACCGGCAATCCGAATCCTTCAAAGAAAGAGGGAAGCACAAACAAGTCTGAGCCTTGGTACAACAAAGGAACATCCTCGGTATCGATGAATCCAAGAAACCGAATATCCTTTGCGTACACAGAGGCTTCAGCGAGAGCATGAATCTCTTGGGCTCGTTCTTTGTCAGGCCCCGGCAGCACCAACAATGACGGGCTGCCGGATTCCTTCTTATAGAGTTCAAAGGCTCGAATCAGATTTGCGTGATTCTTGCCCGGATGCTCCAAACGGGAAATATAGAGGATGTAAGGATTGTCTATGCCAAACTTCTGGGCAAGATACTCCCTGACTTTGTTCTTATCCTTCGGCGGTACAAAGCGCTTTGCATCAGCAGCGAGGTGTGTCACTGTTACCAAGTCTGGATCAACTTTAGCAAATTGAACGATGTCATTCTTTGAAAACTGGCTGACAGTGAGTATATGATCAAGACGCCTGATCAAAAAAGGCAGCATCTTCCGATTGAATACTGCATGAGAAAAATCATACTTGTTCTTGATGTGCAAAGTAGCCAGATCATGTACGGTCCCTACCACAGGACAGGGAGCATAGGCGCACAAACGTCTATTTGCAGCTGGTAAAAAAAGTACATCATACTTTCGCTTTTTACATAAGGAAGGCAAGGAAAACTGATTCCAGAAAAAATTATGGATCGGGGAAGAATCGGCTCCTTCAACCTCGTGCCATGAAATCCGAGAGGTGCCGCTCAAATAGACATCCCGATCCTTCTTTGGTCCGATCAACTCAAAGTGGTATTCTTTTGCAAACTTCTCATCGTCAAAACGCAACAACAATTCCCTCAAGTAACTGCCTATGCCCGATTTGCCGCTATCTGTTCCAAAACTAGGAATTCCAACTGTAATCATACAGCCCCCTTCAACAGTCGTTCCAATGCTTGTATATATGCCTCAAACGAGTACAGTTCCAATGCCCTCTTTCTTCCATTCTTTCCAAATTCACGCGCTTTCTTTGGGTTATCAATCAAATCCAATAAACACATTGTAAGGGTGTCTACACTCTTTACATCAAAGAGATATCCTGTTTTCTCATGTTCGAGCCAATCAGGGATACCCCCTATTCTTGATCCTACAACCGGCTTTTCCAACAACATTGCCTCCAAGCCAACCATGCCAAATGGTTCTGGCCAGATGGAGGGAACCACGGCGATGTGCGCTTGTGCGTAATAGCTTGAGAGATGTTCATGAGACACCCAGCCGTGAAAAACCACGTATTCTTGGGTATGCAGTTCAGCAACCATGTCTTTCAAGCGACCTTCGTCGTTTCCGGTTCCTATGATATGCAGCTGTACCGGCCTCTTGTGCCTGTTGACCAAGACTGCATGAGCTTTGAGCAGGACATCCACACCTTTACCGCGGATCAATTGTCCTACATAGATAAGAGATGGCTCGCCTTCGCTCTGCATCTGTTCTGGAGCTTCAATCTTGATGCAGGGTGGCAACACGCTCACTTTTTCTCTCGAAAACCCGTTACGCTCCAACTCATTCTGCATATAGCGGCTTCCAACAATACAGAGATCCAGGGCTTGGTTTCTCTGTAGCTCCTTAAGATGCTTATGGATTGAATAATACCGGATTCGACCTTTATCCTTTGTTACGAATGCCAAGTCAAGATAACAGACCAAGCCTGCCTTGTGTGTGCATACAGATCTATTGTAGGCATAATATTTATGACGCCTCGGGCAGTATAAATCATGATCGTGGACCATTCTCACCAGCCGTACGTTCGGCCTGAGAGACAACAACTTTTCAATGGATTCCCACTTGTGAATATAGACCACCTCAATCTGATTGTTTTGTATCACCTCTATAAGGCTTGTTTTGCCGACATCCCACACGTGGGTAAATAGTGCATTGAATGCATCCTGCTCAATACCTGAACCCTTTGCATAAGCAAATGAGCAGACATGGCCCAACTCAGTCAGTCCCTTGGCAGCAAGGGCAATGTTCTGTTCGACTCCTCCAAAAAAGCCTCCGGTGGTATTAAGAAACAGTATGTTCATGCACCCTCCGATAGATTTCTTCAAGCTTGTCGGTGATCCGATCCCAACTGTATGTCATTTGTGCTTTCGTGAGGGCTTGCGCAGCCAACCGACCTCGCAATGAGGCATCTTGGGCCAGAGAACAAATAACTTCTTTCATACTTTGCTGATCAGACTCCTCTGCTTGTGGATCAAAGAACAACCCTGTCTGAGTATCTTCCACCAATGAGGCAAGCCCTCCCCGCTTGGAAACGGCCACGCACAGGCCACTTGCCCAAGCTTCCAGAACCACCATGCCAAAAGGCTCATGCAATGAAGGCAGTACAAAACAATCAGCAGCATGATAGGCATCAACCAGTGCCGGGTCATCGTAGGCAAGGCCGGGAATAACGGTCAGTGCATCAGCGACATCCATGGAGGCGGCTTCCTCCAGCATGCTTTGCAGATACTGCTCGTTCGTTACATGGCCAAGACAGACATAATGAACGTTGGGCACCACCTCACGTATAGCTTTAAGCTGCCTTACCAATCCAAGTTGGTTCTTCTGTACATCAATTCGGGCGACAGTCAACAATACAAACCTGTCGTCAGCAATCTTGAACCGTTTCCTGAAGGAGTGCTTATCACCCTTTGCAAATCGCGTGATATCGACACCATTTGGAAGATATTCCACATATGAGGAAGGATATTGCTTCAAGATGGCTTGATATTCATCATAGCCTACACAGATGATTGCTCCTGCGTCACTGAGCACCTTGCGAGACCCTACCAGCATGCCAAGGATCCGTCCCCATTCCACAGTATGCCTCGTGGGCTCAACCCAGGTTTGTTGCTCTTCCTGGGGGACTGCGAGTTTTCCGCCATGCAGTGATACCACATAGGGGATGTTTCGCTTTTTAGCACAAAATCGAACTATGCCTCCCAATCGCTTTCCTGTATGAAGATGCATAATGCCAACAGAGGGCGCCTTAAACAAGGCAAACCACAAGGAAAAGGAGAATAAATTACCAGCCTTTTTATCAAGAAGTTGTTTTGCTCTCCTGGAAAGGCCAAAATAGGGATAAAAATAGGGGTACCGGCGTATAGGGATTCCCTCGTATGTCTCTTTTTTGCGTGAATCCAGCGCTTGGGTGGTCATAATCTCGACCGGATACCCTCTTGCAAGCAGACGTTTAGAGGTCTCGGCGATAAAGGTTTCTGAACCCCCCCACTCATTGACCACAAATCGTCTTGGGATGTGTACAACACTTTTCTTTGCATCCATACTGGACACAGTATAATCGAAGCCGTTTTAATTATCCAGTAAATAATGGAATAGGGGGATTCTGGGTTGACAGATAATATAGGTAGCCTTGATACTCTTAATAGTAAACCAATCGAAACTGGAGAAGCGAGTAGACTATGGACATCAAAGTTTTGGCAATTACAGAAAAAACAGACAAGAAGGCAGAGCTTCTGGAGCTCTTGCATGCAAAGATTCCCTCAATTACGACAGTAGAGACCCTCCTTGATGGTCTTAATACCATAAAACGCTTCCAATATGATTTAGCCATAATCTCAGCCGACATGGATGACTACTACCACCTCGAAGGGCTGGTTCGTGCTCTCAAACAGGTGGGGTCAATCAGAAAAACCCTGCTTATAACTGAAAAAGAGAAAACAATCGATGCCGAAACGCCCTATTGGGATGGTATAATCCTCATACAAGGCGTGCAACAAGCCTGCACTGCAATCATTCAGGAAACTCGCTCGTTGAGTGACTTTCTCCAAAAAGAAAAAACGTTGCAGCAATTCGGTCCTACTGTCATCGATACCTCGCCATTGCCTCTCAGCGACGGGGTTCCGCTTGGGCTCTATCGCATTAATCCCGATGGAACATTCGACGACGTCAACAAGACCATGTGCCAATTATTGAGGGCTCCAGGGAAAGAAGCAGTCTTGGCCGACAATTTCTTCAACCTATTCAATGATACCGAGGAGCAGACTGTATGGGAGAAAATCCTCAGCCGTGATGGATCGCTGCAGGGATTTACCCATGAGATTGAACGATATGACGGCAATGTAATCTGGGTCAGGGACAATGCTTGGGCGTATAAAGATGATCAGCAAAATGTCTTGTACTACTATGGGAGCATTGAAGACATCACCAGCCAAAAAGATCTGGAGAACAAACTCTCATTTCTTGCCACGCAAGATATTCTGACAGGATTGCCCAACAAGAACGCATTCTTTGAGCAAGCAAATTTTGTTATCAACCAGGCTCGTTACAATCAGGACATCGTCTGTCTCTTGCATCTTGATCTCGATTTCTTTACAGACATCAACTATGTACATGGAACAAAAACCGGCGACAGGCTCTTGCAGATTGTTGCAAAGAGAATCCGTTTACTGCTGAGAAAAAATGATTATGTATTCCGTTTAGGTGGCGATAAATTCATCGTACTCATCAATGGCATCAAAACATTGAAAGATGTTTTCATCATTGCCAAGAAATTGCAAAATACTTTCGCCTCTCCTTTTGTAGTACATGATTTTGAAATCAATCTATCAGGGAGTATAGGAATCTCTGCATTCCCAGAAAATGGGGATGATGTAGCCACACTGCTGAAAAATGCAGAGATTGCCACATTTGCAGTCAAGGAGCGACAACGAGGCGGTTACTTGTTGTACACCGATGAAATAAATATAGGCTACCGATCTCACGCCAAGGAATATGAAAATGAGTAAATTCTTTTCCATGCTGATCTCTCTTGCACTTGTGGTGTTGCTCTTGGGTTGCAACACCCTCAAGGATGCTGATGGCGAAAAAATATATGCCATAGGAGATAGAGGGCCAGCCTCAGGAATAGTGTTTTATGACAAAGGAGAGTACTCTGACGGTTGGCGTTATCTTGAAGTGGCTTCTGTGGAAGTGGAAAGGCCCCTGCAGTGGGGCACGTACAATACCTTTGTAGAAAAGACACAGTCGCACAAGGGTTCTGGTGTAGAAAACACTGTCGAGATAGTAAAAACATTGCAAACTCTGAACGAACGGGGAAGAGCAGCACAGTACTGTGAAGATCTCATTCATGGAGGACATGCTGATTGGTTTTTGCCGTCAAAGGATGAACTGGACCTTTTATATTGGAACCTTGCATTCAAGGATTTGGGATCATTTGCCAAAATAGGATCAGGATATTGGTCGTCGACTGAGTATGATGACAAGCGAGCATGGGGACAAGGTTTTCATGCAGGAGTACAGGGACGCATCGAAAAATTCGATATTTTCCTGGTTCGCCCAATTAGAGCTTTCTAAAATTCTTATTAATGGTTATTTGCATGTTATATAAGTTTTTATATTTCTTAACATGATATTTTTTACATTTTTTGTTTGACAGCACCTCATCTGTGAGGTAGAGTAGTTCCTAGATAAAATAAATTGGAGGCATTATGGCCACAGTACAACTCAAGAACATCTGCAAAGTGTATGATGGTGGGGTTAAGGCAGTTGACAATGTCAACATCGACATCAAAGACAGAGATTTCGTAGTTCTCGTCGGTCCTTCTGGTTGCGGTAAATCCACAACATTGCGCATGGTCGCAGGCTTGGAAGACATCACCAGCGGAGAGCTTTACATCGACAATAAACTCGTCAATGATGTTCCCCCAAAAGACAGAGACATCGCAATGGTATTCCAGAACTATGCTCTGTATCCGCACATGACCGTGTATGATAACATGGCATTTGGTCTGAAAATTCGTAAATTCCCCAAGGAAGAGATTGATCAGCGTGTACGTGAAGCTGCAAAGATCCTTGAAATTGAGGAGTTGCTCGACAGAAAGCCAAAGGCTCTTTCCGGTGGACAGAGACAGCGTGTTGCTGTAGGACGCGCTATCGTCAGAAAGCCAAAGGTATTCCTTTTTGACGAACCACTTTCCAACCTTGATGCTAAGCTTCGTGTACAGATGCGCGCAGAGATTTCTTCTTTGCACAACCGTCTCAAGGCAACGATGATTTACGTTACCCACGACCAAGTTGAAGCTCTCACCATGGCTGACGTCATTGTTGTTATGAAGTTTGGTGTCATCCAGCAGATCGGAGGACCACTTGATCTGTACAATGAACCTCAGAACAAGTTCGTAGCAGGCTTCATCGGATCTCCTCCGATGAACTTCCTGATTACCGCAGTCGAAGCAGATGGCAATGACATCTATTTGAACGAGGGCACCTTCCGCCTGAAGGTTACTGCACAGCAGAAGAAGGCTTTGACTCCTTATGTTGGCAAATCAATCACCTTTGGCATTCGCCCTGAAGATGTAACCTTCAGCAACACTCCAAAAGATGGCGAGACCATCGATGGAACAGTCAGTGTTGTGGAACCTCTCGGAAGTGAGACGCACGTATATGTTGCTACCTCCAAGAGCCAGGTTATTGGAAAGATTCTCCCCTCACTCGTTCCTGCTCCGGATACCAAGATTTCCTTGGTCCCCGATATGCCGAAGGCAAAGTTCTTCGATCTTGAGACTGAACAAGTCATCAAGGTATGAACGTAAAGCTATGAATCCATACCGGTCCTTTTTGGACCGGTTTTTTATGTCCTTACCATTGCTCTCTGTTGCCAGCGGATATCTTCAACTACAAGATAACAGGCATTGTCGATTGAGCGTGCATGCTTGAGTACTTGTTTCACCTCTCGCCTTCGCACCTGTATGAAGAGCAAAATCACCTCACCGTCCCTGCCCGTTCCGGTGAATTCTGTTACTCTATATCCATAAGCACGTAATGTCTGGGCTACTTTTCTTCCTTCAATAGAAAAAATTTTAACTACCTGATCACCGATTTTCAACATGTTTTCCAAGGTCATTCCCACAAAGGTTCCTGTGGCAAAACCCAAGGCAAAAGAGAATGCCGTCAATGGTTCAGAAAGGTCGCTGAGCACCTTGCTTACAGCAAAGACCCAGATTAAAGCTTCCAGGAAAGCTATGCAAAACGTAACAAGTCGTTTGCCTCGAATAATCATCGCATGGCGCAAGGTGCCAAGCGATACGTCACAGACCCTGGCCAAGAAGATGACCAAGGCAAGCAAAAGGGATTCAGTAGTAATCAAGAACCTACCCTCAAACTGTAATGGAATTGGACGTCTGTCCTATCCATACCATAGAACAGTTCAATAAAAGAAACAAGATAGGTTTATGAATTGTTTTATTCTTAAATCGGTATATTAAAAGCAGTAATAGATAAGCAAGCACATGTGCTCCCCCTTTGAAGAAGAGCACATAGCTGTAATGGTACTATTCAAACAGCACGCGATAAAGACTTTTAACGGCTGCTTGTGCTTGATCAGAGGGAACTCCCAACAGGATTGAGGTATCGGAAGAACCATAATTGAAGAAATTAAGTTTGATGTTCTCTTGGGCCAACACTGTAGTGCTTCGAGCTATCACATCCGAGACGTGCATGACACCAGAACCTACAATTCCAACAACTGCATGCCCATGATCGATCTCAATGCTATCAAGTTCGAACTCTTTCTTGATCCTCACACACATTGCATCGAGAACACTCTGGCTTGCTTGGCTCGTTTCGAACAACCAAACGATGCTGTCGACCCCGAAAAGAGAAAATGAGGGTCTTACCCCGAAAATATGCAACATGGTGAGAAGCGCATGTCTTGTTCCTGATTTCTTGAAAAGCATAAGTTTGCGTAGGGTAAGTCTTGAATAGCCGCTCTTAGAGGAAACACCGGCAAGCGGACTTTCCTCAATCTCTCGCTCATTGAGTATCATGGTGCCCGCATCAAGGGGTGCATTTGTGTTTTTTACATTGATCGGTATCCGGGCAGCGATTACCGGAGCTATCGCTTCTTCGTGAAAAACTCCAGCCCCGACACCTGCAAGCTCCCGAACTTCCCGATACGTCATCGTCTTGATAACCTTCGCTTCTGCAACCAACCTAGGATCAACACTGAACACTCCCGAGACATCCGTCCAGTTTTCATAGACATCAGCTTGTGCTGCACTGCTGAAGATTGCACCGGTAATGTCAGAACCTCCACGGCTGAAGGTTTTCACATTCCCTTCAATATCACACCCATAAAAACCCGGCACAATATATTTAGTATTTTTCTTGAGCGCTTTTTTGAGATTTTCATAGGTCTGTTCATGTACTGTGCCGTCATCCTTGATAACGATCAGAGGATCAGTGTCAAGGAATGTCCAACCCATATAGGCTGCTATCATGCGAGCTGCAAGATACTCACCTCGACTAGCGGCATACTCCGCTCCATGTCCTGCATCGATGAGTTGTCTTACTTCTTCAAGAACAGGGATAAATGGCTTTTGGTCCATCTTCAAGTCACTCAATATATTGGTATATCTGGTAGCAACTTTCTTGAACAACTCTCTACATGAGTAGCCTTGCTGCACCATTGTGTTGCAAGCGTAGAGCATATCGGTAACTTTCTCATCATCTTTGTTTCGTTTGCCTGGTGCCGAAACGATGATAATCTGCCGCTTAGGGTCAGACTCAACAATAGCTTTCACTTTCTGTATTTGCTTGGCATCAGCAACCGAACTTCCGCCGAATTTACTTACAATCATGGGGGAATCCTCCCATCCTTCTAGAATATATACGAACGTATTGTATTGAAGGATAGCGTGTTGTGCAAGAGAACCGGATATTTTTGCATTTTCATAAATTTCTCATGACAGATAGCTATACTGCTGGTACTCTACGTACAAGAGGAAATCAATGTTGGATTCAAAACGCTCGATTTTTGCCTGGGCTTTCTATGATTGGGGCAACAGTGCATTTGCAACAACCGTCATGGCAGGTTTTTTCCCTGTGTTCTTCAGCGCCTATTGGGCTGTAGGTTCAAGCAGCGAAGAAGCTACATTCTATCTTGGACTGGCAAACTCCATAGGGTCACTCATTGTTGCCTTACTTGCCCCATTTTTAGGAGCAATTGCAGATTGGGGAAGTTACAAGAAAAGAATGCTTGCCTTTTTTGCATTACTTGGCTCGGTAATGACAGCAAGCCTCTACATTCTTCAGATGGGATCATGGCCTCTGGCAGTCTTCTTTTACTCGGTTGCAGTAGTGGGTTTCAGTGGGGCCAACACATTCTATGATGCGTTGCTTCCCTTTGTAGCCTCTGAAAAGAAAGTTGACTTTGTCTCATCACTTGGGTACAGCCTGGGCTATATCGGAGGAGGACTTCTCTTTCTTGTCAATGTATTGATGTATTTGAACCCCTCTTGGTTCGGCTTTGCATCCCAAGAGAGTGCCATCAAAGCCTGCTTTGTCATTGTCGGCATCTGGTGGATTGTATTTACCCTCCCCTTGCTCTTTATACTCAAGGAAGAGGGACGAATAGATTCCCTCCCTCTTAAAAAAGCCATAGCCAAAGGGTTACGGATCACGCTCACCACCATCAAGAGTTTTCGACAGCTCAAAACAATTGCTCTTTTTCTTGTAGCCTATTGGCTGTACATCGATGGAGTGGATACAATCATTAGAATGGCGGTGAACTATGGCACAAGCCTCAATTTTCCCAGTGAATCCTTGATCATTGCTCTTCTGATTACCCAGTTTGTAGCTTTTCCCTCGGCTTTGGCTTATTCGTCAATAGGAACAAGGATTGGGATAAAGAAAGCCCTGCTTGTGGCAATCGGGGCGTATACCATCATTGCCATCCTTGGCTATTTCATGACTACACCCCTTCATTTCTACCTGCTCGCCATCATCATCGGACTCTTCCAAGGGGGCATACAGGCCCTCAGCCGTTCTTATTACACCCGCTTGATCCCCAAGCAAAGGTCTGCAGAATTCTTTGGGTTCTACAACATGCTCGGCAAGTTTGCAGCAATCATCGGGCCTCTTCTGATGGGAGTGGTCACCATTCTCACCAAGAGTGTAAGAGCCGGCATTTTCAGTTTGGTTGCCCTCTTTGTTTTTGGGTTCATCCTCCTGTACAAGGTGGATGAAGAGAAGGGACAAAAGGAAATCGAAATATTTCTCAAGGAGAATTAAGTACTCTTTTGAAAAAAGGCGTCTATTTGAGCAGGGATACTCTTTGATTCGTTGAATGGGAACAAGACCCAGTCGTGCATCATGCCCTCACCGATTTTGAGTGTTACCGAAGAGCCATCGGCGGCTTCAATGCTCTTTTTGAATTGCAGGCAATCGGGGTAGAAAATTTCTTGCGATCCTACATACAGCAGGATATCCCCAAGATTGTCAACTGTTGCGAACATAGGAGAGAGGAAAGGATGCCTCAGATCATCACCTCCACTATACATCTTTGCTGCATATCTGAGTCCCTCAACAGAAAGAACAGGATCACTCTCTTCATACTCTGCAATCAAAGGGTTCTGAAGAGAAAGATCCAACCAAGGGGAACAAAGCACCGTCTTTTTGGGAGAGTTCATCACATTCTGCTTTGCAAGCTCTTGCAAGACTGCCAAGGCCAACCCTCCTCCGGCTGAATCCCCAAACAGAAAAAACTCATCCTTTGGGAATTTTTTAACTATCTGTGCATATGCTGCAAGCACCATCCTGCGAGTCTCTCTCCAAGTATGCTCAGGGGCAAGAGGATAATCAACAAAAGAGACTGTCATATGGTGGTTTTTTACAAGCTTTTGTATCAGTCTTCGATGCATCGTCGAAGCCTCTACGATATAAGACCCTCCGTGCAAAAACAGGATATGCCGGCCATCAGGCTCCCGATCTTGAATTGTAACGATCTTTCTTTCTAGGACCTCCCACGTCTCAAGACTGAACAGAGAGGAGAAAAATCGCGCATCCATTACCTTGGTATCTCTTGGGGGATTCTTATACAGCCGTGCAGCAAGATCCTTGCCATGAATCAATTTCAAAATCTTCTGGGTCATCAGAGAGGTGGCATCCATCGTGTATTCCTTTGATGCCATCATAGGCAATCAGAGCAGTGGCGTCTATATTTTTTCCTGTTCGCTTTACTAATAAAATTCTCTATGGTATCACTAGAGAACTTGATACATCTGTCTAAAAGGAATATCCATGCAAGCGTTGCAAGAAAACAAGATGGGGATAAGGCCCATCCCCTCTCTCGTACTCACAATGTCCATACCCATCATGCTCAGCATGCTTGTTCAAGCGCTGTACAACATCGTCGACAGCATGTTTGTCTCACGATACAGCCAGACAGCCCTTACCGCTGTCACCCTGGCCTTTGCTTTGCAAAATCTCCTGATCGCAGTAAGTGTCGGCACCTCGGTAGGTGTCAACTCCCTACTCTCGAGAAAACTTGGAGCCAAGGATATCAAAAGCGCAACCAAGGCCGCCGGAAATGGATTGACCCTTTCAGTCATCAGCTATGGTTTTTTCGCTCTCTTCGGACTTCTGTTCTCAAAGTCCTTCATAGGCTTCTTCTCCGATGATCCGGTCCTGATAAAGATGGGTACTCAATACATCACAGTATGTCTCGTTTTCAGTCTTGGCATTTTTATAGACATCACCTGTGAAAGAATTCTTCAAGGGACCGGGGACACCTTCCATCCGATGATCATCCAAGGGACCGGTGCAATCGTCAACATCATCCTCGACCCGATTCTCATCTTCGGACTATTTGGCTTTCCTCGTCTGGGCATCCTCGGAGCGGCCATCGCAACCGTCATTGCACAGCATGTCTCAGCGATATTGGCAATCTACTATGTACGGAAGAATAAAGAGATCAGAATGACCAAGGAGTCCTTTTACCTTGAAAGACAAACGGTGAAAGAGATATATGCAGTAGGACTGCCTGCAATCATCATGCAGGCAATCGGGACAATACTGATTTCAACATTAAACAAGATTCTTATCGGTTTCGGTACGGCTGCGGTAGCAGTATTTGGAATATACTTTAGGCTACAATCATTCATATTTATGCCGGTCTTCGGTTTAAATACCGGAATGATTCCAATTATTGGGTATAACTATGGAGCAAGAAACCCAAAGCGCATCACAGGCACAATACAGGTAGGTCTTGTGATTTCTCTCTCCATCATGTGCATCGGATTTGCCGTGTTTTTCTTGTTTCCCCATGTACTGCTCAGTTGGTTCAATGCAGATGCACAAATGACAGCCATTGGAGTGGTGGCAATGCGGAGAATCAGCCTCTGTTTCATCTCCGCTGGGTTCTGTATCGTTTTAATGGCGCTCTTCCAGGGAACAGGAGACGGATACATCTCAATGATCATCAGTGTCACCAGGCAGTTGGTCTTCTTGATCCCATCGGCCTATCTACTGGGTCGGTTTGTAGGATTGGACGCCTTGTGGTTCTCGTTCATCATTGCCGAAACCTCTTCTCTGGCCTTGACTATTTTCTTTTTCAGACGAGTATATGTGAACAAGATCAAACCCCTGTATCAAGAATAAGCCCCAAGCCTTTGAGACTTGGGGACCTTCCAGTCTATTCCCACTCTATGGTTCCAGGGGGTTTGCTGGTGATATCATAGAGTACCCTGTTCACCCCGGAGACCTCATTACAGATCCTGTTGGCGGCACTTTGCAACACTTGAGGGGGGAAGCGATACCAGTCTGCTGTCATTGCATCCTCACTCGTTACTGCACGCAAGCTGCATACTTCCTCATACGTTCTTTCATCTCCCTGCACGCCTACACTCTTTACAGGAAGCAAACAAGCAAGTGCCTGCCAAATATCGTCATAGAGGCCAGCCTTTCTGATTTCCTCGATGAAAATGGCGTCAACATCCCGCAGCGTATCCAAACGTTCCTTTGTCACCTCCCCTACACATCGAACACCAAGACCAGGACCGGGGAAAGGATGCCTGTTGACCATTTCCTGAGGCAGTCCAAGCTCTTTTCCGAGCAACCGCACTTCGTCTTTGAAAAGTTCTCTCAGCGGCTCGAGAAGTTCCCATTTCAGATCATCAGGAAGTCCTCCGACATTATGATGGCTCTTGATGGTGGAAGAGGGTCCTCCTGAGGGGCTTTTGCTCTCAATCACATCAGGATAGAGCGTTCCTTGGGCAAGAAACGAGATTTCTCCTGCAGCCCTGGCCTCATCGTAGAACGTATCAATAAACACCTTGCCGATGATCTTCCGTTTTGCTTCCGGTTCAGAGACCCCCTTGAGTGCAGAAAGAAAGGCTTGCTGGGCATCTGCATACTGCAATCGCATGTTGTAATGGTCCTTAAATAGTTTTTGCACCATCTCTGCCTCACCCTTGCGCAGAAGACCATTGTTTACAAACACACAGACCAATTGGTCGCCGATTGCTTTATGAATAAGCACTGCTGCAACAGCACTGTCAACACCCCCACTGAGGCCACAGAGCACTTGCTTATCACCAACCTTTTGCCGAATCTCTTCGACTGCAGTATTGATGAAAGAATCCATATTCCAATCCTGTTTTGCTCGGCAGATATCCAATACAAAATTTTCAAGAAAGAGAGACCCTTGTTCTGTATGGACTACTTCCGGGTGAAACTGTACACCGTAAAATTGTTTCTGCACATGTTCTACAACAGTGTAAGGACAATTTTCCGTACTCGCTGTCTGCTCAAAACCAGGGCCTAGGGTGACAACCGAATCACCATGACTCATCCATAGTTTCGAACGATCAACAATGCCTTTGAGCAAGGAGGATTCTTTCTTGTGCAATATCAAGTCAGCAAATCCATACTCTCGCTTGACCGGACGCTCTACCGAGCCTCCGTTTTGAATCGTCATGACCTGCAGGCCGTAACAAATTCCTAATATAGGTATTCCCAATGAAAATATATCTTGGTCGGCTCTCGGAGATCCTTCTGTACGTACAGAAGCCGGTCCTCCTGAAAAGATGATACCCTTCGGCTTCATAGCCTTCAGTTCAGCTGCGCTGATGGTATAGGGGACTATCTGACTATAGACGTGCATCTCCCGTACCCGGCGTGCAATCAACTGGCTGTATTGTGCACCAAAGTCGAGCACGACGATGGTATCATGGGAAAACTGTTGCATGCTGCATTCCTCTCTCTCTATGTTTGTTGCGATTATACTCAAAATGAACTCAAATTACTACCAAGCCAAAGAACGCACCGGCGGGTATGCACGTTTGACTGCAACTGAAACAGCCATTCCAAGAACAAACCCAACCCCGCTTTGTATTATATTGCCGGGAATTTCTGCAGCTGCGACACTTACAGTGCTGATGAACAGTGCAGAAAGAGCAAAATATCCCAACGAAACGGTGGCTACGCAAACAAGGCCTGCACATATTTTTCGTGGCCAAGAAACCAGTACATCCGCTCTCTGTTTTACAATCAGGGCAACAAGAAATCCTTCAAGTCCGTGCACCACAAATGAGATCGGAGCCCATTGTGCATACCCACTGATCAGATCAGCTAAAGCAGTGCCCAAAGCAGCGGCAATAAAAGCAGACCATGGCCCAAAGGTGAAGGCGATGAAGACGATGGCTACATCACAAAGGTTGAGATAGCCTTTTGCCGTAGGAATGCGAACAACCAAGGTAAAGACAACCACCACTGCTGTCAGAACCGCTACTACTGCTACTTTTAGAGCATTCTTATTTTCTTGCATGGAACACACTCCTATCGGACACGGGCAATATAGTACAACACCACGATAATCATACAAGAAAGGAAAAAATGGGTAAAGCTATGACGATATGCAGAAAGTGTATGATAATTGGTACGTTTTCCTTCCAGACCAAAGCCCCTGAGCTCAAGACTCATCGCTAAATTGGGTATTGAGCGCAAGGCTGCCACCAGAACACTGGTAAGAGTGGGCAGCAGATCTTTCACTCGATCAAATAGTTTTTTCCTTTGCTTCTCGTCGAACTCCCTCAAGCGATGTGAATCACTGATCTGCGAAAAGCTTTCTGCAATGAACGGTATGTAGGTAAAGGCAAGGGTTATCACCAAGGCACCCTTATAGGGAAGCCTGTACCAGCGAAGAGAAAGTATCACCTCATTCATTACCGTAGTGGCAAAAAGCAAGGTACACACATAGGTAATGCCTATAAATCTCCAGGCAAGCCTGGTTGCTTGCAACAACCCCTCCTCGGTAATCACGACAAAAGAACCAACCTGCAATATAGCTTTTCCATCACGAACATTAAACGGGGTGAACAATACCATGATGCACAACATGGGCAGGATGGACATGAACGTCTTGAACGAGGCTTTGCGTCCAGTATTAAGGGTTCCGACAAGAATAATGAGCAACACCACCAAGATGAGACCCAAGAGTGTAACGGGAAGAAAAAACCAGATGCAAAGCAAAACCATCAGAAGCAATTTTGCCCTCGGGTCAAAACGGTAGAGCCACCCACTTCCCGCTACAAAGGTATTGGTAGTCATACGCGAAGCAATCTCCCTTCTTTGATGGTGTAGCTTTGCTGGCCCACCTTGTTTGCGAATTGGCGATCATGGGTGATGAGCAAAATCCCTGCCCCGTTTCTTCTGAGGCGAGCAATGATTGACAAGGCGGTGTGATACGTCAAAGCGCTGTCCAGCTCATCGAGAATGTAGAACGGTCGATCCAGTAAATAGTAGACAGCTGCCTGGAGGGCTTTCCTTTGGGGATAGCTCATGGTTGTAGGAGTATCATCAAGATCGAGTTCAAACAGCTTAGCACATGAAGCGATTTCCCCTTGGCGAGAACGACCGAGATGCCGCATGGACCAAGCCAGTTCATCTGCAACAGTGGGAAGGAAAATCTGCAAATCAGGATTTTGGAAAAGATATCCTATCTTCTTTGAGAGCTCTTTCGAGTCTTGAGGTCTGCCATCGAAAGAGATCTTTCCTTCAAGCGAATCATCCAAACCACAAAGACAGCGGGAGAAGGAACTCTTGCCACTGCCGTTGGGAGCAACCAACGTCACCAACTGTCCGCTTTGCAGAGAGAAATCATCCACATTCAGATGGAACGTCCCTGCACTGAGGGTGCTTACGCGCCGTCTTTCAATTCGGAGGCGATCGGCAGTCACCCTATGGGTATGATGCAAATCCAGTACTTGGGCCTGTAATGGATTTGGCAGTGTATCCTTGCAAAGCACGGCAAAGCGAGGCAGCAATGCTTCAGGTTCATATGATTTCACCTGTTTATCCTCAAGAAGGAGCATCCTGTCAAACAGGTCGTCAAATGTCGAAAGGTACCGACTTGCAAAGACCAGTACTGTCTTTCCCGTCTCTTTGATCAACTGCTTGAGTATGAGCCGCCAATGCTCATCCAAATCATCGAAGGCTTCATCGAGCAGCCAAAACCGCGCATCAATTGCTTGCATCACTGCAAGCAATACCCGCTTTCTCTCACCTCCGCTGAGTTCTTGTGCACTACTTGTCTTGAGGGCTTCAAGCCCCCAAGTCCTTAGTGCTTCTTGTACCCGCCTGTGCATCTCCTCTCTGCTTAACCCCATCGACTCCAAGGGAAAAGCAATCTCTTCCTCAACAGAATTGGCTACAAAGAGTTCCTGAGGATTCTGTGAAACATACGTGCAAACAGAAATCAACTGCCAAGGCTCAAGAACGGATATGTCTCTCTCATAGAAACAGACAGACCCTTTCATCTCACCAGGAAAGTATTTAGGGCACACTCTGCACATAATCTTTGCGAGCGTGGTTTTGCCCTGGTTGAAAGGAGCCAGCAACAAGGTCTTGCTCCCTTCTTCGATATCAAAAGAGAGATTCTCAAAGAGTGTATGGGCTTGTCTTGCTGTCCAACTCTTATAGGAGAAGGTTAGGTTGGTGATGGAGAGTGCCTTTGTCATGACAGCTTCAGACTTGCCCGGGAAGTTCGTCAAATCGTTTGGATATGGTTCCAAAGACTGTGGTATGCAGTTCGGATAGTTCCTCATCTGAAAGATCTTTTGTGTAAATTGGATCGGATATGGATAGGTAGGCATGCACTTTTTTCCATCCACTTAGATTCTCATACCCTGCTCTCAACCCCTTGATGGTAATCGGGACGATCACAGCCTTCGAACGGGTTGCCAGCTTGAGGCTCCCGCTCTTCAGAACCCCTATCTTGCCGTTTTTACTCCTCGTACCCTCAGGGAAAACAAGCATGCTTTGACCATTTTTCAGGCGTTCAACACCTTTGAGGATTGCTTTAACAGCGTCATGGGGGCTACTGCGTTCTATAAAGATACAGTCAAAGGCATAACACCAAAGATTGATAATGGGAATCTTCTTGACCTCCGCCTTTGCAAGAATACTTGCCCACAGATGCGCTGGCCCATAGAATGCTACGATGTCAAGCATGCTTTGATGATTGGCCATATAACAGATATTAGTCTGGACAGGAATCTTTTGCAGACCGTCAACATGCACTTTGATACCGAGGAAAAACAGGATACAGTTGGCAATAAAATGACCACAGGCTCCTAAATAACGCCTTCTGGCTCGATGTAATCCAAACAAGGCCATTATAGAAGCCGGCAAAAAAGCATACAGCAGGGATAAAATCAAAATTGGGATGATGAATATTGCTGCAAACACAATCCTTATTTTTCTCATGCATGAGCCTCCTCATGGGGAAAATCTTGGTTTTTATAGAGTTTTGCATAGTGTGAGCCTGATGCAAGTAATTGCTCATGTGTGCCAATCTCAACCAGTTTACCCTCATCGAGGACCAAGATGCAATCAGCGTGTTTTACGGTGGTAAGTCGGTGGGCAATCACAATGGCAGTCCTTCCCCTGGACAGTCGATGAAAAGCTTCGGTGATCAGCTCTTCACTCTCTGTATCCAGACTGCTAGTCGCTTCATCAAAGATCAGGATCTGAGGATTTTTCAGAAAGACCCTTGCAATGGAAATCCTCTGTTTCTGTCCTCCTGAGAGCAGGGTCCCCCTCTCTCCCACCTGTGTGTCCAAACCATGGGGCAAAGACCGTACAAACGAACCGAGATTTGCGGCATCCAAGGCTGCCCAAAGCTGCTCATCAGTAGCATCAACCTTGCCATACTTCAGGTTCTCTCGGATGGTATCATCAAAGAGGAAGACATTTTGTTGGACATATCCAATATTCTGCCTCAGAGAGTTCTGGCGTACGTGTTGGATATCTTGCCCATCTATCAGGATTCTTCCTTCTGTAGGCTCATAGAACCGAGGAATCAAGGAAGCAAAGGTGCTCTTCCCGGCGCCTGACTCCCCTACAAGGGCGTAGGTACTCCCTCCGGGGATGGTCACATCGATCTGCCGTAATATCTGCTCGGAAGAGTTTTCATACTTGAAGGATACATTGTCAAAGTGGACCAAGCCTGCCTGGACCTTCAGGTCCTTCGCATCCTTATGATCCTCAATTTTGGGGTGCTCATCCATCACCTGGACAAAACGTTCAAAACTGGCCATGCCTTGTTGCAATTGCTCGGTGAAGTTGATCAATCGATCGATGGGAGGCAGCACTACGCCCACGTATAAGATAAAGGTTACCAGATCGTATGCCTGCACCTTACCCATATAAATGAGCAAGGCGCCTCCTGCGATGGTGCAAAAGTAGTAGAGCTCCCTGAAAAAGCCTATTATGGAATGATATCTTCCCATAACCCTGTACTGTTCTGTCTTACTGTCACGAAGTACATCATTTACATGGTTGAACTTTTGTTCTTGATAGGTTTCACGACCAAAGGATTTCACTTCCCGGATTCCCATCAAGGAGTTTTCAACATTGCTGTTCACATCCGCGACAGTCTTTCGGACCCTTCGGAAGGTGGCTCTCATCTTCAGCCCATAATATATTCCATAGAAAACCATGATTGGAAAAGGAATCAGAGAGATCAAGGCAAGTCGAGCATTATAGCTGAACATCAGAATGTAGGAGCCGAGAATGGTTGCTACACTGATGATCAAATCCTCAGGGGCATGATGAGCCATTTCTGTAATCTGAAAGAGATCGTTGGTGATGCGGCTCATCATATGTCCGGTTTTGGTCTTATCAAAAAAACCAAAAGAGAGCTTCTGCAGATGTGCAAAAAGCTCACTTCTCATATCGGTCTCCATCTTGACCCCGAGGATATGTCCCCAGGTCACCCTGATGTACTGGCAGATTGCCTGCAAGACATAAATCAACAACATCAGGGCAAAGATGATTAGCATATTGTTCAGGTTCTGCTCTGGTATTTCGACACGAAGCAGTTGTCTGGTCAAGCTGGGAAATAGAATTGAAAGCACTGAAGCAAATACCGCCACCCCGATATCAAGAAAAAACAAGCCTTTATAGGGGCGATAATAGGTGATGAACCGCTTGAGCATCTTACTTTTTTCTCCCAAACAAGCGAGCAAAGAACCCAATTTTCTTTTTGGGTTGTACTGCGATTTTTGTCTCCTTTGGTTCTGGGACTTCGACTCTTTGCACAGGTTTTTCAATCACAGCAGGACCTTTTATCTGGCCCCCTTCACTCTGATATTGCTTTTTATAATATGCCAATCGTTCCTCAAGAGAAAGATTCTGAATCTCTGCATAACTCTTTCTTCCACTTCTTGTTCGCTGCTCGCCTCCTTTGAAAGAAGGTGCGGGTCGTGAACGCTGAGCCTTTGTCCTTGACTCTTGCGAGGGCTTCTCGGCTCTTGGTCTTCCCACTCTTTTTGCACCACGCTTAGGAGCAACACCCTTGCCTCTCTCTCTGCCCGGTTTTCTTGCAGACTGAGGAGCATACTCATCATTGCTGACCAAATCCCTGAATGAATAGGAAGCGCTGGCATCCTCCACCACTTCAAGTTCACCCTCCCCTGGCCAAATTACAGGGATTTTCATCTGAATATAATCTTCAATCGCTTCTAAATTATAGACATACTCTTCATCGGCAAACGTTATGGACTTACCACTCTTTCCCGCTCTGGCAGTTCTTCCGATTCGATGAACATAGCTTTCAAAATCATCGGGAATGTCATAGTTTACCACCAATTGCAAATCATCTATCTGCAGCCCGCGGGCAGCCACATCGGTAGCCACAAGAAACTTTATTTTTCCCTCTTTCATCCGATCTATTGTCTGCAAACGTTTTGACTGCGGCAGATCTCCCATCAGATACTTTGTAGGATAGCCGTTGAGAGAAAGCCGTTTAGCAACCTCGATGCAACGGGCTTTTGTATTGGTAAAAATCAGACAATTCTCCGGGTCTTCCTTCTTCATCAAGCGCAAAAACAGGGAAAACTTCTCCGACTTGGAAATATGATACAGTTCCTGGGTGATGGCCTTGACGGTAATTTCCTCAGGTTGGACCTCGATCTCTACAGGATCGTTCATGAACGACCAGGCAAGATTACGGACCTTTGTTCCAAGCGTGGCTGAAAAGAGCATCGTCTGGCGCTTCGTACACTCTCTGAGCAGGCTGAACATCTTTTGGATATCAGGATAGAAACCCATATCGAAGAGTCTGTCTGCTTCATCAACAACAAAGATATCAAACACCCTGAAGTCAATCTTATGCATCTTCTGGTAATCCAAGATACGTCCGGGGGTACAGACAAAGATATCGCAGCCTTGCTCTATCAATTCATCCTGCTTACCATATCCAACACCGCCAAAGAAACATCCTACGCTCAGATCCTTCACACAGGATGCAAGCTTGAGCGTATCTTCCTCAATCTGGACGGCAAGCTCCCTGGTGGGAGCAACAATTAGGGCTTTGGGTTTTGTTCTTCCCTCTTCGGCTGCTTTGACAAAACTTTGAAGGATGGTCAACACATACACTGCGGTCTTTCCGCTTCCAGTCTTGGACTGGACCATGACATCACGATTTTTCAGACTGATGGGAAGCACCTTCTCCTGTACCTCGGTACAATCGGTGAACCCTGCTGACTCGATGCCGTTGAGCACTTGCTCATGTAGGGGTAATTCAATAAATTTCATTAGTTCTATATATCGCCTTTACAAGAAATTGCATTCATTACATATAAAAAGGGCGCAAAGAAGCCCCTCACACTAAAGATAGAGGAAAAATGGGGCCTTGTAAACCTCTTGAAACCAGCGTTCAATCTTCCCTGTCCCAGGCCCTTACCTGAGCCTTGATCGCAAGCGTTCTCTTAAAATCAGAACCATAAGAAATGCCGTCGATTGAACAAAGGGGCATCGCCGCCATACTGGTGGCACTGATGAAGATTTCATCGTAGTAGTTTTCATGCAGAGCCTGGATATCGGGCGCCTCATAGTGCACCGAAAGACCAAGAATATCTGCACTTCTTAATACCCGTTGCCTGGTGATGCCTAAAAGCACCAAGTCATCTGAAGCTGTATACAGGGTATTTTTCTTGATTGCATAAAAATTGCTTCGGGTTCCTTCAAGCACCCTGTTTTTCTCATCAAACAAGAGAGCCTCAAAACAGCCTTGTCTCTTGGCTTGCTCTAATGCCACATAATTAAGAAGGAGGTTCCCTGTCTTGGAAGAAGGAAACAAGCGTTCTCCTCGGTAGCTGATGGCACTCACCCCATCACTGTAATAAGAATCAGGATATGTGAGAATCTTGCTTGCAGTGATGAACACATGGGTCACAGGCCCTCCATACATCTGAATGCGTAGCGTAGCCTGTTCTATCGTATCTACTTCAATCAGTTTCATGATCCAAGAGGTAAAAACTTCATCTCCAACGGTGTAGGAAAGACCTATTCCTTTTGCTGAAAGAGCTAGACGCTCAAGATGATCTTGCAGGTGCACTGGATATGAATCAATGATGCGCAAAGATTCATACACATAAAAACCACTCTGCACTTCTTTGCAGGTTATCGGCATCACCGCTTCACTTGTGAGTATCACTCGTCCATTATATATTGCATGCTCACCAACCATACTCGATTCCTCTTATGGATACTTAATCAATTCTCTGGGTTTACTTCCGTTTGGAGGCCCGACATATCCAAGCTCCTCCATCAATTCCACCATTCTTGCAGCTCTGTTGTATCCAATCTTGAGCCGTCTTTGCAAGTAGGAGGCAGAAGCACACTTTCTCTCAACAACGATGGCAAGAGCTCGTTGCAACAACTCATCATCATCATTGGAATCAACAACATCCTCATCATCATGGTCAGAGCCTTTGTGCTCATCATCCTCAAAAAAGGAGTCGTCAATATACTCGGGTTCTCCCTGACTGGAAGCAAAGCGAACAACCTGCTCCACTTCTTGGTCACTGAGGAAAGCTCCCTGTATTCGTTCTGTAGCAGGATTACTGCTGGACATATACAACATATCGCCTTTGCCAAGCAATTTATCTGCGCCCACTTCATCCAAAATAATGCGGCTATCCGTTGAACTGGTTACAGCAAAGGCTATACGGGTAGGAATATTGTTCTTGATAACCCCGGTGATTACATCCACAGAAGGTCTCTGGGTAGCCAATACCAGATGGATTCCCACGGCCCTGCTCATTGCAGCAAGACGGCTTACCTTGCTCTCCATATCCTTGCCCACCAGATGCATCAAATCAGCAAATTCATCGATGACCACCAAAATATACGGCAACCTCTCTCGTGCAATGCGTTGTTTCTCAATCTTCTCGTTGTATCCAATAATATTACGCACATTTATGCTCTGCAACAACTTATAACGCCTATCCATCTCATAAAGACAGAAATCCAAGGCCTTCAGGGTCTTCTTTGCATCGGTAATGACCTCAGTAAGCAGATGGGGAATCCCATTATAGATGTTCAATTCAACGATCTTTGGATCGACGAGAATCATCCTTACCTGCTTGGGAGTACAACGAAAAAGTACCGAACAAATCAAGGAATTGACGCATACACTCTTTCCGCTGCCGGTAGATCCGGCGATCAAGAGGTGTGGTGTCTTGATGACATCGATGATTCTTCTCTCACCCATCAGGTTCCTTCCAAGCACCATGGGAATGCCTAAGTCGTCGGGCAATACCTCAAGCATCTCAGCAAAGCCGATGATATCTCTCTTGAGGTTGGGAATTTCGACCCCTACGGCGGATTTGCCTGGAATGGGAGCAACAATCCTCACCTGCGTTGCAGCCAATGCCAACGCGATATTATCAGAGAGGTTTACGATGGAGTTCACCCTGATGCCCGGAGCAGGAAGCAACTCGAACATTGTTACAGTAGGACCACGCACAATATGTATAAGCTCAACACTGATATTGAACTGTCTGAGTGTTTCTACCAGCACTTCCCCTCTCTTGACGGTTCTCTCATCGATGACATCCCCGATCTGAGGATACGTGACGAGCATCGACTCACTAGGAAACTGATAGCTGATCTTCTCTTTGTTCAACAGTGCGCTTTTTTCCTGCAATCCGGCTACTCCACGTACGTCCAAATCAAATAATTCTTGTTCTTCCAGAGATTTGGACTGCTCCTCAACCTGTACTTCCTTAGGTTTTTCAGCTTGGAGAGGTGCATAAAACTCAGGTTGCAAAGGTTCATGCTCCTCCTCGATATGAGCATACCCATGCTGCTCTACCGCTTCTGCCAGCATGCCATGGGCTTTCCCCTCACGCTTACTGGCAATGGATTGATTCTTCGGAACTTTGCCAACAGCCTCAAGAGCACCTTGCAAGAAACCGCTGAGCATCTCCGGTTTTTTCTCCTGTGACTGTTTCTCCTGATGAAGCAACTGTTGCCTACGCTCAAGATACGTAACGCCGTTGTTTCTCTTTCGTTCCTCCCCCAGGGTATGCAAGGCCCCGATGCTGACCTTTCCCAAGACTTGAATCTCATCCACCTCGATGACATCCTTTTTTTGGGGAGGCTCTATACCGGGCTTCTTCTTTGAGAGCGTCTTCAGCGCAGGAACCTCAACAACCTCTGGGAATGAAACAGGTTCATTTTTAAGTTCTTCTTCCTTAACCGGCTTTTTTTGCAGAGTGACTGTCTCCTGCTCTTCCTGCTCCTCAGGTTCTTTTTTTGACTTTCTCTGTTTTTTTGCCTTGATTTTCTGCTTCTGTTCCCGTTTGAGTGCACGCTTTCTCAAACGCTCTTGCTTTACTTGCTGATAGCGTTGTAAAAAATCCCCTACCAAGGTAAGCACTACAAAAAGCACCATTTGCCCAAGGAACAACAAGACCAACGTAAAGGAAGCCGATCGAAGGTCCTCAGAGCGCGACAGCAACTGAGCTGCTAGATACGACTGTTGCGTTTGCTGCATCATATGCGACAGCGAATATAAAGTATAAAACATGAGACAAGTCAAAGGTATCAGTATATAGGAAAAGCGTTTCTTACCTCGAAAACTGAAAATCATGATTGTCCAAAGAGACAGTAGAAACAGCAAGGGTGCCAAGCCAAAAAGAGAGCTTGCGGCAGTAAAAGAGAAATGCTGTTCAAGAAATATTGTGATCAGCGAGAGTATGGGATGGGTTACCCCTACAAGAGGAAGGATGATTACAAAGCCTATCAAGACAGAGCAGGCCATGCATCCCCACCCCAAAAACAACGACAGTTTTCCCTTATGCTCGCTCACATGCAACTCCTATCCAAACTAAACAACCTTACCAGCAGTTGGTATCAATTCTTTTGCAAAAGGCAGAGTGACCGCTTGGCGTCCAAGTGAGGTACCTTCAGGGTAACAAACTCGGACTTCCATGAACTCTTGCAAACATTTTGCACCTCTTGCAACTCCATCTTCACCTGTGCAACTCCTGCTTTGTACGCACAGACATATCCATCATCCCTGAGAATAGGGGCAACCAAATCCAGGATATCAACCAAAGGATGGAAGGCTCGGAAGGTAACAATAGAAAACTGTTGCCTTACTTGCCTAAGATCACAATCGATGATCTTCACCCTGTCTGTGAGATTGGTTCGCACCAATGCGTTGCCTAGGAAGTCGACCCTTCTGCCCATCCGTTCAACCAAGCTGAAAGGGCACTCGCTCAACATGATGGCCAAGGGAATGCCAGGAAGTCCGGCTCCACTTCCCAGATCCGCAATTTCACAGGGCTTGACCATATCACAGAGTGCTTTAATCGTTGGATATGCCGCCAAGGAATCGAGGATATGCCGAATTACCAGCTCCTCTTTTTGTGCTGCAACCAACTTATAGACAGGATTGAACAGCTCAATCTCTGCAATATACGCTTGTAATTGATCGAGCTGTACAGCCTCATAAGGGATGTCCATTGACCGAAGACTCTCTTGAAGCAAGGTTCTATACGGTCCGTTCATGCCTTCCTCCCTTATCGAGATGCACAATCAATATGGCAATATCAGAATTTCTCACCCCGCTGATCCGAGAGGCTTGCCCCACGGAAATGGGACATACTTTCTTCAGTTTTTCCCGCCCTTCGGCACTGAGCCCCTCTATACTGTCATAATCAAAACCGTCAGGCACCAAGAGGCTCTCAAGCTTTTCAAAACGGTTGATTTGGCGTTCTTGCCTGTCAATGTAACCAGCATACTTTACATCCAGCTCAACCTGATAGAGTATCGGCTCGTCATATGCCTCTAGACCTGCAATATGTTGCTTGAGGGTCTGGATTGTCACCTCCGGCATCTTTAAAGCCTGAAGAGCATTCTTTTGCTCATACCTGCCTCTGTTCAGCAGATCCTTCACTGCATCCATTTTCTCAAGCTTATCTTTGAGTCGAGCTAATTGTTCTTCTCTTTGCAATCCAACCTGATATCCTTTTTGCGTCAGCCGTTGATCACAACTATCGTGTCTGAGATTCAACCGATATTCCGCCCTGCTGGTGAACATCCTATAGGGTTCTTTCGTCCCCATGGTTACCAAGTCATCGATAAGCACACCTGTATATGCTTCATTACGACTGAGAACCAAGGGTCTTTCCCCCTTCATCTTCTGGGCAGCGTTGATACCGGCTATCAGGCCTTGACAGGCCGCCTCTTCATAGCCACTGGTCCCATTGGTCTGCCCTGCAATAAAGAGGTTTTCCACCAACTTGCTTTCCAAAGAAGGAAAGAGCGCCTGGGGATCGATGTAGTCATACTCCACAGCATAGGCAGGGCGCATGATCTGGGCATGTTCAAGACCTGCAATACTATGAATGAAATCCCACTGCACATCCTCTGGAAGCGAAGAGGAAATCCCATTCAGATACATCTCTTCGGTGCCTACACCCTCAGGCTCCACGAAAATCTGGTGTCGTTCACGATCGGGAAATCTCACCACCTTATCCTCAATCGAAGGACAATAACGGGGACCCTTGCCTGTTATCTTGCCCCCATAGAGCGGAGATCGGTGCATGTTCTTTTCTATTATTTTATGGGTTCGTTCATTCGTCCAAGTTATATAACAAGGAAGAGAAGGCCGTTCAACCCGGTCATAATCAAAACTGAACGGCATCATGACCTCTTCACCTTCCTGCAACTCCATCCTGTCCAAGTCCAGACTCGATTTGCGCACTCTGGCAGGAGTTCCTGTTTTCAACCTTCCTACAGGAAACCCCCTTTTGCGTAAGTTGGTCCCAAGTCCTATTGCTGCAGGCTCATCAAGTCTTCCATTTGAGGCATCGAACTCACCGATGAAAATTCGGCCTTCCATAAAGGTGCCTGTGGTCAGGACTACTGTTTTAGCATAAATCCTATGGCCTCGAGCGGTCTGAACTCCAATGATTCTTTTTTCTTCCTTGTCCAGGACCAGATCAACCACAGTATCCATGAAAAGAGCTAAATTTGCTTGCTTTTCCAAAGTTTCTTTGGCCAGACGGGCATAGGTGAACTTATCGGCCTGAGCACGGGGAGCTTGTACAGCCGGTCCTCTTCTTCTATTGAGGATTCTAAACTGAATCATGGAGCGGTCGATCAGATGAGCCATCTCTCCACCAAGTGCATCCACTTCCCTTACTATGTTTCCCTTTGAAAGACCGCCTATGGCAGGATTGCAACTGAGTCTTCCAATTGTATCGAGATTTTGCGTAATCAACAGTGTATTGAACCCTATTCGAGAGAGCGCTAGGGAAGCTTCGATACCGGCATGCCCTGCTCCTATTACAATTGCATCATAATCCATCTTATTTTCCTACACAAAAACCACTGAATATGGTTTCTAGAATATCAGCAGGCGTAACCTCTCCGGTAAGCTGTCCAAGACAATCAAGAGCTTCGCTTAAATCGATGGCGATGATATCCAAAGGGATATTAGCATCGGAGAGCTCTAGAGCCTTTGACAATGCTTGCTCAGCAGAGCAGAGCAGCTGGTACTGTCTTTTTGATTCAATAACCAATAAATCCTCACCACTTGTACGAGGAACCGAGCCCAGACGCTCTGCAATGAGCTTCAAAAGAGAGTCAATGCCCTCCCCGCTCTGTGTGCTGATCGCCAGCTTTCCTTTAGGAGGTCGAACCAAATCACTCTTATTGTACACTACAATGGTCCTTGCATCCTCATCCCTCACCTCTTCAATACAGCTGCTATCTACAAGATATACAACCAGATCGGCTTGTCCTATGAGATGCTCCGTCCTCTTGATTCCTTCCGATTCTATGATATCTTCACTTTGTCTGAGGCCTGCTGTGTCATAAAGGCGAATTGGGATTCCGTCAATGGAGAGATCTGCTTCAATGTAATCCCTCGTCGTCCCTTTTACAGGACTGACAATGGAACGCTCCTGTTTCAACAACAAATTAAAGAGTGAACTTTTCCCCGCATTGGTCGCCCCGGCAAGAACGATACGAGCACCATGACGGTAGAGCCGACCTATGGAGTATGTCTGCTTTAGCGTTTTCAGTTGCTCAATGGTATTGACAACCTCTGAGCGAGGGAATACAAACTCATCCAATTCATCCTCTGCATAATCCAGCTGAACCTCCACGCTTGCCATGACTGTAAGCACTTGCTGTTTCAGCATGCTGATTCGGTCTTTCAGACTCCCCTCAAGCCGTTGCAAGGCATACGAACGTGATCGTTCGCTCTGGCTGAAAACCAGTTCCTGAACTGCTTCAGCTTGAGTTAAATCCATTCTTCCATGCAAGAATGCCCGGTACGTAAATTCTCCACCCTCAGCACTTCTCATCCCCAACTTGGAAAAGAGTTCAAGGATTTCCCTTATTACTGAGAGTGATCCATGGCAGGTAAATTCCACTGATTCTTCCAGTGTATATCCATGACCCTTTGTATAGACTGCTGCAACCACCTCGTCTATACGGTTCGCATTCATATCACATATATATCCATGAACCAAGGTGGCATTTTCAGCGTTCAACAGTGCCTTAGGACGTGAAAAACAGGAAGCAAGAACGGCTCTGCACCCATCCCCGCTCACGCGTATGACAGCCAAGGCACTTTGTGCCCAAGCCGTTGCAAGGGCGTAGATGATATCGTCAGTTACATAACTTTTCATATATTGCCGAGTATACATGTTTGCACAGGGCCCTTGCAACACAACGACAGCTCTAGCTATGATGCGACCATGAAAGCAGCAGCACAATATAGAAGTCAGATGAATCGCAAGATTCGCACCTTTTTTGATGAACGAGGCTATACAGAGGTCGATACTCCTCTGCTTTGTCCTACCCTGATCCCCGAATCGACGATTGAAAACTTCGCCACCCGTTTTGAAAACCCCTTTCTCCCCTCCTCTGAACTCTATCTGGTGCCTTCTCCCGAAATTTATATGAAGCAGCTGATCGCCCAAGGCTTTGGCAGCATCTACCAAATCAGCCACTGTTTTCGAAACAGTGAACAACTGGGGCATATCCACAACCCTGAGTTCACCATGCTCGAATACTACACAATGCAAGCTGATGACCAAAGCTCGATTACCATCACTGAACAGCTTTTTGAAGCCTTGCTCAGCGACGAGCACCCAAGCGAGCTCAGACCACCGTTTAGGAGAATGACTGTAGCTGAAGCGATGAAGACCTACGTCTCTATTGATCTGGAAAAACATCAAAGTCAGAAATCACTCCAAAAGGAAGCAAAAAGACTTGGCCTTTCGGAGTGTGATGAGCCAGAGAGTTGGGAAGAAACCTTCAACAGGATCTTTCTTACGTTTGTAGAGCCAAACCTTCCCCAAGACCGCCCTCTGGTACTCGAACGATATCCCAAACGAATTGAATGCCTTGCAAAAGCAGAAGGATTGTACCGAAGACGCTGGGAACTGTATGTCAAGGGTATAGAGGTTGCCAATTGTTATGATGAAGAGCGCAGTGAGCCTATTATTGCCGGCTATTATCGGGATGAATATGCCCGCCTTGTAGAAAAAAGAACAGAGAGCAATACAGTAATTCCTGACGTTGATCCTTCCTTGGCAAAAGTGTTTGCATCGATGCAGCAATGCTCGGGAGTTGCCATCGGACTCGATCGTCTGCAAATGCTGTTAATGGGTGAAAATGAGCTCAAGGGGGTGATTCTTTTTCCCCTTTCTGCTATGCTAAGTGATGGTAATAAGCGCAATTTGTAAGCATATGAGGTACTAGCATGATTAAAGCAGGTCAAATCGATAAGGGAACCGCCCTATTGATCAAAGGACAGCCCTTTGTGGTTATCGACCGTGAATTCGTAAACCCCGGAAAAGGTTCTGCCTTTGTTCGTCTGAAAATGAAGAGTCCCTCAACCGGACAGACTCTCAGTGAGACGATGAAAACCCAAGATAACGCAGAAGACATCACAGTGGTTGATCGTGATTGTCAATATCTGTTCAACGATGGAGAAAACTTCCATCTTATGTTGACTGACACGTTCGAACAGATTGAAGTTCCCATGTCAACCTTCCCTGACTACGAGTTCTTGATGAAAGACGGAGAGACCTATCGTTGTACATTCTGGGAAGCTCAGTTATTGGACATTCAGCTTCCCCCTAAGGTAGTCTACCTCGTCGCTGAAGCAGAAGAGGCAGTCAAGGGTGATACCGTTCAAGGTGCAACCAAGTATGTCACCACTGAAACCGGATTGAAGGTCCGCGTCCCCATTTTCATCAAGCAGGGTGAGAAGATCAGGGTCAACACGGAGACCAAGGAATACTTGGAACGGGTGAACAACTAAGATTTCCAAGAAGATTCAAAAAAGAAAACCTCCAGAAAGTGTTTGGAGGTTTTCTTACTTTTATATACTATTATCCGATCATGGCTGCAAGATCATCCTCTACAGAGGTAATACCGGCAATCCCAAAATTCTCTACCAACACATTGGCTACATTAGGAGAGAGGAAGGCAGGCAACGTAGGCCCAAGATGGATGTTCTTCACCCCAAGATAGAGAAGGGCAAGCAATACGATGACAGCTTTTTGCTCATACCAGGCAATGTTGTATGCGATCGGAAGATCGTTGATATCGTCAAGACCAAAGACTTCCTTCAGCTTCAAGGCAATAAGCGCTAAAGAGTAGGAATCATTGCACTGACCTGCATCAAGGACGCGGGGAATACCCCCGATATCACCAAGGTTCAGCTTATTGTAGCGATACTTTGCGCACCCTGCTGTCAGAATTACTGTATCCTTTGGTAGATTCTTTGCAAACTCAGTGTAGTAATCCCTGCTCTTTGAACGCCCATCACAACCACCCATCACCACAAACTTCTTGATAGCTCCACTCTTCACAGCGTCAACCACCTTGTCAGCTAGGGCGAAGACCTGCTCATGGGCAAAGCCTCCGATGATCTCACCCGATTCAATCTCCGTCGGAGGAGGACAGGTCTTGGCAAGTTCAATAATCTCATTGAAGTCCTTCTCATCGCCGATTCCGCCTGCAATGTGCTTGCAACCTGGGAAACCGGTTGCGCCGGTGGTATAGAGACGGCTCTTGTACGATTCGGCTGGAGGTACGATACAGTTGGTAGTCATCAAGATGGGACCATTGAAGGATTCAAACTCCTTCTTCTGCATCCACCATGCGTTGCCATAGTTGCCATAGAAGTTGGGGTACTTCTTGAATGCTGGATAGTAGTGCGCGGGAAGCATCTCACTGTGTGTGTATACATCCACCCCGGTTCCTTGAGTTTGCTCGAGCAGCATTTCAAGGTCTCTCAGGTCATGACCACTGATCAGGATACCAGGGTTTTTCCCCACCCCGATCTTGACCTTGGTGATTTCAGGATTGCCATATGTTGTGGTGTTTGCTCCATCAAGAAGAGCCATACCTGCAACACCCCACTCACCGGTCTTCAGGGTAAGGGCAACAAGTTCATCAACACTCTTTTGCTCAAGCAAGTCATTGAGTGCACTCTGTATAAATGCATCAAGTTCCTCATTTTCCTTGATCAGGTTGTTTGCATGCTTGGTGTAGGCACTCACTCCCTTCAGACCGTAGGTGATAAGTTCTTTCAGCGAGCGTACATCCTCATTACTCTCGGAAAGCACACCTACAGCCTTTGAGAACTCTTCATACGTAGCGCTGTCTGTGTTGTTGAACAAAGCAGCATCATGCAAGTCGTTTTTGTTGGAAAGCTGGGAAAGCAACCCGTTCTTTGCCTCTATAGTGAGAATAATTCTCTGTGCAATCTTCTCATCATCAAAGTTTGCATTGGTGATGGTGGTAAACAGATTGTAGGTGATAATATGGTTCACGTCCTTGCTGACGACCTTATGCTCTTTTCGTAGTCTAGTGGCAACCTGGCTTAGCCCCTTGGTTACATAGATCAAAAGATCCTGCAGATTGGCAGTTTCTGGTTTTTTACCACACACCCCTGCCACAGTGCATCCAAAATTACGTGCAGTTTCCTGACACTGAAAACAGAACATCTTGTTATCCATTTGATTTTCTCCTTGTATGTGTTAAAAGCTCACTACCAGAAACATCTTGAAACGCTCTGGTGCATAGACCGCATGTGCCACATTGTTGGGCATGAGAATTGAATCTCCCGCTTGCAAGACAAACGTTTCATCATCGATTGTCACCTCTCCTACACCATCCAAAGCAATGACCAGCGCATCACCTGTGCTGGAATGCGAGCTGATCTCTTCTCCTTTTTCAAAGGCAAAGAGCGTGAGGCTGTGATGCTTGTCCTGAGCGAGTGTCTTGCTCACCACCTGGCCCTCTTGATATTGGACTTGGTCAGCAAAGGTAAGCCCTTGTGCCGGCGTAAAATTCTTAATCATAATCGGCATCACTCCTTTTTTGTTGATCTATCCTGATTGTACAAGAGCTCTCTCGCTACGTATGTTGTATTTCCAACATCAATAGAAAATCTGTTTGGTTTCTTGTCCTATTTTCTAAAACCTCCTATACTCTTTCTATTCATTCTGGGAGAAAGAACATTGGGAATCATTGAAATATTGCTAGTATCCATAGGTCTTGCCATGGATGCTTTTGCGGTGTCCTTGTGCAAGGGCTTGAGAATGAGAAAAATCAACTATGGGCAAGCTTTTGTCATTGCACTCTCTTTCGGACTCTTCCAAGCGGGCATGCCTCTCCTAGGCTGGATCCTGGGAGTTCAATTTGAACGATACATCACTCAAATCGATCATTGGATAGCCTTCTTCCTTCTCTGTATCATCGGCATAAAAATGATATATGACTGTATTGCTGAAGACCCAACATGCCCGGTGGAAGCTGTTGAGCGTCTTGATTTGAAAGAACTGCTTCTCCTCTCAATCGCAACCAGTATCGACGCACTTGCTGTTGGTATCACTCTTGCTTTCTTGCGCGCCAATATTATGCAATCGGTTGCCGTCATCGGGCTGGTTACCTTCATCCTCAGCTTTATCGCGGTGGCAATAGGCAATCACTGGGGCAACCGTCTGCAAAGAAAAGCTGGAATAATGGGAGGTGTGGTCTTGATTCTCATTGGGCTAAGAATTCTCCTCTCACACCTCGACATTATTTCCTTCTAGATTACTTCTGCTCAAGCGGATCGTCTTCGGGCTCACCACGAGTGACCTTGCCCATTAGGATGAAAGCGATCAGCATGGAAACCGAGCCGTAGAGAAAGATTGCCCTGAAGCCGAATAAATCGATGAAAGCACCGGTTATCGGAGGGGAAATAATCGAGGCCAGCTGGCTGAAAAAGTAATACAGACCGGTATAGATACCCACTGTGGCATAGGTTGACATCTGCCAAAGCATCGGAAAACTGTTTGTGACCACAGAGACCCAGAATATACCAAAGCCAAACAACAAGGCCCAGAAGGTATATTGCCGCAGAGCTGCTGACATCGATGAAGTAAGTGGATCATGGAAATAGATTACTGCCAACAGCACGACCAAGGTTGCAAGAGCAATCCTGATGGTTTTTTTCCTTCCAATGCGGTGTGCAACTATGCCTGAAGGAATGGCAAAAATGGCATATGCAATACCAACCATTCCAGCAGCCAAGCTGGCAGTACCGCTGGTGGTCAAAAGAATTTGTGTCGAGTACAAGCCAACGAAGGGAAGGATCCCTTGATATCCAATAAACCAGAAGAGAAGAGACAGCAGAATGAAGAGGGCGCTCTTATCTTGCTCGCCGAAGATCACCTTCAAAGAATGGAGTATAGGCTCCCGCTTTTCGCTATCCACTTTTCCGATAGCCTTCTTTTCCTTGACGAAGAAAAAGAGCAGCAAGACGGCAAGCAACACAAAAACAGAGGCAACGGGGAAGGCAAGGATTTCAGTCGTCGGCCCAAAACCGGGAAGATTGATGGGGATGTCCATCAATCGAGCCAAACCGACCGTACCAACGATGGTTGCAATGCCTCCCATGGTATTGATGACCCCGTTTGCTTCACTGCGTAAATCACCGGGGATCATATCCGGCATCAAGGCAACAACAGGACCGCGTACGGCTTGTTTGAACAGATTGAGAATAAACACTAAAACGATTAAAAGCCAGAGACTGATCAAGGCAGAGTAGGGAATCAAGCCGAAGGCCACTGCCGAGACGGGAAGACAGATTACAATGAACGGCATTCTTCGCCCGATCCTTGTCCGTGTACGATCGCTGATCGCGCTGAAGACAGGAATCAAGAAAATCGCCAACATGTTATCGAACGTCATAATCGCGCCGATCAAGGCTTTAGACTCTACAAAACGAGCAAGAAAAATAGGCACATACGTGTCATAGAGGGGATCCATCAACCCCATGGTGAAAAATCCGAGACCGATGAGGAACGTGGTCATATAATACCCCTTCAGTCCTCGTTTTTGCTGTTTGGCCATAACACAACTCCTCTTAGTGTTCAAGTAAAACCAGTGTATCATACAATCCGATAGTGGAGGAAAGGTTTGTAAGGCTCTGGACCAAATTCATGGATTGAGGTACACCATTTGCATGCAACAGTCTTTAGAGTTTCCTTCGATTATCACTACCTATTCAGCACTTCAGTCATATCTCACGCTCAATGAGGATGAGCTCAGCTTTGACAAAGAGGATACAACAACGCTTCCTCTGAGAATTCCCTCTTATTTTTTAAAACTTATCGATCCTTCTGATCCAAATGATCCTTTGCGCAGGCAAGTGGTTCCTACAGGCAATGAACAACAAGTGTTCGAACAAGAACAACTAGACCCTCTAAGGGAGGTCTCCCATAGCGTAAGCGAACGACTTATTCACCGCTATCCGAGCAGGGCAGCATTTCTTACCACCGATATCTGTCCTATTCATTGCAGACATTGCTTCAGAAGACGGTTCACAGGAACCTTTCAAGGTCCGGCAAGTGAACAACAGGTCCTTGATGCCGCCGACTATGTAGCCGATCATCCTCTAATAAAGGAAGTTCTTTTCACCGGGGGAGATGTGTTGACGCTCTCTGACGACCATCTTGCCTCGATGATCAAAGCATTCAGAGATAAGAGGAAAGACCTCATCATCCGCATCTGTACTCGAATGCCGGCCTCTTATCCGATGCGCATCACCAAGGACCTGATCGCCATGCTGGGTCGATTCGACACTGCCCCATTCTATGTGATGACGCAATTCAACCACAGCAGGGAACTTACCAAGGAGGCGGTTGCTGCAGTCAGGCTCTTCGTCGATGCAGGAATTCCCGCAATGAACCAGACAGTGCTGCTAAGGGGGGTAAATGACAGTCCAAAGACCTTGCAGGAACTTTGTGAAACACTGCTTTTCAACCGCATCAAACCATATTATCTCTTCCAAGGTGATTTGGTCGTAGGAACCAACCACTTCAGGGTTAGTCTGCAAAAAGGATTGGCACTGGAAGCCGAGCTGAGAAGACGAGTCAGTGGGTTGGCCATGCCGACCTATGCAATAGACCTACCTGATGGAGGAGGGAAAGTTCCCTTAACCCAAGGATACCTGTCCGAGCACTTAGGTTGCGGTCAATGGCATTTCAAAACAGTCGAAGGAGAAAAAAGAGTGTATCCCGATCCTCTGTTTACTGAGAAATCCGTCTCAGAACCTCTTCGATAGCCTTGTTGCGTATATCCTGTCTCTGCTCTTCATATTCCTGGGGATCCATAAACTGGACGGTTGTCTTTTCTTCGAATACAGGGACAGATATAATCGGCAATCCTTCCTTCCTAGCTGGTGGTGCTGCTACTTCAGGCTCTGCTACCATCACCGGTTGGACCACAGGCTCTGACACTACTTTGGGGATTGGGGCTACTACAGGCTTAGGCTCTACCACCACACTTGGTTGGACAACAGGTTCTGTTTTCGCTTCTACAGGAATACTGGGTTCTTCAGTAAGCACCCTTACTATTGCGATGGGAGCCTTTGGGGCAGGAGGAACAATAACAAAGGGCAGAGCATCAAGATAAGCCAAAACTTCCCTTCTCAATTCTTCTTCCATGGTATCGAGCATTGCAGGAACCAAATCCTTCACAAGTTCAAGCCGGTATGCCTCATACATGGCTAAGACTTCTTGCTCTTGCAATCCGAAAGGCAAGGTTTGCAAAAGATAAGCGATGTACTGCTCCTTGTTCGCTTCAATCTGCTGCAGAACTTGCTCAGTCACCTGTGCAACCATGCTGTCAACAACCTGGGGAACATACTCTATGACCTCTGCCTTCGCTTGAGCAATTTGCTCTTGTGCATCAGTGTACAGCAACAACCCCTCTAATCGTATATGCATGATAGAGTCTTCAATCTTGGTTATTTCAGAGAGACCCTCGGCACGCAAGAGTGCAATCTCGTCTTGCAAAGCTTTTTCTCGATCTTCTAGTTCTGTGATATATGCCGCACGTTCCTGACGTAGCGATGCAAGCTCAGCATTCAAGAGAGCGTTGAAGGTTTGCTTGGTCTGAGTAAACTCAGCTGACATTTCAGTCCTTACCTGCTCAAGCAGACCAGGTTTCAAAGCCTGGGAGAGCGCTTGAATAAATTGGACATCCTGTTTTAGATCTTTGGTTATGGAAGCCTTGAGCAAGGGCTCCAATTCCTGCTGTAGAGTGGGAAGCAAGTCCTTTACCAATTGAGCATCTGAACGAGTGGCTTGTTCAACACGCACAGAACGCTGGGGAGGCGTCACCTCCATCAAGGGTTGCATCTGTCTAGCTTTCGCTTCTTCCAATATTTCATTGGGTACACCTGGGCGCAAAAACCACATCCCTGCAAAAACAAACAGGGTGACGACTATGGTGATGACCAATACACTGATCTGAACCGATTTCTTCATTTCAAACCCTCATATAGACAGGATTTCATCAAACAGATGAAATGCTTAATCCCATGGTATCACAATAGGTTGCGACTTGTCGATGAATTAACGCTTTCCAAAAGAGATTACGTAGCACAACAGTCTTATCACAAGAAGGCCGAATATCTTTTTGTGCAGCATTTCTCAGAACAAATTGTTTTAGGGAAAGACCATCGCGTTTTCTAGAACGTAAAAATCGCAACCAAACAGGCGCATAGACAAAAACCACCGAATCACAAACTTCCTGCAATCCCATCCGAGAGAGCAACGCTGCATTGAGCAGTACCGCTTGTGCACCCTCTCTTCTGGCTTCTTCTATCAGTTCTTGGCATGCAAGAACCATCTTCGGATGTGTTATCTGCTCTAGCTTCTTCAGTTTCAAGGGATCGGAAAAAACGAGAGACCCCAACTGTGATCGATTAATTTTCCCGTTTTGTATGACAGAAGGGCCAAAACTTGTTTCTATTTGTTCAATGCTTTGAGTCAATGCTTCATGTCCTAGAGCATCAACATTGATTACAACAAAGCCATATTGGGAAAAAGCCTTGGCATACTGGTCCTTGCCTGCACAGGCTTTGCCCGTCAATCCTATCACCCTCATCAGTGAATCGCTCCCCAACTGTCGCCAACCTCGATGCTGGTCCTCAAAGGAATACTCAAGCGAACAGCACCTTCCATGGCGTTACGGATAAGCGTCTTCGTACTCTCTACTTCTTGTTCCGGGACTTCCAAAATCAATTCATCATGAATCTGCAACAGGAGCTTTGCTCCAAGATGCTCTTCTCTGATCCTTGCAGATACTCCAAGCATTGCCAACTTCATGATGTCGGCTGCGCTGCCTTGGATCACGGTGTTCACCGCAATCCTTTGGGCTTTCGCCCGTTCGACGGGGCTTCTACTGTTGATCTCGGTTATGGTACGCACGTGGCCGAGCAAGGTTTTTACATACCCAAGCTCTGCTGCATCAGCACGTGTTTTCTCAACAAAAGCCTGGACAGCGCTATATCGCTCGAAGTATTGTTCTATGAACGTTTTTGCCTCAGCATGGGTAATGCCCAAGTCTGTCGCCAAGCTATGGACCCCCATCCCATACATCACCCCGAAATTGATTGTTTTTGCTATCCTGCGTTGATCGCTGCTTACAGCCTCCAAGGGCACATCAAAGATGAGACTCGCGGTGAAGCTATGGACATCCAACCCTTCAGCGAAGGCTTTTTTCAACCCAGGGTCATCGGCCATATGGGCAAGCACAACCAACTCAATCTGAGAGTAGTCGGCACTTATAAAGCGATATCCCTCTCTTGGCAGGAAGGAGGAGCGGATTCTTCTACCCTCTTCCGTTCTCACAGGAATGTTCTGCAGATTCGGGTCTTTACAAGAGAGCCTGCCTGTTTCTGTTCCTGTCTGCGAAAAGGAGGGATGGATCCTCCCTGTTCGTTCATTGATCTGTAGCGGCAACTTGTCGATATACGTACTCTTGAGTTTGTTGAGCATCCGATACTGGAGAATGAGTGCAACTTCGCTATAGGTTGCACTCAAGGGTTGGAGTACTTCTGTTGCCGTAGAGAACCCAGAACGCGTCTTCGCTCCGGTTGGGATACCACGTTCTACAAAAAGAACCTGCTGCAACTGTTGAGGAGAATTAAGGTTGAATTCATGTCCACAAATCGAAAAGATTTCTCCTTTGATGACATCAAGACGTTTTTCGAACTCCTGTGAAAGAGGTTCCAATTGATTTCTTTCCAAATAGATGCCTTCACGTTCCATATCTGCGATAATCAGCAAAAGCGGCATCTCGAGATCCTGCATCAAAGCATCCAAACCACGAGCTTTGAGTAATTCAGAGAAGATTGAATACAACCTAAAGGTAATATCAGCATCCTCTGCTCCATAAAAAACAGCCTGATCGATATCGATGTCCGACAATAGTTTACCCTTCGGAACAATATCTGTATAACGAACAGTCTTGTGTTCGAGATATTTTTCTGAAAGATAATCCATATTGAAAACAGAGGCACTATCTAATAACCATGCAGCGACCATGGTATCAAAGACAATATTCTTGATCGTAATGCCCCAAGATGCAAGAACTTTGTAATCGAACTTGATATTTTGCCCGACAATGGCGAGCTTGCCCGACTGCAGGTAGGAAGACAGCAATCTTTTTACAGCTTTTGTATCAAATAATTCCCTATCCTGATGCACCAAAGGCATGTAATAGGCTTTTCCTTCCTCGTTACAAACAGAAAATCCGATTACATTCGCCTTCATTTCATCAAGATTGTCGGTCTCCAAATCGAAGGCTACGGGTTTGTCAGCAGCAACCAAGGCTTCCAACAAATCCTCCAACTGCTGTACAGATTCAATTGCAATATATGCACTCTTCGTACACTTTTTCTGAGGAATGTGAGTTTTTGCCTCATTGTTTGCCGCTCTTCCCAATTCCTTGAGAATTGTCCTCATACCAATTTTTTCAAAAAGGGGAATAGCAGCCTCGTAGGTAACATCAGTCACAAGGTACTGTTCGGTATCAAAACTTTCAACAGAGAACAAATCCCTTTTGAGCATGACAAGATCCTTACTCAAAAAAGCTGAATCCTTACCCTCAAGTAATTTCTTTTGCATACCTGTAGCTACAAGTTTAATATTGGTATAAATTCCTTCAAGGTCACCAAATTGCGCAAGGAGCTTTGCCGCACTCTTTTCTCCAATGCCCTTCACTCCCGGAACATTATCAGAGCTATCTCCGAGCAAAGAAAGATAATCGACAATCTGCTCAGCTTTTACACCATATTCCTGCAGGACCTCGGCTCTACCCAAAAGACGATAAAAATTCTCACCTTTCCTAGCTGGACGAAGTGCATAGGTATCGGCATCGACTAGCTGCAAAAGATCTTTATCTCCGGTGAACATGATACACTGTAAGCCATGACGGGAAGCTTCTTCTGAGAGGGTTGCAATAATATCATCTGCTTCATACCCCTTTATGGCTATGGAGGGAACCTGTAACGCTTGTAGAATATCGGTAATCAGGGGTACTTGACTATGGAGGTCTTCCGGGGCTGCTTCTCGATTTGCCTTGTATTGCTCATACAGGGTATGTCTGAACGTTGGCCCCTCGCTGTCCATGGCTACCACAAGATAGTCAGGGACATACTCACGAATAAGCTTGAGCAAGGTTGAAAAAAACCCATAGACTGCAGAGATATTGTTACCTTGGCTATCTCTCATAGGATTGGCAAAAAAGCCATAATATGATCGGTAAATGAGTCCATAGCCATCAATGATGTAGAGTTTTTTCCTATCATCCAGCTCAGCAGGCAAAAAAACCTCTTCTTGCTGTGGCTGCTTTTTCATAATCTTCGGGGGAACGGAGAGCGTCTTATGTTTTGCTTCCTCTTTCAATTTTTCTTGATCATAATCCTGTTGACTGAACAACTCATCCATTGCATCCCCCTACCGTAATCGACAACATATCATAGGCCACATGCAGACCTTCGCCCAGCTGTGCTTCCAATTCACCATGACTCACATTATGACTTAGATGGGTAAAGTAGGCCACCTTCGGCTTAACCATGGCGACAAGAGCTTTAGCCTCAAAGATGCTATAATGGGTTGGATGCGGCCAATATCGCAGAGCACCGACTACCAATGCTTCCAAATTATAAAAATAGGGTAAGCTTTTTTGGGGAACTTCACTACAATCGGTGGCATAAAGGAAATTACCAACTTTAAAAGCAAAAATCTCCCGCTTTCCATGAAGAATGGGAATCGGAATTACGGAAAACCCTGCAATAGCAATCGCTTCATAAGGCACGAGGGGATGCAACCGAAGATGAGGAATGCCACCAGCAATATCCTCTCCACCCAATACATAACTGAATCGACTTTCAATTGCCGAAGCTACATCCGAACCACAATACACATTAAGACTGTGCTCCTTACAAAACACCCTTAGATCATCGATACCGTTGAAATGATCTGCATGGTCATGCGTATACAACACAGCATCCAAGGCGGTGATATTTGCTCTCAAGGCTTGAAGCCGGAACTCCGGGGTTGTATCGATGAGCAGTGTACGCTCATCTTTTGTTATGAGTATACTAGAGCGAGAACGTTTATCCTTGCTATCTAATGATTTACAAACAGGACAACTACAACCGATCACCGGCACGCCATGACTGGTGCCCGTTCCTAGGAATGTTACTTGCATACCACTCATCGTACCGTATCCATCAACTGCTTTACTGTAGTAGTCAATACCTGCTGCCCCTGTTTTGCCGCATCCCTAAGTTGTTGCTGAACCTCGGCACTATTGAGCAAATTTCGAAATTGCTGCACGGCTTCTCCTGAAAAATCAGGATTTCCCTGAAGTTCCGATACAGCATCCATTACCTGAGCATTTATCGATCCTTGTCTATAGGCAAAGCTAATACCGAGAAACTGCATGCTCATGCTAGGAATAAAGAAATATAAGATGAAAAACCCCACGACAGCAACAATGGTTGCTGACAACAGCGATCCAAAAAAACCTCGTTTCGCCATAACGGTATGCACTCCTTACTGATTACTCTATCACAGATGAGCAAAGGCGAAAAGCAACTCAGGCCCGGAAGATCCGGGCCTGAGAAAGATACATCAATAGATTTTACAACAAGGAGAACAACAGTGATACGCCGAACTTTCCTTCATCAAGAGGAGTATTGAACAAACGATCTACCTTAGCTGGCTCATTGAAGGTGTAGCTTGTATCAAGGGTGTAGTTGACACCAAGCATCAAATTACCAATGTTAAAATCAACAGTTGCACGATATGCCACTGGAGAATTCATGAACGTATCACCAAGGCTATCGAGTTCTACAGGACTATTGGTATCATCAAAAATGGTAAACTCACCGGTGTCATTATTCATTCGAACAATCCAGTTGGGTCCCATTCCAAATCCGATTCGGGCAAGGCCAAGGAGGTCCATGGAAATACCAGCGGTAGCGAGGGTTTCAATTTTAGTATATTCCACCGACGATATGGTTTCTTGGGAGAACTTACCAACGAGGTCTACTTGCGCGAGCAAGACCTTGAGGCGGACGTCGGCTCCCAAACTATAATTCTCAAAATCCATGAAGGCATCCAATAGCTCTTCATTCTCTGCATCAGTCTTGATCTGTCCAAAATCTTGATTATATTGAGCTGTAACACCAAAGCTCAAATCAAGCAAGGCAGCACTGAGGGCTGTAGGAAGCAATACACATACGATAAGCAAGGAAATTACAAATCTCTTTTTCATAATAAGACCCCTTTCTTTGTGTTAGTCATACTAACATATATGACTTAAATTTAGAACATTTTCAATGACAACGCAAGCGATATCATTCCTTTTTCAACATCAAATACTTCCCACCAGGTATCTTGATTGAGAACAGTACCAACGCTGGCACGACTTTCCAAAAGATACCGCAGTTTGAAGCCAATAGGACCGAACTCTGTACCAAGCCCTACCTGCAAATAGAAAGGACTTTCCCAGACAGCCTGGGTGAAACTCTTCTGTTGGGCGTCAACCTTACTCCCATCGGCAAGTTCATAATAGGACTTCGAATTTTCATCTGTACTTGTAGGAATATAGGTTACCCCTACCCCAGCACCAATTTCAAAAGCAAGCAAGGGCCCTAACACAGGAATACTCAAGGATGATATACCCAAAAGAAGAACCCCCTGTCCATCATCAGAACAGGTCATGGGAAAAACCAAAGCCTGAGCCTGCAAAAAAGCTACACGAGCACTAAGCTCTCCACTGAACAAATAGTTATCCGGGTCATTCATACCCAAAGAAAAATCCAAGGGCTCCTCTGGAGCATAGGCTGCACCAAAACCAAGACTTACATCAACCAAGTTCCGTGCTCCAACGAAGGACGGGACCAGTAGTGCGATTATGACCAACAACGCTGCAACTTTTTTTCGCATCTTGCGTAACGACTCCTCACCCTCTATAACAGTCCAGAGAAGAAATAGCTACAAAAAATTTACATTATTTTAGCAAAGTATCGTACAGTTTTACTATAAGTTTTCCAACTCATCCAACTCAGCCTGCCACAGCGCAAGACTGCTATCGCTACTCATACGCCAATCGCCTCTTGGAGACAGAGATACGGAACCAACCTTTGGGCCATCAGGAAGACAAGAACGCTTGAATTGCTGGGTGAAAAATCTCTTGTAGAACGTTTTCAACCACAGCAAAATCGTCTCAGAAGTATACACATCCTCGAAGGCTTGTACTGCAAGACGATGGATTTTTTTTGGAGAAAAGCCCCACCTGACCATCTGATACAAGAAAAAATCATGCAACTCATAAGGACCGACCAGTTGCTCGGTAACCTGGCTTATTGTGCCGTCCTCACTCGCAGGAAGCAACTCAGGACTTACCGGGGTATCGACAATATCAAGCAGGATTTTTTTTACAGGGTTGTCACTGATGGATGCTACATAGCTCACTACATATTTGACCAAGGTTTTGGGCACAGAACTGTTGACTCCATACATGGACATATGATCTCCATTATACGTTGCCCAGCCCAAGGCAAGTTCAGAAAGGTCTCCGGTTCCAACCACAAGAGCGTTATGCTTGTTTGCAAGATCCATCAAGACCTGGGTTCTCTCTCTGGCCTGACTGTTCTCATACGTGACATCCGTTATCGTAGCATCATGCCCGATGTCCTTGAAATGCTGTCTGACCGCTTTTTCAATAGAGATGGTCTTCAGTTCGACACCAAGGGCGGTTGCAAGTTTTGTAGCGTTGTTTTTCGTCCTCTTGGTAGTGCCAAAACCCGGCATCGTTACTGCAAGAACCTGATCTCTCGGAATTGAAAGCATATCGAAAGCTCTGACGGCAACAAGGAGTGCCAACGTGGAATCAAGACCGCCGGAGAGACCTATCACTACATTTGCACTATGCGCACTCTCGAGTCTCTTTTTCAAACCTAAGGCCTGGATATTCAAAATGGTTTCACAGCGTCGAATTCTGATCTCTTCATCCTCCGGCACAAAAGGAGTTTTTTCTATCTTTCTGGTAAGAGCGGCATCAGCAGGATCGAGGTTGAACATGATGCGCTGATGCGTCGATTGCTGATTTCCAAAACTCTGCATCCGAATCCGTTCAAGAGCCAATTTCTGTACATCTATTTGTGTAATCTGCAACCTGTCAGAAATTTGATACTGCTCAGCCAATATGTGTCCGTTCTCACAAATCAGATTGTGCGGCGCAAACACCACATCGGTGGTCGATTCTCCAAAACCGGCCGTACTGTAGAGGTAGGCACAAACCAAACGGGCACTTTGCACCGATATCATATTGCGCCTATACTCAGCTTTTCCCACCAGTTCGTTGCTTGCACTGGGGTTTGCGATGACCGTCGCGCCCGCAAGGGCATGATCGATGCTTACCGCGTGCGGAACCCAAAGATCTTCACACACCTCACACGAAAGGGTGAACTGTGGTACATCATTGCAGCTGAATAGCAAATGGGTACCAAACCAGGTCTTCTGCCCAAGCAATTCTATTTCATAATTTCCCTTTTGAGGGATCTTGAACCAACGCTTCTCATAGAACTCAAGGTAGTTGGGGAGATTCTGTTTAGGAACAACGCCCAAGATCTTGCCCTCTTTGAGCACAACTGCACAATTGTACAGACTGCCATGAACGTTAACCATTGAGCCAAGTACAATAAGCATGTCGCACTTGCTGCTCTGCTTGAGAATGGTGGCAAGAGCCTGAAGAGCTCCATCCTGCAATCGTTTTTGCAAGAACAGATCAGCACAGCTGTAGGAAGTCGTCACCAACTCAGGAAGCACGAGAAGCCTCACGTCCTGCTCTTTTGCCTCCTGAATTATTGAAACCACCGATTGAGCATTATAAACACAATCAGCGACACGAACTGAAGGAGAAGCTACTGCACACGTGATAAATCCGTCTTTCATGTTCGAATATCCCCTTTTTCCAAGATAGCGACAACCTCATGATGGAAGGTCTGAGGATAGAGGTCGAACATCCTCAGCTTCTGTAGAGTGTATCCCTCATGTCTGAAGCGTTGCAAGTCACGGGCAAGAGTAACGCTGTTGCATGACACATACAGGATTCGTTTTGGCTTGAAGCAAGCAATCATCGAAGGGACGCTCGCGTCCAGTCCGACACGCGGGGGGTCGACCACGACAGTATCCACTCTGCTCTTCGGCTTCTTCTTCCACCGTTCGACAGCACTGATGACATACTCACAATCAGGAGCATTCTGCTTTGCCAGAGCTAGACACTTCTGATCTCGCTCGACAGAGATGACAGTACGACCTTCTTTTGCAAGGAAAGCGCTGAACGTCCCTACTCCACTATAGAGATCCATCACTACGTCACCCACAGCACAGGCATCTATATACTCTGCCATAGCAGGTAGGAGGAAAGGATTCGATTGAAAAAAGACCTCGTTGGTAACCATAAACTGATGCGATCCTATGGTGATACGTACCGCTTTTCCTGACAGGGAAAAGCTGTCATCTCCAAGGAAGACCGGTACCTGAGAATACTCGCTTTGTCCTCTGCTCTTGTCGAATCTTGATTTTTGGGCAGCTTCGAATAAGCAATCCGGCTCGCTGAGCAGGGTGTTGAGTTTCTCTTGCAGCACGGCACAGGAGGTGATGGGCACCAACGCGTTGCTCTGCCTGGCAAGAAACCCTACGGTTTTTGCAGGTACGTCGACATGAAACCGAGCGCGGTTTCTGTAAGCCCAGCCTTGGCTAGCTACCGTACGTTCCCATTCAAAACTTGTACGGTCCACCCCTCCTAATCGCCTCAGGTTGTCTTCAACAATCGACTCTTTCAGTCTAGCTTGTACGTGTTTTTCTGCGTATTGGAAATCACAACCACCACAAACTGACCAATAAGGGCAGGCCGGCTCGATACGATCCTCGCTTCTTACAAGAATCTCATCAATTTTCGCAAAAGCATACCCACCCTTGTCCTGGGTTATTGAAACCTTCAGCGTCTCATCGGGCAAGGCATCTGCGATGAATACCTTCTTTCCCTCACGGGTTGTTGCCAGGGCCGAGCCTCCCTGAAGCAGCTTCTCAGTAGTGAGAACCATGTACGAATTCCTCTACATAAGAAGCGATGACCCCAAGGGCATCTTTATAGAATTGCGGGTCGCGCAAATCTATGTTCACCATCTGAGCTACCTCATCTGCACCAAGACAGCCTGTGTGAGCAAGCAATCGTTTATATTCACCAGGAAAATTGACAGAATCTTTTTTACTGTATGAATACAGGCCAAGACCGAAAAGCTGTCCAAAGGCATAGGGGTAGTTATAAAAAGCCAAATCACAAGAGTAATAGTGCCCCTTCACCGCCCACATGTACGGATGATATTCAGAGAGAGCCTCACCGTAGGTCTTTCTTTGCGCTTGCTCCATCATCCTACAGAGCTCGTTCGCAGAGAGCTCACCCTCCTTTCTCCGAGTAAACAGATCCGATTCAAAGTAGTACCTGCTGAGGATATCAACACATACCTGCGTTGACTCTTGCAAAAAATGCTCGATCAGATTTATTCTCACGCGCGCATCACCCTGCTTCAAAGCTCCCTGAAAGACGAGAAATTCACTGAAAATTGAGGCCGTTTCAGCCAACGTCATAGGATACGACCGTAAAAGGTGACTCTTGTCCAAAACCAAGGAATCGTGATAGGCATGCCCCAATTCATGGGCAAGGGTGGAGACAGCAGAGTATGTTCCATCAAAATTTGTAAGAATCCTGCTTTGACGAGCCAACGGAAAGGCCGTGTCGTAGGCACCGCCGACTTTGCCGCTTCTGCTCTCTGCATCGATCCAGTGCTCAGAAAATGCCTTGGCCGCAAAAGCACCCATCTCTTCACTGAATGAAGAAAACTGAGAGATTATGAACGTTTGGGCTTCTTCGAAGGTAAAATGCATCTCTTGCTCATTCATTGGAGCAAACAGATCATAAAAAGCACAGCATTCCAGATTCAAGAGTTTTGCCTTGTGCTTGAGGTACGTCCTGAACATGGGAAGGCTCTCTTGAAGGGCACTGATAAGTGCATCCAGAATTTGGCCATCAATGCGCGATTGTTCAAGACTGCGCGCAAGAGGGGATTCATACGCCCTTCTTGCATCCAAGGAGATTGTTGCTCCTTTTACTGAGTTCAAGGCAGATGCAAACGGTGTTTCATACAACTTTAGCAAAGCTAGTTCTCGTTCAAAGGACAGCTTTCGCACTTGCCTGTCTGCATGTGCGGCATCACTGCGAAGCTGCACCAAGGTTTTTGGCTGTGAAGCATCAAAACAGTGCTGTATGCTTGAGCCGAGGGCATCCTGCAGACGCGAGAAAGCATCAGCACCACTTCGCTGAAGGTCACTAGCCAAATCTTCCAAGAGAGGATCCATCTGATGTTGTTGCTGTAGAAGCATCTGCGAAAATACATATCGATAGGTTGCAAGATCCTCGGTGCTTAGTTGAGCCTTGTTTGCTGCAAGATAATTGAGAAATGCGACCTCCAAGCGTTGGACGACCAAGGAAGCCTCTTCAGTTTGAGATACGGCTCTCAAGTATGTTTCATTGGCAGTATCGGTGGTATAGCAAGCTGAACTATAGGCGCTCAAGTTCTCGAGATAATCGAGTATCAACTCATAACGCTCAAGCAGTTCCTTTAAACCTCTCAATCCACTAGCAAGATCATTTTCCAGTATCTTGGCTTCTTCGACCATCCAAGAGAGGTCTTGTAAAAATTCAGGGCTATCACAATCAGGATAGATGGGAGAAAGATCCCATCGAGGACAGGTATTCACAAAAACACACTCCTAGTTACAGATTCAAACCGTACTCGGCTATCTTATTAATCAAGGTTCTTCGACTGATGCCCAACTCTTGGGCTGCTCTGGTTCGATTCCCTTCCCAGCGATGCAAGGCTCTTACAATTGCATCGACTTCCACATCCTTCAGACTCTTTGCTTCCCCTGCTATAGGTTTGGAGTCTTCCTTGGTTTGTGCATGCAAAGAGATAGACCCTCTCAGATCCAGATCATCACATTGGATCTCCTCTGATGCAGTAAATATGACAGCCCGCTCCAGGATGTTCTCAAGCTCTCTGACATTGCCGTAAAATTCATGATTGCAGAGAATCTGCAAGGCATCTGCAGAGAATCCGGTCACCTTATGCCCCATCTGCCTGTTCAGGCGCTTGAGGATGCCTGCGGCAAGCAAGGGAATATCTTCTTTGCGGTCTCTCAACGGTGGGATTACGATACGCACTACGTTCAAACGATAGAAGAGGTCTTCCCGAAACAGGCCGTCACGCACCTGACTCTCCAAATCCTTGTTCGTCGCTGCAATGATTCTGGCGTTGATCGGCATGGCTGTAGTTCCCCCAAGTCGCGTTATCCGTCGGTCCTGCAAGACTCTGAGGATTTTCACTTGCAACGAGAGCGGCATATCACCAATTTCATCAAGGAAGAGCGTTCCGCCGCTCGCCAACTCAAACATGCCGGTCTTACGCGCTGCAGCACCGGTGAAAGCTCCTTTTTCATACCCAAAAAGTTCACTCTCCAGGAGGTTCTCTGGAACTCCTCCGATATTGATGGCAACAAAAGGCCCTGACTTGACTGGACTGCTTGCATGTATCTCCCTGGCTACCACCTCTTTTCCTGTTCCACTCTCACCGGTGATCAGAACCGTTGAGTTGGTGTCAGAGATCTTGGAAATCACATCCTTGATTTTCTTGATCGAGCTGCTCTCTCCTACGAAAATCTGCTTGTCGTCATCGTAGTTGTTCCTCGTCTCGCTCTCTACGAGATTTCTCAATTGTTGGGCTTCAACAAGCTTCTTGAGTCGAATCACCAGCTCTTCTGGGTCGAAGGGCTTGACGATGTAATCCTGGGCACCCTCCTTCAGAGCGCTGACCGCATCGGTGATCTCTCCATGGGCGCTGATCATGATAATCGGCATACGAAACCCTTCACTGCGGATCCAATTGATCAAGGTCAGTCCATCAATGCCGGGCATTTTCAGATCAATGAGTGCAGCGTCATAGGCTTCCTCTCTGAGCATGCGTTGGGCAGACAGTCCATTTTCAGCACAATCACTCTCTATTCCATCCAAACCAAGATAGCGGTGCATAAGATCCCTGATATTCGGTTCATCATCAACAATAAGTATTTTCATCAACCCTATTCTCCCCTCTTTTTGACAGGGTTTATGGTTTTCGGAAGTATGACTTCTGCCACCGTACCTCCACCCTCACGACCATACAATCGAATCTTGCCACCGCGAGCTCTCACAAATTGTTGAGAAATGGAGAGACCGATGCCCGATCCATGAATCTTGGTGGTAAAGAAAGGATCAAAGATTTTCTTTGCGTCAGTGAGCTTGATACCATCACCTCTGTCCATCACAAAAATATGAACATACCCTTTCTTGTCATTGGTAATTCTTACCTCAACCTCAGGATCCCTGTCCACAGTGCTTTCTACGGCATTTTTTAATAAGTTCTCAAATACTGAACGGGCACGATCGCCGTCGATCAAGATTTCATATCGCTGGTTGCTTGTGAACCGGATCGGCTTGTCAAAACACTTGATCAACGAGGATAGAAGCTCCGTCAAGTCCACATGGACCGGTCTTCCGATGGGATTGCGCAAGAAATCGCTGACCTTGTTGGTCAGTTGTGTCAATCTTTGCACTTCCTGTTCCATGAGCATGAGGTCTTTCGCATTTTCCTTCGGAAGCAATTTCCTCAGCAGAGCAAGCTGTATAGTGATGGCGCTCAACGGATTTTTTATCTCATGGGCAAGGGTTCGTGCTGCTTGACCAAGATTCACCAAGCTCTCCTGCTTGGCTATGGTTTCTCTATACCGACGATTGTTTCGATAAATACTCAACACAAGCAGGAACAAACTGATCAAGGTAAGTGTACTGACTATCCCGATAACCATGATGACCATCACACGATGATGATAATTCTGCCCATCGAAATGCAGGTAGAGTACATCAGGAAAATCAATGGGAGTTGGAAGCAATCCACTCTCGGTAAGTGTCAACTCCCCGGTATCAAGCAAAATGGTGAGTCTGCTGAAACGGATATACTCAATCATTCCCGTTTCTCTGTTGTAGGTTGCCGTCCCTGTATTGGCACCAGTTCTGCCCATCTGCCCCGAGGGACTGAATCGATCGAGCGGGATGGTCATGGGCACACTTCCGAGACTAAGCACCTTGCGCCCCATCGAGCTATAGACCCCTATTCCGAACACATTCTCTTCCTGCATGGTCTTCAGCGCTTTCGAGGTACTGTCCTGCAATGCAAGAAACACCGAATTAAAGGCACGCTCAGCCTCGCTCTGCATCCTGAGTTCTTCACGCTCGAGCAAAGCAGAGGTCAAGAATATCACCAAGCCGATAAGCACAATAAAGGCGAAGGCGAGACTGGTTATGACAATGAAAGACTCCTTTCCATCGACAATCATCCACCGTGTTTTCTTAGCATTCAAAAAAGTAGTCCCCCGAAATTCCTATTCGTAATTGAGGGCATCGATCGGATCTAGTCTGGAAGCTTTCATTGCAGGATACCACCCAAAAAAGACACCGACAAACATGGAAAAGCCCAGTGCAAGTATGACTGAGGTATACGATAAATGCAACGACCAATCCAACACATTGGTTACACCATAGCTCAATAGCGCCCCAAGGGCGATACCAAGCAGGCCACCTATGATGGTCAAGGTCAACGCTTCACAGATGAACTGTCCCCTGATCACATTCGGGCTTGCGCCAAGGGCCTTTCGGATGCCGATTTCCTTGGTTCGCTCAGCCACAGAGACCAGCATGATGTTCATGATTCCAATACCTCCCACAAGCAGGCTGATAGCCGCAATGGCCGCGAGGAATGCGCTGAAGGTGCCGGTGATCTGGTTTGCCATTTCAGCAAGTGTTGCTGGACTGAAAAGATTGTAACCACTAGAACCTACAATATCATCAAGGTACTCGGTAATTCGGTTAGACACCT
>Ga0334888_1000253_pt1 | contig 88787 bp, 85 predicted proteins | sample GraSluR1_MG_FD_207227 | JGI IMG/M metagenome (GOLD analysis project Ga0334888, IMG submission 207227) | Sludge microbial communities from methane-producing bioreactor in Wageningen University, Netherlands - Granular Sludge_3_08-R1 | ecosystem: Engineered > Bioreactor > Anaerobic > Unclassified ... | reverse complement strand
GGATTGAATGAATTTGCAATCTTTTTCAGGATTGCAGTCCCCATTATGCCCCCAGCGTTCTCAGCCATGGCCATTTTTATGTCCATGCAAAGTTGGAACGTAAGCTTCATACCAACACATAGGTTTCGTTAAACCAGCCAATGCCGTATCTTCTATTCAAGGAGATTCAATATGGCACCCAGACTCACTTTATACAGACGCAGCATCCTCACCCAGTACAATGCCCGAAAACCGGGCATGACTGATTTGGTGTTCTGCAAACGTCACAAAATCAAGATGCAGGAGCTTGAATGCTGGAAAACCCTGGCTGCTACCGAAGTGGCTGAGGTTATCTTTGCTGTCGAAGCCCAGGAGAGCAAAAAGAAACCAGAGGAGAAGACTAGCTTCTTTGACAGGGAAACCCTTTCCATGATTGAGGTCTTTTCGGGAAGACCGGAAGGTGACGACTTGTTTTCAGAAGAGGCCGGCCTTGTTGAGAAGGTCCGTATGACTGTGATGCTGAAGGTGGCAAGCCTCCCCTGTACTATGAAGCATGTGGAACATCTCTTTCATTTGGAAGACTACATCGATGCAATCAGATAGGTCTTTCATCCATGCCCTGGAAAACAGAAGGTTCTTCATAAGGGCAGGCAGTACCGATTTCAGATGGGGAATTGACATGCTCGCCGCTTGTGCTGTCGCTACCAATTCCGATGCTGCGCTCAGTGGTGCGGTCTTTGTCTTCTGCAGCAAAAGCAGAAATCAGCTGAGATTTCTCTTCTGGGAAGGTACAGGCTGGTGGCTTTTGACTCGAAAAATCCTCACCCAGAGGTTCATGTGGCCCCAACAGAATGACGACAATATCTCCCGGGAGGCCCTCTTCGAACAGGTCAGAAGTCTTGCTGCAGACCCAGGGGAGTACCATGCAAAGGCGCTCAGAACATGCAGCCAACTGTCCTGAACAAGCAAATTAAACATATATACCAAAAGGAATAAAATCTATTTTTTCCCTATAAAACCATTGTATTCTCCCTTGTGAAATGCTATCATTACCCATGATGGAAACCGAAGACGACAAACAAAAACGTATCGACATATTGGAAGCTAAAGTGGCTGCCCTGACTCTTTCTGTTAAGGCTGCAAACAATCAATACAAGGGGGCCGCTCTCAAAAATGAGGCCCTCACGCAACGATATGAGCAACTCGATGCCGACCACGCCAAAACCCTTGAGGACTATAACAGGCTGCTTGTCTTTGTCGACAGCCTCAAGGAAAACATCTCCATCGACAAGTGCATGTTCTGGGCTGCAAAGAGTGAAAAACAGAGCAGCAAGGAACTCAAGCAGCTCAGGAAGGATCTTGCAGACTACACCCTCATCAACCAGGAGAAAATCAAGGATCTTGATATCGCTGAGGCGGATGCCCCTTCCCAGACTCCCAATGATGCCGTCGTTGCAGAGATACTCGGAGACAAGCCCGTAAAGCTTGAAGACAGCAATAAAAAATGGGGACGACAGCCTGGGGTGCATACCAGAGGAAGGAACATGTCTTCTTTCGATGCACTCCCACGCTGCGAGGTGAATAACGACCTCAGGGAGGTCTCGGATGCAGAGTATGCGGCCACCCTCACATTCATCAAGACTGAGACACGCCAACAGCTTGACTATGTCAGAGGGCATTTCCGTAACAAGATGACCATAACCCATCTCTACAGTGACAAGGATGGTAAGGTTGTATCTCTGCGCAACAAGCTGGCCCCTGATTTCGTCAAGGGCGGGAAGCTGACCAACGGGGCAGCTGCGGCTGTTGTCGTAGACAAGATAATCTGGGCGCTCCCCATTTACCGCCAGGCAAGGCGCATCAACATGATAAACAATTCCAACATAGTGGATGCTCAGATACTGAATTCCTATTTTCTTGCTGCAGGAGACCTGGTCACACCCATATGGGAAGACCTCCTTTCCTATATCAAGGGCCAGAAGGCCATCCACGGGGACGAGACTACTCTTTTGTGCATCCACAACACAGAAAGGAAGAAGAGTGCCCTCGGTTATGTCTGGGCTCTTTCCTACGAGGGCAATGACCACCCCGCTTCCTATTTTCGATTCTACAACACAAGAGGATATGACTGCGCAAAAGACCTGTTAGGTGACTGCAGGGGCCTTGCTCTCCAGACTGATGCATATGGAGCTTACTCTAGCACCGTGGGGAAAATAAACGAAAGCCTTGCCGAAACGATCGAACAAGAAGAAGGGCAAGAGGCCGCCAATCTGTTCCTGCAGGATACCCAAGCTCTCCTTGAAAACGGTATTGTACTAGCAGGCTGTTTAGCTCATGGTCGTCGAAAAGTATTCACTTGCTACAATGCAATCTACAAAAAACTGCCGGAAAGCGAAGGGCTGGTCACCTGCAACACCGTTCTGGGCCTAATCGGGAAACTGTATGAAATTGAGAAAAACCTGCGGGCCAAACGCCCCGGGGACAATTCTGATGAAGATGAATTCCTGGAAGAGAGAAAAAAATTGGCAGAGCCTGTGCTTGCATCCCTTGAGACGTATGCACAGGAACGGGTTTCCCTGCATCAAAGCGAAGTGAAGTTGAAAAAGGCTCTCAACTATATCCTGAATCAGATGAAATACCTCAAGAATTACCTGGTAAGCAGTGAGCTTTCGTGCGACAACAATTTTCAGGAAAGGGAAATCAAAGCCTTCGTGATTTCACGTAAAAACAGTCTTTTTGCCTCTACAGAGCGGGGAGCCCTCGCATGGACCAAGCTTATGACCGTACTTCAGACTGCTATACTAAACAAAATCAATCCTACGCTATACCTGAAATTCTTGCTGGACAATATTACGGTGATAATGAATTCAGAGGCTAAGGCCAAGGATATCGACTGGTCTCGGTTCCGGCCTTGGAACCTGACTGCCGAACAGCTGGAACAGACCTGGGATGCGTGAAATAGCCTAAATCCCTAATTCACACATACTCTTTCATTACCTAAGCCATTCTAATCCAATGGCTAGGTGCGGTATACCCACGTGTTGGTATGAAGCTTACGTTGGAACAACTTTCTTTGGCCGTTGATAGTACTGAGAAGCGGAAATAAGTTTACCTTGCCTATAGGATTGAATACGTTGCTCACCCCATACGGCAGCGCTTATGACCTTTTACTGATCGGGGCTCTGGCGGCTACCTTGCCGATTATAATTGTATTTGTTTTCTTTCAACGATATTTCATTGCTGGTCTTACCAGCGGTGGTGTAAAAGGATAAAATTGAAGGAGTTTCTAACGTGAAATGCACTGTATATGCTTCCTCTGAATTTGTAGTCGGTACTGTTGATACACGGTTGTTCAGCTCCTTTGTTGAACAGTTGGGCCGTTGTGTATACGGTGGCTTGTATGAAAAAACTCATCCTCTCTGTGATGAGGAAGGCTTGCGTACCGATGTTATGCAGCTCGTAAAAGACCTGGATATCTCCTTTGTCCGTTTTCCCGGGGGAAACTATGTATCGAATCATCGTTGGGAAGATTCAGTAGGTCCTCAGCAAAACAGACCCATTCGCCTTGATCTTGCTTGGAAGGCCTTGGATCCTAACCAGTTCGGTATCAAGGAGTTTATGTCATGGTGTCAGAAGGTGGGGGCACAGCCAATGATGGCTATCAACCTAGGTACAAGAGGTATTGATGAGGCGAAGGACTTACTTGAGTATTGCAACTACCCAGGCGGCACGACATTAAGTGAATTGAGGAAAAGCCATGGCTCAGAGAATCCTTATGATATAAAAATGTGGTGTCTTGGGAATGAGATGGATGGTTCGTGGCAAGTGGGTCATAAAAATGCAGATGAATATGGACGTCTTGCTTCTGAGGTTGGAAAGGCTATGAAGCTCTTTGACCCGAGCCTTGAACTGGTGGTATGTGGTTCAAGCAGTAGTGAAATGCCTACCTTTCCTGAATGGGAGGAAACGGTACTTGAACACACGTGGGAGATTGCTGACTATCTTTCCTTGCATATGTACTTCAGAAATGATGAGGATGATGCTAAAACATATCTTGCTTCAAGCAAGAGGATGGATCGATTCATAGAGACGGTTGTCCATGTATGTGATTATGTGCAAGCTAAAAAACGGTCTTCAAAGGTGATGAACCTCTCATTCGATGAATGGAATGTCTGGTTTCATTCGAATGAAAAAGACAAAGCTGAAACAGAATGGAAAGTTGGAAAGCCTCTTTTGGAAGATATTTATACGTTTGAGGACTCCTTGGTGGTCGGCTGTCTGCTTAACAGTCTCCTCAAGCACTGTGATCGTGTGAAAGTTGCCTGTATGGCTCAATTGGTTAATGTCATTGCACCGATACGTACTGAGGATGGTGGCCCTAGCTGGGTGCAAACCATATACTGGCCCTTTTATTTCGCTTCCAGATATGGAAGAGGGAAAGTCCTTGATATTCGTTTGCAAGTACCGACCTATGAGAACCCTCGATACAAGGAGGTCCCGTATGCGGATGCTGTGCTTGTCTACCATGAGGAAGATAAGGAGCTGGCCTTGTTCATGGTGAACAGAAGCTTGGAAGAGGACATGCAGGTTGATTTGTCGTTATCAGGTTTGTTTCAGCAAGCTAAGCTCATTGAACATATATATCTGTATCATGATGATTTGAAGGCAATCAATGATAAAAATCATCCTGAAGCTGTCAAGCCTATGAGAAATACAGAGGCCATCGCTATACGACAATCATGGAATTTATTCCGTTTTGCTCTTGTCTGAAGGTGCGTCATTAAAAAAAGGAGAGTTCTGAACCCTTATCGATATACGTAAGGGTTCAGGAGAAATTATTGCGGCAACACCTGCTTGAGGAAGGCCAGGGTGCGCTCCTCCTTTGGTGCTTCGAACATGACCTCTGGTGGTGCTTCCTCAAGAATGATGCCTTCATCCATGAAGATGACCCGGTCAGCCACTTCCTTGGCAAACCACATCTCATGTGTCACTACGAGCATGGTCATTCCTTTCTTAGCAAGGTCAGTCATTACCGAGAGAACCTCACCGACCAATTCTGGGTCGAGTGCACTCGTCGGCTCATCAAAGAGCATAACCTTCGGCTCCATGGCAAGGGCTCTTGCAATAGCGACTCTTTGTTTTTGGCCGCCACTGAGCATTGCAGGATAGACATCAGCCTTATCCTCCAGTCCCACTTGGGCAAGAAGCTGGTCGGCATACGTTCGGGCTTTGTCCTTGGGAATCTTTTTGACTTGAACCATTCCTTCCATGACGTTCTGTATGACCGTCATGTGTGGAAAGAGGTTGAAGTGTTGGAAAACCATCCCCAGTTCCTGGCGGACCTTGTTCAGCTGTTTCTCGCTGTTCTTGACCCGTTTCTCGTTAATATAGATTTTCCCTTTCTGTGCTTTTTCCAGAAAGTTGACACAACGCAGCAACGTGCTCTTGCCACTTCCCGAGGCTCCGATGATTACTACCACCTCACCTCGTTTCACTTCCAGGTTGATATCTTTGAGCACTTCAAGCTCTCCGAATCGTTTCACCAAGTGTTCGATTCTCAATATGGTTTCATCTGTCTTTTTTGTTTCTTTACTCACGGTCACTCACCTTCAACCTTTGCTCTATTCTATGCATGACAAACGAGAGCAGACTGGTCATGATCAGGTACCAAATGCCGACGATAATAAACATTTCCATGTACATGAATGAGGAAGACCCCATCTGCCGACCCTTGAGCATCAACTCAGGAACCGCAATCGTCGAAGCAAGAGAACTGTCCTTCAAAGCGATGATCAACTGGTTCCCCAGAGGTGGAACAGCTCGCTTGAACGCTTGAGGGAGAATAATCCTTTGCATGGCTTTGCCCATAGGCATCCCGATGCTTCTCGCTGCTTCCATTTGTCCTATGTCTATCGATTGGATCGAGCCTCTAAATATTTCTGCAATATAGGCACCGTTATGCACCCCGAGTGCGATGATCGCCGAGGGTATCGGTGCGATGGTGACCACACTGGTAAGCCCGTAATATACGATGAACAGCTGTACGAGAAGCGGGGTTCCCCTGATCAGGAAAATATAAGCTCTGCAGATGGCTGAAATCCAGTTGTGTTTGGAAAGGCGGCCGAGTGCGGCCACCAATCCAATAACAAGACCAAAGAGGATCCCAAAAAATGTAATTTGCAGGGTATATCCTGCCGCTTCAGTAAATAGAAAGAAGCGTTGTGGGATGACCGAAAGATCCCATGGAAGTATGTTCATGGTTTGGATACTCCCTTACTCTACGGTGATATCTTCACCGTTGAACCACTTTTCGCTGATCGCGCGCATTGTTCCGTCGGCAAACATCTCTCTTAGGATGTCGTTGACCTGGTCTCTCAGAGCGGTGTTGTCTTTATGGAATGCAATTCCCATCACCTCGCTGCGTAATACAGACCCTACCAGGGTGAGTTTCTCACCATCTCGAAGGACGCTGATCGCGTTCAAACCGACAATTCTGTCGGTCAATACGCCGTCAATTCGACCGTTGAGCAGTTCGATCAAGGTCTGGTTGTCGTCTTCATACAGTTTCACTCTGGTTCCCAGCATCTTGGCATCATTCTCGAAGGTGGTTCCTGTAACCAAGCCCAGGGTGTGATTTGCCTGCAAGTCCTCTACGTTTTTGATGTTTCCATCCTTGTGAGCGATAAGCTGAGGTCCGCTGTAATAATAAGGAATGGAAAAGTCGATGACCTTCTTTCTCTCTTCTGTAATTCCCATGCTTCCGAGAATTCCATCATAGCGCTTTGCACGCAACCCTTCTACGATACCATCCCAACTGGTGGTTACATAGTTCAGTTCCTTTCCCATGCGGTTTGCAATTTCTTGGGCTACGTCAACATCAAATCCATCAACATCGCCGGTTTCCGTCAAAAAGTTGAATGGAGGGTAGCCTCCCGATCCTGCAAATGAGATCGTATTGCTGCTTTCTCGTTGTCCTTGGGCGCTCAAGGGAGCCAGACTTATCAAAAGCAACAGACCAATTACTAGTACATTTCGATACAGATTTTTCATGTTTATCAAACCAATCTCCTTTATAAAATTGATATCAAATTGTAACAACTATATAGGTTAAAACACAATGCAGAATGCACTATTTGTTATACAATAATAGTTTGTATGTTGATATGGTTTATAACATGGTATGCTATAAATAGTTTTCAGTAGGTGTTTTAGGCTTGAAATAGCTTATTCAAGGTGCTATAAATTATAACATGTTAGCAAAAGTTTCATCACCAAAAATAATTGAAATACTGAATAAAAAGAATCAAGTCACCTATCTTTACGAAGATCAACATTACTGGGATCCCGAAAAAAAACAGACACGGCACAAGAGGCGATGTATTGGAAAACTGGACCCTTTTACCGGACAACACCTCTACAATTCAAGATATAGGGAAGAGTTGTCAAAACAACAGCTGCAACAGCAGAGTGAGAGTGCAATCCCGAAATTCAAGCTGTACGCATTTGAGCGTCTTCAACATATGCTTGAAAGTGAGTTGGCCCTGTACAAACAGCTGCAAGTTCTGCTTGGAAAAACAAGAGCACAGCATATCCTGTTTCTTGCCTGGTATTTGCTTTGCACCAACAACCCTCTCTCGTTTTGCTTGCATTGGAAGCAAGGAAGGATTGGAAAGTATCAAGGACCTCGCACGAACTATGAGCTGAAGGAGGTCCTCAAATCAGTTGATGTAGAAGTTTTGAGAACCTGGCAGCAAGCCTACCTTTACGATACGGATATCAAGCATACCTTTACCATCTTTGATCTATGTACTACGGCAAGCTATGAGAACCATAACCCTTATTTGCAGTATGGGCACAACAGGGATATGGAAGCTTTGGAGCAGAATACCATTATTCTACTGTCAAATCAGAAAAGCTGGATGCCGCTGAGCTTTCAACTTTTGGATGGTACCATGCTCAGCAGCCAGACGATAACAACAGTGCTTGAACATCTGGAGGTTGATCGATCGAGCATCCTTATGCTCAACAGGCGGTTCTTTTCCTTGAAAAGAATTGAAGAATTACTCTTGCTCGATCGTCTGTTCGTGTTCAAGATTCCCAGTCGCCAACGATGGTTGAAATCATTGATCGAGGAGCATCGCACAAGCATTGAAAATGGAGAGGTTGTTCCTTGTGAAGGCAAGAGATCCATCCGAGCAATAGCCGTGCCGGCTCCTTTTTTTGAGAAACACTCTTTGACTGTTCACCTCTATTATGATGAGGTTTGGAGGGAAAGCCAGAAACAGAATCTGTTCAGTGTGCTCGCACGCTGTAAGAGAGAGTTGGAGACGGGCAACCCGATAGAAGAGCATGCCAGGCTCTATGAGACCTATTTCAAAGTAAGAAAAAGGAGCAACAGAAATCATCGTGTGCAACTATGCCGAGACCCTGTACGAGGATTTGAGGCTTCTCACGCTGGGTTCTGGGCACTGATCACCAATACTGATTTGAAGAGTGAAGAGGCTTTGGCAACATATGAGCAGCGAAACGCCTTTGAAAGGCGGTTTGACAATTTGATGAATTGGGAGGATTGCAGGAGGCTTGGTATCTATGACCAGCGCTATTATCCAGGGCGGGTGTTTCTGCAATTGATCTGTGAAATGTTGAGAAACAAGATGAAGGAGAAGCTCTGCTCATCTCGTTTTGAAGTAGAACAAGCATTGCACATTCTTATGGAATTACAGGAGGTCAAGTTTGCCCAAAGTGATGAAGCTTACAGAAGTTCCTTGGACGAGGATGCAAAGAACCTTGTCGAGGTTTTGGGACTGGAAACCTGCCAATGAGAATGGTTCATCAATCAGGGTTCTCAAACCGATACCCCATCCTGCGGATTGTTTTGATATAGTGGGGAATGTGCCCTTCATCCAGTTTCTGCCTGAGCCTTGCGATGTGTACATCAACAGTCCGGCTGCTCACCAACAGCTCATACCCCCAAACCTCGTCAAGCAGTGTCTCCCGGGCAATGGTTTTTCCCTCATGATCAACCAGATAGCATAAAAGTTGGTACTCTGTGGCATTGAGGGCGATATGCGTATCAAAGCGATACAGCTCTTTGCTTTCTCTATCCAAGGTAAAAGGTCCAAAACAGTATGGTTTGATAGAACCTTTTTCCAGGTTTGCAGGAGTTCTTCTTACCAGAGCTTCCACGCGGGCCAACAACACCTGCATGTCAAATGGTTTTGCTACATAGTCATCTGCACCCAGTTTCAACCCCATGACTGTATCGATACTGGTATCACGTGCGGTCAACATCAGTATTGGAGTGGAAATTTTGCGATCTCTGAGCGATTTGCAGACTTGGAATCCATCTTTTTGCGGCAACATGACATCAAGGATAATGCACGAAAAGGTCTCTGCCATCGCCATTGTCTCTCCACTTATTCCATCATACGCGGATGCAGTGGTGTAGCCTTCGCTTTCCAGCCTGTCCTGCAAAGCCATGACGAGTGCTTTTTCATCCTCAATTATCAAGATTCTCTTGTCCATTCTCTCTCTCCTCAATTGGCAGCTCCACAATACATCTGCAACCTCGTACAAGAGCTCCTGTAGTGGTATGATAGGGACTTTCCAAGGTAAAGGTTCCGTGATGCAGTTCTACTGAGCGTTTTACAATATGAAGGCCGAGTCCGCTTCCAGGAGTTTGGCGATCCTTGCTGGTCTGTAGACGGTAAAAGGGGTTGAGTACTGCTTCTTGTTGATTTTTAGGGATTCCCGGACCGTTGTCCTGAATGATAATGCAGAGAGTTTTCAAGGGTTTTCGGTATACTTTCAAATCAATTCTTGATTTTTGATCTTTCTCTGGGGCGGCACCATGGTAGTAGGCGTTTGCCAAGAGATTCTTGATGATCAAAAAGACTTTCTGTGTGTCTACATAGATGGGTATTTTTCCGGTCTGTACGTCGCAGGAAAAATCACGGTCTTTCCATCCTTCAAGTAATGAAAGATCGTTGATGATCACAGTTATGATATCATCAATATGCAATTGTGAGAGCTCGACCTGTTTTCTCGTATCCTGAAAACCCGAGTAGAGAAGAATCCCTTCTACCATCGTTTGCAGTCTATCAGCTTTTTGGGCAATCTCCTTTCCATATTCCATGATACGTTCTTTGTCAGTGACAATGCCGCAGCTTAGGTTGTCTGCAATTGCTTTTATGACCGTTACTGGAATCTTGAGTTCATGACTCATGGAGGCGGTGAACTCCTGTTCCAGATTTCTTACTGCGAGTGTTCTTCGATACAGATAAAAAACCGATCCCAAACTAAGCAGCAGAAGGACCAGGATGCTTGAACTGAGGATCATGTTCGAGATTACCCAGTTTGTTGTTTGTTGAGAGAGAAGGGTGGTTGCCGGGCCTAGATTGACTTGCGCAATGAACTGCTGTGTAGGATTTCTTAAAGAATCAGGGCTCTGTTCAGGTTCTTGTAATCGTACAAGGCGTCGTTGATGTTGGGAATCTTCACTGAGAAAGTAGAAAATACTCTCTCTGGAGCCTCTTATGCCGGCAGAAAGAAAACTTGGGACAAGCAGTGTCAGCTCTTGTCTTTGTTCTGTGCTCTGCAAATGTGAGCGCATCTCTTGCTCTGAGGCGAATCTGACGATGGATATGGTTTGAAACGAAAGATCTTCCTGTAAATTTGGGATGAGAATGTCAGTGAAGAATGCATCGATATCAATCTGAAGCACAGCAAGACCTCGAGAGGAGGGCCCTGTCTGGAAATCGATGGGCACCATGCCTTCCCATCCAAGTCGGTAGGCAATTTCTTGAATACGGTTGGGTTCCCAGGACGCTTGTGGTACTTGGGTGAACAGCAGGCTTTGTGGCACTTGTTGTTCAGTCTGTATTGAGTCAAAGGTAATATAGATTGGGTCTTCTCCGGCAGCAAAGACCCACAACCCCTTCAGAAGCTGTGGATGTTTGGTGTTTGCCTGCCAATCGGCAAGACTGGATGCTACCTCATTATAGGACACATTTAGTGCGGTCCTCACAATTGGGATCAAAACTCTCAATTCGTCATATGCCTTCTCAACAGAACGCATTCCATCTGTAAGCAAGAGGCGTTGTTGTCGCTCTCTCTCATTGGAAGCAGCACGATTGATCCAGGAAAACTGCATTACCCCTAGGCTCAAGGCCAAGGTGATGATAAGCAACCAGATCACCGTCCATACAGAGAGCTTCAAATTTCCTAATCGTTTCTTCAGGTTCACGGTCTGATAGTAGCACAGCCGGTGGTGGCTGTCTTCTTTTCTATGCTCTTTTTACATTTGTTACAAACAATTTACATGGGTGTAACCACAGCATTGTCCTTTGAATCTACACTGACTGCATGCAAGGGAGAATCGATGTGATTGAAGATACGAAAAAAAAGGAACACTCAATACTGAAAGACCTCAAGAAGAAACCGTATAAGTCACCGGGCCAAAAACGACAACAGGTCATTGCACTGATTGTGGTACTGATGGTAGCGCTCATAAGTGTGGTTGCATATCTTATGCTTATGCCGAAAGAGCAGATATATGTACTGAAGACCTATGATAGTGCAGTAGTGCAAAAAGGTTCCTTGGTCCGAAAGATCCAAGCAGGCGGAGCGGTAAGCATTCCCCTTCAGGTCATTGTAACAGCACCTGATGTCGGTGATGGGGCGTATGTGCAGCAATTGCTTGTAAAGCAAGGGGATTATGTTGAACAAAACCAAGTTCTTGCGATCCTTGGTGTTCCGACCTTGATAGACCAGTTGAGGGAATTGGAAGAAGAGTATGAAGAAGCAAAAATAAGCTACGAGCAGTTCGTGCAGCAGAATGTGTTTTCCATAGCACGATCAGAGCGTGAGTTAGCCCGCCTGGTTCTTGATATTGAAGAGGCAGAGAGTGAAGTTGAAAAACAAAGCCAGCTTTATGCTGTCAATGCAGCAAGAAAAAGTGACTACGATCGCGCCCTGAAAACATTGGAGAATCTCCGCTTCTCTTACGATGAAAAGGTCATACAGTTGGAGGAATCTAGGATCATAAACAAGATCAATGAATCCAATAGACTCTCAGCGCTGGATCGATACCAGAAAAATATTGCAAGAATAGAAACAAGCATCAATGATGCTACGATTCTCAGTCCTATCGAGGGAGAAATCCTTGCCCTGGAAAGTAGGTTGACAGTACCAGGATCTACGATCAATAAGTCGCAGAGTCTGTTCACAGTTGCCGACCGGACAAGTGCAATCATCGAATTGGATGTACCACAGCAACATGCAGGACTGTTGGAGATTGGACAGCAAGTTTCTCTCTCTGTAGGAGGAAGACCTCTTTTGGGAACAATTGAGTCAATCGGTCGTGTCGCACTCATGTCGAGTGACGGTATCACTGCAACGGTTCAGGTAATCGTTCGCCCGGAACAGGGTTCAGACCTTATTCCCGGATCGACAGCGGTAAGTGAGCTGGTCATCGGTACGCTTGATGATATTTTACTGTTGCCTAGAGGCCCTTACCTTACTACAGGAGGACAACGTTTTGTCTATGTGATCGAGGGCAACCAGGCAATCAAGACTGCTGTCACCTATGGGGAGCTGCATACCGATCAAGTGCAGATACTGAGAGGTCTCTCAGAAGGGGATCGTATCATAACCAGTGGTTATCAGAACTATATAGAACATAACACCATAATGCTGCAAGGAGCAGAAAAATGATTACATTGAAAGCAATTGAGAAAACTTATGATCTAGGGCAAACCAAGATATCGGCAGTGAGCGGTATAGATTTACAGATTAATCGTGGAGATTTCTTGGCGATTACCGGGCCCTCTGGATCAGGGAAGTCGACGCTTTTGAATATTTTGGGAATATTGGACAATCCAACCAAGGGATCATACCTTTTGGAAGATTATGATATCACCATGCTTTCTGACAAGGATCAATCAAGAATCAGGAACAAACACTTTGGGTTCATCTTCCAAAGCTTCAACCTCTTTTCTGAGCTCAGCGCATTGGAGAATGTAATGCTACCGATGAGTTATGCAAAAGTACCTTCCAAGATACGAAGAGAGCGTGCAGCAGAGCTGCTTGCTGATGTTGGCTTGCAGCAAAGAATGCATCATCTACCTTCTATGATGAGCGGGGGAGAGCAACAGCGCACAGCCATAGCAAGAGCTTTGGCCAACCAGCCTGATCTGATCTTGGCCGATGAACCAACGGGAAATCTTCCCACAGACAAAGGTGAGGAAGTGTTAAGAACCTTGGAGATGCTGAACAAGCGGGATGTCACGATAGTCATGGTAACGCATAACGAAGAACAAGCAAGAAAGGCGAAACGTCGCATTCATATTCAGGATGGACACATTGTGGGGGAACGCACATGATCAGAAATGAAGACCGAAGCATCATATTCAGGAATCTGAAGAATCGGCTGCCCGAGACCTTGCTCTTGGTTGTCGGCTTGGCTTTGGGTATCGGGGCCTCAGGTGCAGGCTTTGCCTTGGCTCTCAAATCCATCGAGGTCTCCAACTCGTTGCTGTCCTCTCAACAGTATAGGGAGATTACGGTTTCCACCAGACAGACCACAGCAGATATGGATGTCCCGGTGATGGTAATGGATCAGGATCAGTCGATCATTCTCACCAGCAGAGACCTACAGGCAGCAACTGACGCCCCTGACATTTCCTATGGCTATATTAAGGCTCCTACTACATTCCATAGCACTGCTTCCTTTATGGAGCAGGTCGTATCAACAACAAGAGGAAAGTCTTCAGGTTCCGGTTCTTCGCAATCCAGTGTACCAGAAGAAGAGCGTACTTTTTCTCAACAACAGCTCAATCCTGCTCAGCAAGGAGCTCAAACTCTGCTGACGCTTCCTCAGTCGTTGGATGATGTGGAGCCTGCACTTTCTCAGTGGTCGGGCTATATGGTGAGCCCAGAGTTCTTTGATGCATGGAGCTTGCATCTCCAGCAAGGAAGCTTTTTTACCCTGCAGGATGCATCGCTTACCAACAATGTCATGGTAGTGGGCAGTACGTTGGCTCGTACCTTGTATGAGGATGGGAGCGCTTTGGGAAGACGGTTCATCTCAGGACCGACTGTGTATGAAATAATCGGTATATTGGAACCGACAGGAACCTCATTTGATGAAATGGCATTCTCAAGAGCCTTCATGCCTGATGTTCTGCAGGATATTCATCTGCCTAATTCCTCCATGCTGCAATCACGCTGGAACACAAGCTTAAGTTTCATGGTTGAAGATTTTACTGCTTTGGATCGGGCAGCCGACCAGTTGCAAACGTACTTCACCAATACATACGGAGCTAATAGTGTGGTGATTACCATCCCGAGGCAGGAGGCCCAGGCCCTACAGGATCGCAATGCCAGAATTGTCACGATGATTCTCTTTTTAGCTCTGGCAGGGTTGTTTATTGCCGCGGTAAATGTTTCCAATATTCTTTTGGGAAGAGCTATGAGAAAGCAGAAGACCGTAGGGGTTCTCAAAGCACTGGGTGCTTCCAAACAAAGAATTTTCAACCTCTTTTTCCGAGAGGCGTTGCTCATCGGCTTATATGCATCGCTTATAGGTGTAGCTATATCCTATGTCCTTGCCCAGTTGATGCAACGCACAACTCATTTTGGTTCGATTGAGCCACTCTTGCTTATCGTAGGTATTGTTGCGGCTTGGATAATAACCACAATACTAACCCTTTTTCCAGCCCTGCAAGCTTCGAAAATTCCAGCAGCGCAAGCAATGCGTACAGAATAGGAGTGATACGTGAAACCTATACATACTATTATTTCACAGACGTTCAAGTTCTCAGCGAAAACTGTTATGACCTTCCTTGCCGTCGGGCTTGGAAGTGGCATCCTCATTCTTGCCATAAGTATCAGTGATTCGTTTCAGACAGCAGTGAATGAGAGTTTGAGTGGAGATGGTCTGATCATCAATGTTGCCAATGCAGAGCTTGCTGCAGATGGGAATCTCTCGTTCTCCCGTCCAGCCCAGTTTGATCAGGATATCATCACCATTCTTTCCAACAGCATCAGTGGAATCCAAGCAGCCGCTCCTATTACCAATGCTTCTTGGAGGACCGTTAGTGCAGGGGATCTGCAATATCAACTAAGAAGGGTTGCCGGTACTACAAGTGAGTATCTCGACGTGATGGGATTGGACTTGATCGCAGGCTCCGCCTTCAGCGCCGGTGATGTAGCTGCAGGAGAAATGAAGGCATTGGTCAGCAGATCGACTGCAGAGGCAATGTACTCTAGTGCGGACAATGCAATCGGAAAGCAACTCATACCTCCTGTACGTACCGCAAACCGTGGTGGAGGGACAAATGCTGAGCGAACCACTATTGCACAAATCTTTACGATAAGCGGCGTCTTTGAGGATGTTGATGAGGTCAAGAGACGTGCCTATGGTATTGCCGATGTCTTGATTCCTTATACCAGTACGGTTTCAGGGGGAATGAATATGGCCACCCAGCTTCACTCTCCCTACTCAACCATCAGTCTGCGTGTACTGAATCAGAGTTTTGCCCTTACGTCTTCGCAAATTCGCGATGTGTTGACCGAGCAGTATGGCATCAATACTGCCATACATGTATGGGAAGGTCAGAGCAATGGGGTCAGCTCGATGTTGGAGCAGACCAGGGAATCCATTTTCACGTTCTCTTTGGTAATCAATATCCTGGGTTTCGTCCTACTTCTTACAGGATCCATAGGCATTCTGAGCATCATGATCGTTGAAGTTCTGGGAAAAAACCGGGATATTGCCACAGAGCGTGCACTTGGAGCATCCAAAAATAGCGTTGTTGCAGAATTCTTTTTGCGTTCGATGATGATGAGTTCAGCCAGTGCGGCAGCAGGGGTTATTGTCGCTTACATCTTTGCCCAGCCGATTTCTCAAGTACTTTGGCCTCTCATAAGTTCAATCGATGTCCAGTCAGCGCCTGTTTCGATCATTACTGTGAAAGCAGTGGCAATCGGGCTTCTTGCAACCTTGGGTATTGGAGGAATATTTGGTTCCATACCAGTATTCTCAGCATTCAGGGCACCAATAGCAGAAAGCATAAGGGAGGGTTGAATGAAAAAACTTCTTATACTTCTGTTTATGGCAACGATACCTCTTTTTGCGCAAGATATGACTCTCGACCAGGCAATTGCTTTTTCCTTGCAGGAGAGTATCTCTATCAAGGCAGCTGAGGATGCACTGCTTCAAGCACGTAGAGAGCTTGGCGATACTCTGAGCCTTGATCGTACAAGGCTCACTCTCAATGCAGACATGAAAGTCCAGGAGCCAAAGCCGGGTGATACTGTTTGGGATTTGATCAATGGCAGCATGAAGCTTTCAGTTCCGGTAGTCCCGCAACTCAGCCTGGATGCAGGGCTTGATGCAAAGGGTGTAAGTTTTTCGGTTGTTTACAGTCCTTTTGCATCATCAAAGGTTACTACAAAGCAGGAGGAGGCTTATTACAAAGCAATCATTACACTTCGTTCCTTGCAACTTGATACAGCCTTGAAGGTAGAGAATACCTTTTTGGCTCTGATGGCAGCTGAGCAACATCTTTTATATACACAGGCTTACTATGCATTGGTGCAAGAACAGTATGAGATTACCAGTGTTTTGTATGAGGCCGGGGTTTTGAGCTATGCTGACCTTGAGGAAAGTGCCCAGAAGGTAAGTGATAGAAGGCAGGCAATGTACAATGCCCAGAGAGCTTTGTTGGAAAAGACGAGAGACAGCAACAGTCTTCTTGGCCCCTCGTACTCAAAAGTAAATGTCCAGGTGTTGTCTCTTGAGCGTTTGCTTGAAAGAATTGAAGGACGAAAAGCCGAAGTTGCTGATTCTGCACAGACAAGCATAGCAACCTCTTTCTCTGTTCAAAGGTTGCAGGTTGAGTTGGATGCCTTGCAGGCTCAACTCGCACAGACCATGACGTACAGACCCGATATAACTCTCTCCCTGAAGGGAGGCGCTCTCACGACGGTAAATGCCAACGTTACAGTCCAAGCTTCCGTAAGCTTTTCTCCTTCTGATCTTAATCATTCGACGAAACAGGACCTTGAGGCAGCCATTGCCAGAAAGAGAGCAGAGCTTCATATGGAGCAGTATGTGTTTTCACTGGAGCAGGAATTGCGTTACAAGTCAATGGATATCGCTCAGCAGGCTCTCGATGCTGCACTTCTCGACATGAAACAAGTCTTGGTGCAACAAGAGGAGGCGAAGTTGCTTCTCAACTGGGGCGATAGGACAGTTCTGGAGGTTAGACAGGTTCAACTGGCCGTACAGAATGCTGAAAACCAAGTGTTTGTACAAGCTGTCGCCTATCTGAGAAGTCTCAACGAATATCTGATGCTCTTTGGATAAAAAGAAGAGCCCCTTTCCTAACTATGTAGGAAAGGGGCTTTCAATGCGGTAGACTGGACTTGAACCAGCACAAGATTTCTCCCACTAGCACCTCAAGCTAGCGTGTCTACCAAATTCCACCACTACCGCAAATCGGTTCGAGAACCGAACGTGGCTACATTACAACAACAGAGGCCCTTGCGTCAATAGTTCTGAGAAAAAAGACGAATCATTGTTTGCAAAGGAGGTTCTCAAACTCATCCAGTAGGCGAAAGAAGGTGGCAAGAGCGTCTGAAACCGGCTTTTCTGTAGTCATATCCACTCCTGCTTTCTTCAATGATTCTATGGGGAATTGACTTCCTCCGCTTGCGAGGAACCTCAGGTATTGCAATCGTTCAGGTTCTCCATTGTTGAGGACTCTCTCGCTCAGGGCGATGGAAGCACTCAAGCCTGTAGCATACTTATAGACGTAGAAGGGACTGTAGAAATGAGGGATTCTCAGTCCTTCAAGATCGCTGAGTTCAGTAAACTGTACAGCAGCTCCGAAGTATTGTTCCAACAGTGAGCGATACGTTGATCTTAGTAAGTCCAAGGTTATCGGGACGTTCTGTTCTGCCTTATTGTGGATGATCATTTCAAACTCAGCAAACATCGTTTGTCTATAGAGCGTGGCTACAATATCGTCAATCTGTTTTCCGATGATGTATGCCTTCATGGTCTCATCCGTTGCATGATCGAGCAAGTACTTGGCAACAAGCTGTTCGTTGAAGGTTGAAGCCACCTCAGCCTCGAAGATGGTGTACTCGTACTGGAAATAGGGATTGTTTTTGGCACTGTAATAACTGTGCATCGAATGCCCTCCCTCATGTGCGAGGGTGAAAAGGTCTCGAAGTACGTCTTCCTTGTAGTTGAGCAATATATATGGTTTTGAAGTATAGGTACCGCTGGAAAATGCGCCACTTCGTTTACCCTTGTTCTCGTAACGATCGACCCAGCGTTGTTCAAGAAGGCCTGCCTTCAACGTATTTACGTACTCATTTCCCAAGGGAAGCAGGGCCTTGGTAATAAGATTCACAGCTTCTTCATAGGGTGTATGACTCTTTACGCCCTTGAGAAGCGGTACATACACATCCCAGTGGGCGAGCTTCGGCAAGCCAAGGATCTTTGCCCTTAGAGCATAATAACGATGCAGGGTAGGCAATGATTCATGAACCTGTTTGATCAGGTTGTCGTAAACACTCAATGGTACGTCATCGCCATAGAGGGCCATCTGTCTGCAGCTCGCATACTTTCTTGCCTTTGTTCTGAAAATATCTTGTTTTACCTGGCCCTCGTAGAGCCTTGCGATAGCATGCTTGCATGAATCGTATACCCCGTATAGTTGTTTGTAGGCCTGTTCTCTCAAGGATCGGTCTTCCTGCATTAAAAATGAGCTGAAAGAAGACTGTGTCAGTGGTTTTCCTTCGATGGTTCCAAAGTCAAAATCGACGTTGGTGAGATCGTTGAAGGTGTTCCTCGAGACAGAGGAAGCTTCACTTTGCAAAGCAAGCAATCGTTCTTCCGATTCGCCCAGCACATGCTCCTTGAAGCGAAGTGCTTTCTTGATATAGGTCGCGTAGGGGGAGAATGCAGGATCTTGTAGGTATTCCTCGATTACCGAGTCCTCGATGCTCAGCAGTTCCGGGTCGAAATACGCCATCGCTTCTGAAAGTTGACTGTAGGCGCTGTAGGCTAGTGAATAACGCTCAACATTGGTCGTATTTGAAGCGTCGGCATTATAGTTGAGCGAAGCCCAGTTGAAGATGTTCTCTGTCAGGATTGCTGTCTCTTCATACCACTGCATCACAAAGAGGAAGGAATCCTTGGATTTCTTCAATTCCCCTTTCAGCGTGGGAGCCTGCTCGATTCGTTTTTGGAGTTGGCTTAGTGCATCGCCCCATTCCTTTTCGCTTGGAAAGAGACTGTCTAAATCCCATGTATCCTCAATTTTTTGCTCTGCACGAGTAATTGTTTTCATTTCATTCCTCCTAATAGGGTGGCCAGAAGTCTGCTTGCACGGCCTCTGTGGCTATACCGATCCTTTTCCTCATCCGACAGTTCTGCCATGGTCTTATCGATTTCTGAGACCACAAAGACAGGATCGTAGCCAAAGCCTTTGACGCCTGAGCTCTGATTAGCAATGTACCCTTCAACTGATTCAGAGATGGTAAACACTCTGTATGGATCAAACACCACCGCCAGAGCACAGACAAAATATGCTTTTCGTTCCTCTTTGGTCTTCAGATGACGCAAGTTTTTCAAGAGGAACTCATTTCTCTCTTCGCTTTGGAGCATTCGGCCGAAAACATCCATCCCATAGCGAGCTGTTCTTACTCCGGGTCCCCCAAAAAGAGCATCGACGCACAACCCTGAGTCGTCAGAGAGGATTACATACTCGTTTGGGACAAGTGCACGAAGACTTTGCGCCTTGCCCAACGCATTCAGGGTGAATGATGGTTCATCTTCCTCAAAATCGAATGTAATCCCAAGATCGCTGGGCAAAGAGATGGTATGCGAGGAAAGTAGTCGCTCGAACTCCTGTTTTTTATGGAGATTGTTTGATGCCAATAGAATTTTCATGGAGTTAAAGATACCCCTTGTTGAGTTTTTCGTCCATACACTCTTGTAAAAGACGCTTCATATAGTGTACCGAACTATCTATTGTTCCTTTTGGGATATCAAGCAGCGAAGCAATTTGTTGGTGTGATAGATGCCCCTCGATTTTTCTGATCTGCTCGACCTTCTTTTTATATACCGAGCTTGTCCAGTTCCTAAGATGTTCTAGCCTGAGCTTCTCATCAGGTTCGCTCTCTTGTACCAATTTTGCTTCTATCTCCAGCAAACGCCTGAAATGATTGTTGCTTATCGTCTCAAATCTTTTTTTGCATTCCTGCTTTTTCGCTAGCGCATCTGCTGCCCTGTTGAGATATTTGTTGAGCAGCTTGGGGTCAACTTCGAGGACACAGGACATATCTTCGAGAAGGTATTCATTGAAGAGGTTGGGGCTGAGTGTCAGCAAGATGATGAATCGTTTTCGATTAATCGGCTTTTGAAGCACTGTTTGAAGGGTCTTCAGATATTCAGGAAGATTCGGTTGCGGCACTCTCTTTGCTTTGAGCAGGAGTGAAAAAAGAGATTGAAGTGATTCTTTCACGTTTTGTTGTGTTGCAGAAAGAACCGTATAGGTACACGTTTGCGCAACCTCTGAATGAGTGTCTGCTTCTTCATTCAGGAAATAGTCATGTTCAAGGATCACACGCTCCCTAAAGGTTTCTTTATCTTTTTTCAGCAGGAAAAAACGGCACCTATGCCTGACAAGTTCGACAATATAGGCATAGAAAGTGAGTCGGCCATGACTGAAACGAGAGATGAAATTATCGATGGAGTCATAGCAGTAGAGGAAGAATTCACAACAATCTTCCTCTTCGAGAAGATTGAGAAACGATGGTAGTTCATACAGTAATTGTTCAGTCTTATTTCTTATTAAGGAATGAATAGTTTTATTATTTGGGTGCGCAGCACGATGCAAAACCAACAGATTCAGTTCGTTGATTTCAGCTAATGAGAGAGGTAGATGTTGCATGGTATGCTCCTTTTGTGATGATACACAGGAGCATGCAATGTGTGTGCCAACTAAGCCTTCAGAAGCGCCTCTACCGATGCAACCAGCGTTTTTTCTATGCTGCAGAGCGGTTCGTTGATAGTAAGGCCTGCGGCTTTCTTATGACCTCCACCCCCGAATCGGCCGGCAAGTTCACCAACGTCTACCGTGCTCTGGTGAGATGCCCTGAATCCGACTTCAGTGGTGGTTTCGCTCACTTGCTTGAAGAAGAGTACAACCTCTACACCCTTTACAGCCAAAAGCATGGAATACAAGGAATCGCTTGGCTTATCGGTGGTGATGAAAGTCTTGCTGTCCTCGAGGCAGCTGTACGACACCATGAGTTTGCCATCGAGAAGGCTTTTGCTTCTATCGATCAGCTTGCCAAGATATTTGACATATCCAAGGCTCTTTCCACCGGTCATACGGTCATACATTGTGTTGGGAGAAACTCCGAGATCAATCAGTTCTGCTACAAGACGCAGGGTCTCTCCCCTGTAAGCGTTGAGAAACCTGAAGAATCCTGAGTCGGTTGCAAAACCAAAGAAAAGATGTTCAGCAATCTCCTGCGAGAGCTCTACATCAAGAGCCTTGTAGAGTTGCATGACGATAAGAGTGGTTGAAACCGAGCGAGGAACGATGTAGCGATAGGTGCCAAAGGGTTCCCCGCTGCTGTGATGGTCGAAGACGATGGTGATAAGACCCTCTATCTCTTGAGCGAGATGGCCTATACGATCAAGGGTAGAGCAGTCGACAACGATGACAAGGGGATTCAGGGAATGCAACTGCTCATCGATGTGAGAAAGGAAATCTGCCCTCAGATGAGTAATTTCTGAACGATCGAACGGCCCTGCATTCGCCATCTGTACGTTCTTGCCCATTTTCAGGAGCAAGGAATACATGGCCATTTGGCTTGAGAGGCAGTCCCCATCCGGACTTACATGGCCGATAACCACAAAATTGTCGTTTGTTCGGATGAGCTGTAGAATCTTTTCATCGATAGGAGGGTAGTTGAACATCTCAGGCACCACGAATTACCTCAGGTTTTTGACCGTTCATCACACATTCACGACCGATAATAACCTGCTTCACCTGTTGGATGGAAGGAATGTCGTACATGATTCCCATCATGATGTTTTCTACAATCGATCGCAGTCCGCGTGCTCCGGTTTTCTGTTCAAAAGCCTTCTCTGCAACAGCTTCCACAGCTTCTGCCTTGAAGACAAACTCTATACCATCAAGCCTGAAAGCGGCTTCATATTGGCGAATAATGGAATTTTTCGGCTCTACAATGATTCTCATCAAGTCTTTCTTTGAAAGGTTGTCCAAAGCTACATGGATGGGTAATCTTCCAATAAATTCCGGAATCAAGCCAAATTTTACCAAATCATCGGGCATGAGCTTACTGTACAGGGCATGAAGGTCCTTCTCCTGTGAGTTGACGATGCTTGCTCCAAAGCCCATGGCATGAGAAGAAACTCTCTTCTCAATGACCTTGTCCAGGCCTACAAAAGCTCCTCCACAGATGAAGAGAATGTTTCTGGTATTTATTTTGAGCATCTCTTGGTTAGGATGTTTTCGACCCCCCTGTGGTGGTACGGAAGCATCGGTTCCTTCAATGATTTTCAGAAGAGCCTGCTGGACACCTTCACCGCTGACATCTCTGGTGATGGAAGGATTTTCACCCTTCTTAGCAATCTTATCAATCTCATCGATGAAGATGATGCCGTATTCTGCTGCCTTGATATTGTCATTCGCATTCTGGATCAGCTTGAGCAGGATGTTTTCCACATCTTCTCCAACATACCCCGCCTCAGTGAGCGTAGTGGCATCGGCGATGGCAAAAGGTACCTGCAGCTTCTTGGCCAAGGTCGAGGCAAGCAAGGTCTTCCCGGTCCCGGTAGGACCCACCATGAGAATGTTGGACTTGTCCAGTTCTACGCCTTGTTCTGAAATTTGTCTTTGGAATTTAACTCGCTTGTAGTGATTATAGACTGCTACAGCCAAGACACGCTTTGCATCCTCTTGCCCGATGACATATTCATCCATGTACTCCTTCAATTCTTTTGGAGTAGGGATGCTCTCAGGCAATCCTACCACTTCTTCCTGGAAGGTAGGGTCTCCTGCGAGCATATCATTGCAGACTTTGATGCATTCATCACAGATGGCAACACCAGGACCGTTGATCAATCTTTTGACCTCTTCCTGGCTTTTACCGCAGAATGAGCATACTTTTGCATTTCGTGCCATTATTTACTCCTTCTCATGACGTTGTCGACAATGCCATAGGAAACTGCATCATCGCTTGAGAGGAAGAAATCACGTTCCACATCTTTGGCTATTTGCTCGAAGCTCTTTTTGGTATGTTCTGCAATGATCTCTATGGTTAGTTTTTTAAGACGACCGATTTCCTTTGCATGTATGGTGATGTCGGAAGATTGTCCTTCCACTCCTCCCCATGGCTGGTGAATCATGACTCGAGCAGAGGGAAGAATAAATCGCTTTTTTTCTTTACCGCTTGCCAGCAGCAGCGCCGCCATGCTCGCAGCCTGTCCCATGCAAATAGTCTGTACATCGCTGTGCAAATACTGCATGGTATCATAGATCGCCAAGCCGGCAGTTACTGAGCCGCCGGGACTGTTTATATAGAGACTGATGTCCTTGTTCGGGTCCTCAGACTCAAGAAACAGCATCTGAGCCACGACAAGGTCGGCAGTTGCATCATTGATCTCACCATCAAGGAAGATGATGCGGTCCTTGAGCAAGCGGCTGAAGATGTCATAGGCTCGTTCGCCTACTCCAGACTGCTCAACGACCATCGGTATAGTAGATTGCATCCTCGAAGGATGATTATTCATAACAAATGCCCCCTTTGTTGTATGGGATTGAAAAGGCGGAACCTGTGTGGACCCGCCTTTTCACATTACGTATCGCTTTTCTTGGGTTGCTTACATCCCGTAGGTATCGCTCATGAATACCTCGTAGGCAACTTCCTCACCCTCAACAAACGTATTATTTTCTTTCAAGAACGGAGCAATCTTCTGGAACCTCATGTCATCTTCGATCATTGAGGTGTAGTATTCACGCTGACTTTCGTCGGTGACATTCTTCAATTGCTCGTCGAGAACCTTTTTCAATTCCTCTTCATCCAACTCGAACTTTTCAGTGTCCTTGATCTTGTCCATGATAAGCTGGATGCGCAGTGATTTTGCTGCTGCCTCTTTCCAAGGAGCAATAATATCTTCCTTGGTCTTCTGTTGGAATTGCAGGAACTGAAGGATTTGCTCTTCACTCAAACCAGTTTGTTGTACATAGCGTTTCCAGTTCTGCTCGACCTCAAGCTCGACCATGCTCTGAGGGACGGCAATCTCGGTGCCCTTGAGCAGCTCTTCACTCAATGCATTGAGCTTTTCCTGCTCAAGTTTTTCATCCAAGGCCTTCTGCAGCTTTTCTCTGGTTGCGTTGATAAGATCTTCAACAGTCTTATACTCTTCCTTCACATCCTGTGCAAACTCATCATCAAGTTCAGGGATATCACGGAATTTGACTGCAGTGACAACCACCTTCAAGGTAATGGTCTTTCCTGCATACCCCTCAACGGTGGAATCCTCTGCATAGGTTTTTGAGAACACCTTCTCTTCTCCGGCCTTCATACCGACTACATCTTCATCAATCTGGTAGAAGTTTGAAGAGCTGCCTACGGTAAAGACAAAATCCTTGCGCTCGGTTCCTGCCACCTCATTGTTGTCCTGGTCAAGCTCAACATAGTCAAGGGTGACGATATCTCCCAGTGCAACACTATCAGTCTTGTCTATGACCATGGCATTCTGGTCGCGTAGCTTTTCAATCTCTTTGGTAACCTCTTCTTCTGGCAAAGCAACCTTGGGGTAGGTGATGTTCAGATTTTTATAAGGAGGGAGCTCGAACGTGGGCATTACATCGTACTTGACGGTGAATGTCACATCGGTATTCGGTGTAAAGGGAAGCAATGTCTCTTCATCCTGTAATTCAGGGGTGCTGTATGAGAGTGGCTTGTACATATCTTCAATGCCATCCAAGGCTTCCTTCAAGGCTTCCTCAATGGTAGTAAAAGTACTCTCTTCGCGAATGGCTTTACCGAACTTGCCTTCCAGAACAGAGATAGGGGCCTTGCCCTTTCTGAAGCCCTTTATCTGGATGGAGGATGCGTATTTGTTAAGCGCAGCCTTGTAATCTTGTTCGATGGTGTCAGCGGTCACAGTGACCGTCAGCGCGACGGAGGAATTTTCCAACTCTTTGATACTCTTCTCAGCGATCATCCTATGTTCATCCTTTTGGTCCGTCATCCGGACCTTGTATATCCTTAGGCAAAGCCCTTTGTGTGCTTACTCTATCTGTAAAGTATACTACAACCGGCCCTAGCTCGACCACCCATGAGGCGGTTTATCTAGAAAACCTTTTACCCAAAACATATTGTATATAGCAACTTTTTCCTTTTTGGTCTAGGGCTTTGGCTCTATTAATCACATTGCTTGATGGCACATGCAGTGTTAGGATGTCTGTATATGGAGGTTCGTATGACCATACTCTGTTATCCAAAATGTTCTACCTGTGCCAAGGCGATTGCCTTTCTGGACCGGCTGGGATTTGCGTATACCTATCGAGACATCAAAAAAGAAGCACCGAGTGTAGAAGAACTTATACAGTATCATAAAAAAAGTGGGCTGGAGCTGAAAAAGCTATTCAACACAAGTGGATTGCTCTATCGCTCCTTGGATGTAAAAAACAGACTACCGTTGATGAGTGACCAAGAAATCTTTGCGTTGCTTGCAAGCGACGGGATGCTAGTAAAACGGCCCCTTCTTGTTCTTGATGACAAGGTGCTCATTGGTTTCAAGGAGTCTCAATACAGAGAAGAGCTTAGCTAAAGCTTTGCAATCATCAAGAGCAAGTCGCTGTATTGCCCGTCCTTGTGCTTCATTGCCCGTGTAATGACTCCACATTCCTTGAATGAGAGCTCTGAATATAGACGGATGGCACTATGGTTGTGAGAGGCTACCTCCAACTCCATTTGCTCAAATTTGACGAGTTTGGCCAGTGAAAGCAAGTAATTCATCAAATGTCTGCCGATCTTCTTGTTTCGATATTCCTCAACAATGGAGATCCCGCACATCGCCCGGTGGCGCAGACGCAACCGAGTGGAGACTGGTGCAAAATCGGCCATACCGACCAACTGACCTGCCACAAAAGCACCAAGCATGCATTTTTTTTCGTGCTTAAGAATCTCTTCTAAAAATGCAGCCTCCTGTTCTTCTGTGGTTTTCCACTCTTCAGGTTCCATGGCTAAAAAAGGGGTGCTCACCAAACAAGACGCCAAACAGGCAACAGCAGCAGCGCTGTCTTCTCGTTCAAGCGAGCGAATGGCAACAATCGTACCATCCTTGAGAATGTGCTCTACACAAGGGGCTTTCATAAGTCGAATCATAGCAAAAGATAAAACTTCTGTGCAATATCTGTATAAAAAGAAAGACAGCCAGATTTCTCTGACTGCCTTAGAGCGAAAGACGGGACTTGAACCCGCGACATCCACCTTGGCAAGGTGGAGCTCTACCACTGAGCTACTTTCGCAAAAACCTTTATATCGTCAGACAGCCCTTTCGGATTGTCCTATGCGAGAGAGGGGACTTGAACCCCTACACCGTAAGGTACCAGATCCTAAGTCTGGCGTGTCTGCCAATTTCACCACTCTCGCAGTGTACATGTCTTGCCCCATACGAGGTTCGCCATGTTTTGAGCCGCAAAGGGATCGAACCTTTGACCCGCAGATTAAGAGTCTGCTGCTCTACCAGCTGAGCTAGCGGCCCATGACACATAAAATTTCAAAAACCAAACCAATGCGCTCGGAAGGATTCGAACCTTCGACCTACGGATTCGAAGTCCGGCGCTCTATCCAGCTGAGCTACGAGCGCGCTTGCGACCCGGTTAGGGTGAGAGACGGGGCTCGAACCCGCAACAGCCAGATCCACAATCTGGTGCTCTACCATTGAACTACTCCCACCATGGTAGCTGAAGCAGTGGTTCTAAGTACCAGTGCGTTTCAACGTTGCATACTATGCCTTAAACGCTTTTCTTTGTCAACAGGCCCTACGATAATTTTTCTTTCTTTTTCTCTCTGATTTGGTAAATTAAACACATAAAAAGAGATGCAACCATGACAGATTCTTGATCAAATGCTGGCGTGTATAAAAGCCAGATGATGGTTCCAGTCCAAGCTGGTGCCGGATAGCTGTTCGATCAACCTTTGCTGGAGAGCCTTTGCATCAATTTCGATGTTCAACGCAGAGAAAGCCTGAAGGTATGAGCTCTGAAGATAACGGATGATGTCACTCTCTGTGATACATCGTTTTTCCACAAAATCAATGCTTGATATTTCAACTGAAAGATGTTGGGCTTTGAGCAAATCGGCCAAGTCCGTCTCATCCCAGTTGGTCAGAGGATTCTCAAGATCGCCATATAATTTTGCCTCAGCTTTCAAAAGAAGCTTTTTCTCTTCTTCCCTGACAAAATCAGAGAGCCTTGAACCTTTTTTGGGTACGCTCTCACAAAGATGGAGAGCCCCTCCTGTAGCAAGTTTTTTCATGAGCATCCCGATCAGGGCATTCTCTTTTTTTGCTCGTGAAAGGATATTCCTTGCAAAGATATGCTCGAAGACCAGACCTTGCTCAAGGTTGGCAAGCAACTCTTTTGCTTCTACATGGTATACCTGAGGTTGTTCAAGGATAGTCAAGGATTTTGCATAATGGAGAATATGTTCAAGCTGATCTTTTGTTCTTACCTGACCGATGACCAGTCCCTCAGGTGTTTTTCGGTACGCTTCCCAAAGAAGAAGCCCGTGTCCTGCATTCAGCACCAAGGTTCGGTCACTGCGTGAAAAAGAGATATTTGCAAACAGTTTTTCTCGAATTTTCTGCAGCATGGCTCCTCGTTCGCTGACGGTACGATTGACCCACCGTTGACGCTCCTTGTCACCCGGCGAATAGCTCAGATTCTCTACAAAGGCATCAATCTGCGCGCTTTCCAGCTGTTCTTCCCGTCTTCTTTGGACTTTCTCCTTGATCTGCCTCTCATATCCCTGATTGCTTGTCTGGTAAAACACCTTGCCTTGCAATGAAGTGGGCAGATATTGTTGGGCTACCCAATGATCCTGATAGGCATGTGGATACAGATAACCTTGTCCATGTCCAAAACCCTTTGCATCACGATTGCCGTCTCTGAGATGATTTGGTACCTCGTCCTGTGCTCTCTGCGACTCTACATCCTTCAGCGCATCAAAGAAGGCGAGGGCGGAATTGCTCTTCTCTGCAGTAGCAAGATAGAGAGCTGCGTGGGTGAGGTGGAACCTTCCTTCCGGATATCCGATTCGTTCAAAGGCCTGTGCGTCAGCCTGGACGATGACGATGGCCTGTGGGTCGGCAAGTCCGACATCCTCACAGGCGCTGATGAGCATTCTTCTGAAAATAAACTTGGGATCTTCTCCTGCATTGACCATTCTTGCCAACCAATAGAGCGTTGCATCAGGGTCACTGCCTCGGATGCTCTTGATAAAGGCACTGATTACATCAAAATGATAATCTCCCTCCTTGTCATAGAGCACTGCCTTTTTCTGGATGGATTGCTCTGCAGCATCATAGTCGATGTAAATACTGGATCCCTGTGGTGGAGGAAATTGATCCACTGTTGTCTCCACGGCAAGCTGCAATGCATTTAGGAGACTTCTTGCATCGCCCGAGGCTACTTCGACAAGGTGTTCCAATGCTCCCTTCTCAAAACTGACAGAATAGGATCCGTATCCACGTTCCTTATCCTTGATTGCTTGATGGGCAATGGCCATAAGATCGTTGTTTGTCAGACTCTTGAGTTGGAATATGCGAGAACGGCTTACCAAGGCGGCATTTACTTCAAAATAGGGGTTCTCGGTAGTAGCCCCGATCAGTATGACTGTCCCATTCTCAACCCATGGCAGCAACGCATCTTGCTGGCTTTTGTTCCATCTGTGCACTTCATCCACAAAGAGGATGGTTTTGCGACTATAGAGCTCTAGCCGTTCCCTTGCTTGCTCTATCTCGTATCGCAGCTCCTTCACCCCTGAGAGAACTGCATTGAGAGTGGAGAAGTGACGCTTCGTTGTATTGGCTATGACACGTGCCAAGGTGGTTTTTCCCGTGCCAGGAGGTCCATAGAAGATAACCGAAGATAACTGGTCAGCTTGGATGGCTCTTCTGAGAAGACGCCCTTGGCCGATGATGGCCTCTTGACCGATGTACTCATCAAGCGTACGCGGACGCATACGATAGGCTAGAGGTTGGTTTTGTTGCTGTTCTGATTCCTGTATGCTTGAAAAAAGGTCCATTATCTTCCTTCCTGTTGGAATATTTCAAGAAAAGACCCACTGCCCCGAATGACCGGTGTTGTGCGAAGCTGTTGCTCTTGGAACGCTAGTTGTCTGAGATACACAGATAAAAAGAATTCAATCTGATGTTCAAGCGGATCAATGGTTACCTCCGTCAATGCCGGCAAGGTCCATGTTGCTGTTCCTCTTTGCCAGATTGAGTAACGGTCCAGGAGCATGTCCCAGTCCTGCCGGCTGGAGGCGAGTTCTCTTCTTAATACTGACTCAAGACTTTTTCTCAGAGCAGGGCCTTGCTGCTTGAGCAGTTGATCAGTGGCACTCTGGTTTCCAGCTTGCAGGATTTTGGGACTCTCAATCCATACAACCCTTGCAAGACTCTCTGAAACCAAAGCAGGCGCCTCAAGGATTGTCTGCCTGTATGCTTGTAAAACCTCTGCCGTGTAATGATCAAGGCGCTCAAGGAAAAGAGGTATTTCGGAACGTTGGGACAACACGATTGCCTCTGCAGGCAGGATTCTCTGACCCATGCTCGAGAACAAGTTCGCATCTACACTCTGGCTTGCAAGCTCTACCACTGAGATAAGGGCTTGTTCAACAGCTGTTTCATCGACCTCCTGTCTTTGTTTTGTAGAGGAGCAGCCGACCAATAGCACAAGAAGCAACAAGAGGGCACAGATTGAAGACCGTTTCATGGACCTCACTATACCATCGACCGAAACACTTTGCTAGCATCTCTTTTGGTTCTCATTGTTGGTTGACGATTACTGTTTTTATTACGAAATTATGATATATTATCTTAGGAGGCTGTAACAATGACAGAACACAACAGCTCGATACTTCAGAATGTGGTTGCACGTGAACGAACCATACTGAAGAACGTATATCTTTGGATGACAGCAGGTCTTGGATTGACAGCTCTCATTTCTTTCATGATTTCAAGTAGTCCCTCATTGTTGCGAGCTTTGTTGGGCAATCCGATCAACTTGCTCATTTTGATAATAGGCCAATTTGCCTTGGTGTTTTATCTTTCCGCCAGGCTGGACAGAATGAGCCAAGTCAGTGCCATTGGAGCCTTCTTGGCCTATGCAGCGCTCAATGGAGTGATGCTCAGCACGATTTTCATAATCTACACTACAGCTGTCATCTACAAGACGTTCCTGACCACGGCTCTGATGTTTGCAGGGATGAGCCTGTATGCAATGACGACAAAGCGGGATTTGAACCGGTACGGTTCGTATCTTATGATGGGTGTCTGGGGATTGGTCATCGCCATGCTGGTCAACCTCTTTTTGCGTTCCTCCGGTATTGATTATCTGATCAGTTTTGCAGGTGTGGCAATTTTCCTCGGCCTCACTGCATTTGATACGCAGAAGATTGTACGATGGAACAACGAGGCAGGATCTTCCATGGATGAAGAGACATACACAAAACTCAGTATCATGGGTGCTCTTACGCTGTATCTTGATTTCTTGAACCTGTTCTTGTTTGCCTTGAGAATTTTTGGTCGTTCCAATCGCTGATTGTCAAATCTGGTAGGATATGTTCCTTGGGTCTTTCAAGGCGTCTTTTAAGGCCTCATAGGAACACTCCTCCAACTCTGCAAAACAGCGTCGTCTTCCTATCTGGTCATAGCTGTGTGCATCCGATCCTGTGAGCACGCAAAGATTTTGCTTTTGCTTGATCATATGCGGATGTATCGCTTCAAGAGCACTGTAGGGGTAGGAAGGAAGAAACCCTAGGTTTGCCAGGACACTGTTTGCCGGGCGGTCGATATGTGCTGGAATGACTAATGCATCCCTGCTGAGGGCTTCTTCCATGACATCAGAAAACCCAAGTGAGGTTGCAGAACTCAGCATCAGATCGATTTCCTGAAGAACTTCTCCTTGCAGGTCAACAACCAACTGTCTTCCAAATAGCTTTGGTTTGTTCTTGATGGGGGGAAGCAAAAATTCGATGAAGGTACCAAATTCCAGGGCATCTTCAAGTTTTGGAAAGAGCGTCAACACGTGCACTTCTTCTATGGTGGTGACTTCCAGTCCAAAAAGGGGAAGAATGGAACAGAGCTCGCAAGCTTGTGAAAACACTTCAAGATTGCGAGCACTGTTGTGATCGGTGAGAGCCAAAATGTCGATGTTTTTTTCCATAGCTTCAATAGCTAAAAGGGCAGGGGTGAGATCATCGTCTGCACAAGGAGAGAGACAGCTATGGTTGTGTAAGTCGATGACTGCTCGCATCACACCTTTCCCAAGGCCTTGGCAATTTTGCAACTGGCTTCGAATTGGGTGTCTTTAGTGGTGAAAACACAAATCGCCTCTTCTTTTGCTGCTTCAAGCATGTCCTGTGGCGTAGATCGGTTGTTGCAGATGACCAACGCCTTGATAGAGGCCAGAGATGCCACGGCAACAGTGTTTTTATGAGCTTGGATGGTGATCAAGACGCTATCGGATGGAGCATTACCCATGACGTCACTGAGCAAGTCGCCTGCATAAGCATCCACAATCTCTTCATTTCCTTCATCCATGTATTGGGTGGTGAATCCCTCCAATTTTGCCAGATCTCGTACTACCATCTTGATCAAACCTCCTCTTTTGGATGTAAATGTATTGTGCAAACCACCGTGGTCCCATTGGGATTGCTTTCAATGGTAAATGTATCAGCAACAGATTTGACATTGGGCAGACCCATGCCGGCTCCAAATCCGAGGGAACGAATCCATTCACTTGCTGTTGACCAACCCGGTTCCATCGCCGAGTCCACATCGCTGATACCCGGACCTCGGTCTTGCGCAGTGATCTGCAAGGATTGCGGTGAGTATTCTGCTATCAATTCTCCTCCGTCGGAATGAACTACAAGGTTCATCTCAAGTTCATAACTGGCAATGGCTGCCCGGCGTATAATGTGGGGAAGAATGTTTGCACTCTTGAGTCTTTTCTTTATTTCTGTGCTGGCATACCCAGCATTTTCAAAATCATTTTTCATGATTGAGTATGTATGGATCTCTCCACTCATCTCTGAACTTAGGCTGGATGTTCTTGTTCTTTTCTCCAGCTCTTCAATTTCATGGTTTATCTCAAGCAGAAGCGTGCTGGTAATATCACGACTGGTAATCATGCCAACCAATTCCTTGTGTTTGTTGAGCACAGGGAATCGATGAAAGCTGAATCGGTCGAAGTAGCTGATGGCAAAAGAAATCGGCATATCTTCTTCGAGCACTATCAAGTTTCTGGTCATATGGTCTTGAGCCTTATCTTCTATGTAGCCCTTGTCCAATGCCTGAATGATGTCATCCATGCTGACAATACCGATCAAGCGCTTTCCTACCACAATAGGAAGGCCTGTGACCTGTTTTTCACGCATGATGTGCTGTATCTCCCTAAGCTTTGTATCTTTTGTGGCAGTAACCAAATCCTTAGTCATGACCTGCTTTATCTTCAACCGATAAATCAATTCAAGAATCACATTGGGAGAATTATAAGTGTTGATGGGTATCTCTTGCATAGCTTGAGTATACACTAGCTTTGTGATGATGCAAAGCAAGCAGGAAATCTTCTTTTTGAATTTATTTGATTGTCAAGGTAGGATCTTCTGTTTTTGAAAAGAACCATTGCCGATCTGATAGGACAATTATCATTGCAGTGAATGCCCATAATAATTCCATCAAGGCAAAATCACTTAAGGCGATACCCGCAAAGGTGATTGTAAATGGATCAATATACATAGTAATGGCATTTACCCCTCCATGAAAAATTATGGCAATAAAGGCACTTCCCTTACTCATTTTATAAAGCCATGTCAATATTATCGCAAGCGATGTGACTCCTATGGTATACCACCCTAATTCTATGTTTTGTTGCGATGAACCTGGAACAAAAATAAGAGGCGTATGCCAGTACGTCCAAATAATTCCTAACATGATACTTGCTGTAAAAGGCGAGAACTTTGCCAATAATCTTGGTTGAGCGAATCCTCTCCATCCTGGTTCTTCCATTCCTCCACCTATCAACACCATAAACATAAGTACCAAGGGGTAGAAAAACCATGGTTCCTTTTCAACCGTCTGTGAAGTTCCGAACAGACGTTGAGAAAGCAATAGGAGAAAAAGAATACAAACAGGTAAGCCAAGAGTTATAGCATATATCTTTAATGAGACTCTCCATAATAAAGTTTGTTTGAAGAAGCGCTTAAGTGTATTCGTTTTCTTCCCAACAATGATAGCTGCTGAAAATGGTCCCAATACTCCTATAAGCATAATTATAGTAATAAGATATTGATCCAGATGAGTAACGAAGGTTAGCGGAATCCAAAAAATCCATGAACATACATAGGACAAAACAAAAAAGGAAACCAGAGGATATGTAGAGCATAGGTCTTTTTTCATTGAATCCTCACTTTTATTGATTCTTTTTGAACAGTTTTTAACTCAGATTGTTAAGAAACTCTGACATAAAATAAATAATCCCTATCTTTTGCATAGCTTGAGTATACACTAGCTTTGCCATGATGCAAAGCAAGCAGGAAATCTTCTTTTGGAATTTATTAGGTGCCTTTTTACGAGATTTTTGGTATATTGGACATATATGGAAGATGAGTATGAAGTAACTATTGTCTATGAAGATTCTGCATTATTGGTAGCACATAAACCGTCACAGTTGCCGACAGTTCCCCTCAAGGATGATGAGCCTGATAAACCAACTTTACTCTCATTATTGGCTAAAACCCATCCCGAGGTGCTTGCAATTGAAGGAAGAAATGCATGGGAAGGTGGTGTTTTGCATCGTCTCGATACTCCCACCAGCGGGTTGGTGGTTGTAGCAAAAAACACTGAAGCTTACAATAATCTTCAAGCAATACAGAAGGCAGATCTCTTTTTTAAAGAATACCGAGCCGTCAGCAGTGGCTATTTTCCTGTACAGACACCAGGATTCCCTCCTTACTCGTATGATGACCCCTATCATTGCAAAGGAAGGGCTGTTGTAATCGGCAGTCTTTTCCGTAGGTGGGGAAACAATCGTAAAGAGGTCAGACCTGTCCTTTCAGATAGTCCTAAGCATCTTCTGGAAAAAACAACAGGTACCTGGTATATGACCACCGTGTGGTACAATGGTTCAAAAAAGAGCGGCAGTGAAGAGTTCATCTGCCGCTTGAGCAGTGGGTTCAAGCATCAGGTAAGGGTTCATATGGCCTGGAGCGGCTGGCCGCTCGACGGTGATGAACTTTATGGAGGGAAACCCCAGAAAGAGTTTGGCCTGAGTGCTGTTGCAGTGCAGTTCCCCCACCCTGTAACTTCCAAGCAGTTGGAAATCCGTCTTGATTAATATAATGAACGAGGAGATATAGAATGGCAGATCAAAGAGAACAGAAGTTGGCGAAACTTCTGGTGGAACACTCTGTTAAACTAAAAAAAGGCGAACACGTCTTGATTAATGCAGTGGATATTCCCACTTCGATGACAGAGGCGCTTGTCAAGGCTGTGTATGAAGTCGGCTCATATCCTATAGTGAATCTTTGGAACGAACGAATTGAACGTGCGATGGTGGAAGGAGCAAGCAAGGAATCCCTGCAGCTTTGGGCCGATGTCGATACCTACAGAATGAAAAAGATGGACGCCTTCATAGGAATCAGGGGACCTGCAAATGTTCGTGAACTAGCAACCATCGCAGAACAGTCAAATCTGGCAAGCACCTATTACAATATACCAGTGCATATGAAGACCCGTTTGGTAAGCACCAAGTGGGTCGTGCTTCGCTATCCAACCTCGGTTATGGCGATGCAAGCGGGGATGGGGACCCTTGAGTTCGAGGATTTCTACTATTCGGTGTGTACTGATGTTGATTATAAAAAGATGGGAGAGGCGATGGAAGAGGCGAAACCCTATCTGCAATCAGTTGACAGGGTGCATATCAAAGCTCCGGGAACTGATTTGAGCTTCAGTGTTAAAGGAATGCCATGGATCAGCTGTGCAGGAGAGATGAACATCCCTGATGGGGAGATCTATAGCTGTCCGCTCAAGGATTCTGTGCAGGGGACCATTTCCTACAATACGAAGAGTACTTATCATGGGCATTGTTTTTCTGACATACGGTTTACATTCAAGGATGGAAAGATTGTAGAGGCCCACAGTGATGATGATGCGTTGCTCGAAAAAATCCTTGATATCGACGAAGGTGCGCGATATATAGGGGAGTTTGCCTTGGGTGTCAATCCCGGCATCCTGCATCCTATGGATAATACTCTGTTCGATGAGAAAATCTCTGGTTCTATCCACTTCACTCCCGGCAACTCCTATGATGATTGTGACAACGGAAACAAGAGTGCTGTACACTGGGACCTTGTACAGATTCAGCGTCCTGAATACGGGGGAGGCGAGATGTATTTTGATGATGTACTGGTACGAAAAGACGGAGTGTTTGTACATCCTCGTCTTACTTGTCTCAATCTTTCTCTCTAAAGGTACTTGACGGATTCGATTTATTTCAGCTATAAAGTGTGCAAACGTCAAAGGCGATGTGGAGCAATCCGCATCGCCTTTCTTCGTTTCCGGGCCCGTTGGGCTTTCGTACAAGGACGTGCGATGGATTTTCCATCACTCGTCCCTTTTTTTTGCGATGGGGGTAGTGGTATGTTTGTATCTGTAGACACACTGTGGGTGTTGCTGGGCGCTGTCTTGGTTTTCTTCATGCAAGCAGGTTTTGCTATGGTGGAGACTGGTTTCACCCGAGCGAAGAATGCTGGAAACATCATTATGAAGAACTTGATGGATTTTAGTTTGGGAAGCATCGCGTTCTGGGTTATTGGGTTTTCCTTGATGTTTGGCGTCGGCACTGACGGGCAGGTCAATCCGTTCATCGGAGCAGTCGATTTCTTTGTACGAAATGATTACAGCTCCTCCATCCCTACCGCAGCATTCTTGATTTTTCAGACCGTGTTTTGTGCAACAGCTGCTACCATAGTTAGCGGTGCGATGGCAGAACGTACCAAGTTTTCCTCCTATTGCCTCTATTCTGTTGCTATCAGTGCTATCATCTACCCGATCAGCGGTCATTGGATCTGGGGTGGTGGCTGGCTCGGTGAGATGGGTTTCCATGATTTTGCCGGATCAACGGCAGTACATATGGTAGGTGGTGTAGCTGCCTTTTGGGGTGCGAAGATTATTGGACCGAGAGTGGGAAAGTATGACAAGGATGGCAAGGCAAAAGCGATTCCCGGTCATAGCCTTACCCTCGGGGCCCTCGGGGTGTTCATTCTTTGGTTCTGCTGGTTTGGGTTCAATGGAGGCTCTACGCTTGGGTTCTCTGGTGATGAAGTTCTCTCTGCTTCCTCAATCTTTGTTACTACAAACCTTGCCGCCGCGTTTGCTGCTGCCAGTACCATGTTGCTTACATGGATGCGCTATAAGAAACCTGATGTCTCGATGACATTGAACGGGGCTCTTGCTGGGTTGGTCGGAATTACTGCAGGGTGCGATGCAGTATCTCCTGTAGGAGCCGCTTTGATCGGTATCATCAGCGGTATTGTAGTTGTTTTCAGCGTGGAAATGTTTGAAAAGGTGCTAAAAGTGGATGACCCGGTTGGGGCCATATCGGTGCACGGAATCTGTGGGGCCTTGGGCACCATCCTGGTAGGAGTATTTGCCATAGAGGGAGGCCTACTGTATGGAGGTGGTACCGCTTTGTTGGCAGTACAGACTCTTGGAGTAGTTTCTGTGGTGATCTGGGTCTCGATCACGATGTTCTTGCTGTTCACCTTGATCAATAAAACCCTTGGGTTGAGAGTATCAAAAGCTGAGGAAATTTCCGGGCTTGACCTAGAAGAACATGGAATCAGTTCCTCCTATGCCGATTTTATGCCATCCATTCCGACAGTGCTAGGCTCAAAGCAAGCTGCCTCGATAGATGAAGCAGTCGTAGTGAAGCAGGTACCTCCCTCAAACAAGAGTTCAAAGCAGGCAGCAATGTTCAAGGTGGTCATTGTAAGTCGTCAGAGCAAGTTCAATGAATTAAAGCAAGCTCTGAATGAAATCGGGGTTATGGGAATGACCCTGACCCAGGTGATGGGTTGCGGCATGCAAAAAGGGCAGAAAGAGTACTATAGAGGAGTTCCTGTAGCGGTGACCTTGCTTCCAAAGATGCAGGTTGAAACAGTGGTCAGCAAAGTACCTGTACAGGATGTGATCGAGGCGGCGAAGAAAGCTCTTTATACTGGACACATCGGCGATGGCAAGATTTTCGTGTACACCGTGGATAATGTCATAAAGGTTCGCACTGGAGAGGAAGGGTATGATGCCCTCCAGGATGAAATCATTGCTGAGTAATCATTGATTCGGACAAGAGTGCTGCTTTAGGCACTCTTGTCCATTGACTGCTTTATTGTTCTGAGCTGAAAACGATGGTTCTGTTCTTGAAGATGATGATTCGACTCTCAAGATGGGCTTGTACAGCCTTTGCAAGGACCCGTCTTTCAACATCCTTGCCTACATCCCGCAATCCATTCGGACCAAGTTCGTGATTGACCCTTACCACATCCTGTTCAATGATAGGACCTTGGTCGAGGTCTTCACTGGCATAATGAGCAGTGGCACCAATCATCTTCACTCCTCGTTCATAAGCTCGTCTGTACGGGTTTGCCCCTTGGAAGGCGGGTAAAAAGCCGTGATGGATATTTATGATTTTCCCCTGCCATTCGTCGGTAAATTCAGCAGAAAGGATCTGCATATAGCGAGCCATGACCACCAAGTCAATGTCAAAGCGCTTGAGCAAGGTTCGAATCTTCTTTTCCTGGTCTGCTTTTGTCTCAGGGGTAACCGGTAAGTAATAAAAAGGTATTCGAAACTGATTGGCAATCATCTCAAGATCGGGATGATTGCTGATGATCAAGGGAATTTCACACTGAAGATCTCCTTCAGCTTTCCTTGCAATAAGATCATACAGGCAGTGGCTGGTCTTGCTCACGAGAAGAGCCATCCGCGTACTGTAATCGCTGAAATGACACTCCCAATTCAGATTGTGTTCTTTGGCAAACACTGCAAAGTCTTCTTGCAGCTCTCCCCTGGTTGTTTTCAGGTCAGCCATATCCACTTCAATACGCATGAAATAACGACCTTCAATATTATCCGTATGTTGCTGACAATGCAGTATATTGTAGGAGCGCTGATAAAAATACGTGGATGTTGCGCTCAGTATTCCTTTTCGATCTTCGCACTGGATGAGGAAGATGATCTTCTTTTGTTTGCTTGCCATACTTGGTGCCTCTATTCGAACGGGGTAATTTCTGCGGCTTCAGGATTCTCTGAAAGAACAATCTCGACCTTTTGCTTTGCCTCGGTGAGAATTTTTTCCAATGACTTGGATAACCGCATCCCCTCCTCAAAGAGGGTGATGCTCTCTTCAAGGGTAGTGTCTGAGGCATTGAGCTTTTGTGCAATTTCCTCAATTCTCGCTACATCTGTCTCAAAACTCATACTTACTCCTCTACACTCACCTTGCGCTGCCCGTCAATGAAACGCAAATGCAATATCTGTCCGACGTTGCTATGCTTTGCACTTTTAACCAAGGCGCCTCTTTCATCAGTCACCACTGTATAGCCTCGGGCCAGTATAGCAAGGGGATTAAGGGCTTGCAACTCTCTCTTGGCGATTTCATATCGTCCAGAGGCTGTGGCAAGCCGCTGTTTTAATTCAAGCTGGAGATTGTTGCCGGCATTAGCCAAAACATACTCCCGTTTTTCTATGGTTGATAGAACACTTCTTTGCAGCGAATCAAGACCCCATTGCTTGGCTCGTTGGCTTGCCAGGGTAAGGCGATAAGCCATTTCCTTGACCAAGGCTGCTCTAAGACTTTGTATTTGTTGCAGTGTGTCAAGAAATCCTTGACTTACCAACTCCGCTGCAGCCGAAGGAGTGGGGGCTCTCAGGTCTGCTGCAAAGTCGGAAAGGGCAAAATCAATTTCATGCCCTACAGCGCTGATGATGGGAATTTCTGAATCGTATATGGCTTGTATCACCACATCTTCGCTGAAGGGAAGGAGGTCTTCAATCGAACCTCCCCCTCTTCCTACAATCAAGATATCACACAATAAGAGATCGTTCGCTTGTTTGATTCGTTTTGCAACCGACTGTGCGGCACTATCACCCTGTACGGTAGCCGGAAGTACCAATACCGACAGACTTGGTGCCCTGCGTTGCAGAATGTTGAGAATATCTCTCAAAGCGGCTCCAGTAGGGCTGCTTACCACCCCTACCGTATGAAGTTGCTTGGGTATTGGTTTTTTATGCTTTGGGTCAAAGTATCCTAGCTCTGCATAACGTTGTTTCCGCTTCTCCAGTAAGGCAAGAATATCCCCTGCACCTGATTTTTCCATCGAATCGCACTTGATCTGGTAGGTTCCTCTAGCACCATATACATCAAGGCTCCCGATTACAGTGACCTTGTCTCCTTCTTTTGGTGAGAAATCGACCTTCCATGTGGCACCTTTAAACATCACAGCGCTGATTGCGCAAGAACTGTCCTTGAGAGTGAAGAACCAATGACCGGTTGAAGAGGGGCGGAAATTGGAAATTTCTCCAGTTACCCTTAACCCATAAAAACCTTCTTCCAAGGTTTGTTTTATCAAGTGAGTTAGTTCTGATACTGTCAACTCACCCTTCAGTTGATCATTCATTAGGTTCGTCCTGTTTCTGTTTTCTTTTGGATACTCTATGCAATTGATGTATGATTCCTAGGAAAGCCAGAATCGCCCAAAGGGCAAAAAACAGCCAAAAACCAAGAAACCAGAATCTTGAAAGCAGATATGCGATGAGCAGGGACCCTCCTAAGGCACTTTCCAAAGCCATGTAGGATTCAAATCGAACAAGGCTGAAAGCAAGAATCATGACCAACAGCACAAGAGAGAGTATCAGTGCAAAGCTATAAGGCAAAAAGCTGAGCATCAAAAGAAAAATGATGAGGCCCATGCTCAAGGCTGTAAAGAGAGCGACAGCAAAATCAAGCAACCAGTTTTTTTTCCTCGCACAAAGAAAGAGCAACAGTCCTCCGAGCACAAATGCAACAAGGTATATCAGTGTATTGAGATACTCATTGGGGTTGAGCAAAACTGCCCATAGTTGCGAGAAAGGTTGTTCTGCCTTGAGTGCTTGCATCGTCTTTTGGGAATCTTGGAGTATGAGAGCCACTGAGAGAAAGACCATTGCGCCGCTGACAACACTACGCAAGCTCACCAGAAGATTCTTCGCAAGATATCCATAAAAACAAAGGAAAAAACCAGCAAGCAAGCCTAGCAACATGACGGGAGCTCCAAGAGTTGCGGTGTCTGTATACATACATTCTATCCTTTTATAAAAAAAAAGAGACAGCATTGGCGCTGTCTCTCAACCTCAAGGTTCGTTTTACTCCTGAATGATAGCTGCTGTGGGGCAGACATCGGCACAAGTGCCGCAATCGATACAGGCTTCTGCGTCAATTACATAGATATCGCCTTCAGAGATAGCACCAGTAGGACACTCGGGCATGCATGTTCCACATGCAATACATTCATCTGTGATCTTGTAAGCCATGATAGTGACTCCTTACTCTTTATACGTTGACTTTGACTATATACCTCGAAGCCTTCCAAGTCAAGGAATATGAGAAACCTGTACTAATAGCATATAATGGAGGATGGAATTTAAGCTTATGGTTATGATGTGTTGTTTGTACAGAGAGTGGACGACCCTTTGAGAATCATGAGTATGGGTATATGCTGTAGGTGTTGGCGAAGTCGGGAAGATCAGTCCATCTTCCTAGTAGCCTAGGGCCCTCACAAGGTGGGGGTCTTACTTTTTGCAAGAAGAAAAGCCGATTTCTACTCACTTGTCATCTTCCTTCGCTTGGTTATATAGTCATACATGTCGTGGAGGAAGTAATCTTGAAGAAGCTGGTATTGGCGGAAAAACCGAGTGTTGGAAGAGAATTGGCAAGGGTGCTCAACTGCAATAGACGAGAAAATGGATATATGGAGGGTCCTGGGTATATAGTTACTTGGGCTCTTGGCCATTTGGTCGAACTTGCTCAACCGGCTGCCTACAGCGATCGCTATAGAAGGTGGTCGCTCAAGGATCTGCCAATGCTTCCCTCGAGCTTGAAGCAGGAAGTGATTGAGCAAAGCAGGGATCAGTTTTTCGTCATCAAACAGCTTGTACAAAGAGAAGACATTGAAAGTTTGATCATCGCCACAGATGCTGGACGGGAAGGGGAGCTGGTAGCCCGTTGGATCATGAAGCTTTCCGGTTATACCGGCCCTGCGAAACGCCTGTGGATCAGCAGTCAGACAGAAGGCGCCATTGAAGAAGGGTTCTCCAATCTCAAGGAAGCCTCCTTGTATGAGAATCTCTATAAAGCCGCAGAGAGCAGGGCTGCCGCAGACTGGTATGTAGGCATGAATGTGACTCGAGCCCTCACGTGCTACTATGATGCAAAACTATCATCTGGCAGAGTGCAGACTCCTACACTTGCCCTGATGACACAAAGAGAGGATGAGATTGAAGCGTTCAGCGGGCAGTTTTATTGGACACTGAAGGCTGATTTCGGGGATTTTTCTGCATCATATTATGTGAGCGAAGATTCAATCAGAATTTCGAAGGAAGAAGAGGCCAAGACTCTTGAATCAAAGTTAGTAGGGGAAAAAGCAACTATAGTTGCTCTTGATACCACTGAAAAGGTTGATCAACCGCCTCTTGCTTACGATCTTACCGAATTGCAAAGAGATGCCAACAACCTTCTTGACTTCAGCGCCAAGGAGACGCTGGACGTATTGCAATCGCTGTATGAGCAACACAAGATTGTAACGTACCCCAGGACAGACAGCCGTTACATCACCACCGATATTGTAAGCACCCTCAATGCTAGACTCCAAGCATTGGAGAACACGCCGTTTTCATCGATGAGCAGGCGGTATAAGACAGAAGGATTTAGAACAGATATCGATCGATTTGTACAGGATGCGAAGGTAACCGACCATCATGCAATCATACCCACTGAACAGAGGGTCAATCTTGAGCGACTGAACAGCAAGGAGCGCGCGCTATGGGAACTGATAGCGCTTCGGTTTCTCGAGGTGCTCAGCCCTGACTACCGATACCAGACAACCGTGGCTGTATTGGATGTAAACGGAGCACGTTTTAAAACCCGATTGACCGTAGGTCTGGAGCAAGGATGGAGAGATGCCGCTGTTTTGGTGGGCAGACGAAGCAGCCAGAGTGTTCTCTCTGAAGAGGATGATTCTTCTGTATCGTTGCTTTCGATGAAAATGGAGGATACCTTTACCATCGTATCAACCAAGGTTCGTCGTCACAGCACACCAGCACCGAGCAGGTATACTGAGGCAACCCTTCTGAGTGCCATGGAACATGCCGGGAGGTTGGTTGATGATGCCCAGTTGAAAAAACGACTTGGAAATGGTCTGGGAACCCCTGCAACACGGGCCGATATCATCGAGAAACTGATACAAAACCACTATATACAACGAGAAGGGAAAGAGTTGGTACCAACGCCCAAGGGCAGGGAATTGGTACGGCTTGTACCTGCTCAGTTGCGATCGGCTGAACTTACCGGCCACTGGGAAGAGCGCTTGAGCAATATAGCAGAGGGTAAAGAAGACAGCGAACGGTTCATTGAGGATATTAAGGAGAATGCAAGAACTCTCGTTGCTCAAGTACTGAAAAGCAATGAAGTTTTCAGTCCAAGATTCTCAGATGCAAAAAGCTGTCCGTATTGCAAGGGCCCAATGATGAAAGTTGTCGATGAACTTGGTCAGAATCATTTTATCTGCCAACGCCTCTCCTGTAGCTATGAGGAGATGGAAATCAAGAAAAGAGTCGTAAAGCCAACAGTACAAGCAACAGAACAAAAACCCAAGAAGATAGTGGTCAAGAAGACGAGCGCTGTGGTAGATGGAGCGAAGAAAAAGCTGGTACTGAAAAAGCCTGCAGCAACTGCAAAAACCAGTGAATCCTATACTTGGGAGACGGTCATTGAAGTGGTCAGGCCAAGCAAGATTTCCTATCAAAGCCAGCAGTATTTACAGAAAAAGAATGAAGTAAGAAATTCTCTGCATGTAGTAGAGGATACCCCTATAGCGGGAGGTAGTTTCGCTGATTTAATAAAAGCCAGTGAGGAAAGAAAGAAGCGTGACAGACTAAAAAAGAGAAAATGAGTGTAAAAGTGTTATAATAAAAACATTTTGTTAAACTATAGACACATTTGTAACTTTCTGCTACTCTTTCGCCAACAGGAGGAAGTCTATGCACATAGCCATCGTTGGATTTGGAAAAATGGGAAAACTCATACGCTCAATAGCCATTGAGCAAGGCTATGCTATAAAAGCAGTCATTGACCCAATTGCCACAGATAATGAGGTAACCAGTAGGACTCTCTCGTCACAGAGTCTTGAAGGTTGTGATGTTGTAATAGATTTTACACATCCTTCTGTCGTTTGCGACAATATCATTTTTTATGCAAAAACCGGTATCCCCGCCGTCATCGGAACGACGGGTTGGTATGATAAGATCGATACCCTCAAAGAGTTGGTTCTGAAGGAACGTGGATCTGTCATCTATAGTGGCAACTACTCATTGGGTGTCGCTTTGTTCATGCAGGTGGTTAAAACAGCAGCAAAGCTCTTTGCCAAGAGTGGTCTCTATGATCCTTTCTTGACGGAGATTCATCATTCACAGAAGGCTGACAGTCCAAGTGGGACTGCACATATGTTGGGATCATCCATTCTCCAGGCTTTTGACCAAAAACAGCAACTCTGTGAAGAGACCCTCCATGAGAGAAGAAGCGAAGATGCAATACATCTGGCTTCTGTGAGGGGAGGATGGGTTCCCGGCACCCACACAGTATACTTTGATAGTCCTCAGGATACCATAGAACTAACTCATCGGGCACGATCGAGAGAGGGTTTTGCAGTAGGGGCAGTCCAGGCTGCCAAATGGATCAGCAGTGGACGCAAGGGTTTTTTTAGTCTTGATGACCTGCTTGAAGACGTGTATCTATCAGTGGAGAGAAAATCATGAGAGAAATCAATTTTAAAGGCGTTTTTACAGCGATGGTAACCCCTTTCACGAAGAAGGACAACTTGGATGAGGAGCGATTGGAGCAAATCATAGAGACCCAGATTGCCAGCGGAGTGAACGGTTTGGTTCCTTGTGGAACAACCGGAGAAAGTCCAACCCTCAGTCATGATGAGCATGACAGGGTCATTGCCTTGACGGTAAAGTTTTCCAATGGCAGGGTGCCTGTCATTGCAGGTACCGGTTCGAATGCCACCACCGAAGCAATCAGGCTTTCCCGACATGCCCAGCAAGTTGGAGCGGATGCCGTTCTGTTGGTCAATCCATACTACAACAAACCTACCCAGAAAGGTCTTTATCTTCATTTCAAGGCTATTGCAGACAGCGTTGATATTCCTTGCATTCTGTACAACATCCAAGGACGCACCGGGGTGAATATCGAGACAGAGACAGTAAAAGCCCTCAGTGATGATTGTCCCAACATCGTTGGGGTCAAGGAAGCAAGTGGCAGCCTTGCACAGATGAAGTCTGTGATCGAGGCAACTCACGGCAAGTTTCATGTATTGAGCGGCGATGACAGCCTTTGTCTTCCTTTGGTCGAAAGCGGCGGTGATGGAGTGATCAGTGTTGCTTCCAACATCAGTCCTGCGTATATTTCACGCATGGTACATTTGGCTTTGGAAGGAAAATTTGCAGAGGCGAGAGAGATGGAATCTCACCTGTTGGGTTTCTTCAAGGCGTGTTTTTTGGAAACCAATCCGATTCCTATCAAGACTGCTATGGCTCGCTATGGCTGGTGTGAAGAGTCCTTCAGGCTTCCTATGTGCACCTTCGAGAATGAAGAGAATCGTCGAGCGCTCTATGCTGAATTGGACAAGATGGAAGCCATTGGTGCTATAACAAGGAGATAAAGGGTAATGGCAACGATAAACAAGAATTTTCAGAAACTCGCAAGTGGATATCTCTTTCCGGAAATCGCTCGTAGGACCAAGCTCTGGCAGGCCTCTCATCCCGATACCCAGGTGTTGCGACTTGGTATTGGAAACACAACCGAGGCTCTGCCCGAGGCTGTATGTGAGGCTATGAAGAAGAAGATTGACGAGCTCGGTCAACGAAGTACCTATACCGGTTACGGGGATGAACAAGGAGATACCTACCTCAGAGAGGCGTTCGTAGAGTATTACAAGCGCTATAACGTTGAGCTTGAGAGTTCTGAATTCTTCATCAGTGATGGTGCAAAGAGCGATGCTGCCAATATCCAGGACATCTTCGGAACCGATAATGTCGTTGCAGTGCAAGACCCGGCATATCCGGTCTATGTTGACAGCAATGTAGTGGGTGGGCGTACCGGTTTGTTCAACAGTGAAAAGGGCTGTTACGATGGCTTTGAGTACCTCAGCAGTACTGAGGAGAATGGATTTATCCCTGTCCCTCCCCAAGAAAAAGTCGATTTGATCTATCTGTGCAGTCCTAATAATCCAACCGGTGCTGTAGCAACCTATGACCAGCTTAAGGCGTTTGTAGACTATGCCATTGAGCACAAGAGCGTTATTATTTTCGATAGTGCCTATAGCGAATATATCACCGAGGAAGGGTATCCAAGATCGATCTATGAAGTGGAGGGTGCTAAATCCTGTGCCATTGAGATCAACAGCTTCTCCAAGTTCTCCGGTTTTACCGGTGTTCGTTTGGGCTGGACTATAGTACCCAAGGAATTGGAGTGTGAAGACGCTCCTAAAGGGGTACTCAACGCCATGTGGAATCGTCGACAGTGTACGTTCTTCAATGGGGCAAGCAATATAGCCCAAAGAGGTGGTTTTGCAGCACTGAGCGGTCCTGGCCATGCAGAGAGCAGGGCTCTGGTGTCGTACTATTTGGAGAATGCAAGAATCATACGTGAAGGTCTTGAGCAGGTTGGTCTTACCGTTTATGGTGGTGTGAACAGCCCCTATATTTGGGCTAAAACCCCAAATGGCATGGATAGTTGGGATTTCTTCGACATCCTGCTTGATACGTGCCATGTGGTGGTTACCCCCGGAGGAGGCTTTGGACCGGGTGGCAAAAACTTTGTTCGTGTCTCATCCTACGGACATCGTGAGAATGTCGTACAGGCCATGAAGCAAATCAAGGAGAACTTGAAGATATGAGTCAAAAGAATCTTCCCATAGGGCATGGACAGCTGCTCGAGCTGGCTTACCAGCTTCCTACCCCTTTTTATCTTTATGATGAGAAAGCGATAGTTGAGAATGCGAGAGCATTCAAGCAGATGTTTTCCTGGGCCCCTGGGTTTTGCAACTATTATGCGGTAAAAGCATGTCCAAATCCCGCAATCCTTAAATTGCTTGCACAAGAAGGATTCGGTGCAGACTGTTCATCCTTGCCTGAACTGCTTCTCAGCAAAGCCAGCGGTATAACCGGGAAAAGGATCATGTTTACCAGTAATGATACCCCTGATGAAGAGTTCAAAAAAGCTCATGAGCTCGGGGCTATCATTAATTTGGACGATATAACCCATATCGAGGCCTTTGAAGAAGCTGTTGGGGAAGTCCCCGATACAATCTGCTTCAGGTACAACCCAGGACCCGATCGTACAGGCAATGCCATTATCGGTAATCCCGTGGAAGCAAAATATGGGGTAACCACAGACCAGATTGTAGATTGTTATAAAATTATGAAGCAAAAGGGTGTCAAGCATTTCGGGCTGCATACAATGGTAGCCTCCAATGAGCTTGATGGCTCCTACATAGTTGAGACTGCCCGAATGCTCTTTAGCCTGTGCGTGCGTCTTCAAAAAGAGGCTGGGGTCCGCATTGAGTTCATCGACATGGGTGGAGGTATCGGAATTCCGTACCGACCTGAGGACGAGCCGATGGACTTGCAGACGGTCAGCCAAGAGATGAAAGCTTTGTATGAACAAATAATCATTCCTGCAGGACTTGACCCACTGAACATTGTGTTTGAGTGTGGCCGTGTTATTACCGGCCCTTATGGGTACCTGGTAAGCAAGGTTTTACATGTAAGCCAAAAATACAAGAATTATGTTGGACTGGATGCTTCTATGGCTAATTTGATGCGACCTGCCCTGTATGGAGCCTATCATCATATTACTGTTTTGGGTAAGAACGGCCAAACAAACGAGAAGCTCTATGATGTAACGGGAAGTCTTTGTGAGAACAACGATAAGTTTGCCATAGATCGTTTGTTGCCTGAAGTACAGAAAGGCGATGTCGTGGTAATTCATGATGCAGGAGCACATGGACACAGCATGGGATTCAATTACAATGCCAAGCTGCGCAGTGCAGAATATCTGCTTGCCCGTGATGGTTCTGTAAAGATGATCAGAAGAGCGCAGACGTATGAGGATTATGTAGCCACCCTGCGCTTTGATGGTGCTGAGGTACAGTTGTAATGCATCGATTTCCTGTTCGTGTCTATTATAGTGATACCGACTGTGGTGGGATTGTCTACCACGGCCGGTATCTTGATTTTGCAGAACATGCAAGAACTGAACTGCTCAGAGAAGTTGCCCAGTCTCGAAATCTTGAAGGTTCCCAGACTCTGCTTCTAAAACAGGATAATCTAGCCTTTGTGGTGAAATCCATAACGGTTGATTATCAAAAGCCGGCGTATCTTGATGACCTTTTGGAGGTGAGAACAGAAATCGAACAACAAAAGCGTTTCTCCATCATCTTTCGTCAGACTGTTTACAGACAAGAAGAAATCATTTGCACACTACTTGTCAAGGTTGCCTCCATCAATACGCTGAGCTTGCGGCCAGTTGCGATGCCTGACTATTTCAGCTCATACTCCTGATCATAACGGCATGGTCAGAAGCAAGGTGGAGCTTCCCATGCTGCCCAGTTTTTCATGATTTACGATGACATCATAACGATGGGTACCGGCTTCTGGAATGCTGGTATAGCTGGTACTGTCAGATTGAACCAAAAGACCTTCGCAATACCAGCTGATGTTCAAATCTTCTAAGTCTATATCGTCCGGAAGATTCGTCGGGGTATAGGTGAGTGTTACTTGTTCTCCACTTTGAGGGACTGAAGGTTCAAGAGTGACCGATCCTTCGATGGGGAGCATCGTGTCATTGACCAGACTTATATGAAATTCGGTAGAAAGATCACCGATGACCATCTCTATGGTATCTGCGCTGACTTCGCCGTTGATGATCCTCACAGCAATGGTTGCCCCGCTAACCAGCACGCTTTGGCTGTACAGTTTCAGTGACAAAAGATACGAGCCGCTATCAAGCTCTTTTGAAAGCACTACTGAGCCGGCATCCGTATCGAGGTGTCCTACGGTCAGTGGAATCACATTTCCGCCCTGGTCATTGAGATTTGCCTCGAGAGATACGTCAGTATGTACCTGGTCGGTGTCCCAGGTTATTGTCGCCGAAAGATTGCCTTTGCCTACCAATGTATCCAATTGCAGGGTTGCGCTGCTTGTAACCTTAGAGAGCAAGGTTTTCAATGTACCTCGAACCATAACCTCATTTTTGGAATTAAGGCCTTCAGCGACGATGTCCCAAGCACCGATCGTCAGATTCCCGATTGACACCAATTGTTGGTCAGAATTGAGGTTGAATGTTTGGTTTTTCGGACCGGTACCAGTAATATGATAGGATGTTATGCCCATCAAATCTTGATCGGGTGTCAAGCTCCTCTCTGTTTTATAGTGAGGCGAGGTGAGCGCTAGACGGAGGGTGCTGGTTGTCATGTGTGATTGTTCTTCACACCCGCTACAGAAAACACAAAGCACTAGAGCGAAAGAAAGCAACGTGAGTCGTACCATTTTTTTCATCGATATTCTCCTTGAAACTATTTATCGATGAAGAGCGAGAGATTCGTATCTTGCTTCAAAAAAGACTATGATTGCTTGTCATCCTTCTTTATACTCTGTGTAATGAAGATACTAATAAAGAATCAAAAACTTGATCGGGCCCTTCCCTTGATGCTCACTCCTTGTTGGACTGAAGCAGAAAACGTTCAGGCTTCGGTTAGGCTGAGTTGGCAAGAAAACAGGCTTTTTGTTGCATTCTCCGTATGTGAGCCCCAATTGAGAAGAATGGTTCAAGAACATAATCAAAGGGTGTGGGAAGATAGTTGTGTTGAAGTTTTTCTTAAACGAGAAGACAGCGATGAGTATATCAATGTTGAATGCAGTGCAAGCGGCAGCCTGCTTATCGCAAAAGGGAGCCAACGCTCTGGGAGGAAGCCTTTCGATCATTCTGTAGTGGAATCGGTGCCTGTAAAGATTACTATCCTGGAAAACAACAACAAGCAAAGTAGATGGAAGGCAGAGCTGGAATTAGATCTAATCATGTTGACGATCCTCAAAGAGGAGGAATCCTTACCAGAGATTTCCTTGTTTGGCAATTGTTACTGTTGTGGTGATTTATTGGATGAGCCGCACTATCTTTGTGCTTCGGAGATAGGTACACTCAATCCGGATTTTCATACGCCAGAATACTTTGTGCCATTAGAGTTCGCTTAGATGGAATCCTTGGGATTATAGGCAGCTTCTCCTTTGAGCAGCTGTGTATCTTCCAGCAATTTTTCCAGAGCTAGATGGGCTAGATTCTGACCGAATATCGCGGTTATTGTCGGCAAGGAACCCAATACATTCCGTCTTCTTCCCCGATCTATGATCTGTTCGTTGAAATCGGCATGTTCTTCCTCTTGTGGGTCCTTATATGTATATCGAACCAGCTCAGGTGAGAAAATCACTTCAATTCCTCTCATGATTCCTCTTTTTCGCAAATTTGTTCTCACTTGTCTTGCCAAAGGACAGCCCCAGGTATCCATAAGGTCGGCTCTTTTGATCAAAAGAGGGTTTCTTCGGAGTGCAGCTCCCATGCTGCTGATGACAGGAATGTTCTTTTGATAGGCGTGTTGAAGCAATGCACATTTTGGATTGAGCGAATCGATTGCATCAATGACCAGGTCGACAGGAGGCGCGAGTATCTCCTCCAGAGTCTCTTCTTGGGCGAATACCGTAAGAGCTTCGATGTTGCAATCAGGATTGATAGCCTTCGCCCTCTCTTTGGCTACATCGGTTTTCAATCTGCCAAGTGTGTCATGGGTTGCAAGAATCTGGCGGTTTAGGTTGGTGATTCCAATAACATCAAAGTCCACGATTCTCAGGTTTCCTACACCACTGCGGATCAAGGCTTCCAATGTCATTCCACCTACGGCCCCAAGGCCCACGAGGACGACCTTTTTTTCGTGCAATTGCTCAACGGCCTCATCCCCAAGCAGTCTACTGATTCGTAAGAATTGTTCTGATTTCATCATTGTTCCTTATCAATTGCTCTTCATGGATTGAACAAAGAGCGCAAAAATTCTGAATATGTTGCTCAAGCAATGCTTGATAGCCTGCTTCTTGTGTATGCTCATAATCGGTTTCCAAAGCAAAGGGAAATGTAATCAGTCTCTTTTCTTCCCTAGCTAATTTGCTCTTGTACAGCCTAGGCCCATAACTGAGGATGATGTTCAAGCGGGAAGCCTCCAAAGCGGTTTCGTAACTTTCAGTGAATCCATGCCAAAGAAGCGGGGGGAGCGTAGCTCTTCTTTTTCGCAACAGCCTCAAAAGCAATGAGGATGCTTGTACGCAGTGCAGGCTGACGCTTCGTGAATACTGGTAGGCTAATTGAAGTACTTCGTCCAAGAATTGCTGTTGTTGCTCCAGGTTCCCAAAACGTTTATCCAGCCCTACCTCTGCAATCTGATAATCAGGATGCTCTTTAACCATCCTTTCGAACTCCTCCATAAGAGGGAATGGTTGGGTGAAAAGAGAACCGATACCGGCAATTGCAGGTTTTTGCACTCCTTGCAGGGCCTTCCATTGTGTTTGGCTCGCGCTTGCATACAAGGCATTTCTGTTTTGTGGGGCATCGAGGTTTTGGTGACGGTGTGCATCAAACATAGCCTAGTCTACGATTAGAGAAAGAAACAGGTCAAGCTAAAGCAAGAGAAGATACGTGATGAGGATACTCAACAGTATAGGGATAATCATGCCTCTTTTATGGTATGCAAAGAGAAAAGCGGCCAAAATACCTCCAAGGGATGCATAAAAACGCGGACCATAATCAAGAAGCACCCCGGGAAAAATCAAAGGACCTAAGGCGGCAATAGGGAGCAACCTTAGGCATTTTGAAAGAAACTTGGGTAGATGGTCAAATATCTTGATGTAATAGGGCAGGGCACGCACCAAAAAGGTGGCCAAGGCACTGACTAGGATGGGTACTACAAAGAGAGATTGTTCTTTCAATTCAGTTCCTCCTTGGCCGTAATCAACGCGCCGATTACTGAAGAGAGCAACATGGATATGACAAAAGACCAACCAACCGCAACCTTGAGCAGAATGATAAGGATGCTGTTCAATAAAGCTGAAATTCCCGCAATGACGAGAACCAATATGCCTTTCTGTCTGAACTCTTGCGCCAGCAGTGTGCTGAACATAGCATACAAGGTGACTCCTGCGGCCAGCTGAAGAGCAGGCACAAGAGCAGAGCTGACAATGAAGCCGAAGGCCGTACCTCCTACCCAACCGCTATAAGAGGTGAGCTCCAAACCAGAAAGGTACTCTTTCGTGATGGGTTTTCGATTAAGAACCGCTACACTGAAGACCTCATCGGTAGTGCCGTGGGCAAGCAAAGCCTTGCTAAATCCTTGTATTCCTGGTGCTAGATTACGGGATAATTCAGCACCCATGAAACTGTAGCGGAGATTGACCAGCAGTACACTGATGAATATTTCTATAAGGAGAGCTCCTCCTCCAATCAGGTTTGCCGCTAAAAACTGTCCGCTTCCTGCGAAATTGGTAACAGAGAACAAAACCGCCTGATAGAATTTCATACCCATGGTCCTACAGACCAAAGCGAACGCCATTGCCGTGGGAAAGTATCCTATAAGTATGGGAAAACCATCTTTGCAGCCGTCTGCAAAGGTCAATTGAGCCTGTGTTTTTGATTCCATGGTCAAGAGATTAGCCATATACTGCCTTTCCTGCAAGCCTCAGGTATGGTAAACTTGCAGTCCTTGGAGGTGCTTATGGCTGTCTATCTTGCAAACACAGGGTTACAAGTACTGTTGAAAGATCAGGAACTGGATCAAAAGCAACTGATGCATTGGTTCAAGGAGGCAAAAAAAATTCCTGCCTCCGGTGGAGCCTATTACACAAAAGTGCTCGAAAGTGGGCTTAGCGTTATCTTTCGCACCCTCCCCCAAGGCGATGATTTACAGATTGCCGGCTTGGATATGCATATGAATGGGAAATGTCTTTGGAGGGCAAAACCTCTGGTGCAAGTGGGAAAGAGTGAAGTGCTTTCGATCTCCTTGTTGATGACCAACATTGCTGAAAAAACTGCGTTCATCGCGACTTTGGTCCATGCGGCGACCCTCGACCAGATTGATGAGGATACCTTGCTCGATATGCAGGTTTGTGCATTCCCGCAAGCCTTGGATGTCTATGACAGCCGAGATGCGTACGAGAGTGCCACAGAGGAGAGCGGACGGCTGGAGGACAAGAAATTGCTTCCCTTCAACTATATCATGGCAAGGGATGAAAGCCTGAGCGAGGAGCAACGGAAAGAGTTCTCCGATCATGAGGAGCTTATGTTGCTCTGTGGTCCTGTCCTTGCTGTCCAAGAACGAGATCATGGATACGAGAACACATCCTGTTCTGTAGCAACAATCAGTACTGAGATGGGGCACCTCGACCTTGTGTTTGCTTCTTCACAACTACGACAACCTTTGAAGCAGGGATCTTATGTAGTTGCGCGCTGTATCATCAGTGCAGATGTGCTTGTCGACTAAAAGCGCTTGGTCCAACTATGGCAGTAAGGTGTGGAGCCTTTTTTTTCATAGTAGTCTTGATGATACGCCTCTGCCTCATAGAATACGGCCGCAGGTCTGAGGGTTGTGGCAATGCTCATACCTTTTTCTTCTAGAATGGCAATCAAGGAGAGCGCCGTATCGAACTCATGCCGATTACGGTAGAAGATTGCAGAAAGATATTGATTGCCGATATCCGGGCCTTGTCCGTTTTGTTGTTCAGGGTCGTGGATTTCAAAAAAGTACTTGGTCAACTCCTCATAGCTGATAACCAACGGGTTGTACAGGACCTTGACTACCTCTAGATGTCCTGTTTTGTGACTCAGCACATCTTCATAGGTGGGGTTTTTCAAGGTTCCACCGCTATAACCGGAAATAGCTTGAAACACGCCGTCCTTTTGCATGAAGAGATGCTCTACACCCCAAAAACAACCCCCTGCATAGACTGCCTGGGCCACAGGAGGACCATCTTTGAACACCAAAGAAATGGAATTTACGCAATGACGGGTGTTCTTGTCGGTAAAGCCCTCTCCCAAGAAGACATGCCCTAGATGACCAGAGCAGGTGGCACATACTATTTCAGTTCTGCGTCCATCGCTGTCGAGGTGTCGTTCAACTGCATGCGGTAGTTCATCATCGAAGGAAGGCCAGCCACAGTTGGAGTGGAATTTATCCTGCGAGCTGTATAATGGAGAGTCGCACCATTTGCAATAGTAGGTGCCCATCTCACTGTGGTCAGTGTAAGCTCCACTAAAGGCGCGTTCTGTGCCTTTGTTGATGATGACTGCAGTCTCTGCTTTCGAAAGCTCGGCAAGAAGTTGTGGATCAATTTTTTCAAAAGTGAATCGTTCATGTTCTGCTTTCATGGATTCCTCGTTTGTTTTGATTGTGACATTTCGTGTACAGCCAGGGAGCAAGGCAAAGAGAAGACAGACTGATAAGAGGTACTGTTTCATTCTATATTCAGACTACCACGGTTCTTCCAGAATCTAAAGAGAATTGCAGGTACCTCTTTCTGATACTTTTTATACAAAGGATACTTCGAGGCCGTAATCGATTCGGTAAAGATTGTTGAACCCGTGAACAGGAGGGTCAACAGCAGAGGCCCGATGATGCTTGTATGAAAAAGAGTGGAGTTAAATGAGACGCAATACAAATAGAGAGACCACCATACGCCAATTTCTCCAAAGTAGTTTGGATGTCTTGAGAGTGCAAAAAGACCCGATGTCTTGAATCCTTGTACATACTCTGCATTCAGGCTTTCTTTTTTGGGAAGCAGATTGTACTTTGCTTGTTGGAAGACATATTGCTCTTGATCGGCTATGGTTTCAATAAGAAGAAAGAGGAAGAACAAGAAGAGTGCAATGAAGGAAAGGGGTGTGAAGCTTTGGTTCCCTAAACCGGTTAGTACTGACAAAGGGCTGGTGAATGCAATGAAGAGAAACTGTTGATAGCAGGCAATGAACAGAATGTTGAAGAGCAACCAAAGCGATGGGTTGTTGATTCGTTTCTCCAAAATGGACCAGCGATAGTCTTCCTTTCCGCTGTAGCCCCCACGACGGGCAAAGTTGAAGGTCAGCCTTGAGCCCCAGACAGTGATCATGAGTGCTGCAACAAAAGAGGGTCTTGAAAACTGACTGTCATAAGCATATATCCAAGCCATCAGGACTGGCAGCGTACTCCAAAGTCGATCAGTCCAGGAGTAGTCACGACTGAGAAGTGAGTACAAGAAACTAAGGAGTGCCGTATAGAGCACCACATATCCCACTCTTTTCAGTGAAGATGCACCAGTGAGAGGTCCTTTGAGCAGAAGATACGAGCCGATGGCGATTATTAAAAAGAAGATGAGGATAGTGCGTTTGTTTACTTTCATGCCCTCACTATACCAAAAGTGGGGTGAATGTTCAAAACAGTTCTTTCAGAAGATAGGCTGCATCTCCTGAATGAATCAGGGTTGCCAGTGCTCCGGCGGATTGGAAAAGACCAATGAGGAAAAAGATCATATGTATGGCGACCACATCCCTGATAATGATACATTGAATGATAATCCACAGGGCAAGCAGCGAGCCTAAAAGGAAACTACTCAGCAACCCAAGTATTTGGTACTTGTACAAGAAAAAAGCACAGAGGAGGCTGCCAAGACCCAGCACAGTAAACAAAAACAAGCCGGGGAGAAAGTAGGAAGTAAAAACAGAGCCATCCAAAAGAGAAGGAGGAGCACCGAGAGGACACAGGGGATCTTTCATGCAGAAGTACCCCCCAAAGAGAGCACCCAAGCCCACTATGATATGAGTCGATAAGGTGATGATTCGAATTGCTTTCATGCTGAGGTCCCTGTTCAAGTATGACTGTTTGCAGTATGTATCAAATGGTCGCCGATGAAAAGATATCGGCCTCATTGCTTTTACTTTTCATTTTATGTTACTTTCTGGTATGCAGTAGGAAGGAAAGGAGTTGTTGTGAGCGTACAATCAGTCGACCGCACATTTGATATTCTTGAGTTGGTAGCTAATCATGAGGGACCTCTTACGCTCAGCCAGATTGCAGAGGGAATAGACTTGCCCAAAAGTACTGTACATAGGTTGCTGAAAGTTCTCCATGAAAGAAACTATATTGAGAAAAACGGGGTTGAGTATCGTCTTGGCTTGGCTTTCATAGCTCTGTGCAGCGGTTTGCTTGGCAGTCTTGAGTTGCGTACTGAGGCACGTATCTATATGAAGGAATTGGCTCAAAAAACCAATCAGGTGGTGTTCTTGGCAATCAGGCAAGATGCAGAAATCGTCTACATTGATAAGCTTCAGAAGCGCAATGACATACGTGATTACTGTTTTATCGGGCAGCGAAGGCCTTTGTATTGTACTGCATTGGGAAAAGCTCTTCTCTCTGGACTTTTAGATTCACAAATCATCTCTCTCATCGACCCTCGTACCATGGTCAGTATCACCGAACATACCATCACTGACTTGCAGGGTTTGATCAGCGAGGTTCAGCAATGTCGAGAACGAGGCTTTTCCCTGGACAATGAAGAAGTGGAACTTGGCATGCGCTGTGTCTCCGCTCCGATCAAAGACTATCGCAATGAGGTGATTGCTGCTGTAAGCACCTCTTGGGATTTGGGCAGTTATGCAACCGACATGACCCAACGCAACGCTGTTCTCGTCAAAGAGGCTGCTTATGCAATCAGCAAGAGGATGGGTTACAGAGGATAGGCTGCCCTATCGCAGCCTGTAGCGAATCTTGTATGTTCCTGACCCTGCCTCTGCCTCAAGTGCAACATCTTTCCTTGAAAAGTGCAAAGAGTCTGAAAAGAGTACCTGCTCTGCTTCATGAAGGCGGATTGTAGCACTTGTGTTTGGTGGGATGCATGCTGTGAGCAGGATTGTATTATGTTTTTCGACATCCCATTTGACAGAAATTTCTCCGTATATTGAACGATACTTTGCCTGTGCAAACGTAAGGTTTCCTCCGATTCTCGGTGCAATGATGCTGTGTTTATAACCAGGGGATTTCTCATCGATTTCAAGGCCTGCGACAACTCTGTACAACCATTCCCCGATCGCCCCATAGGCATAATGATTGAAGCTGTTCATGTTGGCACTCCACATCGAGCCATCGGGTTTTATTCCATCCCAGTGTTCCCAAATGGTTGTTGCGCCTTTTTTTACCTGATAAAGCCAGGAAGGGAAGTCATCTTTCAACAAGAGGTCATAGGCCTCACCGACGCAATCGTGTGAGCTCAATGCGTGACAGAAATACGGTGTTCCGACAAAGCCGGTGACCAGATGCCCATCGTGCTTTGCAAGAAGATCTTGCAAACCCTTTATTGTTTTTTTTAGGTATTTTTCAGGAGTGAGGTTGAAATGCAAGGCAAGAATGTGGGCTGTCTGAGTCTGCACAGTCATCCTTCCCTCTTCGTCAAAGAAGGTTTTTTGGAACGTAGATACGATATCTTGATAGAGAGAAAAATAATAGCTTTCGTCATTTCGGTTTCCAAGAATGGAGGCTGTCTTTGAAAAGAGCAGGGTTGAGTATGCATAATAAGCAGTACAGGTAAGATCATTTGGCGTTGCTCCAAAATAACTTCCTTCCTCTGCATCAAGTGCCACCCAATCACCAAATTGACGTTTGTAATTCCAGATGTTGCCATTGGCATGCTTTTTCATGAAGTCTATCCATTTCTTCATGCTTTCATATTGGTTTTGCAAAATCGTTGTATCGCCATAGCTCAAATACAGGACCCACGGTACGATGATAGCGGCATCAGCCCAGGCTGCAGCAGAATGAGTACCTGCATTCAGCAGCCAGTTGTCAAAAGGATACTTGTACAACACATCAGGCACCACATGGGGAACTCCCCCCTCCTGAGTCTGGTCCAATGCGAGGTCCCTGAGCCATTTGCTGAAGAATGTATATGTGTCCACGTTGAACGTGGCTGTGCGGCAGAATATCTGTGCATCGCCTGTCCATCCAAGCCGTTCATCGCGCTGGGGACAATCAGTAGGAATATCAACAAAATTGCTCTTCAAACCCCAAAGGATATTATGCTGCAACTGATTGACTGCATCGTTGGAGCAGCTGAATGTCCCTCTTTGTTCCATGGTTGAATGGATTGCAAAACTACAGAAATTATCTACATCACTTCTTGAGCAAAAGGATTCAACATGGATGAAGCGGTAGCCGAAGAAGGTGAAATGCGGTCGATACACAAAGTTCTTGTCATCCTTGAGAATGTAGGTGATTTTTTGTTTGGCTTTCCGAAGGTTTTCCGTATAGACATTGCCATCCTTGTCCAAAACCTCAAAACAGGTAAGAACTACCTTGTCTCCTGCTTTGCCTTGTCCTCGTATTTCGACATGGGCTGACATATTCTGCCCAAAATCAATGACTCGTTCTCCTTTTGGGGTGAAGAATGCAAGCTTGGGAGAAACTCTTTCTTGCAACATGACCGTCGATCCTGTCTGTGCCTCTATGCGATGTGAGGTGCAGGGAACCTTTCTTGCAAAGCGCCATGAACTATCATCAAAGAGAGGAGTATCGAAGAACTCCTGCTCCAGATTTGCATCATAGATTTCACCATCGTACAGCTCTGACTCAACGATCGGGCTGTAATCGCCTTTCCATGATTCATCAGTGTAAATCAGCTCTTTGCTTCCATCCTCATAGGTCACCTCCAACAGCAAGGAGAGGGCAGTGTAGGGCCCATAAAAATTATGAATATGGAGAAAGCTGAGATCCCCCTTGTACCAGCCTGCTCCAAGATGGGCGGCCAACGCGTTCTTTCCCTCTGTGAGCAAATCGGTCACCACGTAGCTTTGATACAACAACCTGCGCTCATAACTGCTCCATCCAGGAGCAAGTTGATCTAGACTGACACGATGCCCATTCAGGTGCAGCTGGTACATGCCTTGGGCCGTTGAGTACACAACAGCAGTAGATACTCGCTTTTGCAGCGTAAACGCTTTTCTGAGGTATGTACCCTTAGACAAGGGAATATCACACTCTTGCTCTGCTGAAATAAAGTAATCTTTCAGCTGGTTTGGATTACTCAGAGGGCCCAGGACTGTAGCACTGTCACTGAACGGTGTCACATGACGCTTTTGTTCACACTCAAGCTCGCAGCGAACCCTTATATAGTAGAGCACTCCTTGTTGTGGTTTGAATTCCTTAAGATATATATGACTTGATTGGTCACTTTCCACCCAAAGAGTATCGAGGAGTTTTGTGGAAAATGCCGCATCGGTTGAGATTTGGATTTGGTATTTTGTTTGATGACAGTTGCGTAGCGGGGATGCTATCTCCCATGAGCACTGCACCGGTTCTGAAATTCCAACGATATGTTCAAGGTAGTTGATTAGAATTCGTGCAATATAGGGCATGGAAATCCTCTTTTCTTACGATTTTAGGTATGACGTATGATGTATAGAGTATTGTAACGTGCCTTTCCTTATATTGTCTTCACAAAATCGCCAATTTATAGCATGAAATTTTCATAGGATCACATCTTTTCCATGATCGTAAGAGCTTCACTCATAATTTCCTGCATAACGGTCAGAGTGGCGATGATGTGCTCCATATTTCCTTCATTATAGTCGATGAAAGGAGCAACCATAACGATAGCCGTATCATGTTCCTCATTATATACCACGATGTTCATGTAGCCGGGATGCGCCCCGCTATGCCCTACGCCCAGAGCAGAATGGGAGAGCCCAAGCGAATAGTTGCTGTTTCCTTCGACAACGGTCTTCATTGTTTCAATCGTGAGTTCAGACAAAGGCCCCTGTGCCAAAAGCAGTGGTCTTATCCATCTTGCCATGTCTTTTGGTGTGCTGATTATATGCCCAGCTCCAATATTGGACGTCATATTGTCCTCTGTGGTAATGAAGAACTCTGCATCCCAGCGGGTATACCCTTCAAAGAAAGGTTGTGCAAGAGTGGTGTCTTCCGGTTCGTGAACTGCGTAGGTCCCAGTCAGATTCATAGGTAGGAAAAAATTCTGTAAGAGAAATTCTTCGAATGGCATTTGAGCAACCCTCTCAATGATGACAGGTAAGAGCATGTATCCTGAATCTGAGTAGTGGTAGAGCGTCCCGGGTTTTCCATAGGTTAGCTGATCGATGGCAATGACGCCAGATAGTTCAGCTAATGTATATGGGTGCATAGCATCACCTACTGTATCCTGGATATAACCGATGTAGTTCTGTCCGGCATATGGTTGTGAGGACGTTTCAGGAATGATTTCGTTGAAAACGTCAAAGACTCCTGCTCGGTGGCTCAAAAGATCCTTGATTGTTATCTCCTCTTTATGGGGTATGGCAAATTCCCAGGTATCGGGCAGGTAGCTGATCGAGCGTCCGGGTATTGCATCGACAACGCTGTCTTTGATTCTCAGCTTTCCCATCTGATCAAGCAACATGATGGATGCTGCTGTGAATGTCTTACTGACGCTTGCGATGCGATAATGGGTATTTTCCGTGTACGGCTTATCTGAAAATCCTGCCTTTGCACTGTAGGAGTCCTGTTCGGTTTCAATATATAGGAACATTCCTAGATGCGGCGGCAGATTATAGGCAAGGGCAAAGTCTGCATATTTGTGCTTGACCATCATCTGCAGTTCAGATTGTACATCAGGAGAATCTGTAATTCTTCTTGAAGCACAACCGCTGCAAAGGGTGAGAAGGATAGATACTGTCAAGAGGAAAAGAAAAAATCGAGCAATTGCTTTTTTCATAATAAAATAGCCTCTTTTTTTTCAGATGGCAATAGTATAAATCCAAACCAACCGGAACGCAAGAGTAGCCCCTAAACATGAAAAAGGGACTGCGATTGCAGTCCCTCTATCGGGCTGAGTGGATTTGAACCACCGACCCCATGTCCCCCAGACATGTACGCTAAACCCCTGCGCTACAGCCCGAAAATCTATCGGTTGCCCGACAGGAACGAACCTTAGCATGAAAGCCGAATTCTGTCAATAAACGTCATGCAGGTAGCCAAAGAAAGCGTTTTAAAGTAAAATGTACTGTAAACGTTTGCAACGTTACATTTTTAAACATGAGCTAGGTGTACAAAAACATAGCATAAGGAGTACTCATGGCACAGATGACTAAAATAGCTTTAGCCCAGTCTTTGAAACAACTGATGGCGGATAAGACGCTCAATAAGATTACTGTAAAAGAGATTGTTAATCTCTGTGGTGTGAATCGCCAAACTTTTTATTATCACTTCCGGGATATCTATGATTTGCTTGATTGGATGTTTGTCAATGAAGGCAATGAGTTCAATAGGTTGTACCCAATACAAGATAATCACGACGATGGGGAAAGTGCGGTACGGAATATGTGCCTGTACCTGAAAGACAATAAGGATATGGTGGTCAACATCTATCATAGTCTTGGGCGTGAGATGTTGGATAGATATCTGTGTAGGGAGATGGAGAAGCTTTTGCATGAGACCTTGCATAAGCGGGCTGAGGTATATGGGGCGAACGAAGAGGATCTCTCGATATTGATTGGGTTTTACAAGCATGCATTTGTTGGAGCCATGCTTGATTGGGTTCAAGATGGCATGAAAGGAGATGTTGATGTCATTGTAAGAAGGATAATGCCCTTGCTGAAAGGCACATTTGATCTTGCCCTGAAGCGAATGGCCTCTTCGCACTGAAATGTGTCAGATAGAGACTTGATGATTTTATTCTGATGCCGTACACTGACTTCAAGACTGTCCTTAGGTAAAAAAAAGAGAGAAATGTATGAACCAGAGAACCAATAGAAGAAAAAGAGTGTTTTCAACCCTCATGGTTGGACTCATTTTACTCGCATCTGTGTATGCCTATCAGTTTTCACCCTTGGAACAGTCGTTCCAACCTACAGGCGCTGAGAGCACAAAGACCTATACAATCGTAAATGACAGCAATGATTCGATTGCAATCAGTATCACTGCTCTGATTCGGGATCAGGATGCCCAAGGCAATGAGATCAATTCTCCTGCCGATGCTTATTTTTCCATTGTTCCCAACAAGCTTGTGGTTCCTCCCCAGAGTAGCTGGGTCGTGCGTGTGCAGTATAGAGGCCCAAGAACTGTAACCAATGAGCTGGCTTTCCGCCTCAGGGCAGAGCAGATTCCCTATTCCCAAGGAAGAAGCTCTACCGACAGAGGCATGTTCAACTTTTTATACATCTATACCACCAGTTTGTATGTATTACCTTCCCGTATTGTTGAAAATGTAGCAGTTCGCTCAGTTGCTCCAGCAGTGAGTGCTGAGGGAGACCCAATGATGTCGGTGACTATTGCAAATTTAGGCACGGTTCATCAGTTGTTGATTTCTGCAATCCTGGAAATCAGGGACAGTAAAGGAAATTCTGTAGTACTGCAAGGAGCTGAATCTTTGCCTGGTATCGATGGAATGAATATTTTGGCCAAGAAATCTGTGACTAAGCAAGTACCTTGGCCAGAAGGCTTATCACGAGATCCTGGAGTAACATATCAGGCAACACTTAAGTATACAAGATAGCAGGAGTAGTTGTCTCCTATTGAACAAAAGGGTTCCTGTATGAAGAAGAAAGGGTTGGCACATGCATTCTATCTATTGATACTGCTCGTGTTCTTGACCCTTTTTCTTTCTGCGTTTGTGTGGACTTGTTTTCACCAGAGAGAACCTTCGGTCGAGGTCACTGAAATTATAATTCCTGTTCAGGCTCCTCCGCTTTTTGAGAAGCCTGTCGAGGTTGAGGTTTCTGAGAAAGTCGTCATACCCTCGATGCCTGTCTTTGCCTCAGAGCCTTTGATAGAGCGATATGTTCGCTTTCTTCCTCCACCTGAACATCTGCTCTCTTTCCCTCTTTTCCCTGGTTTGCAGTGGAGAGACACCTTGCCAACTATTATAATGGAACCTGTTGAAATCGTGGCTCCGATTGCGGTTCCTCATGCTCCCGCCTTTATGAAGGATCCTATCAGTAAAGTCTTTGTTCCCGATATTCCCTATGTTTTCGAGCCTTTGGTTCTTACTGAGGAAGAATATGATATGTTCTATCCACAGACCACTGCCTTTACAGGTCCCACCGACGATGACTTCTGGGCAGACTTTTTTGTGGTTGGAGCCGATACGGCGATCGCTTTTGAGGATGGATTTTACTTCCTCAGCTTATTTATCAATGATGAGCGGGTAGGGGATATTGAGGTAGAGTTCTCACAAGAGAATCGATTCATTAATACTGAGGAGTTGGCCTTCTATATAGGCAGATTCATTACAAATGAGGCCTATACAAGAATATTTGGAGACAACAAAGAGTATCTTTCCCTTGATGATTTGATCGAGAGGGGTGTTCAAGCATCCTATGATCCAATCCAGTTCGCTGTTTTTCTTACGTTCAGTCTGCAGGATATGCCTGAGCGTACCATCAGTATCACCGCATCTGCTATCAATAGACGTGAACAGTTTGGTTTGAGTGGTGCCATTGTGCTCAAGCCTGCAAAATTTGCTCTAGCTACTTCCTTAAGCCTTTACGCAATGCTCGATTATCCCTCGGATTTCTCTCAGCTCGACCAGAGGATTATCTCTCTAGCTGTATCAAATCGGGCTTCCTTGTTTGGCATCGGCTTGAATTTTTTCTTTTCCCTTTCGTCTCGTACTCCCTATTTCAATCCAGGCAGTTGGAGCGGGTTCTATGACTTTGTAGAAAGCAGTCATCGACTCAGCTTTGGAAATATTGGATCGAGTCTGAGTAATAAGAATATCGGGTCCTCCACGAATTTCGCTATCAATTTTGAAAAGAACTACGCCTATGGGACAGATCGTGCAAAGGGTAATCAGTTTGAGTACCGTATCGTATTGGTGGAACCTTCAGAGGTCATAATCTCGATCAATGATGATGATGTTTTCAAGAGAAAATTCCAGGCTGGGACATACCGCCTTCGAGATTTTGTCTTTACCCAAGGAGCCAACAAGATAAAGATCACCATTATACCTGATGCACATCCTGACGATGTTCGTGTTGAGTATGTGGATATGGGCTATGATTACCGCCTTCTTGGGAGAGGGGACAGCTTGTACGGTTTTGGTATATCTGTGCCTCAGGTTAAATCTGCATCGACAGAAGGGACTTTCAGTCTACCCTGGGTGAATAACCAGTACCTTTCCTATCATCTTGATGCCTTTACCGCAAGCTTTTATCAACAAACCGGTATTACCGACACCTTCACCATGACCACAGAACTTGCTGTATCGCCGGGGGTTTTCAGCGGGACCCTCAATAGTGTGCTTGCAACGATGATCGGGACTTCTCAGTTGCAACTTACTCTTGGTTTGAATGAAGAAAAGAGAACACCTTCTTTTTCATCCAGCTTGAGTCATCGATACAGCGGTCCTCGAGATGGTAATTTCGGTACGCTCAGTACAACCATCAACCACAGCATCCCAGCGCTCAGTGTCAACGAGCCGTATAAATCCAATACAACTTTGTCTCTCTCATATGCTGGAAAGCTCACCGAAACAATCCGATATACCCTCTCTGGAAATGTTGGATATAATTCTATTGATGCGTATCCTACCTGGGGCGTTTCCTTCTCTTCTGGTTTTTCTCCTTTCAGAGGGTTCTCTATCAGTGGCTCTGTTAGTCTAGCCGATCAAGATACGACGAAGACGTTCTCTCCCAGGCTTACTGCACAGGTCGGTGGTAGTTATTCGTTCAGCCCAAGGCTCAGCGCTTCAACTTCAACAAGCTTGATTTCAGGAGCATCTCTTCTGAGTGGCACTGCAACCAGTTCCCTGGGTATGAGTTATCGTCCAACCAGCAACGACAGTCTGAGTCTCTCTTTGAGTTCTTTCAAGTATTCCGATCCTTTGGACCATAGCTTGGTTGCTGCATGGTCCCGTAGTGGTGTGTATTCTTCCTTCTCTCTGAGGCAACAGATAACCAGGTCGTACCAGAAAATGGCAACCACTTTTACAGCCAATACCTCTTTGGCCTATGCTGACGGAGCCTTTGGAATAGGCCGGTCGGTAAATGAGTCCTTCCTTTTGGTCAAGCCGGTGGGAGAGCTGAAAAGAAGCCAGATTACTGTGGCTAGAAGTCTGGATAGTGCACCGACCTTTCTTCCAAGGCCTCTGGGTAGTGCCTTGTACAATAATATCACCACCAACACCAAAAACAGTGTGGTTGTATTCAGCAGTGGAGCTACAGACTTCTCTCTTGGAGCATCTTTTGTCTATGAGATTACGCCAAGAAGCAGACAGAGCTTCGTAGCGAGAATTGATGTTGAACCCTCTTTTACCGTCAGTGGTCTTCTGTATATGAGCGACGGGTCTCCGTACGTTCAGTACTCTTCCCCGGTTTACAGGGTGTTGGTTGATGAGAACGGCGAAGAAGAACTTGTACGAGATGATAGCTTATATCTATTTACTGATCAGGAAGGACGTTACATACTTAGCGAAGTAGGCTATGGAACCTATTTATTCGACTTGCGTGTAGATGATCTCTGGTATGCAGTTCGATTTGAGGTTCCTAATCTCAGTTCTGAGGAATTGGGGCTGGATCGTGTCCTGTTGTTGGAGGATTTCTGGGTAGCCGATCCTGCATTTGAACAGCGCATCATCATACTTGATGCTTTTACCGGTTTTCAGGTTGAAGAGGATATCGATGTGTTCGGCACTGAGTTAACTATCGGCTATGATGCTGAAGTACAGCTCGAATCAACAGGACGCACCGATGAAGAGTCCTTCTGGACATTGATATTCCCACCCTTCGATATGAGTGATTTCAGCTTTGAATCGTTTGATGATGGATTTGTGACGGAAGAGCAGTTCTTCTTTGATGAGGCGGCATTCGATGAAATGATAGGTATTCCTGTAGAAGATCCTGCTGCAACCCAGATTTTTACAGCTGCTCCTTGAGGTTGCTTGACACGCTAGGGTAAAAGGTAGAGTATAGGAATCGAGTGAAAAATCCATGCAAGGAAGTAATGCCGTGCGTAGCGATATAATCAACGAAGTATTGACTGTTGAGGATAAAGCACAAAAAATCATTTCAGACGCCGAACATACAGCAAGAGACTATATCTCCGACGCCCAGATGCAAGCAAATGCTCTATTGAGAACCCGTTTACGAGAAGAACGGGAGAAGAATCGCGCGCTCTTGGAGCAGGCTGAACAGGACGTACAATTGCGTCTGGAGCAATATGAGGCAGAACTCGCAAACTCCCAGATGATGGATGATCTTAAGATGGAATCCATACTCGATACACTGGTTGCACGTATTTGTGCAACAGATCTTGAAGGGTTGATCAGCTAGATATGAGACAAGATCCTGTTTCGCACTACGGATACATCAACGCCAAGCTTCGAGCAAAAATTGGCTTGATGCGGGAGCGGCAGATAGTATCGACACTGCTGAAATCAGAAAGCCTGGTTGATGCCGTTGCTGTATTGCGTTCAAGTGCCTATCACCAAGTTGCAGAATCTTATGATAAAACCGGGGATTTGCAGCATATGGAGCTTGTGCTTCTGACCTTGGAGATTGCGATGTACCGTGATGTGGCAAAGCATCTCGAAGGGAAAAGTGCCGTCTTGGTTGAACACCTGCTTGGGAAGATCGAGGTTGATAATCTGAAGAACGCCCTCAGGCTTTGGTACAGCAGCATTATCAGAAATCAAAGCATCAGGCATCGTAGTGAGTATTTGTTCAAACAGAGGATTCTGCATCAAGTGGATTGGGTCGCCCTGATAAATGCTACAAGCTATGAGGCTGTATGCAAGGCGTTGAAAGATACCGTCTATGAACAAACTGTAGCTTCCTTTAGTCTGAGCCGCTTACAACAAGAGGGCTTGTTTGCCCTCGAAAGCGAGTTGGATAAGAATTGGTATCTGCAATTGATGGAATGCACGAGAAATTTGGGAAAAACTGACAGGGAAATCGCAACAGATGTTTTTCTTTTTGAGATTGACCTGAAGAATATTCTGACTCTCGTTCGATACTTTTGGTATCATCAAATGGAGAGTGAGGATGTAAAAAATCTTCTGATTCCACTTGGAAAGGTCTATGACAGCAAGCTCGTGGCCTCTTATCTTAAACAGAAGGAAACCGAGAGAGATCCTCAAAGCTTGATGGATGCCTTTCTTTCAGATATTGAAGACGCCTCTGAGCTGAATAAGAGGGGGAGTGTACCTGCCGACCAGACAGAGGTTCTACAGACGTTGAAGATTGAGGCCGCTTTGGATAAACAGCGAAAAAAAATGTATCAGAAGATGCTTACCTCAGATCCTTTTTCTATCGCGCTTCCACTTGCTTACTTTTTTCTCTTCAAGGAGGAGACGAGAATGATCCGAGCCGTCTTGAATGGGAAGTACTATGGATATGATGAACAGTACATCAAGGGGGTGTTAGGATGAATCTGTTTACCAAGGAGATGAAACTGCTTACGGCTGTCGTTTTGGAGCAGAAAACCGATCAGGTGGTGAAGACACTGCTTTCTTTGGGTGTGCTGGATTTTGTACATGTCAACAAACTCAATCCCGATCAGATGAAGAAGCTCTCAAGTCGTCCAAGCAGTATCAGCAGATCTTCTCTTGAAGAAATGAGGCTTCGTGTTGAAGCAATGCTTAAGCAGGGTCATGTACTGATTCCCTCGGCTGAAAAACTTGACGTCTCTGAATTGCAAACACCGCAGATGCAAAGCTATCGTTCCACCCTTGATGAACTAACGGGAAAACTGCTTGCATTGAAAGAAAAACAAAAGCAGAGCAACCAACAAGCCATGGGGCTTGAGGAGATGCGTCGCTACATGCATGAGGATAAAGGCGAGTATCTTGATTTGAGAGTAGGAGAGATCGGTCATGGAAAAGTGGAGGATCTTTCTGGAAAATTGTCTGCGTTTGGAGGCTTGCTTGAGCCGATTGGTTCCAATAATAAATATATATCATTAACATTAAAGCGAGATATTTCCCAGGTCGATCCCCTATTGCAAAAGTATGGTTGGCTGGAATCAGGGGACATTGCATTACAAAAAGAAGCTTTTTTGGTAATACGCAAGAGGCTTGAAAAAGAGCATGAACATATTGTCAGCCACCGCAAGTCCATTGAGGCAAGCGTCGATGAACTGGTACGATCGAGGCAGAATGAACTTTTTGAAATCTGGGCAAATTTGCGGTTGAATGAGTTGAGCGACCAGATTCGTTCTTATTTTTCCTATACCCGTAATACAACCCTGTTTTCCGGGTGGGTTCCTGCCGATCAGGCTGACCAGGTTTTTCAAGCAATCATGCAGGCTAGTGATGGTCAGTGTGTTGTTGATTGGACTGAGGCGAAGCAATTGCCCCGCAATGAAATTCCTGTAGCGGTAACCTCGCCGAAGTTGTTGGCTCCATTTCAGAAGATGGTCACCAATTACAGTATTCCCGAGTATGGAACCGTCAATCCTACGTTCTTTGTTATGGCAGCCTATCTGGCTATGTTCGGACTTATGTTTGCCGATGTTGGGCAAGGTCTGGCACTTTTTGTCATCGGATTGCTCTTTAGGCAGAGTTATAAGAAGCATCCTTTGAGGAAAGATGGATTAATCAGTCGCAACCTCAGTGATCTTTTATTGTACCTAGGGATTTCTGCAATGGTGTTCGGCGCACTTTTTGGTTCCTATTTCGGCCTTGAGCTGCTTCCTCCTCTTTGGTTCAATTACGAGGCAGCGGTTGGCGGTCATGCGCAGAACGCTTTGGTCAATGATGTGTATGGGATTTTAGGGATAACAATAAAGTTTGGTATCGTAATCATCTATACCGGCTTGATCTTGAACTGGATCAACCTGGTTCGTAAGGGCGACTATTTGACGCTGGCACTGGATAAGAACGGATTGTTAGGAGGCATTCTCTTTGCACTTGGCCTCTATTTGGGCTTTGGCTTTGTGCAGAGTGGATACCGAAGCTTTCCCTCTCAGCCATGGATCTCAACGGTAATTACGATTGCTCTCTTTTTATTGTTTTGTCGAGGATTCCTAAAATACTATGTTCACCGCAGAAAGGGCGGTGAAGCTCTTGCTGTTTCTCATGTTATTTTGGATGCAGTGATGGAGTGGCTCGTTGATATTCTTGAGATTTTCACGGGATATCTTTCCAATACCCTTTCTTTCATGCGTGTTGCAGGTTTGGGAATTGCTCATGCTTCCTTGATGATTTCTTTCAAGCAACTGTCAGATATGGTTGGTGGCTTTCCAGGTTTGACCATCTTTATTCTTGGCAACATCCTGGTTATCGTATTGGAAGGATTGAGTGCAGGTATTCAGTCCTTGCGATTGAACTACTATGAATTCTTTAGTCGGTATTTTACTGGAAGAGGAATAGCGTATGAGCCGGTCAGACTCAGTTCCACTTCCTTTGAGAAGAGATAGGTTTATTTTTTTAGGAGGGTCAAAGAATGACCAACATTGCATTCAAGAGAAATGTTACAAAAACCTTTGGCGCAACTGCATTGGTGTTGTTCGCATCAGCCTTTGTTTTTGCACCGAGTGCCTATGCAGCAACAACCGAAGCGGCAAGTCGAGGTGATTACAACCTTGCTTTGGTTTGCTTGGCCGCTGCAATTGCTTTTGCAGTTGGAGCTATAGCTGCAGGAATGGCTATTGGAAAGGTTGGAAGTGCAGCGATGGGAGCCATCAGTGAACGCCCTGAGATTGCCTCACAAGCTCTTATTTTCATTGCTCTTGCCGAAGGTCTTGTTGTTTTTGGTTTTATCACCAGCTTGATGATTCTCGGAAAGGTATAATAGATGAAGTATTTTGTCATCGGCGACGAAGATACCGTACTGGGGTTCTCCCTGGTAGGGGTCTTCGGCATGCAGGCGGCAGATGCTCACCAAGCAAAAATCGCTTGGGAAAAGGCTCTTGAAGATCCACAAGTGGGAATAATCATCATTACAGAAGAAGTTGCTTCGATGATACGCCCTGTTGTGGAGCACTATCTCTTTAGCGAGACCTTTCCCCTTGTTGTTGAGATACCTTCTCCTCATTCAAAGGAAGGGAAGACCGATTTGCGTGCCCTGGTGAATAAAGCAATCGGGGTATCGTTGTAGGAAAGCTTTTGTATGGAAACAACACAGAACAATCTGCTCTCTGGAATCATTGAGGAAGCTCAACAAAAGGCAGAAAAGATTCTTGAGGAAGCAAAGGCTGATGCCAATAATATTGTACAGGAAGCACAACAGAAAGCTCTTGTCGAGATTGAGGCTCAGAAGCGGGAGCTTGAACAAAAACTCAAGCACCTTGAGATGCGTCTTCAGGCAAATTATGCAAGTGCAAAAAGAAAGGCTAGTCTGAGAGAGGTTGATGAGCGCTATAATCAGGTCAGGCAACGATTGCTCGCTGCCCTTGATGCAAAAACCATCGAGCCGCATCTTGCAAAATGGATTGCAGAAGCTGCAATAGGATTGGATCTCAAGCAAGCCAAGGTTGCCTACAGCAGGCAATGTCCTGTCACAACAAAGCATATTGAGGAGGCTGCCCGATTAGTCAAGGAGGCAACCGGTTCTGAGGTGTCTTTGGTTCTTGAGGATAAGCCCATACGCTCGCATGGGGTGATTGTCTCTTCGTTGGACGGCTCGTTGTCGTTCAACAATCAGGTCGAGGTTCGTCTTCGACGATTTGACCGCGTATTACGACAAGTGATTCAGGAACATTCATGAAAGAAAGAATAATCGGGCATGTCAAGAGAGTGAACGGACCGATTCTCATCGTCAAGGATATAACCGATGCCATGATGATGGAATTAGTTCAAATTGGTGAGCAACGTCTGGTAGGTGAGGTTGTAAAGCTTCATGATGGACTAGCTACAGTGCAGGTGTATGAGGATGCCACATCCATCTGTCCTTCTGACAATGTCTACGGCAGCGGCATGAGTTTAAGTGTAGAGCTCGGCCCTGGTTTGATTGGTACGATTTATGACGGAATACAGCGTCCACTGGAACAGTTGATGAAGGCTAGCGGTGCTTTCATTTCACGTGGGTTGAATTTCGATGCTATCGATCATGCCAAAAAATGGGACTTCGAGCCGTTGGCAAGTGCACAGCAAGAGGTAGTAGCTGGTCAGATACTTGGCACAGTAAGAGAAACATCAAGGATTGAACACAAGATCATGGTGCCTCCTACCATTGGACGAGCTACCTTGCTTGATATTGTGCAAAAAGGGTCCTATACCGTCGATGAGGTGATTGCCACCTTGGTAGACGATGAGGGAAGGGAAATCAGGCTTACTATGATTCAGAGATGGCCGATCCGTCTTCCCCGTCCAGTGGATACACGTCTTGCGCTCAAACAGCCTTTAATAACAGGTTTGCGGGTTATCGACACCTTGTTCCCCTTGGCCAAAGGTGGAACGGTTGCTATTCCCGGTGGTTTTGGTACTGGAAAAACCATGACCCAGCACTCCATAGCACAATGGTGCGATGCTGACATCATTGTATACATTGGATGCGGAGAGCGCGGCAACGAGATGACTGACGTTCTTCGCGAATTTCCGCAGCTTGTTGATCCAAGGACCGGTCAGTCGCTGATGGAGCGAACCATCCTGATAGCAAATACTTCGAACATGCCGGTAAGTGCACGCGAAGCCTCTATTTACACCGGGATTACCATGGCTGAGTACTATCGTGATATGGGCTATCACGTGGCGATTATGGCTGACTCTACCAGTCGTTGGGCTGAAGCGCTCAGGGAGCTCAGTGGTAGAATGGAAGAGATGCCTGCAGAAGAGGGGTTCCCTGCATATCTTCCCACCCGAATCGCGCAGTTCTATGAACGAGCGGGGTTTATGAAAACCATCGGGGGCAGAGAAGGTTCTGTCTCTATTATTGGTGCCGTAAGCCCTCCTGGAGGTGATTTCTCAGAGCCTGTCACTCAGCATACAAAACGCTTTGTACGTTGTTTCTGGGGTCTTGATCGTCAGCTGGCCTCCAGTCGCCACTATCCTGCAATCAGTTGGCTCAATTCCTATAGTGAGTACCTGGTTGAGGTAAAACAGTGGTGGAATGACCAAAGCGACGGCTCCTGGTATCAAAGCAGGGAGAAAATCATGGATCTTTTGCAGAAAGAGGTTCGCCTGCAACAGATTGTCAAGCTTGTGGGTCCTGATGCTCTTCCTGATACCCAGAACTTTATCTTGGAAGTTTGCTCATTGTTCAAGACGGCCTTTTTGCAACAGAACGCATTTGACGAAGTTGATAGGTATTGTTCTGTACAAAAACAAATTAAGATGCTTTGCATTATCTTGGCTTATTACGAGCGTGGTCTTGAAGCAATCAACAAGGGAGTGCCGATGGTGAAAATCAGACGTCTTCGTGCCGTTCAGGAAATGGCAAGAATGCGCCTTACCGTTACCAGCGAAGATCTCCAAGCCATTGATAAGTTGCAATTGAGGTTGGAGCGCTCGATTGACCAGATGGGAGGTATCTATGAGAACTAGGGAAGACACCTTGCTCTCTCAAGCTGATCGACGCTTGCTCAGTGGCAGGGAGTATAAAGGAGTAAGTCGTATTGACGGTCCTTTGGTATATATGCGAAATACTCATCCGGTAGGGTATGGAGAACTGGTTGAAGTCACTACCAGTGATGGAACAATTCGTTCAGGTCAAGTGCTCGATACCAGTGATGAGGTGGTTGTGGTTCAGGTTTTTGAGGGTACCGATGGACTCTCGTTGCCAAAAACCGGAATGCGTTTTATGGGAGAACCTCTCTCCTTGGCAGTTTCTGAACAAATGCTTGGCAGGGTAATGAACGGTTTGGGAAAAAGTCGTGATGGGTCTGCTTCTGTCCATGGGTTTGAGGAACGGGATGTAAATGGGGAGCCTATCAATCCTACAGCGCGTGAGTATCCTCGAGATTTCATCCAGACGGGTATTTCCGTAATCGATGGGATGACTACCTTGATTCAGGGACAAAAACTCCCGATTTTCAGTGGAAACGGTTTGGATCACAATCGTCTCGCCGCTCAGATAGCAAGGCAGGCGAAGGTACGGGGAAACGAAGGAGACTTTTGCATCGTCTTTGCGGCCATGGGGGTCAAGTATGATGTTGCACGTTTCTTTATTGACAGTTTTGAGGAGACCGGGGTGCTGGACAATGTTGCCCTTTTCCTCTCTCTTGCCGATGATCCTTCCATAGAGCGTACGATAACACCGAAGACAGCGTTGACTCTTGCGGAGCACCTTGCTTTTGACAAGGGCAAACAGGTGTTGGTAATCATGACCGATATGACAAACTACTGTGAATCCTTGCGGGAAATTGGGACGATGAGAGGTGAGATTCCTTCAAGAAAGGGGTATCCGGGCTATCTATACTCCAATCTTGCTGAAATTTATGAGCGTTCGGGCAAGATCCTTGGAAGACCTGGGTCAATTACTCAGCTTCCCATCCTCTCTATGCCAAATGATGACATCAGTCATCCAGTTCCAGATTTAACAGGATATATCACTGAAGGTCAGATTGTATTTGAACGAAGCATGCAAAGCAGAGGGATCTATCCTCCCATCAACTGCCTTCCTTCGCTCTCAAGATTGATGAAGGACGGTATCGGAGAGAACATGACTCGAAGTGACCATCCTCACTTGGCTAATCAATTGTTTGCTTCCTACAGTCACGTAAAGGATGTTCAGAACCTTGCTTCTGTTATTGGCGAAGAAGAGCTTACAGCGCTCGATCAGCAGTATTTACAGTTTGGCTCCTTCTTTGAAAAACGTTTTGTTAATCAGGGGTTTGATGAGGACAGGAGTATTGAACAAACGCTTGATCTTGGTTGGGAGGCCTTGAGCCATCTGCCAAGTGAAGAGTTGCAACGACTCACTGATGAGGAAATTGCCGAGCATTACGGCAGATAGGAGGGGTTTTGAATACTTCACTTGCTCCTACCAGGAGTAACCTGCTTGCACTGAATGAGGATCTTAAGTTTGCACAACTGGGTCACGAGTTGCTCGATCAGAAGCGATCGATTCTTGTGGTTGAATTGCTAACTCTCGTCGACCAAGCCGTCGATTATGAGGGGAGGGTCTTTTCTGCTTTGAAGGAAGCTCAGGCCTCTCTCAGTGATGCCATCATGGATATGGGAAGGCTGAGGATTGGAAATCTTGCCGGGTCTGTAAACATCGACTACTCGATACAACTGGGAAGTCGGCGGGTGATGGGAGTTACTGTTCCAAGGGTTGAAACAACCTTCACAGATCATAGTCCTTATTTCAGTAGTGAAGACACCAGTATACTTTCTGAACTCTCAATCGATCGATATCGTTCAACGTTGCAACTGATGGGACGTCTTGCAGAGTTGAAAGTCTCGATTATGCGTCTTGCGAAGGAAGTGAAGAAAACCATAAAAAAGGTCAACGCTCTGCAGAAGATCGTCATCCCTGAAAACATTGAAACAATGCGCTGGATGCAGGGAAGAATCGAGGAGCAGGAACGAGAAAATTTCATATTGCTGAAGGTGGTCAAAGACAGGATGGAACAAGCAAAAATGCAGGCTGATGCTTTGACCACGATACAGGATAATGATACGATGCAGGCAGGAGGTTCGCATGGGAGTTCCGTTTAAACAGATCGTTGTGTATCTGGATGGGTCGGAGAGTTCGATGACCGCCATCATGTATGGGATAAAGCTGGCAAGAGAGCACGATGCGAAACTGACTGCAGTATATGTAGTGAATACTCGAGCATTGAGTGAGTTGGTGAAGGCTGGGATTTTTGTCGCCATTGAACGGGATGAATATCAGCTGGATCTTCAAGTAGATGCAGACCGGTATCTTAGGCATGCACAACGCCTTGGGCACATGAAGAATGTTGAGATAGAAACAGTAAAACTCGAGGGTTCTGTACATGTAATGATGAAAGATTTGCTCAAATCCAAATCTGCCGATCTTCTTGTTCTGGGAGGGATTACCGATATCCGTTCACGAAGAGAGGAGTTGGCTAGTGAGACTGATAGGATGATGCGTACTGCTCCCTGCCCTGTTTTGGTTGTGCGGGATGATGACGATATCTGGCTCGAGTTTGAAACGTAAGGAGCTTTGCATGAATGTACTTGATGTATTGAACAAGGATTTGGTGAAAGTGCCATTGATGCACACCGACAAGCAAGGGATTATTACCGAACTGGTTGAGGTGTTGGCGCGAGCCAAAGGGTATTCAACGCAGCAGTTTGAACAGGTATTGAAGGCGGTCCTCGATCGAGAGCGTCTTTGCAGCACAGCCATCGGGAACGGCATTGCTATTCCTCATGCCAAGACAGACGTGGTTGACCAGGTGTCCCTGGTTATTGGGATCAGTCGTTTTCCTGTCGATTTTGAATCATTGGATGAACAGAAGAGCAAGATTTTCTTTCTCGTTGTAGCTCCTTCATCCGCGGCCTCGATGCATGTTGAGTTGCTTGCATCGATTGCCCGAAGTTGTACCAGCGGAGTATTCAGAAGAATGTTGGAACAAGCTAAGGATAGTGAGGAAGTGGTACGCTTGTTCATGGAATAGAAACTAACACAGAATAAACAATGAATGAGAGGCATCTTCTTAGTGAGATGCCTTTTTTTATGGAGAGGCAATTTCAAGTGCACCCGTTCATTGTCATGAGACTTCCTTGGAAAAGCCTCCACAAAGAAATTGTTTCATCCAGTTCGACCCCATACTGTCTAAAAAACCATACTTAACTGCAACGTATTGACAGACTATGAATGTGTTCCTGTTCCTTTGCATTTTGTCTGCTTCTGCATGCAAGGTAGCAGCAGGCATTTACTACATTCTTAATCACCTATTCGAAACTTTGTCTAGATTATTATCCCAAAAATATTGGTACAAAAAAATGTTGACAGATACCTTTATAGGTCGTAGTATTACTACGTAGTAAAATTACAAAAAAAAGGAAGGAAGCTATGAAAAAGAGTTTTGTATTCATTCTGGTATTATGTTTCATCGTTGGTTCGCTCTTTGCACAGGGCTCAGGAGAGGCCAAAAAGGAATCTTTCGTCATAAAAGTCGGGTATGGTACGGCAGGAGGACCAATCCATGAGGCAGCAGTAGAGTTTGAGAGAATAGTAGAAGCTGCAGATTCTAGGATTGATGTTCAGCTTTTCCCTGGCGGGCAGCTTGGATCGGAAGGAGAGATCATCGGCCAGCTCCAAGCAGGGGTTACCGATATGCTCCCCACAACAACTGGACCACTAGGGCAACACAATCCTATATATTATGTCCTTGAATCCCCGTACGTCTTCTTGAATGAGAGCCAAGCTGACAAGGTCCTTGACGGTGAAATCGGCAAAGTCTTTCTTGATGGACTGAAAAGCAAAGGGTTGATTGGTCTGGCCTTCTGGGAAAATGGGTTTAGGCAGATTACCAACAATGTACGACCTATACTTGCACCTGAGGATTTGCAAGGAGTGAAACTTCGTGTCCAGCAGAATCAGCTCCATATCCAGTACTTTAGGTCTCTTGGGGCGAATCCGACCCCACTCCCATTCACTGAGATATATAACTCACTTGCCACAAAAGTTGTTGATGGCCAGGAGAATCCGTTTGCTTTGATTGCTACAAATAAATTTTATGAACAACAGAAGTATGTATCGCAGTCTGATCATGTCTACTCTGCAGTACCGGTCTTCTTCTCTGAGAGGAAATGGAATGCATTACCTGCTGATGTACAGGACCTTATTGCCACTACTGTCTATGAACTTCGGATTTGGGAGAGGAATCGAGGAAGAGAACTCCAGAACGAATATATCGCTGAGATAGGGAAACAGTCTGAGGTGCTCATTCTTTCAGATGCCCAGAAGGCTGAGTTCCAGAAGAAGGCTGAGGGTGCCTATGCATGGGCTTCCAAAGAGTATGGAAAGGTTTATGAGGACTTGCTTAAAAAGGTTCTCGAGGCTGCAAAGTAGAAATGAGGAAGGTGAGTAAGGAAGACCTGATGGTCTTCCTTACATAATGAGCTGGTACATAGGAGCTGTCAGTTATGAAATCACGAATGGATTTAATCGGGAAGGCAGAGGTCACAGTCCTTATCATCTTCGGGATATCTGCCACACTTATCATGTTCAGCAATGCAGTGGTTCGCTACGTCTTTTCCAGCTCATTCACTTGGGCTGAGGAGGTTGTGAGGATTCTGTTCGTCTGGTCGATGTTCATCGCCATAACGACAGGGTTCATCCGTAATCAGCACATCGGTTTTACAACATTGGCTGAGAAGCATCCCCGTCTTCAGTACTTAAGTACCCTATTCTACAAGGTCATTCTAGCTGTCGTTGGGGGCGTTGTCGCATGGTATGGATATAAATACAACACGATGATCGGGGATGTTCCCTTAGCTGGTACAAACTGGCCAACGGCTCTCTTCCTCATTCCCGGTATTGCGGCAGGGGTCGTGTGGACAGGAGTCGGCATCCAAGGGACTGTATCATTGATTATCAAGAAAACCTCTGCTAGTCGGGAAGTTCGAGAGAGGAAGGGAAAATAAGATATGCAGACACTACTACTTTATTTTGGATTGTTTGGTGCATTCTTCGTAATTGGAATCCCTATCGTGCTGGCCTTGGCCATTGCCGCGATTGTCATGTTGATCATGAATAACATGGATCTGCTCATCTTCGCTCAGAAATTTGTGCTCTCCATGGATAATTATGGTCTCGTGGCTATGTTCTTTTTCATCTTTGCAGGGGAGATTATGAATGGAGGAGGGATGACCAGAAGGATCATCTCTGGGGTTTCAAAGCTCGTAAAAAAGATCCCGGGAGGTCTTGCCATCATAACTATCATCTCCTGTGCACTGTTTGCTGCTATCAATGGCTCAGCTATTGCTACTGCCATTGCTATTGGTTCGATCCTCTATCCAGCGATGGTCAAGCAAGGATATGGAAGAGCCTTCTCTGCTGCGGTCATCGCATCTGGTGGTGTGATAGGACCGATTATTCCTCCCTCGATACCGATGATTGTCTACGGCTCAACGACAGGAGACTCGATTGGGGCGCTCTTCTCAGGAGGAATCGTTCTTGGTGTGCTCATTGCAATTGCTGAATGCCTGGTTGCATTCCTGATCTCCAAGAAGCGTCGTTACGGTATGGATACGGAGACAATAGATTTTGGTGATACAAAAGGACTGATTTGGGCCCTCATATTTCCCCTGCTGATTTTCGGCAGTATCGTCGGTGGAGTCATGACAGCGACGGAGACCAGTGCGTTTGCTGTCATTTATGCATGGTTCGTTGGAACCTTCATATATAAGGAGTTCGATATCAAAGAACTCCCGGGGATGATTAGGCGTTCGATGGCAAGCTCAGGGATGGTCATGGGTATTGTCGGGGCAGCGACAGCCGTCGCTTGGATCTTGACGTATGAGAGAGTCCCTCAGCAAGTGACTGAGGCTATGGTTACAGGTATCGGTTCAACGAATGTGTTTATGCTTGTCTCATTCTCAATTCTCCTGATAATTGGGATGATTATGGATCTTACCCCTGCCATCCTAATCTTGACTCCGATATTCATGGGTCCTGTAGTGGCATTCGGGGTGGATCCGATTTACTTCGGGGTCTTCTTCTGCAGTGTTCTTACAGCAGGCTTGGTGACACCCCCTGTTGGAACTCTCATCTATACAGGGTGTTCTACCTCAGGTAAGAACTTCACTGAAGTAGTTAAAGAACTAGCGCCCTTTATGATAGCTATCTATGCCGCTCTCTTCGTGACCGCTGTTTTTCCTGAGATCATCACGTTCTTGCCAAAGAATGTGTTCGGACTCTACCTGTAGGAGCAATGAGATGAATAGCTACATCCTAGCCACTGACATCGGGACTACCTCGGTACGCTCAATGATTTATGATACGCAAGGGAACGTTCATGCGAGAGCACAGAATCTCTATCCGACTGAGAGACCAGAGCCCTTCTTTGAGCAACAGGATCCAGAATTAATCAAGAAGAGAGTCTACCAGACGATAGCCGAATGTGTTGGTTCGTTCAGAAAAGATCCATCTATGATAAGAAATCTAGCGTTTTCCTCACAGATGTACAGTATTCTGGCAGTTGATCAAATGGGAATCCCCTTGACCAAGAGTATCCTCTGGTCTGATGGGAGAGCTGAAAAAGAGGTCCTTCAAATCAGGCAGGAGGTTGGGGAGCTTGGGTGGTATGAACGAACCGGATGTCCTTCAAGTTCCATCTTTCCTATTGCCAAAATCCGTTGGATCAGCAACAACCTTCCAGAAGTATTTGCCGCTGCTTTCAAGTTCATTTCGATTAAGGAGTATGTCCTCTATCCACTGCTTGGGCAGTATGTCGTTGATTACTCTATGGCATCAGCGACGGGATTGTTCGATATCAGAACACACCGCTGGTGTGAAGGAGCTCTTAGGAGTGCCGGTATTTCTGAGCACCAACTTTCAGAGCCCGTCTCGGGTACACGAGTGTTCGAGATTAAGGATGTGCCTCTCTTAGCTACGCTTGGGCTTGCAGACGAGATGCGCTTGGTCTTGACCGGCGGCGATGGGCCTTTAGCGAACATAGGCTCGAAAGCCTATCAAGTAGGGGCCGTCAACATCGATCTTGGCACAAGTGGTGCTGCCCGAGTGCTTTCAGACAAGGCCATTACGGATCCTGATGGGAGTTTGTGGTGTTTCTGCCTGACAGATTCTCTCTGGGCATATGGTGGGATTCTCTCCAACGTAGGAAACGCCTTTGATTGGATTGCAACAAATATCCTGGATCAGGATCCTTATCACCAGCTCTGTGAGGAGAAATCGGGGTGCAGGCGGCTGAGTTCTCTTGCTACAGATATTCCTGCAGGTGCCGAAGGGTTAATCGTTCTTCCCTACTTAAGGCGGGCCAGGAGTCCTTCATGGGACGTACGCCTGACGGGTAATATCATAAACCTCAATGCGAACCATACCCTGGGACACTTGGTGAGGGCTCTTATAGAGGCAATTGGGTATGACCTGCGATCTATCATTGCCTTGATGAGCGAGCGGGTAGATCTCGTGCACGATATGATTCTTAGCGGGGGGATAGCGAGAGGGGAAAACATTGCACAAATTATCAGTTCAATACTAGAACGTCCTTTGCGTACAATCGAGCATGCTGAAGCTTCTTTGGCTGGAGCCGCTATCATGGGGCTATATGCGACCGGACTCCTCGATTCCTTGCGGTTCGACTCAGAGAATGAGAGCTGTGAATCCATGGTCTATCCTGATGAGACTGTTACAGGGTGCTATCAGAAGGGATATGAAACGTATCAGACTTTGGTTGCGGTGATCTCCGAAGGTGTGACGAGGGGGTCAAACTGATGAAGATCTTGGTGACGTCTAAGTCCTTCAGTAAAGTCAATGCAGAAGCCGCATCCCTATTGGAACAGAAGGGGTTCATCCTTGAACACCTCCAGGCCCCGGTCATGACCAGTTCCCTGATTGCCTCAAAAATTAAAGGAGTAGACTGCTTGATTGTAGGGAACGATCCGGTGGAATCGGATGTGTTCGAGGCAGCTGACTGTCTGAAGCTAGTGCATATGCACGGCACCGGACTTGATGGAATTGATGTTGAGTGTGCAACCGCCCATGGCGTACTCGTTTCTAATGTGACCGGAGCAAACAAAAACGCCGTTGCAGAGTTGATACTAGCCTTGATGCTCACTGTCGGTAGGAGAATCGATAAACATATTGATCTGTTTAAGGAAGGACGGTGGGAACGTACCGCGGGACATGAAGTCTCATTTAAGACCGTTGGGATCATAGGGCTCGGTAACATCGGCAGAAGACTTGTCGAGCTGCTGAAGGGATTTGATGTGAAGGTGATTGGGTACGATCCCTATGCTGATCAATCCTGGGCACGGGATCATGGGGTAAGGCTAACAGAGCAGTGTGATGATGTATTCATTGAGGCTGACTACCTTGTACTCTCCGTCCCTCTCACCCCTGAGACCGAGCATATTGTTTGTGAGCGGACACTATCGCTCATGAAAAGGAGTTCGTATCTGATTAACACGGCAAGGGGAGCCTTGGTGGATGAACAGGCCCTTATTGAGGCGGTGAAGAATGGGAGGATTGCTGGTGCTGCACTCGATGCCTATCGCCAGGAGCCCCCGTCTCATGACAGCCCCTTGCGTTTCACAGATATCGTGATGACACCCCACATTGCAGCGACCTCCTATGAAACGAGTTCCTCTGTCTCAATGATTGTCGCAAGGCAGGTCATAGGAATATTAATTGAGGGCAAAAAAGAGCTTGCTGTTAACTATAAGGAGGTTTCAGCATCGGTGTGATATTCACCGACAGGGGAAATCGAAGCGAGAAACTGAATTAGCAACATACGAATCTCTTATTATCTGGTTATACGTATGTCATGCCCTAATAAGGTATGTCTTCCCAAAATGGAAAATCTTTTGATTGAGGAGTAAGAATATGATTAAAGGATCACTGGTTCCGAACATCACTTTTTTTAACGAGGATGGATCGGTTGACATTAGCCGCACTGAGTGGCACATGAGATGGATGTTCGATAGAGGTGTTGATGGGCTCTTTTTGACCGGCTCCTATGGTGCTGGTCCCCTTATGACCAATGAAGAGCGTATCGAGATTTTTGAGCTGGCACGTAAGGTTGCTGACAGCTATGAGAACAAGACCCTGATTGCCCATGTGGGCTGTATTGATACAGTGAACACCGTCAAGCTCGCAAAAGCTGCACAAGCGGCAGGGATGGATGCGATAGGGGCTGTACCTCCGTTCTACTACAAGCATGAGGATGCAATCATCATCGAGTATTACAAGCAGATCATCGATGCCGTTACCGTTCCTGTGTTCGCCTACAACAATCCCGGCACCTCGCGTTACACTTTCAGTGTTCCTGTGGTAGAGAAACTACAGGCCTATGGTCTGAAAGGTTTAAAGGATAGTCCTCTCCAAGTGGGCTTCCTCTCTCAGGTGGCCTACAAGATGGAACTAGCCAAAGCCGATTTCCAGGTGATTCTCGGGACCTCTACCGGCTGGCTTCCTTTCTACTTCATGGGGGTGAAAGCTGCAATTGCGGGAATGAACAACTGGGCCCCTGAGATTATGACGGAGATGATAAGGGCTACAGAAGCTGGAGAGTGGGATAAAGCTCAGAAAGCTTATATCGTAATGATGGAACTCAGCAAGAAAATGCATTATACTGACAGCACGATAGTCTCGCACATGGCCTTGAAGGCTAGGGGGTATGAACCAGGGTTCCCTCGAAAACCCATGCTCATGCCTGCCCCGGATGATGGAAAATATGCACAGATACTTGGGTGGATACAGGATGCTTTCGATACCCTTGGGTTGGAATTGACTATTGGAGCATGATAGATAAGTCACTATAGGAGATATGATGGATAACCTCACCTTTATTTCGGGAAATATGCAGAATCTGCGTAAGTCAGAGGTCAAGGTCGCTCAGTATGTTCTGCAACACCCGAACGAGGTTGTCCACTACTCAATCAGTGGGCTTGCAGATCTTGTAGGGGTAAGTGACCCGACGGTCATTCGCTTTTGTCGGGCGGTTGGGTTCAAAGGGTTCCAGGATTTCAAAATCTTTCTTGCACAATCGGTCATCCCGACGGTTCGGACAATTCATGAGGCAATGGACGGCAATGAAGAAGTTCCTGATCTGGTGAGGAAGGTGTTCGAGTCGAACACGAACGCTATTATGAGCACCCTTTCCACACTGGACCATCCAGTACTCGAGAGGATGATCGAGACCTTCAGTAAAGCCGAGAAAATCTTGTTTTTCGGACTGGGTGGTTCCGCTGTCATTGCTATGGATGCCTACCATAAGTTCTTTAGGGTCGGAATCGGCTGTGAGTATTTCACCGATTCTCATATGGCGATCATGGCGGCCTCCATGATGAAGCCTTCGCAGGTGTTCGTCGTCATCTCCCACTCAGGAGCAACGAGAGATATCGTGAAGGCCCTAGAAGTCGCTCGACAGGCAGGAGCCGTTACACTAGCAATTGTCAGTCATGAGAAGACTCCTGTAGCGCGAGCTGCGGATGCGGTGTTGACCGTTGCCTCTTATGAGTCCCATTATAGGTTCGAGCCCATGTCCTCAATGATTGCTCAGATGAGTGTTATTGACGTCCTGGCAGTAGGAGTTTCTCTCAATAGACGAGAGGAGACGATTGAGAACCTGAACAAGACTCGAATCGCCCTCGCCTCAGAGCGCTACTGATTATCTTTGGTTCACGTATTGAGTATTGATTAAAATAACTACAAGAACCATGGTTTTGAAATTGGTTCTGGACATTTATTTGTTTCCATCCTATGGTTCATTCATATGGCTACTGTGTTTCCATTTACCGAACGAGAGCGTCTTACCTTGGAGCAATGCAGTTTTTTGATTGCTGTCGAAGACGCAGCTCTAGCTGCAGTCTTGGATAATCGTGTCAAGGATTTGGATATTCTTGCTCAGGTAATGCAGCGCTCAGGCTCCCTATATCATGATTTACTGTCAACAGATACGACACGTACTTGGGAGAGTCTGGCTAAAAAGTTGTCAAACCAAGGAATGGAGGAGGTTATAAACCTTCCGGTAAAAGCTACCCTTGGTCGTTCATTGGTCATTACAAAAATTCATCTGTGGGGTTTTTTATATAAGATAGCAGCTTCCAAAGAGTTCTTTGCTGATTATAAAGGAGTAATACGTACGTATTATCATACTGCGTTGTTTTCCTTGATGGCGGAAGATCTTTATCGAAGCATCATTGCTACAAGCAAGGGTGATGAGCCATGGGTGATGAAGGCCACCAAAGAGTTGATACATGTATGGGAAGAGCGATCTGAAGTAGAGATGTACTCATTTATACCACTTTTACAGCATCTGTGGAGGGCAAGAGGAACACTGGTTCCCGTTTTGGGGACCTTGATGGGAAGTGTTGAGCTTCTGCAACTCTCTTTACAGCTTCCTGCTTCCTGGCATGATTTCTTGGATGCAAGAGGAGCAGAAGAAGAGGTGGTCCAAGCATTGGATGAGTTTTTGTTTTCAATAAGCTATGAGCAACAGAAGACACTAATGAAGTTGATGCAAAGAAAAGGCTTGGCAAGCATAAGCAGAAGTGAGGCAAAAGACCTCTTGCAATTGCACCCAAGCCAATTTCTGGAAGGACCGAACGAGGATGATCTGGCAACGATCAAGCTCTATCGGTCCTTCGTACGACGAAATAATCTGGCTCGTTCAAGAAGAGATGCTCTCAGAAATGGCCCGAAGCACACTATTGAGCAACACTTGTTGATGTATCTTTGGTCGCTTAAGAACTAACACTGTTTGCTCTTGTATAGATGGCTCTAATCTTCTCTTCATCCAAGACCATGAAATCACCAAGGGTTCGTTTGCCAAAGAATGTTGCTTTTTTGGACATTTCGTCAATTTGTTCGTTGGTAGGAAATATTCCCAGCTCACCGAAGTTGATCGGCATATTGATGTTTGCAAAAAATGCATCAATGGCATTGATGGTGTTCAGTGCATCTGTTTTCACATCACCGCTTTTAGGTATATCAAAGACGCTATACCCGAGGGAGGCAAAACGTTCTGGTTTTTGTAGATACACGAACCTTGCCCAACTGCCCCAGATGGCTGAAAGTCCAGCTCCGTGAGCTACATCAAACATTCCTCCCATCTCATGTTCCAACTGATGGGGAGCCCAGTCGCCTCGGCTTTGGTTTCCTACACCGGTGAGGCCATTGTGGGAAAGGCTGCTCGCCCACATGAGTGTTGCTCGAGCATCATAGTTAAGAGGATTCTCCTTGAGATGCAGGGCAGCTTGCATGACATTCCTGAGCAAGGCCTGGGAAATCTCATCGGTCAGTTCCATGGTATCGCCTACAATGAGGTACCGCTCAAGTGTATGCATCATGATATCCACTGCTCCACACATTGTCTGGTATTGCGGAAGGGTATAGGTGAGCTCAGGATTCATGATGGCAAATCTGCAGCGAGCAGCATCGTTGTTCAGTCCTCTTTTAAAATTGCCGTTTTCATTGGTAATGACGGAAGAGCTGCTCATCTCACTGCCTGCTGCAGCAATGGTAAGGACGGCCCCTACAGGATAACACCCTTTTACGGCTTTCTTCTGTTCATAGAAATCCCAAACCTCGCCATCATGAAACAGTCCATATCCTATGGCTTTTGCAGAGTCGATTACAGAGCCTCCTCCTACAGCCAGCAAAAAATCAACACCGTTTTTTTTGCACAGCTCGATGCCTTCATGCACTTTGCTCAGTCTTGGGTTGGGAACAACACCCCCAAGCTCAACGTAGTCGATGTCAGCCTTCTTAAGGGATGAGAATATTCTATCAAGCAGGCCTGTTCTTCGCGCACTTTCTGAGCCGTAATGCACAAGAACTTTTTTATAGCCCCCCTCTTTAACCAATGATCCAACTTGCATTTCTGCATCTTTGCCGAAGATAACTTTTGTCGGGGTGTAAAATGTAAAATCAGAAATCACGTTAATTCCTCCAGTTTTAGTATCCAAGACTCTCGCCTACAATAAGAACCTTCATTCTTCCCTTCTGTTGTTGATGGGAAAACACTACGTAATTTGAGCAGACGGTATGTTCACAAGCGCCTGCAGGCAAGGCCATGAGATTTCGGTCATCAACTGCTTGTCGTAAGCAAGTACCACTCTGTGTGCAATAAGATCCTGTGTTCAGTCTTCGTGCGTTGCTTGGGGCAGCGATATGTTTGACTCTGAGAATTGCGCTGACCAAGTCGGGTACGATTTTGTCCCAGGAGACAACAAGGATAACCTGTTTCGGACCATAGAGAAGGGCAGCTACCCTGTTGCTGGTTCCATCAACACAGTAAATTTCTCCATGTTCTGTAACGGCATTGGCACTTGCAAAATAAGTATCTGCAAAAAAACTTTTATGGAGCACTTCTTCTACTTGTTCATTGTCAAGATTGGGGGCATATCGGTCCAAAAATTTATAAATGCCGCCTCTGAGCAGATCAAGAACACCTGTTTCTGAAAGAGTTACGGAACCTCCCACTGATACTGTTTCCCCATCCTTGAGCAATTGCTTGACTGCAGGGACCACGTCCTTTGCTGATGCAAGGAATCTGGCTTCGATGTTGTTTTTTGCCAAAGCTTTGATAGTTCTCTCAACCTGCAATTGGCGATTCTTCATTAAATTTGCATCCATATGTTCCTCCAGTCGTTATAAGATACAGTAATGTTCCTACGTTTTACAAGCTGGAGTAAAGATGCTTTGGATTTGGAAAATACATTGCATCCTGCTAAGAACGCGCGTATTCTAAGAATAAACCTATCGTAAGAGGATTATTTTATGCATATTACTTTTTTTGGAGCGGCTCAACAGGTAACCGGAAGTTGTACCATGGTGGAATGCAATGGCAAGTACATGCTCGTCGATTGTGGTCTTCCACAGGGCAACGATGAAAAAGAACAGGGGATAAACCTCCCTTTTGATGCAGCCTCGATTGACTATGTATTTTTGACTCATGCTCATATAGACCATAGTGGAAGAATTCCGTTGTTGGTGAAGAATGGCTTTAAGGGTAAGATATTCGCCACCTCTGCAACGGTTCAATTGTGTGAGATCATGCTTGCTGACAGTGGCCATATACAGATGATGGAAGCAGAATGGAAGAGCAGGAAGGCAAGACGTGCGGGTAAAAAGGGTGTTCAGCCTCTCTACACCACTGAGGATGCCCATAATGCCATGCAATATTTTGTCCCTTGTACATATGAAGAAATTTGTCCTGTAGAAGAGGGAGTCAAGGTGCGGTTCAATGATGCAGGGCATCTTCTTGGCTCTTCATCCATCGAGATGTGGCTCAAGGAAGGCAAGGAGAGAAGGAAGTTGGTTTTTTCCGGGGATATCGGAAATTTTGACCAACCCTTGATAAAGGATCCTGATTATATAGATGCAGCGGATTTTGTTGTCATGGAATCAACCTATGGCAATCGGGTCCATAGGAAGCCAGAGAATGCTGTCGGGAATTCCATCCCTACCGCAGTCCGTGCCCAGGAGTTGGCTGATATAATTGAAAGGACCTTCAAAAGAGGCGGCAATGTGGTCATCCCTGCTTTTGCAGTGGGAAGGACCCAGGAGATTCTGTATCTGTTGAGGGTTGTAATTGAAAAGAGACTTTGTCCTTCTTTCAGGGATATTCCCGTATTTGTTGACAGTCCGCTTTCCGTGAAGGCCACCCATGTATTTGCCGGAAACCTCTTTGGGTATATGGATGAGGAGACAATGGAGTTGGTCGACAAGGGGATAAATCCCATCTTGTTTCCTTCCTTGGTGACCATCACGGATATGGAAGGTTCAAAGGCTTTAAACCGAAGGAAAGAGAGCTGTGTCATCATTTCCAGCAGTGGTATGTGTGAAGCGGGAAGAATCAAGCACCATCTGAAACACAATCTATGGCGAAGTGAAAGTACTGTTTTGTTCAGCGGCTATCAGGCAGGGGGAACTCTTGGTCGTTCCATCTTAGACGGGGCAAGACATGTAACACTCTTCGGGGAACAGATTGATGTGCGTTGTGAAGTCTGTGAACTGCACGGCATAAGTGGACATGCGGACCAGGATGGATTGGTTGCATGGCTCACCTCATTTAAGAAGGAGCCACGAAGAGCATTTATGGTCCACGGTGATAAGGAGGTGGCTCCTTGGTTTGCCTCGTTTGTGATGCGCACCCTTGGTATTAAGACCTATGCTCCGAAAAGCATGGAACGTTTTAACTTGCTCGATGAGGCTTCCTTGCCTATCGCCCATGCTCCAGAGGATGTGGTCTTACCGTATCTGAGGGAACTCGAGGAAGCCTTGGCCGAGTTGGATAAGCACAAGGATAACCTGCAGGTGGTGGTAGATCGAATGCATAAGGCAGGTAGTGAGAAAACTCTTGAAGAGAAGCGAGCTGTACGATTGACCAATGCAATCAACCGACTCGCTAGCGATCTTGAATATCTGAAGATTAAATGGGGCTCAGATGCAGATTAGGCAAGCATTTTCCCGAACACGGCTCCCCAGCTGGGTTGTTCGAGAATGGTAAATCCCATTTTTTCATAGAAACCAAAAGCACGGGTGTTACGGCCATCCACCCCAAGGTGGATGCCTTTCGCCCCTTTTTGTCGTACTGCTTTAAAAAATGTCTCCATGAGGCTTCTGCCGAGACCTTTCCCTTGAAGTTCTTCAAGCAAGTCTATGTGAAGATGAGCAGGATAGCCGAGGTTTTGCCACATTCCTTCGCCCGGGCCTTTGAGCAACGTCTTGATTACATTTTGTTCAGCTTCGCTTTTATAGGTGTCAACACTTTGGTAGTGGTCTTGCAAGACAGGAAGCCATTGGTGTTGCATCCAATGGTTGAATGCTCTTGTATCGCTTGTTCCTACTATATATCCCGAAGGGCGGTTGTGCTCGTTTAAAGCAACAAAGCACAGTTCAGGTTCAAAGAAAAAATAGGGGACTGCATAATAGTGTCCTACACACCAAGGATCTGCGAAATACGGGGTTCCGTCGAGTCCTGCGAAAGCAGTCTTCAAGGAAATTGAATATAAGTAAGGAATGTCTTGTGCTACAATGTTTCTGATGTTTTGCATACTGATTCGGTTCCTCTTTCTGTTGTAGCATACTCGTATTTATGATTTTTCTCAATTCAGAAAAGTATTGATTTGGTATTTGAGATAAAAAAATGTTGAGATCTAACTTTAATCTGAATAGAGAGTTGTACTTCAAGGAATAAATTTATACAAAAAACACTGGACAAAAGTAACAAATGGGTGTAATATCCCATCTCGTTCGGCTATGAGCACAACGACACACAAAAACAGACTGTAGCACTCGCTACTTGACGGATTTGTGAAACGTCGAGTACTCTTAAAGGACGCCCCTTTACAAGGGGAACTGATTATTGACAGAACAAGCGTTAGGAAAAATAGAGAGATTGGAATAGTGGAAGGCCACCGAGATGGGCTTCCCAGTCAATTCGAGATAACGATGAACGGTAGTGAAGAGCTACGTTCGTTTGCGAGGAAAGACAGGGCGAACTATTTTGTAGATAGAGCCCGCGCCTACGGGTGCGGGATTCCT
>Ga0334888_1000250_pt1 | contig 88938 bp, 81 predicted proteins | sample GraSluR1_MG_FD_207227 | JGI IMG/M metagenome (GOLD analysis project Ga0334888, IMG submission 207227) | Sludge microbial communities from methane-producing bioreactor in Wageningen University, Netherlands - Granular Sludge_3_08-R1 | ecosystem: Engineered > Bioreactor > Anaerobic > Unclassified ... | reverse complement strand
CCGTGGCCAGGACCGAGAGCGTCGAGGCCGACAAGCCCGGGTCTTGGCCAGCCTGGTTCAGCAACCGGGTGGCCTGTTCGCGACCTTCGGGGCTCTCGAGGGCCGTCCCCAGGAGCCGGACGGTGGCCGTCGAGGTCTCGGGATCCTGGCTTGCCTGGTCGAAGAGGCGGCTGGCCTGGAGTCTTCCCTGGACGCTTTCGGTTGCCTTGGCCAGGACCGCAGCCAGTGGGGTTGCCGTCTCGCCCTCCTGGCTCGCCTGGTTGAAGAGCCGGGTGACCTCGGCGCGCCCCTCTGCGGTGGAGGTGGATCCGGCCAGGGCGCTCGTGAACTCCGAGGCCGCGGTCGAGTCCTGGCGGAGCCTCTCGAAAAAGGCTGCGGACTGAGCGCGGCCTTCAATGGTCTCGCCTGCACTGGCCATCGTCGCCACCAGGGACTTCGAGGCTTCCGGGTCCTGGCCCACGTTGGCCAGCAGGCGCTTGATCTTGGCGATGCCGTCGTCGCCCTCGGAGGCCTTGGCCAGGAAGCTCATGAAACGGGTCGAGGCGGCGGGGTCCCGGCTGACCTCGGACATCGTCTGCCGGGCACTGGCCAGGCCTTCCGGCAGCTCGGAGGCCTTGTTCACCACGGCGAGCAGGGACTTGGAGGCATCTGGATCCTGGCTGACGTTGGCCAGCATGCGCTGGGTCCTGGCCACTCCGTCGTGCCCCTCGGTGGCCTTGGCCAGGACCCCGACGAACTCCGCAGAGGCGGCGGGGTCCCGGTTCATCTGGACCTTGGCGGTGAGGTCCGCCAGGCTCTGCGTGGGGAGGCTCAGGCTGGCTCTGGCGAAGCGCGGGGGTCCAGCGGCCGGCTCCCCCGAGAGATGGGCTGCGGTCCGTGCGAAATCGGCCAGTCCCTCCTTGCTGCTGGTCGCTGAAGTCAGGGTGTTCACCAGGCTCCCGGATGTCGCCGAATCCTTGCCGAGGTTCTGCATCAGGGTTCCGAAGTCGGCCCGTCCCTGCGGGGTCGCGGTGGTCTGTCTCCAGGAGCTCAGGAGGGCCTTGGAGGCAGCCGGGTCCTGCCGGAGGTTGTCCATGAGCCTGGCTGCCTGGTCGCGGCCCTCGGCGCTGCGGGTGGCTTCGGCCATGGTGGGCAGCAGGCTGGTGCGCGTCTCGGGCTCGCGCAGGAAGGAGGTCAGGTTTGTCCGCCCGGCAGGGGTGGCGCTGGAATCAGCCAGGACACGGAAGGCCGGCTCGCTGGCCTCTCGCATGGCCATCGAGAAGGACTGTCGGCCCTCCGGGGAGGCCAGCCCCCGGGCCAGTCCCTGGAAGAGAGCCGCCTGGCCACCTGGGGTCTTGCCCAGATCGTTCAGGAGGGCCTTGAAAGCGCTCGAACCTTCCGGGGTCTTCAGGTCGCGGCCGAGGTTTTGGAGGAACCGGGTCTGGCCGGAAGAGTCCTTCTCCAGGTTCTGCAGGAAACGGGTCAGGCCGGCGGTACCACCGTCGGAGTGGCTGTGGGTCAGGCTGGCGGTGGCCCGCTGGGGTCTGGCTTCCGGGGAGGTCGGAGGTCCGGTGGGAATCTGGACTCTTTCGGGCACCTGGAGTCTGGACGTGTTGGGAGGCCCGGTGGGAGTCTGAGGCCTGGGCGTGTTGGGAGGCCCACTGGGAGTCTGAGGCCTGGGCGTGTTGGGAGGCCCGGTGGGAGTCTGAGGCCTGGGCGTGTTGGGAGGCCCGGTGGGAGTCTGGGGCCTGGGCGTGCCTGGAGGCCCGGTGGGCGTCTGGGGCCTGGGCGTGCCTGGAGGCCCGGTGGGAGCGTGAGGCCTGGGCATGCCTGGAGGCCCGGTGGGAGTGTGTGGCCTGGGCATGCCTGGAGGCCCGGTGGGCGTGTGTGGCCTGGGCGTGCCTGGAGGCCCGGTGGGCGTGTGTGGCCTGGGCATGCCTGGAGGCCCGGTGGGCGTCTGGGGCCTGGGCGCGCCTGGAGGCCCGGTGGGAGTCTGTGGCCTGGGCATGTTGGCCGGACTGGAGGGAATCTGGGGCCTGGGAGCGTTCGGCGATCGGGTCCCATCTGCTGTCCGGGACTGAGCTTGCTTGTGGCCTTGGTCCGGGTTCTTCTCTCGATTTGTTGAGACGAAGTCTTTCAACCGCTCGTAGGTCCCGTCCAGTTGCTCCTTCAGGCGCAGCGCCTTCTGGGCCTGTTCGAGCTGGGCCGTCAGGTCACGGCTGGCCAGCAGGCCTCGGCACTTGTCCAGCAGGTGCTTCAGGTCCTGTTGGAACTCTTCCAGGTAGTTCCCCAGGTCGGCCAACTCCTCCGGCGAGAGGTTCCTCAGTCCCCTGGACAACTTTTCCGAGACCTCACGATAGACGCGTCCGGCTCGGAGCGTGCGTTCGTTGATGTCCTGGTGCTCGGACTGATCCAGGCGGTTCTCGGCCAGCGTGCGCAGGGTTGAACCCGGGGTCCCCAGGGTGCTGGAGGTCGATCCCCCCACACCTGTGCCAGGGAATCCGCCGGGGTTCAAGCCTCGGGAGGCCCCGGTCAAGGATCCACCCGAGACGCCGCCTCCGACCGAGACGCCTGGCTTGACGGACGTGGTGCCTGGTCCGACCGGCCCGCTGGTCCGCTTGACCTGGTCCCAGAGCTGCTTCCCGACCCCGCCGGAGATGTTTGAGTCCATGATCCGACCTCCTGCATGCCCCCAGGTCAGGCTCCGACCGGGCTCCTAAGAGTCATCAAGTGACAGTTTTTGCTGTTTGTATTGTAGCACGAAGATCAAGGCAGTTGCAGGTCTTCCTCGTGGCACAACCGCAGCAGTGCCCGCTTCTCGGCGACCATCCCCTCCAGGTGGTCCAGGATGTCTCCGGCCTTCTGGGCGCGGCTCAGGGCGCGGTCGATCAGGGAGAGGTCCTGGGAGTGGGAAGCCTCCTCCAGCATCCACAGCGCCTCACCAAAGACCTCGAGGGCCTTGGCCATGAATCGGGCGATCTCGTGTCGGTGGGGGTTGGTCTCGGGCACTCCGGCGTATTTTGAGGTCAAGCGCTCCAGGCGGGCCTTGACCTGAGCCAGTTCAGCCTCCGGGTTCTGGCCCTCTCGGATTCGACCCGCCAGGTCGCGCAGGTGTGAGGTCAGGGTTCGGGCCAGGACGTTTCCACCGGTTCCGGCGCGGCGACCCGAATGTCTGGCCCGCAGTTGCAGCAGAGGGGCCAGTTTGCGCTCCCACTGGGCGGGCGTGAGCCGATCGAAGGTGCGGGCCACCAGGTGCCGAGCCTGCCTGGCACCGATCAGGGCCTGCAACACGCGTTCGTAGAACTCCCGACCTAGTTGGCGCACCGCCTGGTCTCCGGCCTCGGCCGGCAATGTCAGGAAGTCCTGGTAGGCCTGGCTCACCTCCTGGCTGAACAGGGCCTTGACGACCTGTTCGGCGATCCTGGAACCTTCGGAGTTCGACTCCCGGGCCAGGACCTGCAGGTCCGGTCGGGCGTTGCCAGCCAGGTATCGGCGGATCTGCTGGAGGGTCAGGCCCGATTCTTGCAGGCGACGGATCTCGGCCAGGATCCCGAGGACACGGGCGGGGAAGAAGAGCACACGCTTGTCGACCGAGTCCGACGGGTGCCGCTCGGGGTGGGGCAGAAGCCCTTGCGAGACGTAGAACTTCAGCGTTCTCTGGCTGATCTCGACTCCGAGCTTGCGGGCTTCGGCGACCACCTGTTCGGAGGTCAGCAGGGGGTCCTGGTTCAAGTCACCTGGCCCCCGCCCAAGGCCTCCTTGTTCTCCTGGATGACCATCTCCACGGCCACCAGAAGGTCCTCGGCTTCTTCTGCCTTCTCAAGACCCTGTTGGATCCGCGTCGCCTCGGGTTCTTCCAGGCAGGTCTTCATCGACTCGACGCACTGCGCATACAGGTCCAGGGCCTCGACGACAAAGGCCTGGACGACCTCACCGCCGGGAGGCGGGGGCTTCTGGTACCCACGGTGCAGGGTCTGGATGTCCTCCAGGACTTCGTCCAGGATACCTTCCAGGGCGTCGCGGTGGAAGTCCGGCTCGGCCAGCATCTGCTCTCCGAGGTTCCGAAGGTGCTCGAACAGGCTCATCTGCTCCAGATCTTCCGGTCTACTGTCCATCTTCAGGCTCCTCCGGTTGCCTCCCTCGGAGATTCCTCTCGTAGTGGAGGACGCCGATCTTCTGCAGGTCCTCCAGCAGCACGGCGGTGACGACGAACGAGCATTTGTCGACCGTGGGGACGTACAGGGCGCATTCGGGGAAGCACTCCCGATCCCTGAAGGGGCAGATGGGCATGGTGACGTTCCTCCACGCGAATTCTCGGATCCTTGGGTTCCTGGCTCTGGTTGGACCTCCTGCCACGGGGGCTTGACAGCCGAGCGGACAGTGGTCTGGCTCGAGTGTAAGTGTTGACAGTGGTTGCTGTCCATAAAAGGCGGGGCCACCAGGAACGGCGGGGACGGCACCTCAGGCCAGACGCAGATGACCGAGAACCTGGCCAGGATTCGTCAGGCCTGCGAGCAGTCTTGCCGCGGCACGCTGGAGGTCGAGGCCTTTCTCCTGGAAGCCGCCCCGAAGCGCCGTCAGGACTCCGATTCTCGACAAGCCTTCGTCAGCCATGCGTCCAGGGCGTTGGCGAACTTGTGGGCGTCCTTCTTGCTGAAGGGGGGTGGGCCCCCGCCCTGCAGGAGACCAGCGTTGCGCAGGTCCTCCTTCAGGTCGCGGATGGCCGAGCGCTCGGCGCCCTGGTCCTCGGTATAGAGGAAGCCTCGGGGGTCCAGGGCGCACGCGCCCTGGCGGACCGCGCGTCCCGCCAGGGGCACGTCGGCGGTCACCACCAGGTCGCCGGGTTGCACGCGTTCGGCGATCCAGTCGTCCGCCACGTTGTAGCCCTCTTCCACCACCACGCAGGTGACGCCCGCGGGCACCCGCAGGGGCTTGTTGGCGACCAGGAGGATCTCTGCGCCGACCCTGGCCGCCGCCCGCAGGAGGATCTGCCTGGCATCGCCCGGCAGGGCATCGGCATCCACGAGGATCCTCATCAGGTGCCGGGTCTTCGCATCCAGAGCAGAGCGAACCTGCCTGAACCAGGCTATTGCCGCCCAGTCTCTGTGGCCGCCTCTTGCCCACTTTCACTGGCCGTGCCGGAGGCGTGAAGAAGGGGCTGGCCCGGAGGCCGGACCCCTTGGGACTGGCCCCACGAGGCGGGGCCAGTCGGTTCAGGTGGGCGTTCAGCTCAGCTCGGGAGGCTGTACCTCCGTCACCGCCTGATCCAGGCAACTCTGGTCCACCAGGTCCTTGGTCTCCAGAGCCGCCGCCATCAGGCAGTGCCAGGCCAGCCGGTTGATCTGCCGGGCCAGGCCGTGGGTCAGCCGGTCGATCTCCCGGGAGACGTCAGGCGGGAACAGGGCCCGGTCGCACCCCGCCCACTTCAGGTGGGCCGCCAGGTAGGGTCCGATTTCCTGCTCCTGCACGTTCTTCAGGTGGAAGCAGAACTGCAGGCGGCTGCGAACCTCCGCCAGACCGCTCTGGCGCAGCGGAGCCAGCAGCTCCTGGCGCGAACCCAGCAACCACAGGCAGAACGGCATTTTCGAGTCCATCTCGAAGTCGGTCAGAGTCTTCAGCCCCAGCCAGGCTCGGGTGTCCAGGGCCTGGGCATCATCCACGATCACCACGGGGACAACGTTCTGCTCATAGCTGCGCAGGAGGGCCTTCTGGACCAGGGCCATGGACCGGGCCACATTGTTGAAGGGGATCTTCTCGCCCAACTGATCTTTGGCGTTGTCCAGGAAGACAGCGAGGGGAGCGCCGTGTTTACGGATGGCCTTCTTCAGCGAGTCCTCGATGGCGGCCTGGGTCTCGTCCGGGTAGGCCTCCAGGTGGCAGACGTGGCGGGAGTGGTCGTCCAACCAGCACAACACCTTGCAGCGCGCGGTCTTCCCGCCGACGAGGACCTTGGGACCGTGCAGGATGTCCCCCTGCCACAGGTCGTGGGGAGCCGAGGCCTCGAAGGTGGTGAAGGGCCCTCGCCCGTCCACCCGCCCCACACGGCTCAGGCCCGCGAGGCGGGCGATCCAGCGGCGCAGGCAACGGTCTCTATCGACCGTGTCCTCCGTGGCGGCGGCAGCGGACCGCCCTCCCACCACGTAGGTCTCCACCCGGCTCTCGACATCCAGCGCCACGGTCCTGACCCAGGGCAGCATGCACTCGGGCGGGGCGGGAATCCAGCCATGCTCCAGGCAACACAAACCGGACGATCACGATCGGGCCAAGGTCCGCCCCGCTGGAGTCCCGTACTATCAAGCGTTCCCTGACTCCACGGCGATGGGGCCGTCTGGTACACCCCTCGCGCGGGCGCACGTCGGCCTGGGCACCTCATCTCTCAGCAGCTTCTCCACGTATTCCCGGTACCTCTTGACGGCCGCACGTTCCTCCGCCACGATGTTTGTGTGGGTTTGGTGCGGCTTGGATGGAACACCTGATCTTCACCAAACCCCACCGAGGGAGCAAGGCCCACCTTGCTCCCTCACCTGCTTAACGCAGGCAAGAAACTGGGACGACCGGCCTCCGATCCTGGTCAGGATCCGCCCTCATGCGGCCAGCCAGAGTGGGCGTCAATAGCTGGGTCCAGGTGAGAAGACGACGAGACTCGAGTTGAGCACAGCGGAGGAATGAGCCCGTGAACGAATTTCTGTTCCAGACCCGTGGTGAATTCAGGGCCTGGCTGACCGAAAACGCCTCGTCGGATGAGGGTGTCTGGCTGGTCTTCGGAAAGAAGGGCGGGCCGGTGACGCTGAAGGCGGGAGAGGCATTGGAGGAGGCAATCTGCTTCGGTTGGATCGACGGACTCATGCAGAGCGTCGATGAGACGAAATACCTCAAGTATTTCAAGCAACGCAGCGTGACCAGCAACTGGTCGGAGACAAACAAGAAGCTTGTCGAGAAGCTGGAACTGCAAGGGTTGATGACCGAACTGGGCCGGGCGAAGGTTGAAGCGGCGAAAGGGAACGGCCGCTGGAATGCCTCGAAACCGGAGCCACTGACCGACGAACAGCTCAGGCAGTTTGAAGAGATGGTGAGACCCTACGAGACTGCTCATGAGAACTTCACGAGGATGCCAGAATCGGCCCGCACGGCCTATGCCTCGTCCCATGTCTTCACCAAGACAGACGACGGCAAGAGAAAGCGCTTTGCCACCATTGTCGAACGCCTGAATCTGAACCTGAATCCCATGGAGAGCATGAAGAAGAAGCGGGAATGATGCGACCCATCGTGTTGTGTCAGGGATGGCCTCACGAAGCCAGTCCCCGCCTGGGTATTCTCCAATCACGACGGCTTTGGTTGGACACCTGGCTGTCCCCGGCTTCAATGGAGCCCATCCCATCCTCGAAATGGACTGGAAGGAGGCGCTCTTGACCTCCACGGACCGGGAGGGCTCCTGGGAAGGCGAGCTGGGCGACGAAGGCGAGGAGGAGGCACGGCGGTTGCCTGCAGCGACTGTTCGCCCGGCGCGAGGGGTGCCTGGCTTGCCTCGTCAGTCGGAGGGCGGTCCCTGCGGGGCCGACTGGTCCTCGGTCGACTCCTCGGGCGTCTGCAGCAGCTCTTCGCGGGCTTGCAGCAGGAAGCCCGCCGCCAGGTCCCCGAGGCGGCGGGCCAGCACCAGCTCGGCGGGGTTGCGGCTGTCCAGGAACCCGCGCAGAAGGTCGGCCAGATCCTGGTAGGAGTGCAGGGCGTCGGCCGTGCGGGAGCGGGCCTCGCGAACCCGCTCGTCCCGGCTGGCGGGTCGGGCCGACCGGCGTTGGATCTCGCGATGCAGCCAGGCCTCGACCTCGTCCAACAGGTCTCGGGCCCGGGCCGGCGCCAACCGGTCCATCTCCAAGGCCGCGCGGATCTCGTCCAGTTGCCGGTGCACGCAGGCCAGCGGGGTGTCCGCCATCTGGCGCAGGGCCGACTCCAGGGCCTGCTCGCGGTCCCGCGTCCACTGGAAACCCTCGCCGGCGGGCGGATCTGGCGGCGCAGCCGCCACCTCGCGGACCTCCGCGGCGGCGCCCGGGTCGGTCTTGTGTTCGAAGAGATCCTCCATGGGGCGCGGCGCCGGCGCGGCTGATTCCGCCCAGCGCAGCACGAGGTCGAGCCCTCCCGGCGGGGCGGTCGGTTGCCCGCCCTGGCCTGCGGGGGCGCCTTCCTCGAGTGACCCGTTCATGCGCCGACCTGCGCCTGCTCCCCGGGGGGCACCAGGCCCAAGGCCTGGGCCAGGACGTCCCGGCTCCGATCCACCTCCGGATGCTCCTGGATCCAACGGCTGAAGGGCTGCTGGAAGCCCGTGCCCGCCTGGTCCTCGGCGTAGGCGTCGAAGGCCACGATGCTGTGGTAGCGATCGAGGTAATCCTGGGCCTTCTGCAGCGCGCTCTGCCGCTCTTCGGGGGTGAGGGCCGTGTCAGCCTTCCTCTTCCAGGTGTCGACGGCCTCGCGCAGGTTCTGGAGCGAGGCGTAGCGGTCGATGATCTCATCCGCGCTGGCCTTGTCCCGGGGGGCCGTCTCCAGGGCCTGGATCAGGCTGAGGATCGTCCGGTACTCGCTGGGCTTGTGCTGGCCCTGCTCGCGGATGTCCTCCCGGACGGGCTGGCTGGTCGTCACGCTCTGGGCCGGGTCGGAGCCTTCCTGGGCCCGGCGGAGGAGGCCAGCCACCACTGTCGCCGTCGTCGTTCGGCCGCGCCCGGCGTGGCAGTTGAAGATCACCGGCGCCTGAGGGTCGGTGCCCTTGAGCCGCTCGACCAGGGCGTCGAAGTCCTTGGGCTCGGGCGACTTCTCGTCGGTGATCGGGATGCGGGCGTAGTCGATCCGGTAGCCCTCCTGGCGCAGGACGTCGATGACCTCCTTCGTCGTCTGCACCGACTCGGGAGTGATCGTCTCCCAACGGGCGATGATCCTCCCGTCCGGGGCCTCGTCGTGCACCAGCAGACGGCCTCCGTTGCGGGCGGCCTCCTGCAGGATCTCCCTCTTGAGCTGCTCCTCGGTCCGCTCGACCTCCTCACCGGTCGCTCCGGGGTTGCCCACGTTGCTGGTGATCTTCGATGCCAGGCGCAGGTTCAGAGGCCGGCCGTTCACGTAGACGACCGGTTCCTCGCGCAGGTTGGTCCAGACGGCGGTCTTCCCGTGGCCCCCGGGGCCGGCGCCGACCTGGTCCAGCACCCCGCGGATGCCCTCGATGGTGGGCTGGCCGACACCATGGATGCTCTTGTCCTCGTCCGACTTCCCAGCGGGCAGGGCCCGGTAGTTGGGCGCCCCGGGGATGCGGGGTTGGGGGTCCTTGCCCGTGGTCAGGTCCTTGTCGATGCCGGGAAACTGGTCCACCTTGAGGACCGTCCCCGGGCCCAGGACCTTCCCCGGCCGGTGCTCGACGAAGGGCACCCACTGCTCCTTGTCCACTTCTCCTGCCGGCGGACCTCCCGGCGAGAGGCCTTCTGACACGGCGGTGAAGGCGGCTTTCGACCTGTCGAAGAGGCCCAGCCAGTCCAGCATCTCCCGCTGCCGTTCGGCGCGCCGCGAGGCGCCCGGAGAGGGCGCAGGGGCCGTCGCTTCGGCCTGGGGGGTGTAGACGATGTAGCGGTCCTGGATCATCACGGTCGCTCCCGAGGGCACAAGGATTCCCAGAGGCTGCCGGGGCAGCCTGGTCTGATGGTCTGGCGTCTGGTGCCCTCGGGCTCCGAGGTCAAGCGGCATGGCTTGGCCTCGGAACCGCCCCGCCTGCGGCCCGAGCCCCTCCAGGTTGGTAGGAGCCAGGTGGCCTTCTCGGCGCAGCGCCTGCCTCCCTGCCGGGTCCCAGGCTGGCGCCTGAAGGATTCGGGCCGGGTCCCGGTTCTGCACGTCCCGTCGACCAGACTCCTCCAGACCCTGGCGGGCGGCTCAGAGCCTGTCGGGTGATCCTCAGGGCTACCTGGCCGAGTAAACCTCTTCGTATGGCTGGACAACCACGAAGCCGTCGCCACGGAACTGCATCTGGAAACTCTCGCCGCTACCTCGGCCGAAGAGCGTGCTCAGGCTGATGTCCGTCTTGAGTTCGGGCTGCAGCCCGCCCGACCAGGCCACGGTGGCGTTGGGGTCCGTCATCACCGGCTCGGAGGCCGAGCACTTCAGCGTGAGCGGGTGGCCGTATGATGTGATGGCCACGAAGCCGGTGCCGCTGAGTTCCACGCTGAAGAGCCCTCCGGCCATCATCCCGGCGATCTTCTTGATCATCCGCACATCGTAGGAGATGGTGTCCTCGAAGGCGAGCAGGTCATTGCCCTGGACGTTGAGCTTCTGTCCGTCGAGTCGGATGATCGAGATGTGCTTGCCGTGGTCCGCCACGTAGAGCCTGCCCTGTCCGCTGGCGGACGCCAGCACCGTCATCTCACCCGTCATCGCCTTCTTGAGGAACTTGCCGACGCCGCCTGCGAAGGCCCCTTCGCGCTCGAACTTGATCTGGCCGGTGTAGGCCACCATGGCGCCGATCTTGGTCCACACGCGGCCGGACAGGTTGATCTCGAGCATCTTCGTGGACTCCAACTCGAAGACGCCCTGCCCTCGGTCCTTCTGTCCCGTCTGCTCCAGGAAGTGGCTCAGGGAAGAAGCTTGCATCTCGCCGCTCATCAGGTCAACCTCCGAATTGGTCTGCCCACCCCTTCGGGGCCGCGCATCGCGCCTCCTGGGACAAGCCTGGCCGACCGGTCGCGGCTTGCCCTGCGGGCAGTCCGGGGTGGGCTGTTGCCGCCCACCCTCTGGGGTCGCCAACAGCCCACTCTCGCTGGCCGCGCCGGAGGCTTGAAGAAAGGGACCGGCCCCTTTCGGGACTGATGGAGCACGGCGGGGCCAGTCGGTCTGGCTGGGCTTCAACTCAGTTCGGGTGGCAGCACCTCACTGGCGGCCTGGTCCAGGCAACTCCGGTCCACCATCTCCTTGCCTCCAGATCGGCAGCCATCAGACGGTGCCGGGCCAGGCCGTGGCCGTCTGGAAGATGGAGTGCCGCAAGCGCCTGCGCTCGATCCTGACCCTGGCGGAGGGGGGGGGGGCGCTGCGGGTCCTGGACGGCAGGAGGTGTTGTCGGGATCTGTAGATTCCCCCCGCCCGGGCTTCCCCTGGGCGGCGATGTACTGCATCATGGGGACAAGCAGGAAGGGGTGCAGGGAATGAATCAGCCAGCTCGTTGGGCCGTCCTGGTCTGGGCCTTCGTCTTTCTTCTGGGGGCCGTCGCCGAGGCCCGACCCACCGTCTCCGGAACGTTGAAGGCCTTCAACCCCGGGGCGGGTCGTCTGCAGATCCAGCGTGAGGATGGCACCGTCAAGAACGTGGTGCTGCGCGAGAACGCGGTCTACGAGGTCTACGGCAACAAGGTTGCGCCGACCACCTTCAAGCCCGGCATGCGGGTGGTGGTGCGGATCTGCGGTTCCCTGGCCGACGACCCCCTGGAGGCCGATCTCCTGACGGACTACGGCTCTTCCGGCCGCTACGTCACCCGCAGTGCGGGCACCCCGAATCACACCCCCGTCGGCAACTTCGCCACCGGGGCCGGAGCCGGCGGGGTCAGTCCGGGCCTTCCCACCCTGGGTGGGCCCAGCGTCCTGGGCCCCCTGGGCATGGGGGGCAACTTCCAGGGCTCCCTGACCAACCCCGGCATCCACGGTCCGGTCCAGAATTCGGCCTACCCGTCGATTCCGCAGATGACGCCCGGCGCCAACACCGGGGCTCAGCCTTCCCCTCTGGGCAGTCCTTTCACCGGGCAGGCGGTGGCCAACCCCGCCGGAGCGGCGAACCCCTACGGTGCCCCCAACCCCTACGGCGCGCCCGGGCCTGCCGGCGCGGCGAACCCCTACGGTGCCCCCAACCCCTACGGCGCGCCCGGGCCTGCCGGAGCGGCGAACCCCTACGGTGCCCCCAACCCCTACGGTGCGCCTGGGCCTGCCGGCGCGGCCAGTCCCTACGGCGCGCAGAGCCCATCGGCGATGCTGGGGGTGGACCAGTCGGCCGGAGGGCCCTCGGTCGCCTCGATGATCAACGGTTCCGAAGACGAGGACGAGGACGAGGAGGGCAGCAACTTCGGCTTCAACGCCAACGCGGGCGGGCCCTTGGGCATGCAGGTGGTCCAGTTCCAGGCCAGGGTCTTGTCGGCGGACCCCCAGAACCGGGTCTTGACGGTCGTGCCCGCGGGCGCGACCTATCCCATCCAGGTCGCTCTGCCTCCCGCCATCTATCCCGTTCACGGCGGGACGGGCCAAGCCGTTCCCGTCGAGTCCATCCGCCCGGGGCAGGGCGTGATGGTGCATGGGCTCTCCAACTCGGCGGGGATCGTCGAGGCCCGCCAGGTGCAGGTCACCCAGTAGCCCGGAGGTCTCAGGAAGGCCAGGCGTAGGCTGCGGAGCGGCGATTGGCCAGGACCGGCATGCTCTGCCGAAGCCGGCGTTGGCCCTCCAGGTCCAATTCGGCCACGACGAAGCACTCGCGGTCGGGGGCCTGGGCCAGGACCACGCCCCAGGGGTCGACGACCATCGAGCGTCCATACCAGCGCAGGCTCTTCGTCGAGGCGCCCACCTGCCCCGCCGCCAGCATGAAGACCTGGTTCTCGATGGCCCGGGCGCGCACCAGGACCTCCCAGTGGTCCCTTCCGGTCCTCTCGGTGAAGGCCGCCGGCAGGGCCACCAGATCGGCACCTTGCAGGGCCAGGATCCGGAAGAGCTCCGGGAAGCGCAGATCGTAGCAGATGCTCAGACCCAGCCCTGGCCCCTGCCCAAGTCGGGCCAGGGTGGGGGCCTCTCCGGGGCGGGCCGTCTCGGACTCATGGAAGGCGGCCCCGGGGAAATCGCAGTCGAAGAGGTGGATCTTGCGGTAGATTGCCACCCGATGCCCCTCCGGATCGAAGAGGCAGGAGGTGTTGAAGTGGCGGGTCTCGTCGGAGATCCGCTCCAGCAGGCTTCCCGCCAGCAGGTGGATGCCCAGCTCGCGGCTGAGCCCTGCCGCCCAGGTGCCGGTCGGGCCGTCCAGGGGTTCGGCGGCCTTCAGGCGCACCTCGGCCGGGCCCAGCGAGTTGAACATCTCAGGCAGGACCACCAGCTCCGCCCCGGCCGAACAGGCCTGGCGGATCAGCTTGTCGGCCCGTTCCAGGTTGGCATCGCGCTCCTGGGTGGAGGTCAACTGGATCAGGCCGACGCGCATCAGGGAACCACGGTGACGGTGATGTCGCGGACGCCCCACTGCAGGCACTGCGACAGCGTCGGCAGCCAGACGTCGATCTTCCGGCCCTGGATGGCGCCGCCGGTGTCGACGGCCCGGCCCCAGCCGTATCCGGGGATGTAGATCTTCGAACCCATCGGGATCACCCGGGGATCGACCGCCACGGTACCCAACTGGGTCCGCGTGCCGCGGGCCGTGAAGCCGCGAAGGTGGTAGGCGTAGGCCTGGACTTGGACCTTGCGTCCCACCCCGGGCGGGGGAGGGGGGGCCTGGTGGTTGTTTCCGTGGGCCCGGGCGTTGACGGTCCGGGGCCGGGTGGCCGGGACGGGGCGGGCCTCGTCGGCGCCCGACCTGGCCGCCGCCGTGAAGGCCTCGGTGACCAGGCTTCCCGCCTGGTCCCGGGCCTGGGCCTCAGACTCTGTCGGGATCTGGGGAGTGGGCGCCGGATCCAGGTGTGGGGCGGTGGCGGAGGTGTGGGCCGCGCGGCCGGGGGCCTCCTGGGAGTCTTCCCTGGCCTGGGTGAGGCCCGGGGAAAACCATAACACCGCCACCAGCGCCAGGGCTGGCAGCACGCGCATTGAGTTCCTCCTCGTCCAGAGTCCGACCTGCTGTGGCATTCGGCGGCGGACTCATGTCGTGCGGGCCGGTCTTGACCTGGGGACTCCCGGAGAGCCGGCCTCTGTCGTGTCTGGTGCGACCGGATGAGGGGCCGACCAGGCGGGAGGGTTCGCCCCGGCTCCAATGCACTCCTCCCCGGGCTCTCTCGGGCGGGGAAGCCCTGATGAGACCTTCCTGTCGGCAGGTGGCTTCGGTCTCCGCGGGGGGGTGGCCTCCAGACCTCAGGGGGCGGAGTTCAGGGGCGCCTCAGGTGCGCCCCATCGGACTCAGCGCCCAGGAATCAGCCGGGAGGGCATCTCCTGGAGCTCGACGGTGAGCTGCAAGGTCTCCTTCTGACGCAGCAGGGAGACCTGGACCTTCTGCCCCACCGCCAAAGAACGGATCCGCGCCTGCAGATCGGCGGCGGTCAGGGTGGGCTGGCCTTCCAGCGAGGTGATCAGGTCTCCCGGCTTCATTCCCGCGCGGTCGGCGGGGCTCTGCGGGAGGATCCGTCCGACCACGACGCCTTTGGTGTCCTGCGGCAGCTCCAGGTAGCGGCGCAGGGCCGGGGTGAGGTCGCCCATCTCGATTCCCAGGAAGGGGCGGACCACCCGGCCATGCTCCTGGAGGTCCTTGAGGATCCGCATGGCGGTCTCGGCAGGGATGGCAAAGCCGATCCCCTGGGCTCCGCGGATGATGGCGGTGTTGATGCCGATCACCTGGCCCTGGAGGTTGACCAGCGGGCCGCCGGAGTTCCCCGGGTTGATCGCGGCATCGGTCTGCAGGAGATCGCTCAGGGCCTGGGAGGCATCGGCCAGGCGTCGCCCCCGAGCAGAGAGCACGCCTACGGTGGCGGTCTGTCCGATTCCCAGGGGGTTGCCCAGGGCGACCACCCAGTCCCCGGTCCGCATCCCCTCTGAGCTCTGCAGGTGGGCCACCGGGAAGGGCTTGGGATCGTCGATCTTCAGGATGGCCAGATCGGTCAGGGGATCGGTGCCCAGGACCCGAGCCGGGAACTGCCGGTCATCGGCCAACGTCACGGTGATGCCCTGGGCCTGGCGGATCACGTGGTTGTTGGTCAACACCACCCCGTCGGGGCTGACCAGGACTCCGGTGCCCATCCCCTGGGGGATTTCCTCCACCTGGGTCTCGCCCCAGTATCCGGGCCCGAAAGGCCCATCCTGGATGACGCGGCGGCGGACCCGGACGGTGGTGTCGATGTTCACCACGGCCGGTTCGACCCGGGCCACGGCGTCGGCCACGCTGTCGGGTGGCATCCCCTGGGGCGTGGAGGACCGGATCGGGGCCGCGGTGGGCAGGGGGGCCGGTCCGGCCACGATGCCCGGCCGTGCTGAAGGCGCCTGACGGAACCAGACGGCCAACAGGATCAGTCCGGCCCCGACGACGACCCCCAGAAGGCCGGCCAGAAGGGCGATGAGAGCGTTCCCTCGGGTGTTGAAACGACGGGTCATTGGGATGGCCTCCGGGCCATTGTCGAGCCACGCGGCGCCGGGGTGGGGCGCGCATGGCGGGAGAAGAAGGCTAGCGTCTGGAGCCGGGAGCGGGCTGGGAATCCGGTCGGTAGACCACCGGAGCCTCGCGCCACAGGCCCTCCAGGTCGTAGAATTCGCGCTCGCGGTCCATGAACAGGTGCACCACGACCACGCCATAGTCCAGCAGGATCCAGGCGCCCTCGCGCATCCCCTGGATGCTCTTGGGCTGAAGCCCCTCGGCCGAGAGCATCTCGTCGATGTTGCGCGCCACCTCTCGAGTCTGGACCCGCGTCGGGGCGCTGGCCAGGACGAAGTAGTCGCAGAGGATCGAGACGTTTTGAAGGTCCAGGACCACCACGTCATGGGTCAGTTTCTCGTCGCACAGGTCGGCGATGCGCCTGGCCAGTTCCAGTGTTTCCACTCTGTGTTTCCTTTCCATTCGGGCCCTCCCCGGGAGGGCATTGTTGCAGCCTTCGGGCCGGATTCCTGCTGCCGGGCTTCAGGTCGGTTCGGATGCTCGGGTTCCGAGGGGCAGGTACAGGCCCATCTTGCGGATGTGGTTGTAGACCGGCTCGCTGACCAGGTATCGGAAGGCCTGCCCCGCGCGAATCCGGGCCCGGATGTCGGTGGCCGAGATCTGCAGCCCGGGGATCTCCAACCAGCGGACCTTCCCTCGGTTGCTCAGGCCCAGTCCGTCCAATCGGGCCTCCAGGTCCTGACGGGTGGAACCGGGTCGGGCCAGGACCACGAACGAGTCCAGAAGGCCCAGGAGGTCGTCCAGGCGGTGCCAGTCCCCCAGCAGCGAGTCGGCCCCGGCCAGGAAGGTGAAGGTCCGCCCCGGTTGCTCCCGGCGCAGGGCCGAGACGGTGTCGAACGTGTAGGAGACCTCCGGGCGGTCCATCTCGATCGGACTGCAGGTGAACCGGGGGTTTCCGCTGACGGCCATGCAGACCATCGCGTAGCGGTCTCGCGCGGGTGCCATCTCCTGCCCATCCTGGCGATGGGGGGGGACCTGGTTGGGGATGAAGTCCACCCGGTCCAACGCCAAGCGCACCCGGGCCTCCTCGGCCACGTAGAGGTGGCCCAGGTGGATCGGGTTGAAGGTTCCACCCATCAGGCCGACGCCGGGCATGCGTGGCTAGTTTTCCACCAGCCTCCGCAAGCCCTGCCCGGAAGTCCGGGGGGTGGGCGAGTCGTCCTGCCCCCTCAGCGCACGAAGGCGTTGGGCATGTACTGGGGCAGGATCGGGTCGTGGGTGTTGGGCCCGATGCTGACCGGCTGCAGCGGGAATGCCTTCAGGCTGAACTGCAGGAAGAACTCGTTCTGCACGCCCCGGTAGACCAGGCTGGTGATCGAGTCATGGTCCTCGAGGTTGAGCTGGTAGTCCTGATAGGTCAGGCGGCTGTTGACCAGGTCATACACGCTCCAGTGGCTGAGCGACAGCCCCGGGGTGATCTGCATCTTGATGCCGGCGTCCACGTTGCGCCAGATCGAGGTGTTGGGGTCGTAGCTGGAGGCGGCGGTGATCCTCCAGTCCGGACCGGGTCGGAAGTCGACCCGGGGGGTCACGGACTGGAACTGGTCGTGGCGCAGGTCGTACCCGCCCAGGATCGACACGCTGAACTTGTCCGCCTGGCTGATCTCCAGTCCCCCGGTCAGATTCTCGAAGGGGTAGACGAAGTCGTGCTGGAAGGGCGTGTAGCCTTCGGGGAGCTGCCAGTTGTAGTCCAGACGCAAGGCGCCCATCTCACCCAGGTGTTGCAACCAGCCCACTCGGGTGGCCAGGACGTACTGCGATTCTCCGCTGCCATAGAAGAGCTGGCGCAACCCGCCGCCCACCATGAATCGGCCCGAGTCGTAGTCCAGCGTCTGGTCGGGGACCTGCACGCGCAGATCGCAGCGCTGGGTCTGGAACATGCTGGGACTCTCCTGGACCTGGCCAAACGAGGCGGCGGCCAGGATCGGCACGGGACCCAGGTGCAGGGGGCGGCTGCGGAACGAGAGCTCAGGATTCCGGTTCATGAAGAAGGTCTGCTGGCCGGAGGTGTTCTCGACCATCAGCTCGCTGTCGAAAAGCTCCCCGACATGGCGCAGCCCTCCCAGGTAGTGGAACCTCTCGGTGCGGGTGAACCCGGTGGAGGCGGTGACCAGGTCGGCGGCCCAGATCGTCAGGAGTTCGGGGGTGAGCTCCTTGTTGTAGGACATCCTCCAGGTGGTGTTCCGGTCGGGACCGGTCTTGTTGAGGTTGTGGGAGAACTGAAAGGCGCTGCCCGGGGCGTAGCGGGTGGCGCTGAGATACGAGCTGAGGTTGTCCGGCGATTCGAAGCCCGGGATTTCGGTGCGGTTGGAGTTGAAGTTCCAGGCGATCTGGGTGTAGTCATCGGGGCGGTAGTACAGGTCGTTGCGGACTTCGTAGCGCTCGCGGTCGGTCGCTCCGTTCTGGTGATACATGTAGAAGGTGCCTTCACCTTTGCCGCCCAGGGTGTAGAAATGCTCCAGGCCGCGGCCGATTCCGGTCTTGGAGTAGTAGTCCAGAAGCACCCGGCCGTTGTTGTCCCGATCGAAGGCGTAGTCCAGGGCGCTGCGCACGAAGAGCCCATCGGTGGAGTTGGAGCCCACCTGGGGAATCTGGCTGCGGCGGCGCTGGTCGCGGGGATCCAGCGAGAGGTTCAGGGTCGGCACCGTGGCGATCCGGCGCCCGTGCCAGGTGAAGCTGGTGTTGGCGGCCAGCAACCGGTCCTCGGGGTAGATCTCCACGAGCTCGGAGTGGAAGTTGTAGTGCCAGTCGCCAGGCGAGGTGTCGCAGGTGGTGAAGGTGGCGTCCAGCAGTTCGACCTTCTCGGCGGTCCAGTTCACCTTTTCGGCCCAGAAGAAGACGTCGCGGTCCAGCGACCCGCCCTCCATGCTGAAGTCCCGACCCTGGCCCGCGGCCTTGAGCATGTGCGCGGTGCGGGTCTGGGGATCCCACGTCAGGGTCTCGGCCGCGATGAAGCTGTCCTTGTAGTAGAAGACACACTCCCGTGTGGCGGTGATCCGGCCGGTGGCGCGATCCATCTCGAGGCGCTGGCACAGCAGGCGCGCTCCTTCGATGTCGACGGCCACGTGACCCTCGGCGACCACCTTCTCGGGGGTCGAGTGGACCCGGTCGGCGGTCAGGTGGGCGGGCTCGGCGGGACCGGCCGTGACGGGGGAGATCAAGCACAAACAGGCCAGCGCCCCGCAGATCAGCCAGAAGATCCCACTGCGGAAGGCGCGCATGGCCCGCCCCTTTCGCACGGCCTCGGTCTTGTCCTGCGCTGTCAGCGCCTTGGGAACGGGGCTATTCGGATTGGCTGACCACCTCGAACCTGGCGATGTCGAAGTTGGTGTAGGGCAAGGCGGGAGGCAGATCATCTCGGGTGATCCAGTCGTTGAGGGGGTCGTCGGGGTAGTAGGAGGGCAGGGGGCTGACCGCACCCGTCCCCTTCTGGACCTGCAAGGTCTGCTGGCTGTTGGAGGCCAACCCGGGCCCCGGGCCCATGGTATCGAGGATCCTCCCCAGGATCGAGTTCTGGTAGTTGTCGGTCGTCACCAGGTGCGCGGTGAAGCGGTTGGCAACCACGAACTGGTTGAGGAAGTTCGTCGATTCCCCCACGTCCAGGACCACCCGCCACTGCCTGCGGTCGGCCGAGACGCTGCTGGCGGCGTTCAGGCTGCCCGCCTGGGTGAAGGTGAATCCCGGATTGGGCAGGTTGGCCTGGCGATGGAACCAGTCCACGTTGTTGCCATCGAAGCGGATGAAGTCCGTGAACGTGTCCAGGTTGGTGACCTCGATGGGCTCTCCCTGGGCGTTGATCAGGATGGCGTAGTAGCCCTGGCCGGTCCGGTCGATCACCCCATTGGGGTTGACCGTGACGGTAAAGTGGAGGAATCGGGGTCCGGAACTGCCCCCGGCGATCGAGTTCTCGGAGGGGCCCGAGGCGCATCCGGCAACCCCCAGGGCGCCCAGAAGGACCAGGATGGGAAGCCAACCTCGGATTCCGGCGCCGAGCCTGGCAAGCAGAGGAAGACGACGATGTCTGTGCATGGTGGAGAATCCGCCGAAGGGGTGGAGGTGACCCGAGGGTTCTCTCCCGCGCATTCGGGCTCCTTCCCCTTGCCCTTCTGGCAGGCTGGGCTGTTGGCTGCGGCGACCGCTGTGCTCCTGACCCTCTCCTTCCCCCACGCCCGCCTCCACTTCCTGGCCTGGCTGGCCCTGATCCCCTTCCTGCTGGCCTGCCGGGGGCAGGGCGTGCTTCGAGGCACCGTCCTGGGTCTGGTCCTGGGGATCGGCTTCCAGGCTTCGCTGTTGAGCTGGGCCTTGTTCTTCGGGCCTCTGGCCCTGGTGGGTCTGGTCCTCTTCAAGAGCGTGGCCCCGGCGCTCCTGGGCGCCGTCCTGGGACTGCGACGGCCTGGGGGGGCGGTCGGGGACGCCTTCTTCGCAGCCTCTTCCTGGGTGGCCGTGGAGTTCTTGCAGACGCTGGGTCCGTTGGGCATCACCTGGGGGATGCTGGGGCACACCCAGGCTCGGGTTCCGGTGTTGATCCAGGTGGGGGCGCTGGTCGGGCCCTGGGGGTTGAGCTTCGTCCTGGCCTGGACCAACGCGGCCGTGGCGGGGTGGGTCGTGCGCTGGCGGGCCTCGGGCCTGCGGGAAGGGACCCGTCGGGCCGGCCCGGCCTTGGCCTGGGCGGCCGGGATCTGCGCCTTGGCGCTGCTCTTCGGGGCCTGGCGCCTGGCTCATCCTCCGGTCGCATCCGGCCCGCCGCTGACGTGGGGCGTGGTGCAGGTCTCGATGCCCCAGGACGTCAAGTGGGATCCCGCCTTTCAGGCCGAGACCATGGAGCGGCTGGAGGCCTTGACCCGGCAGGCTGCCGCTCAGGGTGCCCAGGTAGTGGTGTGGCCGGAGACCTCGATTCCCTATCGGGGGTTCCTCCAGATGCCGGGCCTCATGACCCGGGTCTCCCGTCTGGCCCGCGACCTGGGAGTCTGGCTGCTGGTCGGCTCGATCGAGTCGGCAGGCCACCAGGCGACCTTGAATACGGCCAGTCTCTTCAGCCCCCAGGGGCGTCTGGCCGGGCGCCACGACAAGCACCGTCTGGTCCCCTTCGGCGAGTTCCTCCCGTGGAAGCGCTATCTGCCCCCGCTCCCTCAGTTGGACCTGGTCATGAACTATCTGCCGGGGCCTCGGCCCCATCCGCTGGACCTGGGCGGCACGCCCGTGGGCGTGCTGATCTGCTATGAATCCATGGTCAGCCACCTGCCGGCCGACCTGGTCGGTCAGGGAGCCCGCTTCCTGGTCGTGCCCACCAACGACGCCTGGTTCGGCGAGACCTCGGCTGCGGCCCACCACTTCGACATGGCGATCCTGCGCGCCGTGGAGACGGGGCGCCCGACCATCCAGGCCGGGAATACCGGGATCTCGGGCTTCGTCTCGGCGACCGGGGAGGTCCTCTCCGAGACCCGGCTGATGGAACGAGGCGTCCGGGTGGCTCTCCTGGCACCGGTCTCTGAAGAGACGCTCTACACCCGTGTCGGGGACCTCCTGGCATGGGCCTGCGCGGGCTGGGTCCTGCTGGCCGGACTGGCAAGCCTCTCGCCCCGCAGCGGAGAGGGCCAGCCCGCCTGACTCCACGGTCCCCCGGTGGGCGCGCGGAGGAGATGGGGGGCGCTGCGAGAATCCCGGGGCGCTGGTCCCACCGACCGCAACCCCACTGGAGTGCAACATGTCCATCTTCGATGAACTCACCCGCCTCAAGGACGAGGTGGCGCGCGAGGTCCGCTTGGCTTCCAGCCTGGAAGCCCTGGAGGAGACCAAGATCTGGGTCTTCGGCCGCAAGGGTGGAGCCCTGACCACCATCCTGCGGGGCCTGGGCTCCCTCTCCGCAGACGAGCGCCCCGAGGTGGGCCGACAGGCCAACGAGATCAAGGAACTCCTCGAAGGCCTCCTGGCCGAGCGCCAGGCCGAGCTGCGCGGCGAGGCCCTGGAAGGGCGACTGCTGGAGGAGCGGATCGACGTGACCCTCCCCGGGCGATGGGCTCCGCCTGGAAGGGTGCACCTGATCAACCAGGTGATCCGCCAGATCAAGGAGATCTTCCGAGGACTGGGCTTCGGCGTGGTCCAGGGCCCCGAGGTCGAGACGGACTTCTACAACTTCGAAGCCCTGAACATCCCGGCCGACCATCCCAGCCGAGAGATGTGGGACTCCTTCTTCCTGCGGGAGGGCCTGCTGCTGCGGACCCACACCTCTCCGGTCCAGGTCCGGGTCATGGAGACCACCGAGCCTCCCGTGCGCATCATCGTGCCCGGAAAGTGCTATCGCCGGGACGCGGTCGATGCCACCCACTTCTGGGAGTTCCACCAGGTGGAAGGCCTGCTGGTGGACGAGGGTGTCACCTTTGCCGACCTGAAGGGCACCCTGGAGGTCTTCGCCCGCGGTCTCTTCGGCAAGCGGCGCCGGGCCCGCTTCAACCCGTCCTACTTCCCCTTCACCGAGCCCTCGGCCGAGGTGATGGTGGACTGCTTCCTGTGCGAGGGAGCCGGCTGCCGGATGTGCAAGAACAGCGGCTGGATCGAGATCATGGGCTGTGGGATGGTCCACCCCCGGGTCCTGTCCCGCGTCGGCTACGACACCGAGCGCTACACCGGCTACGCCTTCGGGATGGGGGTCGAGCGGATCGCGATGCTGTCTCGCGGCATCGACGACATCCGGCTTCTCTTCGAGGGCGACGACCGCTTCCTCCGACAGTTCTAGGATAAAGAGGCTCATCATGCGCGTTCCCTACACCTGGCTTCAGGACTACGTCGATCTCGAGGGCACGGCCGAGCAGGCCGCCGAGCTGCTGGCGCAGGTCGGCGTCCCGGTCGAACTGATCGAGCGCGAGGGCGCCGAGATCACCCACGTCCTCACCGGTCGGATCCTGAGCGTTGAAACCCACCCGGACGCAGACCGCCTGAAGGTCACCCGGGTCGATGTCGGCTCCGGGACTCCCCTGCAGATCGTCACCGCCGCCCCCAACGTGCGCGTGGACCAGGTGGTGGCCGTGGCGACCCACGGGGCCCTGCTGGCGGGCGGCCTGAAGATCAAGAAGGGCAAGCTGCGGGGCGTGGTCTCGGAGGGCATGTTCTGCTCGGCCGCCGAGCTGGGGATCGACTCGGAGGACCTGCCCGTCGAGCAGCGTGAGGGCATCCTGGACCTGGACCCCGGGATTGCGCCCGGGCGCGAGATCCACGAAGTGCTTCGCCTGGCCGAGGAGGTCCTGGTCCTGGAGACCTTCGCCAATCGGCCCGACCAGTTGAGCCTGGTGGGTGTGGCCCGCGAGCTGGCCGCCAGGCTGGGGCGTCCTTTGAAGCTGCCGGAGGTCCTGCCCCAGGACGGCGCCCCCGAGCCCTCGGGAGACCTGGTGGAGATTCAGGACCTGGAAGGCTGCCCCCGCTACATCGCCCGGGTGATCGAAGAGGTCCAGGTGGGCCCTTCCCCCTCCTGGATGGTGCGCCGCCTGGAGTCGGCCGGGATGCGGGCCGTCAACAACGTGGTGGACATCACCAACTACGTCATGCTGGAGACCGGCCAGCCCCTGCACGCCTTCGACCTGGACCGCCTGGCCGGGGGCCGGGTCGTGGTGCGCCGCTCCCAACCCGGCGAGCACCTGACCACCCTGGATGGAGGCGAGCACGAGCTGCCGGCCGGAACCCTGGTCATCGCCGATGCCGAGAAACCGGTCGCGATGGCCGGCGTGATGGGAGGTCTGGACAGCGAGATCGGCCCCGAGACCCGGCGCATCCTCCTGGAGTCGGCCTGCTTCCACTCCGGGGCCGTCCGCCGAGCCTCCTTGCGCCTGGGCTTGAGGACCGAGTCCTCGCGCCGTTTCGAGAAAGGCATGGATCCCCGGCGGGTGGCCTTGGGCTCGGCCCGGGCCGCGCACCTGCTGGAGAGCCTGGCTGGCCGGGTCGTCCCCGGCGTGGTGGATCGGGGAATCCCGCCTCAGCCGCCCACCGAGATCGTGCTGCGTCCCGCCCGGGTGCGCCAGGTCCTGGGGGTCGAGATTCCGGCCGAGCGCACCCGCGCCTTGCTGGAGGCCCTGGAGTTCCTCTGCACCCCGGAGGAGCAGGGCCTGAAGGTCCGGGTTCCCTCGCACCGGCAGGACGTGCTGGAGGAGGCCGACCTGATCGAGGAGGTGGCCCGGCACTACGGCTACGACAACCTTCCGGTGACGGTGCCCCACGGCGAGCCCCGGGGAGCCATGCCCGCAGAGGATGAGCTGGAGGAGTGGGTCCGCGAGGCCATGGCGCGTCTGGGCTGGAGCGAGCTTCTGACGCCCTCCCTGCATCACCCGGAACTCCTTGAGCGCTACCGCCTCGAGGTCCAGCCGGCCACGGTGATGAATCCGCTCAGCGAGGACCAGCGGGTCCTGCGGCCGGCGCTGTTCCCGTCGCTGGTCGAGGTGGTGCGGCGGAATCTGCGGGTGCGCAACCGCGACCTGTGCCTCTTCGAGGTCAGCCGGGTCTTCCACCCCCAGGGGCAGGATGTCCTGGAGCCCTTGCGCCTGGGCCTGGCCCTGTGCCGCCCGGGGGCGGGCTTCCTGGACCTGAAGGGAGCCCTCGAGCAACTGGCCATCCTGGCCGGGTTGGAGTTCGATTTCGAGGTGGCCCCCCAGGCCTGGCTGCATCCGGGCCGGGCCGCCCGGATCCGGGTGGGCGAACAGGCGCTGGGCTGGGCGGGCGAGATCCATCCCCATTTGGCTTCCGAATTGGACCTGGAGGCTCCGGTGGCCCTGGCCGAGTTGGATCTGGACGTCCTGTCCGGCCTGCGCTCGCACGCGCGGTATCGGCCGATCTCGCGGTTCCCCGAAGTGGAGCGGGATCTGGCCCTGCTGGTCACCGAAGAGGTTCCTGCGGGCACCCTGGCGAGGCGGATGGCCCAGGCCGGGGGAGACCTGGTTCGGGCGGTGGCCTGCTTCGACGTCTACCGCGGAGCCCAGGTGCCCGAGGGACACAAGAGCCTGGCCTTCCGGGCGCTGCTTCAGGCCCCGGACCGTACGCTGACCGAGGATGAGATCCAGCGCGTCTTGCGAAAGATGCTGAAAGTGGCCGAACGGGAGTTCTCGGCTCGCCTGCGGGACTGAGCCGTTCCCAGAACCTGGGGCCGATTCCGCCGGCTGGAGGGGCCGAATGACCTGGGTGGACATCTTCCTGGTGCTGCTGATCTTCTTCTTCGGGTTCGGCGGCTATCAAAGGGGCCTGGTCCGGGAACTCTTCGATCTGGTGATCCTGGGCCTGGGCCTGGGCGTCGCCCTGCGCTTCTTCGTGCCGTTGGGAGAAGCCCTTCAGCGTTGGAGCGGAGCCTCGGGGCCAAACTGCAAGATGGTCGCCTTCCTGGTGCTCTTCCTGCTGGTGGCGGTTCTCGTCCTGGCCCTGGGTCTGCACCTGGACCAGATGCACGCCGAGGACTCGTCGGTCCCCCGGCCCGTCAAGTTCGGCCTGGGGGCCGTCCTGGGGGCTTTGAAGGGCCTGTTCATGGCCTGGCTCTTCCTGTTGGCCCTGCATCATCTGCCCCTGGTGGATCACCAGACCCGGATGGCCCTGCATACGGCCCCGGTGGCGCAGTCGGTGCAGGGGCTCCAGCCCACCTTCGTGACCCTGGGGCGGGCCCTGATTCCCCGGGACACTGCGGTGTGGCTGATCCCTGAGCTGGAAAGGCGCTTCTAGGCATGTGGGCGCGGTGGCTGGTCCTGCTTCTGGTGCTGCTGACCCCATGGGCAGCCCAGGCGGCTCCGAGTCCGACCGTGCGCCTGGCTCGGGACGACCTGGCCCTGTCCCGCCTGCTGGTCTGTCAGGAGCGGGAGATGCAGGTTGCGGCCCAGGCTTTGGAGGATTGGGCCGCCGGGCGTCTTTCCGGGGATGAGGCGCTGGTTTCGGCCCGTCGCAGCGAGTCTCGCTGTCGCAATCTGGAAGCGGAGGTCCGCCAGCGGGCCCTGACGGCGGAAGCTTCGGTGGCCGCGCCGGCCCGCCGGGCAGCCCGCTCGCGCGTGGAGATGGTCGCTCAGGTCGTGGCCTTGCTGGCCAGGGGGCGGGCCTCCCGGGCCGACCTGCTGGCCTTCAACCAGCGCCAGGCGGACCTGGCGGCAGGCAGCCTGGAGAACTGGCTGCGGGGTCGACTGGCGGCGACCCATCGCGTCCTGGCCCTGGGTCCGCCTGCCCGGCTGGCGGCCTACTATCGCTGGCAGCGGAGCCTTCTCCCCCTGCAACTGGAGCAGGTCTCCCTGGGTCGTCAGCTTCAAGGAGTCCTGGCCCAGTTGGCCGCGGGCCGAGCCCCCCGGTCCAACGGGCTGTCCGCCCGGGCGCAGGAGCTGCAAGGACGCCTGACCCGGCTCAAGGCAGACCCGGCCCTGGCCCCAGCCGTTCATGCCGTGCGCCAGGAGGGAGAGAGCCTGGCGCGCCTGGCCGAGGCGGTCGAGTTGATGCTCGGCGATCCCGGGCCGGATTCCAGCGCCCGGGTCAAGCGGTTCGGCAGCATGCTCCAGAAGGATTCGGCGCAAGCCGAGGAAGAGTCCCTGGAGGCCCTGGCCCGAAGCCTGGGCGACTAGAAGAGATGTCCCGAATTCCCCCCGACCTGATCAAGGAACTGCGCCGGCGCACCGGAGCCTCGGTGGTCGAATGCCGTCGCGCCCTGGAGGCCAGTGGTGGAGACCTGCACAAGGCGGCCTCGCTCTTGAAGTTGCAGGCCCTGACCACCGCTGCCCGCCAACCTCGGATCGCGGGCTCGAACGGGGTGGTGGCGGTTCACGCCTTGGAGGACGGATCCGCCGGCGGCCTGGTGGAGCTTTGCTTTGAAACCCGACGGGCCGTGCGGGGAGAGCGCTTCCGCCAGTTCGTGCTGGCTCTGGCTCGACAGGTTGCGCGCTCTCCGGTGAACTCTCTGGAAGAGCTTCTGGAGGCTCCCTTGCCCGAGCGCGGACCCCGGGTACTGGATGCCTTGGGGGACTTGATCCTGCGTTCCGGGGAGGCCTTCGGGATTCGCCGCTTCCTCCGGATGGAGGCCCGTGTGCCGGGCGTGGTGGCGGCCTATTCGCATGGGCCGGGGGCGGTCGGTCGCCTGGGGACGCTGGTGGAGGTCTCGGGCTCACAGGCCCCGGCAGCGCGGCGTCTGGCCCGCGAGTTGACCTTGCAGGTCAGCTTCCACAGGCCGCCCTATCTCTACCGTCAGGATGTGCCCGGGCCGCGCCTGGCTTTCGAACGGGAGGCCATCCTGCGTCGGTTTGAGCGGGAGGCCGGACGCGGCTCGAGCCCCGACGCGCTGGCGGACGAGATCATGCGCAACAGCTTCTTCCGCGCCGCCGTCCTCCTGGACCAACCCTGGGTGCGCGAGGCCTCGCGCACCGTGGCCGATCTGGTCGAGGAGTGCTCCGCCGAGGCCGGAGTCCCGCTGCGGGTTCGCCGCTACGTCCTCTTTGAGGTGGGCGCTCCGCTGGAAGAGGTCGTCGCCCCGGACCACGAGCCGGGGTGAGCGCGGGTCCGCGCGCGCGGGCCGGGGGTCGGTTGGGGGGGAGAGCTTGTGTTATGATGGGGGCGCCTTGGATACTGGAACCATCCTCGTTCCTCTGGACCCTGAACCGCCGGAGCCCTCCTCGCGGAAGCGGCATCGGCTGGTCTGGATCGGCCTGGCCCTGGGAGGGCTCCTGCTCATGTTGGGAGTGGGAGGATTGCTGCTGGCGGAACGCTTCTTCCCGCCAAGCCTGGAACCGATTTCCGCGGTTCCGTCTCCTGGCCCCAGCCCGGCCTCCGGGGCCGGCACGGTCATGGACCCGGTCACGCGCCAGGCCTTGGACCCGGCCCGTGCCGTCTATCAGGTGGATCTGTACGGAACGACGTTCTACTTCGCCAGCCGTGAGACCCTGGACAGGTTTCGCGAGGACCCGCTGCGCTACGTTCAGCCCCGGGTTCGCATCCGCGTCGACCTGACGGATCTGGGGGAAGAGTCCGGATCCGGGTCGCAGCGACCTGGAGAGCCCGGACCGGGCGCGGCCGACGCCTGGATGGACCCCGAGGGCCCGCCACCCCCCATCGAGGCCGATCGGCCCGGCACTCCCGGGGCCGGCACTCCAGGGGCCAGCGAGGCGTTTGAGTCTCCTCTTCCAGGGGAAACATCTACCGCAGGTGAGGTCGAAGACTCTGAACCGGTCCTTCCCAGCGGAGAGCCCGGGTGGCTCCCGGGACCGGGTTCCAATCTCCCCGAACCTTCCCCCGAGTCGGAGATCCCCGCGACGGTGGACCCCGGCGAGGAGGACATCATCCTGGACGAAAGGGCTCCCTGAGGCCCGACGAAAATGCCACAGATCGAAATCTACACATGGACCTTCTGCCCCTACTGCGTTCGAGCCAAGGCCCTGCTGGACCACAAGAAGCTGGCCTACACCGAGTACGCCATCGACGGGGATGAAGAGGCCCGCGAGGCCATGAGCCGACGGACGGGGGGGCGGCGCAGCCTGCCGCAGATCTTCATCGACGGCCGGCATGTGGGCGGATGCTCGGAGCTCTACGCGCTGGAACGCGCGGGGACCCTGGACGTGATGCTGGCCTCCTGAGGCCGCTTCAGTCGAAAGAGGCCAGGGCTTCTGCTTCGCTGGAACACACCCGGAAGCTGTCCAGCATCCCGATCAGCTCGAAGATGCGCAGGACCCTCTCGTTGGTGCACACGATGGCCAGGCTTCCGCCCTGGTCCTGCAACTGTCCCGAGGCGTTCATGAGGATGCCCAGCCCGGTCGAGTCCAGATAGCCGACATCCTCCAGGTCCACGACCAGGTATCTCTGTCCCTGTTCCATCAGGTTGAGGAGGCATTTCTGGACCACCTGGCTGGTGTACAGGTCGATCTCGCCGTTCACGTCCACGACCTGGGCCTTGCCGGCCGGGCGAGTGTTGACCTGGATCTCCAGATGGCTGTTCATCGCGGGTCTCCTCCACTTGACTGGGCCGGGGGGGCTTCGGGGCGCCCCGGAACCTTCCCGGCCGGGCCCGGAGAACCCGGGCACAGGGGAGGCGAATTGGCGCTTGAGGGCCTGCTCTCCTTCCTGAAAGGTGCAAAGCAGGGATCCGGCTTCACAGGGGAAAGGTCCAGGCCGTCTCGGAGGGGTCCAGGAACCCGGTTGGAAACCCGGCGAGGCGACCGAGGGGTTTCCGGCTGGGTTCCTGGCGGCGTCTTCGGGACCGGGACTGGGTACCCATCCTGACGCACACGGAGGCCATCATGGCCGTTCACATCCTGGAACACCCCCTGATTCAGCACAAGCTGACGCTGTTGCGCGACTCTGCGACCGGCTCGAAGGACTTCCGCGAGCTGGTCCAGGAAGTGGCCACCCTGATGGCCTATGAGGCCACACGCGACCTGCCCCTGGAGGATCAGGAGGTCTCGACCCCGCTGCAGAAGACGACCGGGCGGGCCATCGTCGGCAAGAAGCTGGCCATCGTGCCGATCCTGAGGGCCGGCCTGGGGATGGTCCAGGGCATCGAGAGGCTGATCCCGGCTGCACGGGTCGGCCACATCGGGATCTACCGCGACGAGACGACGTTGCGTCCCGTGGAGTATTTCTGCAAACTGCCGGTGGACCTGGCCGAGCGCGACATCCTGCTGTTGGACCCCATGCTGGCGACCGGAGGCTCGGCGGTGGCGGCCATCCACTTCCTGATCCGCCGCGGCGCTCGTCCCGAGAGCATCAAGTTCCTGTGTCTGGTGAGCTGTCCGCAGGGTGTCCAGGCTCTGCAGCAAGCCTACCCCGAGGTGGAGATCTTCACGGCGGCGGTGGACGAGGCCCTGAACTCGCGCGGGTACATCCTGCCGGGCCTGGGGGACGCTGGCGACCGCATCTTCGGGACCATGTGATCGCGATGCGCCGGTTCCTCCTGATGCTCTGCCTGGTCTTCTGGGCCCTCCCGGCGGGGGCCTGGGAGGATGCCGACCTGGGTGTCCGGGTCCCCGACCCGCCCGGTTGGGAGGTCCGGGAAGGCCCCAATCCCCGAGTCCTGGTCCGCTACCACGGCCCCCCGGGGCCGGGTCCGCGTCCCAGTTTGTGGGTGCACGCCCGCCAGACCCAGGCTGAGCTGGATCGCTCGCTGGCCCTGGAGGTGGTCCGTGCCCTGGCTGCCCGGCTGGAGGGTTTCAAGCTGCTGGGAAGTCGGGCCACGCAGGTCCAGGGTCTGCCCGCGCACCGGCTGGGTTACCGGGCGGGCCTGGCCGGGCACGAGTTCCAGGCCACCCAGGTCTTCTGGGTTCGGGACGGTCGGCTGTACGTGGTGACCTTGACCGGGCCCCTGGACCGCTACTCCAGCCTGCTCCCCATCCTGGACCGGACCTTGGAGGAGATCGAGTTCTTTGAACCCGCCCCGGCGGCAGGGCAGAGCTGAATCCGTCGTCCCGGCCCCTGGTGTCGAGGCCCGGACAGGTGCCGAACGGGAGGCCCGAATGCTTGGTTGGCTGCGTCACCCCCGATGGCTGGTGGGTCTGTTCCTGGTCCTGGTCGGGGGGATCAACCTGATCTCCTGCACCGACTTCGCCCCGGATGCGGACGTGCGGATCAGCGGAGACTCCTACCACTACCTGCGGATGTCGCTGCGCACCTTCGAGGCGGTTCCCAATCCCTTTGCCTTCCGCCTCTTGACCCCCTGGCTGGTGCAGCAGATCGCCGGCGTGGGGGTGGGCCTGAACACCTCATGGATCCTGGTGACCTTCGGGGCCACGAGCCTGGCGCTCTACACCTTCTTCCTGCTGCTGCTGGATGGGTTTCGACTGCGCTGGTTCACCAGCGTGGCCTTCACCCTGGCCCTGGCCTTCACGCACTTCTATACCCTGTTCAACTACCGCTTCTTCTGGCTGGTGGATCCCTTGAACAACCTCTTCATGGTGGTGGCGCTGTCCTGCCTCGTGGCGCGCCGGACCGGCTGGTTCCTGGTGGTGGTGACCTTGGGCTTCGTCAACAAGGAGACGGTGCTGCTCCTGCTGCCGCTGGCGCCGCTCCTGGCCTGGGTGCGGGCGGGTTCGCTGCGGGACTCGAAGGTGTGGGGCAGTCTTCTGGGCGTGCTGGGCGTCTCGATCCTCTACCTCCTCTTTCGCCTCTGGGTCCAGAGTCGGTTGGGAGTGGAGTCGGGATACGCCATGCTGACCGGCGTGGAGGGGCAGAGCGTCTTGGAGAACATCCGCTTCGCCGTCAACATGCGCAAGGGGGCCGAGCAGGTCCTGATCTACCAGACCTTCCATTTCATGTGGGCGTTCTTTGCCTACGGCCTGTACCGGCTCTTCCGCCAGGCGGGGGCGCGCAGCGAGGTCTTCCTGCTGGGGGTCTACCTGCTGGTCGCCTGCGCCTTCGGACGGCTCTTCGCCACCGACGTCGAGCGGGTCTACGTGATGATGGCCCCGCTGGTCCTGGGCGTGGCGGCTCTCCTCTTCGACAACTTCCAGTCCGAGGCCCAGCGCTGGTGGCTGGGGGTCCTGCTCTTCTTCTACCTGGCCTTGAACATGAACTGGGTGATGAACGAGTGGACCATCCTGGTCAACGGGGTCGCCCTGGTGCTGTTCGTGACGGTCTTCGGTCGAGACCTGGACGGCGAGGGGGTGCGGCTGGCAACCCCCGACGGGGCCTGAGCCTGCGAGGCACGATCAGGGGATTTCGCCCCAGACCACGGGATGGTCGGAGATCCGCTGGCCGGCCTGGTCGCGATGGGTGGCGTGCCCCGTCTGGAGACCCTCCACGCCCCGGCTGGCCAGGAAGTCGATGCTGGCGCCCTGCACATCGAAGCCGCGCTCGACCAGTCGCTGCGGCGCCGGGTCCTGGAGGCGGTTGTTGAGGTCCCCTCCGCCCAGGATGGCTTCACCTGGACGGGCCTGGGCGTCCAGGAAGTCGACCAGGCGGACCTGCTCGGCGGCGCGGTCGGAGGGGGTGGCCGCTCCGGTCGAGAGATGCGTGTTCCAGACCATGACCTTCCGCCCGTCGGGCAGGACCAGGTGCACGGCCTGGGCCTGCCGGGGCTCGTGGCCCCCGTAATGGCCCAGATGGCCCACCGCGTCGGTGAGTCCGTCGACTTCGGAGTTCAGGACGCTCTTGGCCTGGCCGGCCACCTGCAGGTCGGGATGCACCAGGATCAGGTTCCCCTGGGTGGAGGTGGTCTGGGCGTAGTAGCCCACCATCCCGGTTCCGTCCACCAGGCTCTGGGCGTGCCAGGGCGGGACCTCCTGCAGCAGGACCACCGGGGCCTGCTGGTCGTTGATCTCCCGCAGCATGAGGGCGGACTGGTCCCGCGAACCATCCTGGTTGGGGCTCTGAACGTGGTGGAGGTTCCATGAGACCACCCGCAACCCGCCCTCCGCGGGGAGCTCGGCGGGCTTGAAGGCCCCGGCGGGCTGGAGCACCCGGCTCCGGGTGGAGGCCAGATCCTGCACGGTCTGCGTGGTGTGGGCGGACCCCCGGATCTGGCGCCAGACGGTGGCCGCGTCGTTGGCGGCCCGAGGCGAGACGCAGACCCCTTCGCGCGAGACCGAGAGGGGGGAGGTCTGTCCTGGACAGATCGGGGCCTGGATCATGACCGTCCCCGCCACCCCGCCGGCCACTCCGGCCAGGGCCAGTCCGGCCAGGGCGGTGGAGAGGATCTTGCGCTTCCAACCGGAGGAAGGTCGAGCCTCGGGTGCCTCGGCGGTGCGGGCCTGGAAGGTGTCCTGGAGGGTGGATCCCTCCGAGGAATCCCCAGGAGGCGAGGCAGGAGGGACCGGGGCTCCGGGAGGGGCCGAGAAGACGGAGAGGCGGGGAGGGGTCGGCTGGATGTTCATGTCTGGTGTCTTCAAGTATTGCGGCGAGACGCCGCGAAATCTAGAGGGAGGATATAAATTTCTCGAGAGGCCCCCTTCTCCAACGCAATTCTCACACAACCCCAACGCCTCTCCGATGCAGCCTGCTTCATGATGAAGGGGCCGCACAAGGCGGCGAGGTGCCGCAGGCGCGGCCAGGAAGGAGTCCCTCCGATGCGTATGGATCGCCTCACCCTGAAGGTTCAGGAGGCCCTGCAGGCAGCCCAGGCCCTGGCCCGGGAGCACAACCACCAGGCCCTGGAACCGTTGCACCTGCTGGCCGCCCTGCTGGACCAGGAGGACGGCGTGGTGGATCCGGTCCTGCAGAAGCTGGGCGTCTCACCCCAGACCCTCTCCGGGCGGGTGCGCTCGGAGCTGGAGCGGATGCCCAAGGTCTACGGGGCGGATGCCGGCTCGCACCTGGGAGGGCGCCTCCAACAGGTCCTGGAGAAGGCCTGGAGCGAGGCTGAACGGCTGAAGGACGACTACCTCTCCAGCGAGCACGTCCTGCTGGCGCTGGCGGCTCGCGCCGACGAGCCGGCCGGGCGTCTGCTCAAGGAGGCCGGCGTCACTCCGGACCGCATCTACAAGGTCCTGGTCGAGGTGCGGGGGACCCACCGGGTCACCGACCAGGACCCCGAGGCCAAATACCAGGCCCTGGCCCGCTACGGCCGGGACCTGACGGAGCTGGCCCGGAAGGGCAGGCTGGACCCCGTGATCGGACGCGACGAGGAGATCCGCCGCTGCATCCAGGTCTTGTCCCGCCGCACCAAGAACAACCCGGTCCTGATCGGCGAGCCCGGCGTGGGCAAGACCGCCATCGTCGAGGGCATGGCCCGGCGCATCGTGGCCGGCGACGTCCCGGAGGGTCTCAAGGGCCGCCAGCTCTTCGCGCTGGATCTCGGGTCGCTCATCGCCGGGGCCAAGTACCGCGGCGAGTTCGAGGACCGTCTCAAGGCCGTCCTCAAGGAGATCATCGCCTCGGAAGGCCAGATCATCCTCTTCATCGACGAGCTGCACACCCTGGTGGGGGCCGGGGCCGCTGAGGGCGCGGTGGATGCCGCCAACATGCTCAAGCCGGCCCTGGCTCGGGGCGAGCTGCGGACCATCGGGGCCACGACCCTGGACGAGTACCGCAAGCACATCGAGAAGGATGCGGCCCTGGAACGTCGCTTCCAGCCCGTCTTCGTGGCTGAGCCCTCTCTTCAGGACACCATCGCCATCCTGCGAGGCCTCAAGGAGAAGTACGAGGTCCATCACGGGGTCCGGATCACCGACTCGGCCCTGGTGGCGGCAGCCACGCTGTCCACCCGCTATATCTCGGACCGCTTCCTGCCGGACAAGGCGGTGGACCTGGTGGATGAGGCGGCCTCGCGGCTGCGCATCGAGATCGACTCGATGCCCATGGAGATCGACGAGGTCGAGCGCCGCATCATGCAACTCGAGATCGAGCGCCAGGCCATGCAGCGCGAGAAGGACGAGGCCTCGCGCGAGCGCCTGGCCCGCATCGAGGCCGAACTGGCCGAGCTGCGCGAGAAATCCACCGAGATGAAGGCCCGCTGGAACCTGGAGAAGGAGCAGATCCAGCAGATCCGTCAGCTCAAGGAGAGCCAGGAGCAGTCCGCCCTGTCCGCCGAGGAGGCCGAGCGCCGGGGCGACCTGGCCCGGGTGGCGGAGATCCGCTATGGGACGCTGCTCCAGATCGAGCGCCAGCTCCAGGAGGCCACCGCGCGCCTGGCCGAGCTGCAGAAGAACGGCAAGTTCCTCAAGGAGGAGGTGGAGGAGGAGGACGTGGCCGAGGTGGTGGCGCGCTGGACCGGAATCCCGGTCTCGCGCCTGCTGGAGGGCGAGGTCGAGAAGCTGATCCACATGGAGGATCGCCTGCACGAGCGCCTGGTGGGCCAGGACGAGGCGGTCCGCGCCGTCTCCCACGCCGTGCGCCGCTCGCGGGCGGGGATCGCAGACCCCAACCGTCCCGTCGGAGTCTTCCTCTTCCTGGGGCCGACGGGGGTGGGCAAGACCGAGCTCGGGCGTGCCCTGGCCGAGTTCCTCTTCGACGACGAGCGGGCCATGATCCGGCTGGACATGTCGGAATATCAGGAGAAGCACACCGTGGCCCGGATGATCGGGGCGCCTCCCGGCTACGTGGGCTTCGACGAAGGCGGGCAGTTGACCGAGGCGGTGCGGCGGCGCCCCTACTCGGTGGTCCTCCTGGACGAGATCGAGAAGGCGCATTCGGACGTCTTCAACGTGCTGCTGCAGGTGATGGATGACGGCCGGCTGACCGACGGCCACGGGCGCACCGTGGACTTCCGCAACACCATCCTGGTGATGACCTCCAACGTCGGCTCGCAGTGGCTGCTGGAGTCCGGGCTGGGAGAGGAGGAGAAGGAGAATCTGGTGGACCGGGCCCTGCACGAGAAGTTCCGGCCCGAGTTTCTCAACCGGATCGACGAGATCGTCCACTTCCACAGCCTGGACCGGGCGGCCTTGGAGAAGATCATCGAGATCCAGATCGATCTCTTGCGCCGACGCCTGGCCGACCGCGGGATCGAGATCGAGCTCGACCCGGAGGCCCGGAGCTATCTGGCCGAGGCCGGCTACGATCCGGTCTTCGGCGCCCGCCCCCTGAAGCGGGCCGTGCAGAAGCACGTGCAGGACGCCCTGGCGATGGCCGTGCTGCAGGGGAGGGTCCGCCAGGGGGATCGCGTCCGGGTGGTCCGCCAGGGCGGGGGGCTGGACTTCCTGACCATGACCTGAGGCGGGCAGGATGGCCCCGTTGCGGGGAAGGACTTCGATTTCGGGCATCCGAAAACGGGCCGGATGGCTTTGATGCAGCGGCGCCCCTGGCTCGGGCCTCTCCGGGCCGCTCTTGTGGCCCTGGGGCTCCTGCTCCTGCTCAATCAGCTCGCCGAACGCCAGGCTCCTCCTCGGAATCCCGAGCTGATGCCCTACCGCAAAGAGTGGCCCCTGGCGATGCTGAGGCCCGATGAGTCCGGTCTGGCCCTGACCGCCATGGGCGACCCCATTCCGCCTCCACGTCCTGGTGGCCCCTTCCGGATCCTCCTCTTGGGCAGTTCGGCCCTGCGCGGGGGAGGGGTGGTTCCCTTCCAGAGCATCCCAGGCCACCTGCAACGCCTGCTGCACGAGGAGGGGATCGCCGTCGAGACCATCAACGGCGGCGTGCCCGGCTCCGACTCGGGCCAGCAGTTGCAGTATCTCCTGGAATCCTTCGAGACGCTGCAACCCGATCTGGTGGTCCATCACGGCGGGAACAACGAGTGCTTCAGGCTCCTGATCCACAAGCAGCTCAACCCCCATTGGAGCGCCGGGGCCGAGAAGGTCCGCCTGGCCCTCGACCATCTGGCCCTGTACCGCTGGCTGGCACCGCGCTTCCAGAGGCCCTCTCCGCCCCTCGGCGCGGCCGGGATGGCGATCTTCCAGCTCACCTCGAGGGTGGATCGGGAGGATGTGCCCCTGGTCGAGGACCGCTATGAGAGGAACCTGGCTGCGATGGGGAGGGCGGGTCGGGCTCGCGGAGTGCCGGTGGTCCTGAGCTCGCTGGCCGTCAACGAGATGTTCCCGCCCAAGGACCCCTTCCCGGAGGACTCGGCCGTCCTGCAGGCCGATCTGGAGAGGGCCTCCCAGGAAGGGCGTCTGGTGGAGTTTCTCGCGGATCACGTCCGCCGGCATCCCGACCAGGCCTGGGCCCGCTTTGCCTTGGGGCAGATCCTGGTCGGCGAGGGAAGAGACGACGAGGCGGCGGTCCACCTCTCGGCGGCGGTGGAGCTGGACCCCGCCCCTGTCAGGACCCTGCCCTCTCAGGGCGGGAGGGCGGAAAGAGCGGCCCGGGCCTCGGGCGCACTCTTCCTGGACGTCCCGACCAGCCTGCGCCGAAGCCACGGCCCGATCCTCGGAGACCAGCTCTTCCTGGACCACTGCCACTACCTGCCCGAGGCCAATCGGGCGGTGGCCCGAGAGCTTGTGGGCCTGCTGAAAAGCCAGGGGGTCCTGCCGGCGCCATCGCAGCCGCCTCTGTCCCCCCGAAGCGACCCTCTGGATCTGGAGGCCTTCCAGGGACACGACGACTTCCGCCCCGACGCCGGGCAGGCTCCCCGGAACTGGGATTTCCTGCCCCGAGAGCTGATCGTGAAGTTGGGGTGGGAACAGAGAGCCTTCCAGCATCCCGCGGGCCACGTCTCGCAGCTCCGAGGCAAGCCCGTGCAGGGTCCGATTCAGACCGAGACCTTGCAGGGGCACCTGGCCTTTCTGGCCTTGCAGTCCGACCTGGCCGTGCAGCACTACCGCAGGGCCCTGGCGGCAGCTCCGGAGCGCGCGGTCCTGTGGCGCAACCTGGGGCACGCGCTGGCCCAGGCCGGTCAACTGGGTGAGGCGCTGGATTGCTGGGAGGAGTTCCTGCGTCGGGGGGGGCAGGACCCCCACCTGGTCGAGATCCTGAGGGCTCGACAGGCCTCCCGGGTTGCGCCCTCCCCGGGCAGACCTCCGGCGGCGCCTCCCAGGAGACCCTGAGAGGCATGCGAAGGAGGTCGGGGTGAAGCGGGCGTCCTGTCGCATCCTGAAGGCCCTCCTCCTGGCGCTGGCCCTCCTGAGCCTGGCCAGCCTCCTCGTGGAGCCCCGGGCACCCCGGCGGGATCCGCTTCCGATGCCCCTGCGCCGGGGGATGCCTCATGCCCTGGGCCCTGGTGTCGGGCTTCCCGGGGTCCTCCTGACCAGGTCGGGGCAGCCGGTGGTGCCTGAGCCTGAAGAGGGGGGGCTGCGGGTGCTGGTCCTGGGAGGCTCCTCGCCCTTCGGCTATGGGACGACCCGGTTCCGTTCCTATCCCGGGCTCCTGCAGGCCCGCCTGGACGACGCCGGGCGTCCCGTGGAGGTGGTCAACGGGGCCTTCGCGGCCATGGATCTGCTGGACAGCCTCGAGGTCCTGCGCCGGGCCCTGCCCGAGATGCGCCCGGGCCTGGTGGTCTGTGCCCTGGGGATCAACGAGACGCTGCGCCTTCGCCTGTACTCCTCCGAGAACCCGAACTGGAGCCCGCGGGTGGAGTCCTGGCGGCAGGCCTTCGAGCGCTTCGCCCTGTACCGGTTCCTGGCCGTCCAGGTCGCGGCGACTCCCCGGCCGGATTCAGCCCCCCCCGTCCAAGAATCCCGCGTCAAGCCTCTAGGCCCCGAACACATCGACCTGGTCCGGCCCTTCCTGAAGCGGAACCTGGTGGAACTGGTCCGCCTCTGTCGCCAGGCCGGGATTCCCCTGGTCCTGCTCGTCGACCCCAGCAACGAGATGTGGCCGCCCTTCGTCGCCCCCGACTGGGACGAGGGTTCGCCCTGGCTGAGGGCCTGGGAGGCCTACGAGGCCGGCGTCCGGCTTCTTCAGGAAGGACGTCGGGACCAGGCCCTGGCCAGCCTGCAGCAGGCCGTCGAGCTGGACCCTCGGCCTTTTCGGACCTTGCCCTCGATCGCCGCCTGGATCCGTGAGTTCGGCCAGGAGTTCGGGGTGCCGGTCATGGAGGGGATGGAGGGGCTGCGCCGGGCAAGCCCCAGCGGTCTGGCGGACGAGAACCTCTTCTACGACAACTGCCATCTCTCGCCGCCGGGGAACCGGGCCCTGGCCGGATTGTTGGAGGCCTTCCTGGACCAGGAGGGGCTGCTCCCTCCGCCCGCACGCGGCTTCGCGCCCCCGGCTGGCGACCCGGCGGATCTCGAGAAGGTGGATCTGCTGGACGAAGACAGCGTCCTGCCTCCCATCCCCCAGAACCTGCTCACCCCGGCGCCCGACTGGAAGTCCGAGCGCTTCCCCTGGACGCACGCGCAGTTCCGACGCCGCATGCCCCCGGAGACGACCCTGGAGGGTCAGGTGGCCCGCGGTCATCTGGCCTTCAGCGAGAGGAAGGCCGAGCAGGCCGTCGCCTGGTATCGCAGAGCTTGTCAGGAGGAGCCTCGGCGCGCGGTGTTGTGGAGGAACCTGGGCCACGCCCTGCTGGCCTCGAATCAGGGCCCCGAAGCGGTCCAGGCGTATGCCGAGTTCCTGCGCCAGGGAGGTCGGGACCCCCGCCTGGAGCGTCTGGTCCGCTTCGTGGAGGCTCGAGGCGACCGGGATGGGGAGGCGAATCGGGGCCCCGCCGCCCGCTCTCGCTGAGTGGCGGCGACACCCGGGCAGGGTCGGGGGAATCTCGGAGCGCGTTGAAGGTCGGATCCGGGTCTGGAGGGGTTCCAGGATGCCGCGGAAGGGAGGAGTTGTCTTGGAAGGCGAGGCTCCGGGCCCCACGCGCCCTCTGAAGGTCCTGCTGTACAAGCCCATCGTGCCGGTCCGCCACGCGGTCCTGCCGCCGTTGGGTCTGGGCTATCTGGCGCGAGCCCTCCAGCAGGAGGGCCACCGGGTGGCGATCTGCGACCCGGGCCGAGATCGCCTGGACTGGGAGGGTTTCGCCCGCGTGGTCCGGGAGGGCTGCTTCGATCTGGCCGGGGTGCAGATGTTCACACCCGAGCTGGCGGCGGTCCGGCGGCATCTGGATTTGTGGCGGCAGATCTCGCCCGACACCGTCCTGGTCGTGGGGGGAGCCCACGTCAGCGGCGACCCGGTGGGCACGATGGAGAGGTTCCCGGAGGCGGACTTCGGCTTCGTGGGCGAGGCCGAGAGGGGGGGGGCGGCCTTTGCGCGCCTCTCCGCGCTGCAGCGCCAGGACCCCGCGCTCCTGGCCCAGGTTCCGGGTCTGGTGTGGCGCCACGGGGCCGAGGTGCGGGTCAACCCCAACCCTCCGGTCCGAGACCTCGACGGCCTCGGGTTCCCCGCCTGGGAGCTCATGCCCCCGGCCTCCTATCCGGTGGCCCCCCACGGCCTGGTCTGCCGTCAGGCCCCGTCGGCTCCCCTGGTCACCTCGCGCGGCTGCCCCTTCGCGTGCACGTTCTGCGCCACCCAGGCGGTGGGCACGCGGCAGTTCCGCCAGCGCAGCGTCGGGGATGTCCTGGCCGAGATCCGGATGCTGGCCGAGACCTACGGAGTCCGCGAGATCCACATCGAGGACGACAACTTCACGCTTCGCCGCGGCTACGTCCTGGAGTTCTGCAAGCGCCTGCACCAGGCTCGCCTCGGCCTGACCCTGGCGTTGCCCAACGGGGTCCGGCTGGACACCCTGGATGCCGAGGTCCTCCAGGCCATGGAGCGGGTCGGCTTCCACTCGCTGGCCGTCGGCATCGAGTCGGGAAGCGACCGGATCCTGAAGTTGATCGAGAAGTCCCTCTCCCGGGACCTGATCGCAAAGAAGGTCCGCCTGATCAAGAAGAGCACCTCGATGTCGGTGACCGGCTTCTTCATGCTGGGGTACCCGACCGAGACCGAGGAGGAGATCCTCCAGAGCATCCGCTTCGCCAAGGAGCTGCCCCTGGACCACGTGACCTTCACCTGCTGCATGCCCCTCCCCGGTTCGGCCCTGTGGGAGGAGTATCGGGCCCGCCGCGGCGAGGCCATCCCCTGGGAGGACTTCTTCTTCTATCGCGCGGTGGAGGGCCTCTCGGAGCTGCCGGCGGACCGACTTCGAGCCTTGCAGCGGCGGGCCATGCGCGAGTTCTACCTGCGCCCACGGGTGCTGGTGGGAGCCCTGGGCCGCATGCGCTCATGGGACCAGGTGGCCAACGCCTTCGGCCGCCTGGTCGAGCTCTTCCGGCGGACCTGAGGGGGTCTCTGGAGGAAGCCTCTGGCGCGAGGAGGAAGCCCCGCTTCCGGGGTTGTTGCGCCTGACGTCACGCCCCGGGTTCGGGGGCAGGACGATGTCGGACTGGCGAGGTCGACTGGCACGCGCCGGGGAGGAGGCCGCCGCAAGCTTCCTCCAGGCGCGGGGCCTGAGGATCCTGGAGCGCAACTACCGTTGCCCGGTCGGCGAGATCGACCTGGTGGCCGTGGTCGGCCGCACGCTGGTGATCGTCGAGGTCAAGACGCGCTCCGGCACCGCCTTCGGTCGCCCCGCCGAGGCCGTCACCCCGAGCAAGCAGGCCCGCCTGCGCCGCCTGGCCGCCCACTACCTGGCCGAGCGCAAGCCCCCCGCGCGCCAGGTCCGCTTCGACGTGGTGGAGGTCCTGGGCCGCCCCGGCGCCTTCACCGTCGAGCACCTGGAGGACGCGTTCTGAGGGGTGGGGAGGAAGGCGTGGCCAGGGACTCTCAGTCCTGCAGGAAGACGCGGATTTCCAGCTTCAGCCAGCTCCCCACCCACTTCTTGGCTTCCAGGCGCCCGAAGACCACCTTGCCGGCATCCAGCAGGCGGGCCAGGACCTCGTTGCGCTCCCGGGGCACATAGCCGAGCTTGCGTCCCTGCGCGTCCTGCAGCAGGACGGCCAGGGGGTCGTGGGGGTTCTCGGGCTCGCGCCGGCATGCCAGTTGGCAGCCGGGCTCGAGTTCGGCCTCCAGGTCCTGCAGGTCCAGATGCGAGGTCCCGGCCACGCGGCATTCCATCAGGAAGATCTCGCGCGCGAAGGGGAGGGAGAGGCCTGCGCCGGATGCGCCGCCCAGGACGGCCAGGGACGTGGGATCCAGGGGAACCAGCGATTCAGACACAGCTCTCCTCCAGCAGGATGCGGAGCCGACACTGCAGGGCCTCCCGGCGCTGCAACTCCATCTCCATGGTCTTTCGGCTCTCGCGGTCCTGCTCCTCGATCCAGCCGGGGTCCGAGAGGCGCTCCTGGTGGTCGCACGGGAAGGAATCCTTGAGCTCTCGGAGGCGGGCCGCCACGCGCTGGACGTGGCTCTTCAGGCGATCCCGCTCGGCGGTGAGTCGGTCCAGGGCGCTGGTCTCCTCCCAGGCGGCCCGCCCCTCCAGGCGTCGGGCCAGGTCGGCCAGGACTTCCAGCCCCTGGGCGTCTCCTTGCTGCCAGGCCTGCTGGACCTGCAGCCAGAGTCGGGCCCGCTCCGGGGTTTCCGGGTTCAGGTCCGGGTGCAGGAGCTTGACCAGCTCGCGATAGAGCGAGCGGAGCTGGCGAAGCTCGGGGATGGGCATCGGCTCGGTCAGCGCCTGGCGGGCTTGCTCCACCTCGCGGCGTTGCCGGGCCACCTCTTCCGTCCAGGTCCTCAGCTCCTCTTCCAGGACCTGGTCGATCCGCTCCAGATCCGGCACGCGGCCGCGGTTCAGGCAGGCCTGGATCGACTCGATGCGGCGCTGCAGGCGTCGGTTCTCCAGTTGCAGCTCCAGCACCCGGGTACGCCCGGGACCGAGCTTCGTCAGATACTCGGCCTCCAAAGCCGGGATCAGCTCGGTGACCAGCGAGTCGTGCTGGAAGACCAGGTTGGCCAGCTCCGCGGCCAGGTCGCGGCACTCCTCGCGCAGCCGGGCCGCCTGGGGATGCAACTCCAAATCGACTTCACCGGCCGGGTTCTCGTGGACCCGGTGGAAGAAGGCCTCCGCCTCCCGCAGCTCGGAACCCACCAGGCCCACCAGGGCTGAACGTCCGAATCGCTCCAGGGCCCGCTCCCGGAACTCCTCGCCGTCCCGACAGGTCTGGGCCAGGGCCTGCAACTGCGCCCGCAAGTCGTCCATCTCTCCTCCTGTGCGCCTCCCGGGGTCTCCAGGGACTCCTTCAGCATGACATCTCGCCCCTGACAGGAGATGTCATCGCCGCTGAGGACTCTTCAGCCCGAGTAGGTCCCCGGCTCGGGTGGAGGCAGGTGGCGGAGTTCCCGCAGATACAGGTGGAGCATCTCTCCGGCTCCGCGCAGGAAGTCCCGGGGCCCGATCCGCGACCCGCCCACCTCGCGCCATCGGGGCAGGGGGTATTCGTAGAAGGCTCGGGCTTCGGCCCTCGGGTCGTGGCGGCGGTACCAGGCCAGCAGTCGGCCCAGAAGCTCGACATCGAAGATCCAGCGCGAGCCGAAGGGCTTCTGCAGGGCCTGATCCAGGGCCTCGGTACGCCGGAGCATCTTGGCCCCGCACTGGGTGTCGTACACCGGCAGACGCAAGGCCAGCGAGACCACCGTGGCGAAGCACCGGCCCAGATAGTGTCGGGCAGCCCGCCGGGTCACCCGCCGGCCCAGCAGGCGCACCCTCGATCCCAGGACGACGTCGATGGCCGGGTCGGACTCGAGGATTCCGGTGAAGAGCTGGATCGTGGACAGGGGGGTGGCCAGGTCCGCGTCCCAGTAGCCGACCCGATCGGCGCCCTCCGCCAAAGCCTCCAGGCAGCCCTGGCGGACGGCCTCGGCCTTGCCCTGGTTGCAGGGCAGCACCAGCAGTCGGGCCCGCCCCTGGTTCCGGGCCACCAGACCCTCCAGGATGGATCGGGTCTCATCCCGGCTGCCGTCGTCGACGAACAGGAGGTCCAGATCCCGGGGGGCCGTCCGCAGGAAGTCTGAGAAGACCTCGACTTCCAGCCGGCGGGCCTCGTCATAGCAGGGGACCACCACGCAGGTTCGCATCAGGTCACTGCGTCCGGCGCAGCAGGGCGACCAGGCTGACGCCCCGGCGATAACCGCGCCTGCGGGCACCCCGAAGCAGCTCCAACAAGACCCGGCTCTCACCGGCGAAGATGCGGAAGAGCAGCCTGTTCAGCGGAGCCCAGGGCAGCGAGACGTCGGTGTCCGCCAGGCCGCTGGCCCGACCGCGGAGGCGGTTGACCTGCCGCTGCAACCACACCAGCGGATGGAGCCGGGCGTTGAAGGGGGAGACCAGCAGGCTCGAGACCGGCAGACCCTGCCAGAGCTCCTGGAACGTCTGGGAGGTGTAGCGGCGGAAGTGCCCGTGGGAGACGTCGTGGGGGCTCCACAGGGCGGGGTCGGCCGGGACGGTGAGCAGGAAGAAGGTCCCCGGCCGGGATTCGCGGACCAGATCGGCCAGGAGGCGGCGATCCTCCTCGACGTGCTCCAGGACGTCGGCCAGCATGAACAGATCGGTGGTGCCCGCCTCGGAGAGGACGCAGCGGACATCGGGGCCCCCTACGAAGCGGGCGGCGGGGTGGCGCTCGCGGGCCAGGCGCAGGGCATCCTCGGAGGGCTCGTAGCCCGTACAGCGATAGTGATCCAGGAGGCTGGCCAGGTTGGCGCCGGTGCCACACCCGATGTCCACCACCCCAGACCCCGGGGGCAGGACCTCCGCGATGAGGTCCCGCAGGATCTTCCGGCGGGCCGTGAACCACCAGTGGGTCCGCTCCAGACGGTCGTTGACCTCGAACTGGGCCAGTTGCATCCAGGGGACTTCTCGTTCGGCCCGGGGGGTCCTATGCCGCTCTCGTGGCAACCTCGAGAGGAGGGCAGGCGGTCACTCCAGGGCCAGATGTTCCTGGATGAGCCTCCACTGGCCGTCGACCAGGATCCACAGGTGCGTGAACCGCCTCGAGGATTCCACCCGGCAGCCCTCCTGGAGGCCGACCACCTTCCAGGTCCCCGTCACGAGGGCCGTGCCCTCGTCGTAGACCCGGACCTCGGGCTCGAGCAGGTCGATTCCGAAGACCTCCTCGAACTTCAGGCCCTCCTGGGCTCCCCAGCGCGAATCCTCCAGGTATCGGGTCGCCAGGGAAGTCTTGAGATGGTTCTCCAACTCCAGCACGGCGCCCTTGGGGCATTCCGTCCCGGCGTAGGCCACTCCCCCTCCGAAGAACCATGCGATCAGGATCCAGACCTTCCAGCGCATCGGATGCATGCTCCGCCTTCCCAGGGTTCCCTCCCCGACTTGTTCTACCCTGGATAGTAGGTCTGTCCTAGCGGTTTGGCAAGGTGCAGAGGTGGATGGGGGTGCAGGCTCGGTTCAGGCGTCGCCCAGGCTCCGATACTCCTGCTCCCGTTCGCGCAGGGTCCAGCTTTCGCGGCTGATGGCCTCGCTGATGCGGTAGACCTCGTTCTGGAGGGTCTCGCGCTGCCGGGTACGGTCGTTGATCTTCGACTCCAGGTCGTTGCGCTTGGAGTTCAGGTTGGACATGCGGTCCTTGACCCTGGAAATCTCGTCCTGCAGGCGGTGCATCTTCTCCATCAGGCGCCAGGCATCATCGGACTGGTCCTGCTCCTGGGCTCGGCGGTGCTCTCGTTTGGTGCGGCCGTGCTCGATCTCCAGGCTGGCACGTCGATCGTCCTCGCGGTTGTACTCCTCGCCCGCGCGCCGGTGCTCGTTCTTCAACGAGTCGATCTCGTTGCCCAGGCTGGAGATCGCGCTCTCCTTCTCGCGCTTGCGGGACTCGGCGTTCTTGACGAACTCGCGCAGCTTGTCGATTTCGCTCTTCAGCCACTCCTTGCGCTTCTGCTTTTCGAAGTCGTCCTTGGGATCCTTGGGCCAGGGCTCGAAGCGATCCCTGGAACCCGCGAAGTGGGCGTTCTTGTAGATTCCCGGCGAGGAGTCGCGGGAGCCCAGGTTCACCTTGTCCTCCAGGCCGAAGAACGGATTGGAGGACACCTCCGGCGAGCTGGCGTTGGGAAGCTCGGGCTTGGGGGGCTGGAACCCTCCGATGGGGGAGTTGAGCACGAAAAGACCCTCCTCGGTTGACAGGGGGCAACCAGCCGGCGCCACCTTCCTCATTCGGGATTATGCCAGCAACAGCCCCAGCGGTTAAGGGCGGGATGTTACCGTGCGGTGAATTCGCCGGCGGCCGCGGCCTTGGCTTCGTCGATCCGCGACTGGTAGCACTCAAAACAGGTGGGCGAGTAGCACTCCTCGGTGCCCAGAAGCACCGTGGGACCATCCACCAGGGCGCGGCCCTCGGGGTCGTGTCGCAGGTTGAAGACGGCCTTGCGGTTGCAGAAGCGGCAGGTGGTCTTGACCTCCTCGATGGCGTCGGCCAGCTCCATCAAGCGCCTGGAGCCTTCGAAGAGGCGGGTTCGGAAGTCGGTGCGCAGGCCGTAGGCGATGACCGGGATGTTCATGGTGCGGGTCAGCTCGCGCAACTGCTCGACCATCGAAGCGCTGAGGAACTGGCACTCGTCCACCAGCACGCAGGAGAGCCCCCGGAACCGTTCGGGTTCCAGCCGGGTCTCGGCGTCCACCACGAGGTCCGCCGGATACTCCAGGCCAGCCCGGGAGCGGATCGTCTGGTTGCCGAAGCGCTCGTCCATGGCTGGCTTGATCAGCATGACCTTCTTGCCCTGCTGGACGTAGTTGTGGCGGACCGCCAGGAGGTTCAGCGTCTTGGCGCTGCCCATGGCGCCGTGTCGGAAATAGAGCTTGGCCATGGTCGACCCCGGGATCGTCAGGATTCGGGCAGTCGGTCCGCCCGTCGGGCAACAACGTTCTGCTCGTCCTGCTGGCCTCCTGGCGAACCCGAGTTCGACTTGAAACGTGGACCCGCCGGGGTCCAGGCTCAGCGCACCACGAGCACGACGCGCCGCCGGCCTTCCGGAAGCTGGACCATCGAGACCCCGTAGCGCTGGAAGGTCCGCGAACCCAGGACGCGGGGCATCTCCTGAGCCATCAGTCCATGGTTGATCTGGCTCTCGGTCAGGTTCTCGGGGAAGGCCCAGACCACGAGGCCCTGGGTCTCCTCCAGCCGACCCTCGGAGGGAGAGGTCGCCTGCAGGTCCAGCGCCAGGCGCATCAGGTCGGGGTCCGGGCTCAGGGCCGACGGGCCGCTCTCCAGCGCCAGCATGACCCGCGCTTCCCGCACGGAGTCCGTGGCGGGCAGTTGGGCGTCGGGCACCGGGGCCGCGGTGAAGGCCAGCGAGCCGGCCAGCTCTTCGGCGTGGCGAATCCGGTCCTGGTTCAACGGGTGGGTGCCCACCAACGAGTTGAGGAACTTCGGCATGCTGGACTTGTTGTTGCGCTGCAGGGTTCGCAGGGCGTCCACGGCTCCGCGGGGGTCCAGGCCGGCGCGGGCCATCATGCGGATGCCGTCCGAGTCCGCTTCGCGCTCCATGTCCTGGGTGTAGCGGTTGGCCACCACCATGTTGGCCAGCGCGATGGTGTTGGCGGTGCCCTGGCTGATACGGCCTCCGGTCAGCAGTTGGAGCGCGGCGGTCAGGCCCACCTGACGGTACAGGGAGGCCTCCAACTGACGGATCGAGTGCCTCTTCTCGACGTGCTGGATCTCGTGGGCCAGCACGAAGGCCAGCTCGCGGTCGGGCATCTGCTCCATCAGGCCCCGGGTGGCGTAGATGAAGCCTCCGGGGACGGCCAGGGCGTTGATCTGGGGGTCGTCCAGGATGCGGAACCGCCAGGCCAGCTTGCGCTCCGCCACCTTCAGGAGCGGCGCGGCGACCCGGTTGAGGCGTTCGTTCCTCGTCAGGTCGGTGTCGACCCGATACTCCCTCTCGACCTCGGCCGCCGTCTGCTTTCCGATGGCCACCTCCTGGTTCTCGGAGATCAACGCGGCTCGGGCCGGGGTCGACAACAGGATGAGCCAGGTGGCCGCCAGGGCCACCAGGGCGACTCGGCAACTCGTGGTCATGCTCGTCCTCCTCTCAGGATACGGGGCAGCCGCAACCCTCGGCAGGCTCCGGGTGGGGCGACTGCATCAGGTTCTGGAGCCTCTGGTCACCCAGGCGCACGCGCTGGGTCAGGACGCGGAAGATCTTGAAGGCGATCTCGGGCATCTGCAGGATCAGCTCTTTGAGCCGGTCGCCCTCCAGCGAGAGCAGCCGGGCATCCTTCGAGACCAGCACCGTCGCGCTGCGCGGTTCGTCGTCCAGGATCGCCATCTCGCCGAAATAGTCGATCCCCTGGCAGGTCGTCAGCAGCAGCTCCTGGGGAGTCCCCCAGTTCTTGACGATGCGGACCTCGCCCTCGACCAGCAGGAAGAGCTCCGAGCCCACGTCGCCCTCCCGGAAGATGGCTTCACCGGCCAGGTACTCGACCTCCTTGACGATCTGGTTGATCGCCTCGAGCTGCTCGAGGTTCATCTGGGCGAAGAGGGGCACCCTCCGCAGGATCAGGAGTCTTTCCATCTTCTCCTCCCGCTGGTCGCCTTCAGGCGACTGCGCTCCGTGGCAGGCCGCAGCCATGGCCAGCCAGCGATCGGACGAGGCTCGCGCCTCCTCCAGGACGGCCTCGAGGCTGGAAGGCGGCGGGATGGTGCTGCTGAGAAGCGAGATCTTCTCGGCCAGCGGGGAGTCCTCCAGCATCAGCACCAGGTGCCCGGCACTCTCGCGCTCTCCCAGGTTGGACAGGACCTCCAGGGCGTCGGCTCGAGAGCGGGTCGACTCGAAGCGCAGGACCTTCTCGACGCTGCGGACGACCGAGGGGTCTTCCAGCACGGCCAGGATCCGGAAGGCCAGCAGACGGCTGCGGGTGGCCGTGTCCTCCAGGGCGGCGCGCAGGAAGCGCAGGGGCACGTCTCCGTCCTGGGGCAAAAAGTTCAGGGCCATCAGGCCCTTCCAGGCTTCGCGCACCCGCTGTTGGAAGGCTTCTGACAGGACCTTGCGGGCCCGCGCCGAGCTTCCCGTGGCCATGGCCGCCAGGGCTGCCTCCACTGTCGAGAATGCGTCGGCCTGGAGGTAGGCTTCCGCGGCCAGGACTCCCTCTTCGCCAGAAGCCTCCAGCTCTGCGGCGGCTCGCAGGCGGACCTCGCGAGCCGGGTCGCCCAGCCCGCTGGCCAGGAGCGTCTGCGCCTGGGGGCTCTGGAAGGTGCCCAGGCAGCGGACGGCCCCGCGGCGCACGCGCCAGTCAGGGTGGCGCAGGTTTCGCGACAGAGAGTCCAGGTCCAGGGGCACGGGGCGGGACAGGTCGGCCAGGCGCTCCAGGGCCGCCGCTCGGAACTCGGCGGCGGGGTCGGCCGAGCGGGCGATGAGCAGGTCCGCCTGGTCGTCTTCCAGCACGGCCAGGGCTGCCAGCGCGGTGGGCGCGGAATCGTCCCGGGCCATCTCTTCCAGGGTCGGGCGGCCTTCTGCCCCGAGGAGTCTGGCCGCGCGGGCCCGCACTTCCGGGACGGGGTCCACCGCCAGGGTTGCCAGGGCCGTCCGGGCCGGGGCCAGCGAGGCGTCCTGGGAGGCGGGACGGGAAAGCTCCGGCGACTGGGCGGCCAGGGCTTCCAGAGCCGCTCGGCGCACCTCCACGAAGGGGTCCTTGAGGCAGGCCAGGATGGGGGGCACCAGGGAGTTCCTGCGCGGGGCCTGGACCAGGGCTTCCAGGACGGCTCGTCGCAGGGCGGGTGAGGGATGCTCCAGAGCCGCGAGCAGAGGCTCGACGACGCCTCTTCGGGCCAGCTTCGGCGCCAGTTGCTGGGCCGCAGTGGTCGAGGACCCGGGGTCCTCCTCCAGGAAACTGCCCCACAAGGTGGCCAGGCGCTGGACCTCCCACTGTCCGATCTCGTCTCCCACCTCGTCCAGGTCCAGCCGGCCCGCCTTCAACTCGGTGACCAGGGCCTGCAGATACTCCTGGCGGACCTTGAGGTTGGCCAGGAGGTAGAGCAGGGCCATCAGGCCACCTGCCAGCGACAGGTGCGTGACGGACAGCCCTTTGGCGCCCAGCGCCAGGACCACTCCGGCAGCGGTCATCCCCGAGTAGACCACGATGCCTTCCAGGAAGGCCCGCATCCGCCCTCGGAACCGGGCCGGCAGGGCGTTGTAGACCAGGTTTCGGACGGGGGCCGACATGGCGTTCTCCAGCAGCTCCCGGTTGACCCGGGCGCCCACCGCGCTGGGCAGGCCCGGGGCCACCCCCAGTCCGATGAAGGACAGGAACGTCAGGCCCGGGTGGACCAGATTGGCGCTGGCCACTCCGACGTGCTGAATCAGGCGCGGGGTGAAGGCGACCTCGATCACCACCTCCAGCAGGTTGGTCACCATCAGGTAGAACCCCAGGAAGGTGGCCAGCGATTCGGCGCTGGGGAAGGCCTGGACCAGGATGTCCGAGTAGACGTACTGGCTGACGAACAAGGCCAGGACCATGCTGGCGGCCGAGACCAGCAGCCAGCGGCTCAGGGGGGAGCGCTTCATGTAGCGGGTCGCACCGCGCATGCCCTCCATCGAGGTCTCGTCCGCCTCCAGCAGGCTCATCGGCCCCCAGCGGCGCAGGAGTCGACGCGCCGCCACCAGCAGGCCGGCTGCGGTCAGCAGGCCCACGCCCCAGCCCGCGATCAGGGCCTCGGGGGGCAGCACGCGGCTGAGCCCCGTGGCCAGGAGTCCGCCGACGAAGCCTCCCAGGCTGGCTCCCACCGTGAACAGGGGGAAGAGTCGCTTGGAGCTCAGGGTGTCGAAATAGTCGCCGGTGAAGGTCCAGCAGTGGTTCTGGAAGACCGCGAAGGTCAGGTAGTACAGGCAGAAGAGCAGCCACAGCGGCCAGTGCCAATGAGCCGCCAGCCAGGTGGCCGGGAGCAGCAGCAGCCCGGCTCCCGCCAGCATCTGGGCGAAGTAGACGTCGTTGCGGCGTTCGTCGACGCCCATCGCGTACAGCAGGGAGCCGGCGACCGTCAGGGTCGAGGCCAGGATGAAGGCCAGCGGCAGGTGCGAGACGCCGATGCGGGACAGGAAGAGGGCTTCGGAGCCGGCCAGGCCCATCATCTGGGCCACCTGGATCAAGCCGAACAGGGATCCGAAGAACAGGAAACGCGTGCGCTCGCGCTCTCGGACCCCGGGCAGGAGTCGCCACACCCACGCGCTCATCTGCCGGCTACCTCGAAGACCCGGCGCCGGGTTCTTCGGGACGCGGCCCATACCCGATCAGCGGTTCGGCCGGTGGCACGGGGAGGGCTTCCGGTTCCATCGAGCGCCGATAGAGATCCAGGCGGACCCGGGTCAGAAGCCAGAAGGCCAGCCCCAGCAGGGCCAGCAGGACGGGGACGGGGTGGAAGAAGGCCAGAACGGTCGCGCTGCCCGCCAGGACGTCTTCGGCCAGGCTCAACCCGGGATTCACCCAGGCGCGGTTCCATTGCCAGCGGATCATCCGGAACCCGGTCTTCAGGCGCAGGAGCGGCTGGCTGAACAGCAGTCCGACGGCCAGCGCCGCGGTGAAGTTCCAGGCGACGGTCGGCATCTGCAGGACGGCGAAGCAGGCCAGTACCCCCGCGACCGGGCGCAGGACCAGCAGAGGCAGCTCAAAGACCCGCGCAACAAAGGGGATCTTGTCCGAGATCACCTCGAGAAGCGCCAGCAGGCCCACGGCCCCCAGGAAGAGGTCGGACTCCATCCACCTCAGGTCGGCGGGGACCCGAAAGGATCCGACCAGGCCAAAGCGCGAGGCCAGGGCCACCTCCAGGACCGGGAGGAAGGCCCTCAGTCCCGTGCAGGCCGCCAGGCACGCCGCCAGGAAAAGGCTCGCAAACCACCCCACCTGCGTGGGATTCAGTCCGAGGTCCAGAACTCCTGGCGAGGGACTTCGTCGGCTCCCTGGAGGGAAGAGTCGGCCGGGGGAGGAAGCGGGAACGCGTGCCTTTCCCCCTGAAAGTCCTGCTGGTCGAGGACCACCCGTATTCTCGCGAGGTGATGGGCCTGTGGCTGGAGCAGCATTACGAACAGGTCCTTTCGGCCGCGGATGGGCTGGAAGCCCTCGAGCTTCTCAAGGCCCACTCGGACATCCGCATCGTCCTGACCGACTGGATGATGCCCCGCATGGACGGCATGGAACTCTGCCGCCAGGCGCGTGCCCTGGACCGGGACCAGTATCTCCACATCCTGGTCTTCACCGCGCGGACCCAGCGGGAGGACCTGCTGACCGCGCTGCAGGCCGGGGCAGACGCCTTCGTCCACAAGCCGGTGGACCTGGCGGAGCTCCAGGCCCAGATGGACGTGGCCCGTCGGATCATCGACCTGCAGGAGCAGGCCTGGCAGAAGATGGAGGCCCTGCTCGAGGCCCGGCGGAAGCTGGAACTGGACCTGGAGGCGGCCGGTCGGGTCCAGCGCTCGATGCTACCGCAAGGGCCTCCGGCGATCCCCGGTGTCCGTTTCGCCTGGGCCTTCGAGTCCTCCGGCCTGGTGGGGGGGGACATGTTCGGCGTGGAGGACCTGGGTGAGGGCCGGATCGGAATCTACGTCCTCGACGTCTGCGGCTCGGGAGCCCATGCCGCCCTCCTGGCCGTCGGGATCGGTTGGGTCCTGCGGCCCGCCGGATTGTTGACCACCGCGAGCGAAGCCGGCGTGATTCCCACCTCGCCGGACGAAGTGGCCCGCTGCTTGAATCGGCGCTTTCCCGTCATGTCCCGCTCCGAGCAGTACTTCGGCCTGGTCTATGGCATCCTGGACACCCGCTCGGGTCAGCTCACGGCAATCCGCGCGGGACAGCCACCGCCGATCCGGGTGGGGGAGGACGGGGTCCATCCCCTGCGGATTCCCCTGGCTCCTCCCCTGGGAGTCCTGCCGGAGGGTGATCTGGAGGTCCACCCGGCCGTGCACGAGCTGCGCCCCGGTGAGAAGCTCTTCTTCTATAGCGACGGTCTGTTGCGGCTCCTGGGTCGGGACGGTCTGCCCGCTCCGGTCAGCGAACTGGTCCGCTTCCTGGAACCCCTGCGGGGACAGGATCTCCAGTCGACCGTCGAGGCCCTGCGCTCCGCAGTGTCCGAGGTGCGCAGCGAAGGACTGGAGGACGACGTGGTGGTGGTGGGCTTCGAACTCGAGTCGGTACCGGATTGAGAGCCGGGCGGCGCCGACCAGAACCCGATTTTCCACCACCAGGATCGTGGCGGGGCGTTGGGGGATTCTCTGCACGGGAACCGGCGCGACCTCAATGAAGGTAACCGTTCAGCCCATTGGGTGGGTGTAAGAAACCTATGGGGGGTAGCCGGGACCAACTCGCGGCGCCGACAAGGGCCCCGGGGGCGATCAGGGCGCATGGCTGGCGTCCTTGGGCCGAGACGGAGGGTGCTTGAGGAGGCCGGGTGTGTCCGCGGAGCGACATGGTGGGCCTCCGCGGCAATGTGCGGGCCTCCCGGAGGTTGGCCAGGCTCTCTTCGGCGGTGTGGCCCTGGGAAGCGACCTCGACCTCCAGGCAACGGGCCACGAACCAGGAGCCGTCTCGGGTCATCGCGGCGGTCAATTCGAGTTCGCGCATGGCTGCCTCATGATGTCACGCCACGGCCTGACTGCATCCTGCGGTCACATCCCGCATGGCCCACGCGGCTCGCCTGCCCGCCGCGAGGCTCCCGGGTTCCGCATTCCTCCACGAGGTTGCGGCGTTTCCACAGGATCGTGGCGGAAACGGGAGAGTCTTGTCAGCCAGTGCCTCGGGACCTACACTGTAGTTACAAGGGCAGGTGAAACCGTGATGGGCGAACTCCACGCCAGGCTGGTCAAGATCGGCAACTCCAGGGGGGTCCGGCTCCCGCGGGCCGTGATCGAGGAGGCGGGCCTGGTCGACGAGATCCTCATCCTGGTGCGGGACCGCGAGGTCGTCCTTCGCCCCGCCACAGCGCCTCGGACCGGATGGGAGAAGGCGCTGCTGCAGCACGGTCCCCCGGACGACGCGGACCTCGAGTTCCTGCAGGCCCCCAACCGCTTCGAAGACGAGGAGTGGTCGTGGTAGCGATCCGCCGCTTCGACGTCTTCATGGTCGCCCTCGACCCGACCGTGGGCAGCGAGATCCAGAAACTCCGCCCCTGCGCCGTCGTGTCCCCGGACGAGATGAACCGCCACTTGAAGACCGTGCTGGTCTGCCCTTTGACCTCCGCGCGGAAGCCCTACCCCTTCCGGGTTGACTGCGAGTTCCAAGGCCGGCAGGGACAACTTGCCACCGACCAGTTGCGGGCCGTGGACCGGTCCCGCCTGGTGCGACATCTGGGACACCTGGACCCCGCCGCGGGCGACCGGCTCCTGGACGTACTCCAGGAGATGTTCGCGCCCTGACGCCAGAGCGCCGCACAACCTCCAGGTTCCAGTATCCTCTAGGAATCTGCGGCATCTCCGCAGATTCACAGCGGAAACGGGGTGTAAGAAACCTATGCGGGGGTGGGATCGTCGAGCGCCTGATGCGGTCGCTCGGTGTTGTAGAAGTCGAGGTCGCGGGAAGCGCAGGCCAGGACCAGCTTCGGGAGTTCCTCCGGCCCGCCCTCGGAGCGCTTCCTCCTGGGACCGGTGTGAATCCCGCGTCGGTCGCCTCGCCACTGGAGGGGATGCACCTGCGGGGGGCGTACCCGACCCCTCGGCTTCTGCTCGCTTCGGAGAATCCCACAGGCTCATCGCCCACGCCTCGACAGGTCCTCTCCCCTCAGCTCCAGAAAGTCCTGCTTGCGAGGACCGAGAATGATTCAGCTCTTGACGGCGGTCGTCCGACTCCTGCTCCGGCTGCGCTACCGCATCCGCGTCCGGCACCTGGAGCGCATCCGCGAGCGCGGCACTCGCGGCGTCCTCTTCCTCCCCACGCACCCTGCGCTCATCGACCCCATCCTCCTGACCACGGAGCTGATGCGCGACTTCCAGGCGCGGCCCTTCGCCGACCAGGACGCCATCGATCTGCCCGGGATCCGCTGGTTTGCCGCCCGGATCCGCACCTTTGTCGTCCCCTCGGTGGCGCGCTACGGCAAGGACGCCTTCGCGGGGATCGAGGGCGCCCTCCAGGAGAGCATCCAGGCGCTGCGCGACGGCGACAACGTCATCCTCTATCCCGCCGGCGGCACCCTGCGCAGCCGCTTCGAGGTGGTGGGCGGGACCAGCGCCGTGGAGACCATCCTGAGGGCCCTTCCCGATGTGCGCGTCGTGCTGGTGAAGACCCGTGGCCTCTGGGGCTCGAGCTTCAGCCTGGTCTACGGACGTGAGCCCGACCTCAAGCGCATCCTGCTGCGAGGCCTCGGGCAGATCCTCGCCAGCTTCGTCTTCTTCACCCCGCGCCGCGACGTCACCCTCACGTTCGAGGAGCCGGCGGACCTCCCGCGCTCGGCCGATCGGGCCACCCTCAACGCCTGGCTCGAGGGCTGGTACAACGACGACGCCCCGCCCGCGCGCTACGTGCCCTACACGATCTGGGAGACCGGCGGCCCCCGCGAGCTGCCGGACCCCGATTGGGGCGGAGGGCGCGGCAGCGTCGAGGACGTTCCCGCGGCGACCCGCCGGATCGTCGAGACCCGCCTCCGGGAGGTGGCCGGGGTGACGACCCTCCAGGACTCGCAGACGCTGGCGCAGGACCTGGGGATGGACAGCCTGTCCCGGGCCGAGCTGCTGGCCTGGGTGGAGACCGAGTTCGGCTTCCCGCAGGGCAACGCGGACTCGGTGCGTACCGTGGCCGATGTCCTGCTGGCGGCCTCCGGAGAGGCCATGGCCCGCGCCGAGGTGTGGGTCGATCCGCCTCCGCCGCGCTGGTTCGAGGCCGCGGAGGAGAGGAGGCTCTCCATCTCACCGACCGCCAAGACCCTGGCTCACGCGTTCCTGGCCGCCGCGCGCCGGGCTCCTCACGCCGCCGCCGTGGCCGACACGACCAGCGGCGTGAAGTCGTGGCGCGAGCTGGTCATGGGCGTGCTGGCTCTGAGGCCCTCGGTGCATGCGTTGCCGGGCGAGCGCGTCGGCATCATGCTCCCTGCCTCGGTCGCGGCCTGTCTGGCGTACCTGACCGTGCTGTTCTCAGGGCGCACCCCCGTGATGTTCAACTGGACCGTGGGGACGCGCAACCTGCTGCACGGCCTGGAGCTCACGGGCACGCAGGCGGTGCTCACCGCCCGGCCCCTGGTCGTGAAGTTGAAGCAGCAGGGCCTGGATCTCTCGGGCGTCGAGGAGCGGTTCGTCTACATGGAAGACCTCGCCGCCGGGCTGGGGAGGGCCGCCAAGCTCGCCGCTCTCCTCCAGAGCTACCTCTGGTGGGGCTCGCTGGAGTCCGCGCAGTTGCTCGAGGTGGCCGCCATCCTCTTCACCAGCGGCTCGGAGAGCCTGCCCAAGGCCGTCCCGCTGACGCACACGAACATCCTGACCGAGCTGCGCGACATCCTCTCGGTCGTCGAGAAGACGGTCTCGGGACAGGATCGCCTGCTGGCCATGCTTCCGCCGTTCCACTCCTTCGGCCTGGCCGGCAACGTGGTGCTGCCCCTCGTCGCGGGGCTTCCCGCGGTGTATCATCCCAACCCGACCGAAGGTCCGGTCCTCGCCCAGACCCTCGGAGCCTACCGCGCCACCGTGGTGCTCGCCACGCCCACCTTCCTGACGGGCATGCTGCGCGCGGCCACGCATGAGCAGGCCTCCTCGCTGCGTCTGGCGGTGACGGGCGCAGAGGCCTGTCCGCCCAGGCTCTACGACCTCGTCGCGGAGCGCTGCCCCGAGGCGATCGTGCTGGAAGGCTACGGGATCACCGAGTGCGCCCCGGTGGTCTCCCTGAACCTGCCGGAGGACCCGCGCCCCAACACCCTGGGCCGCCTGCTGGCCTCCCTCGAGCACGCCCTGGTCAGCGTCGAGACGGGCGAGCCCGTGGGCGACGACGTCCCTGGGATGCTGCTGCTGCGCGGCCCCACGATCTTTCCCGGTTACCTGGGAGAGGCCCCCGACCCCTTCGTGGAGCATGCCGGCAAGCGCTGGTACCGCACCGGGGACCTCGTGCGCCGCGGAGCGGACGGGGTCTTCACCTTCTGCGGTCGCCTGAAGCGGTTCGTGAAGATGGGGGGAGAGATGATCTCGTTGCCCGCCGTCGAGGGGGTGCTCCAGGAGGCCTTCCCCGCGGGTGACGACGGCCCCACGCTGGCTGTGGTGGCCACCTCCGGCGAGCGCCCGGAGCTGGTGCTCTTCGCGACCGGAGACGTGGACCGCGAGCGGGCCAACGCGGCCCTGCGCGAGGCCGGCCTGTCGGCGCTGCACAATCTGCGCCGGGTCGAGCGGGTGGAGGCCATCCCGCTGCTGGGGACCGGCAAGACCGACTACCGCAGCCTGCAGGCCCGGCTGGACCAGGGCTGAAGGCCCGGCCCGCCGGCCTTCGCGGGGGACGCCTGCGAAGACATTCCGGCGTCCAACGCGCAAGCCCGGTTCGCCTCCAAGCCGCCGTCAGGTCAACCCGGGGTTCCAGGACACCGGTGGTCTGTCTGGAGGAGCGGGGACACCACGAGATGGTCGGAGTCAGCCCGTTGCCAGCAGGTAGAGCCCGGCCAGGACCATGGCCACCCCGCAGACGACGCGGATTTTGGCGGTTCCGTTGGAGCGCTGGTTCCAGTCCAGGTAGCTCTGCACCCTGCCGACGGCCGTGCCGGCGGCGACGATCAGGCTGCAATGGCCGATTCCGAAGGCCAGAAGCAGCAGGAGCGCCAGGGCAGGGGAGGTGGTTGCCGTTCGGAAGGTGACGCCCAGGACCGGGGCCATGAACGCGAAGGTGCAGGGTCCCAGGGCCAGGCCGAAGACCAGGCCCAGCAGGAGCGCTGCCAGCAACCCGTGTCGGCGGAACCGGACCGTGGCCGGCTGGAACTCCGGGAACGGCAGGGCGCCCACCAGGTGCAGGCCAACCCCCAGGAAGACCAGGGCCAGCGCGTAGTTGACGCCCGAGCCCAGATCGCCTGCCATCCGCCCGGCTGCTGCGGTCAGTGCACCCACCAGACCGATGGTGATCAGAAGCCCCAGGGCAAAGAAGGAGGACAAAGCCAGGCCGCGCGCCGGCGTGGTCCTGCCCTGGCCGTTCACGAAGCCCACCAGCAGGGGGATGCTGGCCAGATGGCAGGGGCTCAGGACCATCGAGGCCACCCCCCAGAGGAAGGCTCCCGTCAGGGCCAGCGCTGTTCCGCCTTGCAGGGAGGCGGAAAGCCAGGTCAAGAGTTCGGTCAAGAGCCGACCTCCTCGAGGTTGAAGCCCAGGCGTTTCCAGTGGCCCAGGATGTCTTCTCTGGAGAGGAAGCCCTGATGGCGGAACAATTCACGGCCTTCGCCGTCGAGGAAGATCTGGGTCGGGATCACCTCGACGCCATGGGTCCGGCCGGCCTCGGGGTCCTGCCAGACGTCCAGGAAGACGACTTCCATCCGACCTGCATAGTCCTGTCCGAGCTCTTCCAGGATGGGGGCCATGGCCTTGCAGGGGATGCACTTGCCGGCACCCAGGTCCAACAGTCGGGGGAGCCCGGTCGGAGGGGTCATGGTGGTCGCCACGTGGAGGTGGGAGGAGTTGGTCGGGGCGTGTTCCGCCGTCTGGTTGAGCTCCGGGCCCTGGCCCGAGCGATTGAAGCTCAAGGCGATCCCGGCGGCGGCGAGGACCACCGCCACCAGGATCCAACGAGTCGTGGTGGTCATCGCGGGCGGCTCAACCCAGCATCCCCTTGAGGGTCTCGACGTCGGGCACGCGCCCCGAGACCAGCACGTTTCCGTCCACCGCCAGCGCGGGGGTCATCATCACGCCAAATTCGCCGATTTCCTGGAGGCTGGTCACCTTGACGATCTGGAATTCCAGGCCCAGGGCCTCGGCGGCCGCCTTGGCGTTGTCGGCCAGCTTCTGGCACTTGGCGCATCCGGTTCCCAGGATCTGCAGGGTCTTCATCTGGATTGGGGTCTCCTTTCGGGGTTGGAGGACGCTCAGGGGAAGAGCGTTCCGTAGACAAGGCCGGTCGCGGTGGCAAAGACCACCACCAGACCGGCATACACGAGGGTCTTTCCGGTGCCCATCACCGAGCGCAGCACCAGCATGCTGGGCAAGGACAGCGAGGGCCCGGCCAGCAGCAGCGCCAGGGCGGGACCCTTGCCCATCCCCGAGCCGATCAGGCCCTGAAGGATCGGCACCTCGGTGAGGGTCGCGAAGTACATGAACGCGCCCGAGACGGCGGCGAAGAAGTTGGCGGCCAGCGAGTTGCCCCCCACCAGGGTGGCCACCCAGGCGTTGGGGATCAGGCCTTCGTGATCCGGGCGGCCCAGGAGGAAGCCGGCCACCAGGACGCCGGCCAGCAGCAGGGGGGCGATCTGTTTGGCAAAGCCCCAGGACTGCGAGAACCAGTCGTCGAGCTCATCGCTGCGCTCTCCGGTGCTCAGGATGAAGGAAAGGCCCACGCTGGCGACGGCGAAGGGGACCAGGGCATCCCAGGGCAGCGGGGTCTCGGTGAACCCCAGTCGGTCTCCCCAGGTCGGCAGGAGCCAGAACCGCGAGGCCATCCAGGCCAGCACGGTGGCCAGGCCGACCCCGGCGACGCGGCGCAGAGGCAGGCCGAACCAGGCCACCAGGATGGCCGCGAAGCCCAGGCCGAAGGCGCTGGTCAGCGCCCACTTCCAGGACCACACCAGGAACCAGAATCCCTCCTGGGCCTGGGGGCGTCCCCAGTTGGCGAAGACCAGGATGCCGATCATGGAGGCGAAGTACAGGACCGTGCGGGACAGGGGACGGGTCGACTCCTCCTCGGGGAGGTGCATGGCGGTGCGGGCCCGCTCCAACTCCTCGTTGCGGTAGATCCAGTGCATGGCCAGGCCGATCAGGACGCTGAACCCCACGGCTCCCACCGCGCGTGCCAGGCCCATCTCCGGGCCCAGCACGGCTGCCGTCAGCACGATGGCCAGGACGTTGATGGCCGGCCCCGAGTAGAGGAAGGCCGTGGCGGGACCCAGGCCGGCTCCGCGGCGCCAGATGCCGGCAAAGAGGGGGAGGATCGTGCACGAGCACACGGCCAGGATGGTGCCGCTGACGGAGGCCACCGCGTAGGCCAGGGGCTTGGGAGCCTGGGGGCCCAGGTACTTCATCACCGCTCCCTGGCTGACGAAAGCCCCGATGGCTCCGGCGATGAAGAACGCCGGAACCAGGCATAACAGCACGTGTTCCTGGGCGTAGGAGCGGGTGAGGGCCAGGGCCTCGTGGACCGCGTTCATGAAGCGCGGCCACTCCAGCGGCAGGAAGAAGGCGACGGCGAAGACTGTCAGCCCGGCGGCGAGCTTCCACCCTTCTTCGCGCCAGGGGGAGGGGGGGACGTGGACAGGTTGGCTGGACATCGGGGACCTCGGGATCGGTTCAGGTGGAAGTCTGGCGGGGAAGGGCCACAGGTGGTGGTCTTCGGGTTCACCCCGAGATGGCCCGGGCATCCTCCTCGACCTTCCGGCTCACCACCCGGGTGGCGCAGGCCAGGAACTCCAGGATGCACGGGGTTCGCAGGCTATAGAAGACCTGCAGCCCATCCTTCCGGGAATGGAGGATCCCGGCCTGGAGCATCACGGCCAGGTGGCGTGAGACGTTCGAGCGTTCGGCGCCTATCCGGCGGGCGATCTCGCACACGCAGACCTCCCCCTCGCCGAGGATCTCGACGATGGCCACCCGGATGGGGTGGCCCAGGGCCTGGAAGATTCGCGCCTGGAGTTCATGTCGCTTGGGCATGGGGGCCTCGTAGATGGTGACTATGTGAGCAGATAATCACGCAGCGCAGATCTTGTCAATGCCCACTTCATGGCTATTCGCAGGAACCTCGGGCCCTTCGGTCGGATTCCACTCCTCGATGCACCGCACTGCCTGGCTCTTCACGCTCCTGGTCCTGCTGGCCGCGGGGTGCCGCACCGCCCCGCAGGTCGAGGCGCCCGGGCCTTCGCCTGCCGTCATGGAGTCCTCTCCTTCTGGAGAGGCCGTCCTGGCGACGGTTCCCCCCAGCCGCAGGATGGAGCGGGTCTCCCTCCAGGATTACCATCAGCACAAGCACCTCCTCGCCGAACACGAGGCGGTCCGCCGGGCCCTCCAGCAGGTCTTCCCCGCCTGGAACCCGGACCAGATCGAGCAGGCGATTCCTGAGATCCTGGCCTTCCATCACCTGGTCTTCCATCGCACCTTTCGCCACGACCTGGAGAAGAACCACGCGGTGGCCCGTCGGGTGGAGGGCCTGCTCCGCGAGGTGGCCTCCCGTCACGAGGTCCCCTTCCTGCCGGTCTGGGGCATCGTCTCCTGGGAGAATTCCGGAGGCTCGGGGAAGGTCTCCTGGGCCGACGCCGCCGGCTTGGGACAGATGACCTGGGGAGCCGTGGAGCAGGCCCACGCCTTCGCAGCCCAGGAGGCAGCCAGCTTGCGCTCCCAGGCGGAGCGGCTGCGAGCCGAGGGCGCTCTCCAGGCCGAGAGCCGGGCGCGGGAACTCGAGGCGCGGGCCCGAACGCTGGACGTGGCCGAGCGCCACGCGCAGATGGCCCGGGAGATGGGCCTGAAGGACGAGCGGATGGTGGTCGAGGCCAACCTGGAGGACACGGTCCTCTTCTTCAAATACCTCCTGCGCGCCTACGGCGAGCGCGAGGACCTGGCGATCTCGGCCTACCACAACGGCGTGCGGAACAACGACGACATCCTGGTGGACTTCCTGCGTCGGCGCGGCGAAAGGGTCCGCGTCCCAGGCGCCGACCGCAGCGAGTTCATCCAGGCCCTGAACCGCCACGATGTCACCTGGTTGGATCTCTGGCAGGATGCTCGCAGTCGCCAGATGCTCAATGGACAGCGCACCGTGTACGGCAAGCCGACGGTCGCTGCCAACTCCCATCTGGCCCTGGGGGATGAGTCGGATCTGTACCCCTGGAAGATCCTGGCTTCGCTGGCGGCCCTGCTGGAAGGGCCCGAGTACACCGCTCGGATGGTGGCCCGATATCGGGACCGCTGGGAACTGGTCGAGGTGCGGGGACTCCCGGAACCCGCCTCCTTCAGGGACTTCGAGACGCTCGCGGCGCAAGGGCATCTGGTCCGCTGGACCGGGCCGATCCGCGATCTGGGCGTGGCTGGAAAGGCTCCGGGGGGGACGCGGGGAGAGACCTTCTCCTACTACGTCACGCCTGAGATGGCGGGATATCTCGCCGATCTCACGATCCGCCTGCGTCAGGCGACGGGTCATCCCACGGTGGCCCTGCCCATCGCCCGTCTCTCTGGAGCCTGGACCCTGGCACCACCGCACCAGACCTGTCCCTCGGGCGACACCGCCACCCACCTGCGCGGGGTGGCGGTCGACCTCGTGCCAGGCGAACTGTCTCCAGTCCATGCGCGGGTCCTGGAGGGCCTGGTGAGAAACGATTTCGTGATGGATCGCGTCTACCTCAGGCGGGCCGCCAGGAACTGGCATCTGGTGTTGAATCCCCGCTGGGGGGACGACTACCTGGCGATCTGGCAGCGGAGGAGCACGTCATGGCGGTGATTTCGGTTCGGGGGCTGACCCGCGTCTATCGCACGGAGGGGGCCGTCGAGGTCCACGCCCTGCGCGGGATCGACCTGGACATCGAGGCCGGGGAGTTCGTGGCCATCATGGGACCTTCCGGATCGGGCAAGTCCACCATGATGAACATCCTGGGCTGCCTGGACCAGCCGACCTCCGGCTCCTACCGGCTGGACGGCCAGGAGGTGGCAGACCTCAGCAAGGACCAGCGGGCCCTGATCCGCAACCGGCGCATCGGCTTCGTCTTCCAGGGGTTCAACCTGCTGGCTCGGACCTCCGCCTTGGAGAACGTGGAGCTCCCCCTGCTCTACCGGGGGATCTCCGACGGGGGCGAGCGCCATCGGATGGCGGTCCGGGCGCTCGAGCATGTCGGTCTGGGGGGGCGGGTCGACCACGTCCCCACCCAGTTGTCCGGGGGCGAGCAGCAGCGCGTGGCCATCGCCCGCGCCCTGGTGGGCGCCCCCTCCCTGATCCTGGCCGACGAGCCCACCGGAAACCTGGATACCAAGACGTCCGATGATGTGATGGACCTTTTTCGGGCCTTGAACCAGGACGAAGGCATGACGCTGGTGATGGTGACCCACGAGCCGGATGTGGCGGCTCGTTGTCGCCGGGTGGTGCTGTTTCGCGACGGTCGGATCCTGGGAGACGGCTCTCCGGAGGAGATCCTGGGGCGGGGAGGCCTGGCCCAGGGCGTGATCCGCTGACCCGCGTTACGGAACCCAGGGGGGACGGCCTGGAGAGACGAAGTCCCCGGGAGCGATTTCCCCGAGGGAGGCCACACATGGACCGAGACCGCCTGCGCAGCCAGTTCGCCGAGCACTTCTACCGCTCCCTGGATGAGAGCGGGGTTCGCATGGAGGCCATCCCGGCCGCCCAGCTCCAGGCCCTGGTGCGGGCCAGCGCCGATGGGGTCTTCGCGGTGCTGGACGCCGTCGAGGCGGAGTCGGCGCCTCCATCGTGCGGGGAACCCCCCGAGGAGGGGAGCGTCGCCGCCGAAGGGGTCGAGCAGGTCCTCTGGACCGGCAAACCCTACCTCTCGCTCAGCACCCGCTACGAGTTGACCTCGCAGCGCCTGCGGATCACCCAGGGCCTCTTCAGCCGGACGATGGAGGAGATCGATCTGGTGCGGGTCCGCGACAGCAAGGTGACCCAGAACCTGGGCGAGCGCAGCTTCAACCTGGGAGACATCCAGATCTTCACCTCCGACTCGTCGACGCCCGAGTTTCGCCTCGAGAACGTCCGGGATCCCATGGAGGTGCGCGAGATCCTGCGCTCGGCCTATCTGGCCGAGCAGAAGCGCCGGGGCCTGCGCTATCGGGAAGAGGGCTGAGGAGCCTGGCCCGCGTCCTGGGCGGGTTCTCCAGCCCGGGGCAGGGGGTTGGCGGCCAGGTTCAGCAGGTCCTCCAGCGCCTGGGCCAGGACGACAAGGACCGTCAGGTCTTCGGTCGGCAGCAACTGGGTGTGGGCCAGGCAGTTGCGCAGCGCTTCCATGCGGCGGAAGAACTCCTGACCCTTGCGGCGGGACTCCAGGCCCAACTGGACGCGGATGGGTTCGTGCTTGAGCATGATGTCGGCCTTGTCGCCGAACTGCAGGCACTCGCGGAGCGGGACCTGCTGGCCGCGGCGCAGGCGCTCGGCCTGCAGGGCCCGGGCGTGCTCCAGCCGGCCTTCGGAGAGCAGCTCCATCCAGCAGTCCTCGGGGAACTGGCGCTCCAGCATCCGGGTCATCAGATACTCCGAGAGGGTGACCAGGCCGAAGAGCCACATCCGCATGGGGGCTTCCTGGAGGTCGGCGGAGGTGAGGACCGCCGTCACCTCCCCCAGGCAGCGGACGAAGACCGGATCCGAGTGTCCCAGGGCCAGGACCACCTCGCGAAGCGAGGACTCCTCGGAGAGGAGCGGTTGGGACTCGAAGGGGCGCACCAGGTCCCCACAGGTGCCCTGGGCCTGAAGGTCTTCCAGGCCAACCCAGCCCAGCCAGTCTCCAGCCCGCACCACCCCGGCCACCGTCCGGTTTCGCTCCAGCAGGAGCCGCCGGGCCTGGGAGGTCGGCAGCGTGGCCTCCAGCGGGAGGGGCGCGTCGGCCAGATCGCGCGCCCGAAAGGCGCTGGAAAGGGCGCGGCGCAGAGCCTCGCGGGCGGCAGGGGCGTCCGAAAAACCAGAGGACATGTCGGCGGATCAGGCGCTGTGGAGGTGGTGGACCTCTTCGATTGGGGGCTCGGGGTCATGGAGCATCAGGTAGTAGCACGTCCCGGCCAGGGCCCAGACGAAGCTCAACGAGGTGATCATGCAGATCCAGCCCAGGAGGGTCATTCCACTTCCACCTTCTTTCCGTCGATGTCCAGGCCCAGCTCGCGCCAGCGGATCTCTCCGGCCCATGTGCACACCACCAGGAGCCCGGTGAGGACCACGACCAGGCCGACGGCCAGCATCTGGACGGGGTCGGCCAGGACCGCGCGGACCCAGTCCCCCAGGTTCTGCCAGCAGAAGCCGGCGAAGACGGCGATCAGGAAGGACGGGGCCACGTACTTCATGACCACCTTGTAGAAGCCGGGGATCCGGATGCGGGCTCCCTGGTGGGCCTCCTCCCAACCCCGGTCGATCCCGAAGAACCAACTGAAGGCGATCAACTGCAGGGCGCCCAGGGTGAAGACCAGGAAGGTGCCCACCCAGTTGTCCAGGGTGTTCAGGAAGACCGCGTTCTTGCTGAAATACATCACCATCGAAGAACCGACCAGGCAGATGCCGACCAGGAGCGCCGTGCAGCGGCGCCGGCTCCAGCCCAGGGCCTCCTCGAAGAAGGCCAGGGCGGGCTGATACATCGAGATCGAGCTGGTGATGGCCGCCAGGAAGAGCATGAAGAACCAGACCGCCCCGATGAAGGTCCCCAGGAATCCCATGTGGGCGAAGACCACCGGGAGGGTGGTGAAGCCCAGGCCGAAGGTTCCCCCCTGGACCGCCGCGATGGTGCCGTGCAGGCCCAGGAACACGAAGGAGGCGGTCAAGGTGATCAGGCCGCCGAAGCTGACCTCGAAGAGCTCGTTGGTCGAGGTGGCCGTCAGGCCCGAGAGGACGACGTCGCTCTTGCGCTTCATGTAGGACGCGTAGTTGATGATCACGCCGAAGCCGACCGAGAGGCTGAAGAAGATCTGGCCGGCCGCCGCCATCCAGGTCTTGGCCCGGGTCAGGTAGTCCCAGTCCGGGTTCCACATGTAGCCCAGGCCGTTGATCACGTTCTGGTCGGGGTGGTTGGGGTCCGGGGTGCCCAGCGTCAGCACCCGGATCAGGACGATCAGGGCGCACAAGGCCATGGTCGGCATGGCGATCGAGCAGAACTTCTCGATGCCGGCCGAGATGCCGCGGTACACCAGCCAGATGTTGACGCAGAAGGCAGCCAGCCAGAACAGGAAGGTCTTGATCGAGCCTTCACTGAGGACCCCGTTGTTGGCCGCACCCGTCGCGCTGGTGAAGAAGGACTTCGCGGCGGCGGTCTGCTGGGCGATGGACGCGCCGGCCTCCACCCCGACGCCGCCGGTGGCGAAGTGGAAGGCATACGACAGGCACCAGGCTTCGATATAGGTGTAGTAGAAGCTGATGGCCAGGGGGATCAGCACGCCGATCACGCCGAGGTAGCGCATCAGGCGGCTGGAGCTGATGGCCCCCAGGATGGCGGGGGCCGAGTGCAGGCCCTTCTTGCCCCCGTAGCGCCCCATGGTCCACTCCGCCCAGCCGATCGGGATCCCCAGCAGGATCAGGGCGCAGAAGTAGGGGATCATGAAGGCGCCGCCGCCGTTGTCGGCAGCCTGGCCCGGGAAGCGCAGGAAGTTCCCCAGGCCGACGGCCGATCCCGAGACCGCCAGGATGACCCCGAGCTTGGTTCCCCACTCCTGACCCTTGGACGACTGCGTCACGCCGGACCCCCTGCATGCCAGATCGTGAGCGGGCTTTGGAAGGCCACGCTCCATGATTCAATGGGATGCGCCGGAAACCGCCAGTCTCCTTCAGGAAATGGAGAAAGACTGCCCCCCCTGGCCTGCCGGACCGTTCATTGGGGCCCAGTCGGAGACCCGGCGAGGCGACCGAGGGGTTTCCGGCTGGTTTCCTACATCACAGCGGGACCATCTCCGCGACGGGATAGTCCTCGTCGGCCAGGACCTGGCGGATCCGATCCGCACTCAGGAGCGAGTCGTCATAGTCCAGTTCGACCTTTCGCGCCTCCAGGTCCACGAAAAGGTCGCGGAAGCCCGGCAAGGCCAGCAGGGCCTTGCGGATGCGGACCTCGCAGTGCCCGCAGCTCATGTCAGGGATGCTGAGTCGGGTGCGCGCCATCGCTTCCTCCGGGTCGGGTCATGGGTCCATGATTCCCAGAATGGCCCGAAGGCATCCATGCCAGGGCCAGGGCGGCCACCAGCAGGGCCACCGTGGCGATGCCCCCCAGCCAGGCCCACTCGGCCAGCCGCGTCTTCAGGCGGGGGTCGACGATCTCCCGGGCCCGGGCCGGAGGTTCAAAGCGGCGCAAGCGCAGCGCGTTGGTCACCACGCTGACGCTGCTGGCGGCCATGGCTCCGGCGGCCAGGACCGGGCTGAGGAGGGTTCCCAGCCAGGGATACAGGACTCCGGCCGCGACGGGGATCAGCAGCGCGTTGTAGCCGAAGGCCCAGAACATGCCCTGGCGGATGGTGCGCACGGTGGCTCGAGAGAGGGCCAGGGCGCTGACCAGGCGGCGCAGGTCGGGGCTCATCAGGGTGATGTCCGAGGCGGCCATGGCCACGTCCGTGCCGCTTCCGATGGCCACACCCAGGTCGGCCTGGGCCAGGGCGGGAGCGTCGTTGACCCCGTCGCCCACCATCGCCACGGCGTGCCCTCCCTGCTGCAGTTCGGCCACCTTGAGGGCCTTCTCCTCCGGCAGGACCCCGGCCAGGACGTGGCGGATCCCGGCCTCGGCGGCCACGGTCCGGGCGACCTGGGGACGGTCCCCGGTGACCATCCAGACCTCCAGATCCATCTCCTGGAGGTCACGGACGGTCTGGACGGCCTCGGGCTTGAGTCGGTCCGCCAGGCCCATCCATCCGGCGAACCGGCCGTCGACCGAGAGGTACAGCGCGGTCAGGTCGTCGCGTTCGGGGTCAGGCCCGTCCCCCACCAGGGCCCGGTTCCCGACCAGCACCTGCCTCCTGTCGATCCGGGCTCGCACCCCCCGGCCCGGCAGGGCCTCGAAACCCTCCGCCGGCGGCAGCTCCAGGCCTTCCTCCCGGGCACGCCGGACCACCGCCTCGGCCAGCGGGTGCTCGGAGTGTCTCTCCACGGCGGCGGCCAGGCGCAGGACCTCTTGCTGCTCCCATCCCGGCGCCGCCTGGACCAGGTGGACCTCGGGGCGCCCCGTCGTCAGTGTGCCCGTCTTGTCCAGCACGACCCGGTCGATCTTCAAGGCGGCCTCCAGGGCCTCTCCACCCCGGATCAGGATTCCCAGACTGGCGCCTCGTCCGGTTCCCACCATGATCGCCGCCGGGGCGGCCAGCCCCAAGGCACAGGGGCACGCGATGATCAACACCGAGATGGCGGCTTGCAGGGCCAGCGGCACCCGGGGTTCGGCCCCGGACAGCATCCACCCCGTGAAGGTCAGGGCCGCCAGGGCCATGACTCCCGGCACGAACCAGGCCGAGATCCGGTCGGCCAGTCTCTGGATCGGGGCTTTGGAACCCTGGGCCTCCTCGACCATCTGCACGATCCGGGCCAGGACGGTCTCCCGTCCGACGCCCCGGGCCTCCATCACGAAGCTGCCGGATCGGTTCAGGGTGGCCCCCACGACGCGGTCGCCCGGAGCTTTTTCGACCGGCAGGCTCTCGCCCGTCAGCATGCTTTCGTCCACGGCCGAGGCCCCCTCCGTGAGCACTCCGTCCACGGGAACCTTTTCGCCGGGCCGGACGAGGAGGCGGTCTCCCGGCTGCACCTGGTCCAGGGGAACGTCCTCCTCGGACCCGTCGTGCAGTCGCCGGGCCGTCCGGGGGGCCAGGTCCATCAGGGCCCGAATGGCCTCTCCCGCCTGGTTGCGGGCGCGTTCCTCCAGCCAACGGCCCAGGAGGACCAGGGCGATGATCCACACCGAGGATTCGAAGTAGACGTGGGCAGGCAGCCCCCAGGTCCGAGCCAGGCCGGGCATGAGCACGACGAAGGCCGAGTAGCCGTAGGCCACGCTGGTGCCCACGGCGACCAGGGTGTGCATGTTGGCCGCCCCCTGGCGGGCCGCCGCCCAGGCCTGGCGGTAGAATGAGGCTCCCGCGTGGAACTGCACGACGGAAGCCGCGATCAGGAGCAGGGGGTTGACGAGGTCCGGGTCCGCAGGCAGGTACATCAGGGCCATCATGGCGATCGCGATGGCCAGGCTGTACTGCCAGAGGAACCTCGCGTCCGGCCTGGCAGCCTCCGCGTCCTGTCGACCAGGCACCGTCCGCGTGCCCGGCAGGGGAGGCGAGGGGTCCTCGGGCCGGGCCGGGTAACCGGCCCGGTCGGCCGCGGCCACGAGCACTTCCAGGGACGCCCCATCCGGCGAATGGCGGACGGTGGCCTTGTGCGTGGCCAGGTTCACCTGGGCCTGGAGGACCCCCGGCACCTTCTCCAGGGCCTTCTCGACGCGCCGGACGCAACTGGCGCAGGTCATCCCCTCGATGCGGAGGATGGTGGTCATTTCCTTCATGGGTTCTTCATACCCCGACTGAGGTCTTCAACCCGGGTGTCGGCCGATTCCCGCGGGATTCCGGGCCCAGGTCGCCCCGATGTGCCTGGTTCTCACGCCCGGCGGCGGATTCAGGAGCTTGCCGGCGTTGCCAGTTGGCCTCCGCCTTCTGTAGAATGGGGGAACTTTGTGCCCCGCAGGGGGGCTGGGAGCGTTCAGCTTGACTGCGAATATCGCTTGGGGACTCCTGCTCCCGTTCCTGGGGACCACCCTGGGGGCCGCCGTGGTGCTCCTGATGAAAGGCCAGATCCACCCGAGGGTCCAGAAGATCCTCCTGGGCTTCGCTTCAGGGATCATGATGGCCGCCTCGGTCTGGTCGCTCTTGATCCCCTCGATCGACATGGCCCGTGAGCAGGGAACCCTGGCCTGGGGCCCGGCGGCCTTGGGTTTCCTGCTGGGAATGGGCTTCCTGTTGTTCCTGGACAGCTTCGTCCCCCACCAGCACCTGGATGCGGAGAAGCCCGAGGGGTTGCCCGTCCACGCCCGGCGCAACACGATGCTCCTGTTGGCGGTCACGATCCACAACATCCCCGAGGGCATGGCCGTGGGGATCGTCTTTGCCGGAGTCATGGCCGGCCTGGAGGGGATCGCCCTGCCGGCCGCCATGGCCCTGTCGGCGGGCATCGCCCTCCAGAACATCCCGGAGGGGGCCATCGTCTCGGTCCCCCTGAAGATGGAGGGCATCTCGCGTCGGAAGGCCTTCATGTGGGGGACCCTCTCCGGGGCGGTGGAGCCCGTCGCAGCCGGGGTGACCATCCTGCTGGCCAGTCTGCTCGGGCCCGCGATTCCCTATCTGCTGGCCTTCGCGGCCGGGGCGATGATCTACGTGGTGGTCGAGGAGCTGGTCCCCGAGCTCCAGGCCGGAGGGCACTCGGATATCGGGGTCATCGGCGTGGCCCTGGGATTCGTGCTGATGATGGTCCTGGACGTGGCTCTGGGCTGAGGCTGCCTGGGGCGAGGTCGCTTTCAGTCGGACGACCGCGGCGGTTGTGGTCGGGTGTCCAGAAGCTCCCGGACCTTCCGGGTCAGGCTGTCCGCGGCGAAGGGCTTGGCGATGAAGGCCCGGTTGGCCTGCCGGGCCTCCTCGGCCGGCAGCAGGGCGTCGGTGTAGCCCGAGACGAAGAGGGTCCGAAGCCCCGGATGGCGCGTCTCCAGGCGTTCGGCCAGCTCCAGGCCGCTCATGCGGGGCATGACCAGGTCGGTCACCAGCAGGTCGATGCCGTCCAGGTCCCGCTGACAGGTTTCCAGGGCCTCGTGACCGTGGGCGGCGGTCCGCACCCGGAAGCCGGCGCTGCGCAGGATTCGCTCGGCCACCCGGCGGACGGCCGGGTCGTCCTCCACCAGCAGGATGGACTCCGAGGCGTGTTCCGTCTCCGGGTTCGCTTGCGGGGCGGGTGCCTCGGGCAGGGGATCGATCCGAGGAAGGCAGATCCGGAAGGTGCTGCCTTCGCCGAGTGCGCTCTCGACCTGGATCTCCCCACCGTTCTGGCGAACGATGCCGTAGACCGTCGGCAGGCCCAACCCCATGCCCTGATCCGGCTCCCGGGTCGTGAAGAAAGGGTCGAAGATCTGCCCCAAGGCCTCTTCAGCGATCCCGTGTCCTGAGTCCTGCACCGTCAGGAGGACATAGCTTCCTTCTGGAAGACTCGGGAAGAGGGCGTTCCGCCGAACCGGGTCCTCGAGGAGTTCGGTGTAGATCGCCAGCCGGCCGCCAGCGGGCATGGCGTCGCGGGCGTTGAGGGCCAGGTTCATCAGCACCTGTTCGAGCTGGCCGGGGTCCGCCAGAACCCAGGTCGGGGAGGGCGCCAGGCGCACGACCAGTTCGATCGATTCGCCCAGGAGGCGGTTCAGCATGGCGTGCATGTCGGCCACCACCTGGTCCAGGTCCAGGGCCTCGGGCACCAGGGGCTGTTTGCGGCTGAAGGCCAGGAGCTGCCGGATGAGGTGGCCCGCGCGCTTCCCCGCGGCCTGGATCTCTTCGACATCGGCCCGGGCCGGATGATCCGCGCCCAGCTCGCGCAGGGCGAAGTCGGCGTAGGAGAGGATCACCGCCGCCAGGTTGTTGAAGTCGTGGGCCATCCCCCCGGCCAGGCGTCCCAGGGACTCCAGCTTCTGGGCCTGCAGGAGCTGCTCGGCCAGGGCCTGGCGTTGTCTTTCCGCCGCCTTGAACTCGCTGATGTCCTGCAAGGCGCCTTCGACGGCCACGATGGCGCCGGAGTCGTCCCGGACGGCCTGGCCGATCACCCGACACCACTTGCGCCCCCCTCCAGGCAGGAGGATCTCCAGTTCGGCGTCGTAGGCCTTGCCCTCGCGGGCGCAGGCCTCGAAGTTCGCCTGATCCCTCTCGGCGTATTCGGGAGCCACCAGGTGGGCCAGCGAGGCGGAGTCGGGTCGGAATCCCGGGGATGTCCGGACGATCTCGCCGAGCTCTTCCGACCAGATGATCTCGCCGGTGGTCAGATCCACCCGCCATCCGGCCAGGTTCCCCAACCGCGCTGCAACCCGGCGCAGCCTGGCGTTCTGGCGAAGCTCCGCCTCCAGGAGGTCGCGGCGGTGGAGCTCGGCGTTCAGACGGCGGATCTTCTGCCCGAGCTTGTGCGTCAGGACCGCGTTGTGTCGGCGCAGCAGCTCCTCCTGACGATCCTGCTCTGCGGCGAGCCCCTTGTGCGGACCCCGGGTCAGCTCGTGGACGGCCTGCAGGAGTCTCTCCGGCTCCTGAGGCTTGAGCATGAAGCGCGTGGCCCCCAGGCTCAGGGCCAGGCGCTCGTCCTCGGGCTGGACATAGGTGGCCGTGTAGACCAGGATCGGCGTCGTCGACAGGGCCGGATCCCGATGAAACTGCCGGCAGAGCTCGAAGCCGTCCATCTCGGGCATGAGGAGATCGGTCACCAGCAGGTCTGGAGGATCCTGGCGGGCGATTTCCAGGGCCTGCACCCCGTTGCAGGCGCGCTGGACCTCGAACCCGCTCCCTCCGAGCAGGGCCTCCAGCAGATAACGGTTCTCTTCCACGTCGTCGGCGATCAGGATTCGCTTCAAGGATCGATGACCTCCGGGGCTTTGCGGACGTATCCCTCGATGCTCTGGGCGAAGGTGGCCGGGTCGATCGGCTTTTCCAGGTACCCGGTGCATCCCGATTCCAGGGCCTTTTCGCGGTCCCCGGGCATGGCGTAGGAGGTCAGGGCCACGATCGGGATGGAACGCAGGTCCTCCTTCTCGCGCAGGGCCCGGGCCACGGCGTAGCCGTCCAGGACGGGCAACTGGATGTCGAGCAGGATCAGGTCGAAGGACCCCTCTGCGGTGGCCTGCAGGCCTTCCCGGCCATCCCGGGCCCGCCGGACCTCGAAGCCTCGGGCCGAGAGGATGTAGTGGACAAGGTAGAAGTTCTGCTCGTTGTCCTCGATGTACAGGACCCTCGGTTTCATCGTTCCTCCCCGTCCCCGGTGGGCAGCCAGAAGCGGAAGGCGCTTCCTTGCCCCCAGGTGCTTTCCGCCTGGATCTCCCCGCCCAGCAGGCCGACCAGCCGCCTGCAGATCGACAGGCCCAGGCCCGTGCCTTCGTGTTGCTTGTTGAGCCCCGAGTCGACCTGGAAGAAGGGTTTGAAGAGGTTGCCCAGATCCTCCTCGCGGATCCCCTGGCCGGTGTCGCGCACCTCGAAATGCACCCGATCGCCGACTCGTCGGACCTCCAGCCGGACGGTCCCTTGTTCGGTGAACTTCACGGCGTTGCTCAGGAGGTTCAGCAGGATCTGCTCGACGCGCCGTCGGTCGCTCACGATGCGGCCCGGGTCGGGCTGGAAATCGGCCTCCAGGGCCAGGTTCTTGGCCAGGGCCTGGGGACGGACGGTCTCCAGGGTCCTGCGCAGGGAATCCCCCAGGTTGAAGGCCTCAGAAGCCAGCGTCAACTGGCCGGCCTCGATCTTGGAGAGGTCCAGCACGTCGGTGATCAACTCCAGCAGGTGCCGGGCGCTGTTGCTGACCATGCCCAGTTGGCGCTCCTGCTCGGGGTTCAGGGGGCCTGCCAGTCCTTGCATCAGGATCCCCGAAAAGCCGAGGATCGAGTTGAGGGGCGTGCGCAGCTCGTGGGACATGGTGGCCAGGAAGGCAGACTTGAGCTGGTCGGCTCGTCGGGCCTGTTCCAGCGCGTCGGCCAGGTCGCGGGTGCGCCCGGCCACCGTGGCCTCCAGGTTCTCGTTGGCCTGGCGCAGCAGGACCTGGGCCTGCTGCAACTCGATCTGCTGCTGGTGCACCTTGGCGAAGGCCTGGTTGATGATGGCGGCACCGCGCCACAGGACCAAGTACAGCAGTAACGCCGTCAGGGCCACGAAGGCGAAGCCTTTGTAGAGGCTGATGCGGACCAGCACTGCGGGGTCTGGGAAGAGCCGGCCCAGGAGATGGTCGGAGCCGGCGATGTAGGCCCAGGAAATCAAGGCATAGGCCCCGGCAACCGCCAGAGGCCCCCGGCGCAGCCACCGGTGGGCGTGAGCCGATTCCAGGCGGATTTGTGGCGGGGCGGGGCCCCTGCCGCTTCCGCCGGCCTGTTCGGTCATGCCTGTGTCCCCCGTGCTCTCGATCCGAATCTCCTTCGTGATGTAAAAGGCTGGTCCCTATCGTCTGGCTGGAGCGTCGGACGCGCGCCCGGAACCGGATCGCCCCGTCAGCTCACGGGGAATCCCCGAGCCCGCAGGAGCGGGGCGATCTCCGGGTCGCGGCCACGGAAGTTCCGGTAGGCCTGGGCCGGATCCACCGTGTCTCCGACGCTCAGGACCTGCTCGTACAGCCTGCCGGCCAGCTTCTGATCCCATGGGCCTCCGGCTTGTTTGAAGGCCTGCCAGGCGTCCTGGTCCAGAACCTCCGACCACAGGTAGCTGTAGTAGCCGGCCGAGTAGTCGTCGCTGTGGAAGAGATGGCCAAATTGAGGGAGACGGTGGCGCATGACGATCTGCGGGGGCATGCCCAGCTCGCGCAGCGTCCGGGTCTCGAAGTCCCGGGTGTCGATCGGGTGGCCGGTGGCCAGGTGGAGCTTCATGTCCACCAGGGCCGAGGCCAGGTATTCGACCGTGGCGAAGCCCTGGTTGAAGGTGGAGGCCTCCTGGATCCGGCGGACCAGGCTCTCGGGCATGGGCTCACCCGTCTGGTGGTGCAGGGCAAAGCGGTTCAGGACCTCGGGCGTGGCCAGCCAGTGCTCGTGGACCTGGGAAGGGAACTCCACGAAGTCCTGGGCCACCCAGGTGCCGGCCAGGGTCGGATAGGCCACCTTCGAGCACAGCCCGTGCAGGGCATGTCCGAACTCGTGGAAGAGGGTCTCGGCGTCGTCCCAGGAGATCAGGATGGCTTCCCCGCCGGCTGGCTTGAGGTAGTTGGCGTTGTTGGAGACGATGGGGGGAAGCTCGCGCTGGAAGGCCTCCTGGGTGCGGTACTCGCTCATCCAGGCACCCGAGCGCTTGCCCTCCCGGGCGAACGGGTCGAAGTAGAAGTAGCCCACATGGGCGCCTTGGCGGTCGCGGACCTGCCAGACGCGGACGTCGGGATGCTGCACCGGGATTCCCGGCGCCTTCACGAAGTCCAGCCCGTAGAGCTGCCCGGCCATCCAGAACTGGGCCTGGCGGATCTTCTCCAGTTGCAGGTAGGGCTCGATCTCCGCGGCATCCAGGTCGTAGCGGGCCTTGCGGACCTTCTCGGCATAGTAGCGGTAGTCCCAGGGCTCGATGGCGTGGCCCGCCAGGGCCTCCATGTCGGCGACCTCCTGGTGGACGCGCTCGACCGCAGGCTTCCAGACCGCCTCCAGCAGCTCCATGGCCCGCTCCGGGGTGCCGGCCATGGTGTTCTCCAGGCGCCAGTGGGCGTGGGTGGGGAACCCCAGCAATCGGGCCCGGCGGGCGCGCAGCTCGAGGATCTTGGAAGCCACCGGGTGGTTGGTCTCCTCGCCGCGCGAGACCCACATGCGCCAGACCTTCTCGCGCAGGTCGCGGCGATCCGAGAAGGCCAGGAAGGGTTCCGCCGACGAGCGGGTGTTGCGAATCACCGTGGGCCCCTCGGAGTTCACCATCGAGGCGGGAAGTCCGGCCAGGTCCTCTGCCGCGCTCAAGACGATGGTACGGCCCTCCTCGTCGGCCAGCAGGTTCTGGCCGAAGCGCGTGTAGAGCTCGGCCAGTTCCTCGTTGCAGGCGGCCAGTTGCTGCTGGCGGACCGGGTCCAGGGCCGCGCCCGAGCGCACGAAGTCGTTGTGGTAGCGCCAGGCCAGCCTCTTCTGCTGGGGGTTGAGGCTCTTGGAGGCCTCATACACCGCCTGGATCCGCTTGAAGAGCCGGGGGTTGAGCACCATCTCGTCGTGGAAGGCGGCGAATTTCGGCGCCCACTCCCGCTCCAGGGCCTGCATCTCGGGGCCGTTCATCGTGCTGGTGAAGACGTCGAAGACGCTGCGGACCTGCTTCCAGGTGCGGCCGGCATCCTCCAGGGCCTCCAGGGTGTTCTGGAAGCTCGGCGGCGAGGGGCTCTCGGCGATGGCGGTCAGTTGCTGGCGGTATTCGGCCATGGCGGCCTTCAGGGCCGGGCCGAACATCTCGGGCCGCACCTTGTCGAGGGGAGGGACCCCTCCGTGGGGGCCGGGCCATTCGCAGAGCAAGGCATTCACCTCGGTCCGGCCCGAGGCCGGAAGATTCAGGAGGCTGGAGAGCAGGGCGGCGCCGGCGACGCCGAGGAAGGCACGTCTGTTCATCTGAAAGGGTTAGGTTTCGGTCGGGAGATTCCTCCATCACGGGGATTTCGGCAAGGGCGCTCCGGAGGGGACCGGTGCGCGGATTGCGAACCGGTCCCCCAGGAACACAGCCTGAATCCGTGGCCGCATGCCTGGGCAGGTGGCGGATTCCGGCCCAGAATTGCGAGAGGACGGAGGGGCTCTCGAGGTCTTCCGGAGGTTCTCCATGAAGCGCTGTCTCGCCCTGGCCTTGCTGGTCACCCTGCTCCTGCCGGGGCCCGTCCTGGCCCAGGACGCGTCCGACCGCACCGACCCCATCGAGACCCAGGTGGAGGGCCCCGAGCAGGTCCTCCACCCCCAGGAGGACAAACGGATCCTGGTCCGCCCCCACGACCTGGAGGAGGACCACCAGCAGATCGACGTCCTCTTCAACTGGGAGGGCAAGAAGGAGCCCGGCACCGTGGGGCAATCCAACCTGCCCTTCCTGTACCGGATCGACTCAGGGCCGGACACCGAGTTCCGCGTCGGCTGGGGGGGCTTCACCTGGCAGGGGAATCAGGCCGGCTTCAAGGACCTCAGCCTGGGATTGAAGTGGAACTTCGCCGAGGGGTCAAGCTCCTGGGCGCTGCTGGGAGTGGTCGAGCTGCCCACGGGTTCGAACGGCTTCGGCGATCCCGAGATCGAGCCCGGTCTGGTCCTCTCGCACGAGCACCGGTTCTCGGAGCGCTGGAGCGTGACCTGGAACGCGGGGCTGCAGAGCATGGTGGACTCGGGCAGCCGGGACCGCTACTTCCAGGGCAGCTACGCCGGCCAGGTGGCCTACTCGCCCAGCCCTCGCCACCACGTCTCGCTGAGCTGCACCGGGTATGGCCCCGACCAGGATCCTGGCGGGATCCACCGCCTGGCCGCCCACCTGGGCTACACCTTCAGCCCCGCCCCCCGCCAGGAATACCTGCTGGTCGTGACCCGCGGCTTCTCTCCCCGCGGAGTGGACTGGGGGGTCACCACGGGGTTCTCCAGGCGCTTCTGAGGGCTGGAGACAGGGCGGCCTCTTCAGCCGACTGGCTGGTCGGCCGGGCCCGGAAGGCTCGAACCCCGGAAGCTGCGGATCAGGTCCTGCTTGAGCTTCAAGAGCTTCGAGGTCAGCGAGACGTGGTAGATGTGGGGGTTGCGCAGGCGGCGCACGCCGGGGTCCAGGCGTTCCAGGTCCCGGCGGCGGATCTGGCGCATCTCGTCCAGGCCGGGTTGGGGCTCCATCCGGCGTCCCTGGACCAGGATGGGCTTGAGCAGCGGCTCGATCTCGCTGAGGTCCTCCCGGTCGAGGATTCGGAAGACCCCCTTCTCGGTGGGGTGGTGGGCCACCAGGGTCTCCATGCGCTCGGGATGCTCGTCCGACAGCCCCACCAGGTCGGCCGTGGCCTGGCCCCGGTTGTCGTACAGGCGCCAGGCCAGCTTGTGCCCCGGGTTGGGGATCTTCGAGATCGATTCCGAGAGCTTGATGGCCGGACTCCACTGGCCGGCCTTCTCGATGGCCACCAACTTGAAGACCCCGCCCAGCGCCGGCTGGCCTTCCGAGGTGATCAGGCGCGTCCCGACGCCATAGGTCAGACGTCGGATCAGGGCCTCGGGCTCCACCGAGTAGCGCGCCGCCTCCTCGCGGATCTGGGCGTGGATCTGCCAGATGGTCAGCTCGTCGAGCTCGTTGGACAGCACGATGGTGGTCTCGGGGAAGCCGGCCTCGTCCAGCATCCGGGCCGCCTGGATGGCCAGATAGGCCAGGTCTCCGGAGTCCAGCCGGATGCCGATCGGGCGATGGCCCTGGCGCTTCAGCTCCTCGAAGATCCGGATGGCGTTGGGGACCCCGCTGGCCAGCGTGTCCACCGTGTCGACCAGCAGCAGACAGTTGTCGGGGTAGACCTCGGCGTAGGCCCGGAAGGCGTCCAGCTCGGTCCCGCCCAGCGCGATCCAGGCCTGGACCATGGCGTGGGAGTGCGTTCCCTTCGGCGACAGGCCCATGGCGTACGAGACCCCGGAGTTCGACGTGAAGTCGCATCCCCCGATCAGGGCGGCCCGGGCGCCCTCGATGGCCCCCTTGCCGTGGCCTCGGCGCAGGCCGAACTCCAAGAGCAGGTTGCTTCCGACGCTGTGGCGGATCCGCGCTGCCTTGGTGGCGATCAGGGTCTGGTAGTTCAAGGTGTTCAGCAGGGGGGTCTCGAGGATCTGGGCCATGGCCAGCGGCCCTTCCACCACGGTCAGGGGAACCTCGGCGTGGACCACCCGGCCCTCCGGGACGCCGGTCAGGGTCAGGCCTTCGAAGTTCCCGTCCCGGCGCAGGAAGTCCAGGAAGTCGTCTCCGAAGACCCGCCGGCCGTCGGGGCCGGTCTCGGCCTTGAGGTATTCCAGATCGCGTTCGCCGAAGCGGGTCTCCAGCATCCAGTCGACCAGCCAGCCCATCCCGGCGCTGATGCAGTAGCCGGCCTGGTGTTCGCCATAGTCCGGATAGCGGCGGAAGTAGTGGTCGAACTGGGCTTTGCGCTCGTGCAGGCCGGCTCGGAAGTAGAGCTGGGCCATGGTGAGCTGGTACATGTCCGTGAAGAGGGCGCCTTCGGCGACCTGACGCAGTGTTTGTTCCATGATGGGGGGCTGGTTCGCGTCGGTCCTGGAATCCCCTGGACCCGATCGAGGCCAGGCCGGTTCTCAGGGACCTTCCACGTCCGGCGAAGCAGAGGCCTCGTCGGCGGGCTTGCGGAAGGCGGCGACGAAGTCCGGTTGGGTGGCCGGGGTTCCCGCGACGGAGAGGTCCACGACCTGGAGCTCTTCGAATCCGGCCCTGTGCATGACCCGACGCAGTCCCTCCAGGGAAGGATACCCGCAGTCATCGAGGACCATGATCCCTCCGGGGCGCAGGGCCTTCTTGACCGACTTCAGCCAGGGGATGGTCTCGCGCTCCAGGGTCTCGGGGGTTCCTACGCCCACGTGGATCCCCGCCTCGTGGACGATGTCCACGCTCTCGGCGGGCAGCCTGCAGTCGTCCAGTCCCCCCCGAACCAGCTTGATCTCCCCCCAGGCCAGCGCGTGGCGTCGGGAGATCCGGTTGATGAGGGCTTCGTAGCCCGGTCCGATCTCCACCCCGATCACGACCCCCGAAGGGCCCACGACCTCTCGGACGGCTTCGAAGATCTGCCCGGTTCCGTAACCCAGCTCGGCCCAGGTGCAGCCTTTGAGGGCAGCCGGGTCCAGGACCTTCAGGGCGCGGTTCATCTGACGCCATCCCGAGCGCGTGGAGGTGTTGCCTGTGAAGAACTGGCGGACGGTGTCGGCCTTGGTGTAGTCTCCAGCCTTCTGCTGTTCCAGGAGGGCCCGGATCGGCTCGCGGTCTCCCTTCACCTCCCAGGCCATGATCTGCATGGCATGGAGGGGTTGGATGTATTCCCGGTCGTGGAAGACCAACTGGTAGAGGACCTCCTCCAGAGGGTCGAAGGTCCAGGGGTCCCCTCCGTTCCGGTAGCCTCGCTCGGTGAAGTGCCTTGACAGCGCCTGCATGGCTTCCGGATCCAACTCCGAGAGCTCCTCGGCCATCCGGCGCAAGGGGAACTTGAACACGGCCGTGGAGCCCAGGGCCACGCGGTTAGCAGGCTTCAGGATGGCGGCCGACCTGTTCAGGGACCGGCTCAGGCTCTCGACCCGCTCTGCCCGGGACAGGCGGTCGGAGGATTGGAGGCTGGCGATGAAGGCTTCAAGAACCTCGATCAGGGCTCTCTTCTCCTTCGAGAGGAGATAGTGGGACGGCGGCCGCTCGATCTTCGGGGAGGGCTCGCCCGGCAAGCCCCCTTCGGGTTCAGCCAGGAGCCGTGGGAGCATCAGGCCCAGGTTCACGAGCAGGAGCAGCAGGAGCCACCAGCGCAGCCGCCGGCCCGGCGAGTGGATGGTCATGGTCGGTCGCCTCCCTCTGCTTCCCTGCAACGGCCTCCTGCTTCGCTGCGCTCCGAGCAGACCCTGGCCCTCGAAGAGGGGCCAAACCGGAGGGTGGGGAAGGGGACCGGCAGGGCGTTCGACCGCGTTCCGCCCGTCTTGTGGGAGGTCCAGGTGAGCGAGCAGAACCCGTCATTCCAGGAAGTCCTTCGAGGCCTGCAGAGCCGGCGTGCCGCCTGGGCCGCAACTCCGGCGCCCCGGCGCGTGGGCCTGCTGCGGGAGTGCCTGGCCCAGACCCGGCACGTCGCCCAGGCCTGGGTCGATGCCGCCTGCGAGGCCCGGGGACTGGACCCCCGGGGCCCCCTGGCGGGGGAGGAATGGCTCTCCGGCCCCTATATCCTGATGCGCCATCTGAGACTGCTGGCCGAGTGTGGGGAGGGGAAGGACGCCTCGCTCCCGGCCCGCCTGCTGGAAGGGCGGACGGTGGCCCATGTCTTCCCTCGGACTCCGATCGAGCGGATGTTGTGGATGGGCTTCCGGGGGGAGGTGGTCCTGGCCGAGGGCGCGTCACCGGAACGCGGTCAGGCTTGGCACCGGATCGGCGGACCCGGGCGCCTGGCCCTGGTGCTTGGGGCAGGCAACATCACGTCCATCGCCGCCTGTGACGCGCTGCACATGCTCTTCGCCGAGAACTCGGTGGTCCTGGTCAAGCTCAACCCGCTCCTGGATTCGCTTCAGCCGGTCTTCGAGCAGGCCCTGGCCCCGTTGGTGCGGGAGGGTTTCCTGGCCTTCTGCCGTGGCGGGCCCCGGGAGGCGGAAGAACTGGCCCTGGACCCGGCGGTGGAGGCCGTGCACCTGACGGGGTCCCGGAAGACCTTCCAGTCGCTGGTCTGGGGGAATCAGACCGATGCCGGAGCGATCCGTGCGCCGCGGATCCAGGTTCCCATCACCGCCGAACTCGGCTGCGTGACCCCGGTCCTGGTGGTCCCCGGCACCTGGGCGGAGGCGGATCTGGCCTACCAGGCCCGGCATGTGGCCAGCATGATCTACCACAACGCCGGCTTCGACTGCGCGGCGGCCCAGGTCCTCCTGACCGATCGGGCCTGGCCGCAGCGGTCGGCATTCCTCAACTGTCTGCGGCGTGAGCTCTCCAGCCTGCCGGTGCGACCTGCCTGGTATCCCGGGGCCGCCTCCAGGCACGCCGAGCTGGCCGGTCAACACCCGCAGGCCGAATTCCTGGGAGCCTCCTCCGAGCGCGGGGTGCCCTGGACGCTGGTCCCCGACGTTCCTCTGGAGCAGGGCCAGCCCGGCCTGACCCGGGAGGCCTTCTGCGGACTGCTCTTCGAGGCTCCCGTCCAGGCTGGAGGCGCCCTGCCCTTCCTCGACCACGCCGTGGCCGCCGCCAACCAGAAGATCTGGGGCAACCTGAGCTGCGTGCTGCTGGTCGACCCCCGGACGGCGCGGCAGCATGCCCGGGCCCTGGAGTCGGCCATCCACCGTCTGGAATACGGAAGTGTCGGTGTGAACGCCTGGGCCGGCGTGGCCTTCGGCCTGCCCGAGCTGCCCTGGGGGGCGGCGCCGGGAAACACGCTGGCCGACGTGCGCTCGGGCCTGGGGTTCGTGCACAACGTGCACGGCTTCGAGAACGTCCAGAAGGGGGTCTTGCGGGGGCCCTTCCGGACGCTCCACACCCCGCCGTGGTTCGCCCGGCACCGGAACCTGTCCCACCTGGGTCGGGCCCTGTGCGATCTGGAGGCGGTCCCGGACTGGCCCACGGCCTTCCGGGTGCTGGCCGAGACCTTGCGGGGTGGCCTGCCCCCAGGAGTTCCGGGCGGGCGATAGGGTCAGGACAGCGCCGCGAAGGCCGAACCCACCAGGTTGGCGTCCGGCACGTGCAGGATTTCGAACTGCACGCCGGGGGGGATCAGTCCGGCCAGCGTCCTCTCAACCTCGGGGCGGAACTCGGGGTCTCCCCAGAACAGGCTCCCCTCCGCCACGATTCCGACTCGGGCCCGCTGCCCCGAGGCCTGGATCAGCCCGGCCAGACCTGCGGCCACCAGGCGGGCGGAGCGCGTCAACAGGGCTTCAGCAGCCAGCCCGGGACCCCGAGCGCCTCGCATGGCCACCAACTGGGCAGAGCCCTTCTCGGGCTCGAAGGCGACCTGGGACGTGATCCGCTGGAACAGGTAGGGCAGATAGTGGCCCGAAACCGCCTTCTCGAAGCGCTGGTGGCCAGGGTGGTCCAGGGCCTGGTCCACGTCCTCGTCCCACGGGCTGAGGTGGGGTGGATGGAAGTTGCCGGATTCGAGGTTCACGGCCATCTCCTCATGGGGCCAGGCGTCGCGGGGCAGCTTGGGGATCTGCGCGGTCTTGAAGAAGCCCGCCATGTTGGTGCCCGTCCCCGCAATCAGGCCGATGAAGTCGTCGAAGCGCCCGGCGTGCTGCCCGGCACCGGCCAACATGGCGGCGACCGTGTCGTTGAGCACCCGGAAGCCGGAGGGTGCGAATCCGGCCTGTCCCATGGCTCGGGCCAGGGGGCGCCCCACCAGGTTGCCTTCCACGCCCAGGACCTCGACCCCCTTGGTCCACCGGATCAACCGGGCGTCGGCTTCCGGGGTCACTTCGGCCGGGTAGGAGAAGCAGTAACCCAGGGGCAGGCCCGGCCGGGGAGCGAGTCGGCTCAACAGGGAGACCTGGGCGGCGAAGAAGTCCGCAGCCCTGACGGTCGGGCCCTCGCGTCCGGTGGGGACCGGAGCCTCCACGGGGCCGGCCTCCACCCGGTGGGAACCATCGGGTTGGATCCGCACCCGCGCGGCGCGCATATTGGTCCCCCCTGTGTCCAGGACCAGGGCTTCCCCCGCCAGCCCCTGGCAGGGCCGGGGCAACCAGGCCGGCAGGGCCCGGACCTGGCTCTTGTCCTCGTGAAGGCCGGCCCGGATCCGTCGGGTCAGGGACTCGCGGATCTCCCGGAGCTGTTCCGGATCCAGTCGGAGAGGAGCCAGGTGGTCCATCCTCGTGTCGTCGGCGTTGCCCATTTCAGGCCCTCCTCTCGGGGGATTGCAGGCCCAGCGCCGCCAGGGCGGCCTCCAGGCCCTCCTGGATCGCCTGGGTCAAGGCCAGGCGGGCGCGGGTGACCGCCGGGGGGGCGCCCAGGATCCGTTCATGGTTGTAGTAGGCGTGAAAGAGGTCGGCCAGGGCCACGGCCCGGGCCGTCAGCAGGCGGGGGCGTCCCTGAGCGGCCGCGCGAGCCGCCGTCCAGGGCAGTTCCTCCAGGGCGCGGGCCAGCCCGAACTCCTGGGGCGTGCCCAAAGCCTCCAGGTCCGACCGCATCACGGGTCTGCCAGGGGCGAAGCCCTGGTCGGCAGCCATCTTCGCCAGACCACGGGTTCGGGTGCCGGCATACAGGACCTTCTGCGCCGGGTTGGCCAGGGTGGGGTCGCGGGCCTGGTCCAGGTCCAGCAGACCCGGTCGGTCCAGCAGCAAGAAAACCAGGACCGGCTGGCCGAGGGTCTCGAGAAGCCGGGAAAAGGTCCTTGGCCGAGCCGACTTCTGGCCGACCAGGCGGACGGGAGGAGCCGGCTCGGGCTCTCGATCCTCTCGCAGGACCCGGAATCCCGAGGCTTCCAGCAGCCTGGCCCGAGCCTCCCAATCCAGGAACTGACCTCCCTGCTCGAGGGTCCGGGGCAGGGTTCGGAGACGGGGAACCAGGACCTCCTGACCCTGGCCTTCTCCGGTCTGCAGGCAGCGGGATCCGCGGCGCAGGACATCCAGGACCACGGCCTGCAACCCCACGGGGGACAGGAAGAAGTTCAGGAAGCCGGGGCCCTCCAACCGGACTTCACGCCACCAGGGCCGCGCAGGGAGAGCCTCCAGCAGGGCCTCGGCCAGGGGGCGGGCAGGACAGCCCGCCGAGCGGCTCCAGGCCAGCGGCAGGTTGCACGTCAGGTCTCCGAAGTCCGGTCCGCTGCCGGCCTCCAGGTGAAGGCGGGGTGGCTCCCCCCAACCCCGGGCCTCGGAGACCCGGCGGGCCGTGCGGGTCAGGTCCCGGGCCAGAACCTCCCGGATCCTCACCGTTCAAGTCTCTCGGGCAGGAGGGATTCTCGCCTTCAGGGTCTCTTGCAGGCGTCGCATGACCTCCGGAGGGAGCCGGACGGGTCGCTCCTCCGCATAGAACCGGATGGTCTGCCGGGTGCTGTCCACCACGACGCGGCAGGGATGGCAGTCCTTCAGGTGCTCGCGCAGCTCGCGGCAGAGTTCGGTGTCCAGGTCTCCATCCAGGTAGTCGGCCAGGGCCTCTTTGAGGTGGGAACAGTCGTGCCCCGAGTCATGATGCATCGCGAAGGCGCTCCTCGAAGTAGGGGGCGAGCTGGTCCCGCAGGTGGAGCCGCGCTCGCAGGATTCTGGACTTGACGGCCGGCAGCGACAGACCCATGATCTCCGCCACCTCCTGGTTGCCCAGTCCTTCGACGTCGCGCAGCCAGAAGGTGGTCCGGTAGATCTCGGGCAGGCTGTCCAGAGCCTCGTTGAGAATCTGGCGGAACTCCTCGCGGGCGAACCAGGCTTCCGGGTCGCCCGTCCAGGGGCGCGGGTCGGCGGGCTTCTCCCAGTTCTCGGGCAGGGATTCGGGGGCCCGTTTGGCCTTGCGCAAGCGCATCAGGGCGGCGTTGGTGGCAATCCGGTACAGCCAGGTCTTGAAGCTGGAGGCCCCTCGAAAGGTGTTCAGTTTGGCGTAGGCCGTCAGCATGGCATCCTGCAGGACCTCCTCGGCCTCGACGGGGCTGCGGGTGATCTGCAGGGCCAGGCCGTAGACGCCCGGCGCGTGGGGCTCGATGAGGGCTTGGAAGGCCTGGGGGTCCCCCGCCAGAGTGGCCTGGATCAGCGAGTCCTGGTCGGTCTTGAGCATGAGGGGCCATTCTCGCTGGAAGCGGGATTCCTCCCGGGCGGGTGATCTCGAGCAGGGCGCCGGAGAAGGCCCCGCGCTAGAATCGACCTGAAGACCGTCCCGAAGGGGGGGAGCCCGTTGACCTGTCCGCGTTGCAGCCGTCCTCAACCGGCCGGCGCCTCCTTCTGCAAAGCCTGTGGGACCCCCCTGGACCAACCTCGCCGACCACAGCCCCCCCCCGCCCCGGGGCTGTGCCCTGGTTGCGGACGACCCTGCCCTCCCGCTGCCCGCTTCTGCCAGGGCTGCGGGGCGGCGTTGCCGACGCTGGGCTCCTCGGCCGGTCCTGCCGTCTCTCCAGGGGAGAGCCCCCCGGGGGGCAGGACGCCGACCGGGCGGGATTCGCGGCAGTCCGCAGGTTCGGCCTCTCCGGCGCTGGCGGGCACCTCGGCACCTGCGGTCGCTTCGACCGGAGAGCCTTCGGCCGAGGGGTTGCCCGAGCCGATGGTGGCCAGCCAGGTCGTGCGGTCGGGCTCGCAAGGATCCGCCCCACCACCTTCGGGGCTGTTGCGCGGCCTGGCCGGTCGGGATCCTCGGAAGATGCTGGCTCCTGCCGGGGCCAGCGGGCTGGCTTCACGCCTGAGCCTGTTGGAAGTGGGCTCCATGGGTTGCGTGGTGGCCGTGTTGGGCGGGTTCTACGCTTTTGGCCTGCTGGTCTTCGGCTTCAAGCAGATGCTCCTGAGCGGGACGCCCTTGCTGGGGGGCTACCTGATGGTCCTGCTGTTGGGGTTGGCTTTGCTGCGCGGGCCATTGGATCGCCTGCTGGCCCCGATCCACCGCCTGCTGGCCTGGACTCCGCCAATGTTGCGGGTGGTCGCCGGGGTTGCGCTGCCCTTGTTCTGGGTCCTGGTGGACAGCCGCGACATGGGGCACGGGTTCCTGCACGCGGGGGTCACGGTGACCCTTGCGACCGGGATCGGCCACGTCCTGTTCAGCTCGCTGCGGACTCCCCGGCCGGTCTCGAAGCCTGAGGCAGCGCACCCGTCGGGGAGGGTGCCTCCCCCGCGGGGGGCTGCGGGTCCGATCCCGGTTCGGCCGGGGGCTTCGGGCCCTTCTTCCAGGGCAGGGGGCGGCTGACCAGCCGGGCCAGCTTGTCGGCGATCTTCCGATGGACGGGGGCCAGCCGACGGGTCAGGGGGCGGGTGGCCCGATCCAGCTTCTCCAGACCACGCTGCAGGCGCGGCTCGACCTTGTCCAGGGTGCGATCGATCCGCTTGCGTGAGCCCTTGTGGAACTGGTAGAGCGCCTTGACCGTCGAGCAGACGACCGTCAGGGCGATCCCCGGGATCGTCCCGACCCCGGTCAGGGCCAGGGTGGTTCCCACGGCCACGCCCAGGTCGGCCAGGCCGTTGAGTTCCTTCTTGTTGTCGGACTTCTGGAGGCCCACCTTCAGGTCGTGGATTCCCCGGCCGGCCTGGATGGCCCCGGCGACGGGGGCCACGACGGCCGCCACCACGGCCAGGGGACCCAGGACCGCCGAACCCAGCGAGCACAGGGTGCCCACCGAACGGGTCCCGTCCAGGATGCCCTGGATCTCCTTGCGGCGTTCACCCTTGGCGTAGCCGGCCAGGGCATTGGAGGCTCCGCGGGCGACGCCGAAGCCTGCCGCCAGGGGAGCCAGGACCGCGCGCAGGGGACCCAGCCCTGCCACCGAGGCCGCGATGCTGGCCCCGGCCGCCAGGTTGGCCAGCCCGTCCATGAATCGGGCACGGTCGTTTCGCCGCAGGCCCGAGCGCAGCTTGACGAAGCCTGCCAGCCCCATGACCCCCGAGGCGGTGTAGCCCGCTCCGTAGGCCACCGTCTCGGCCACCCGGGTCAGCGTCTCGCGGGTGGATTCCGAGAGGTTCTCGCGGACCACCTCGATCCCCAGCGCTCCGGCCACGCCGCTCTTGATGCTGGACCAGGCCCCCTTCAGGGAGTTGCCCGCGTCTCGGGCCGCCTGGGCCAGGGCGTCGACGTCGTCCTTGCGCCACCGGGTGGAGAGCTCCAGAAGCTCGGCTCCCACGGCCTCCCGCCAGGAGTGGTCTTCCTTGGCGGCGGGCGGGGCGGAGGGGCGACCCGAGGAGGGGGTCTGGGGTTGAAGGGCGGGGCCCTGAGGGCGAGACACCTGCATGGCTGTGTGAAGTGTAGATCCACTGGGGGCCTGGAGGCCAGGGCCGGAATGTTAATACCTGGAAACGCGCGACGATTCCCAAGGAGCCTCGCCCTGCCGGCAGACCGCCCCGGGCGGCGGTTGTCTCGGAGCCCGGGTTCCTGGTATCATCCACGCAGTCTTCTTGGAGGTGGACGATGGACCGTTGTTTCCTGGCCCGGATGGGCCTGCTGGTCTTGTTCCTGGCTGCGGCCATCCTGCCGGGGGGCGTCCGGGCTGGAGAGGTCCACAACAACCTGGGCAAGTACGATGGTCTGTACCTGGCCACGGTGATGAACCGGACCAAGGATCAGACCTTCGAACAGGTCGAGGTGGAGTTGGAGGGGCGCTATATCGAGGTCCGTCTGCCCGACGCTGCTCTCAAGATGAAGATCACCGAGATGTGGGACCGCCGATATCAGATGGAGATCACCGCACGGGACTCGGAGTCGGGGGACCTCTATATCGTGCAGATCAAGACCTGAGATCCAGGTCCAGGGTCTGGTCCTGCTTCGGGCCGGCGGCGGAAGGTCGTCCAGGGTGACCCGAATCTCCCGTTCGGGGTTGACCTGCTCCTCAGAACAGGATATAGATTGAATCGAGGGCCAGCCTGGGTCCACCTTCCCCCACCACCGGGCCGGTCCTCACTTCTATTTCCAAGGAAACTCGGGTTGGGCTTCTGCCGGCCATCGGGGAGCCCTCTCGCGATGCCAGGATGACTCGGATGAACGCCGATCCCGCTCCTCCCGGATGCCGCCCTGGCCCGGCCATCCAGGCCCTGTTGGGAATCCTGGTGCTGGTCGTGGGTCTCTGGGGCCTGCCCGCCGAACAGTACATTGGCGACCCCCAGGCCGTCCGCATGGTGACCTGGAGCCTGCTGGAACGCGGCCGTCTGGACGTGCCGGCCGATCTTGCCCAGGGCGCCGGCGAGCGCGGCCAGTATTTCGTGCAGAACCCGGACAACGGGCTCTACTACAGCAAGTACGGCGAGCTCAACAGCCTGGGCTACCTGCCGGCCATGGCCCTGGAACGCGCGCTCCTGGGGCGTCTGGAACCCTTCAACGAGCTGGCCACGCGGACCGTCCTGCTCAACCTCAACAACCTGGTCCTCTCCCTGATCCTGGCCGGGCTCCTGCTGGCCCTGGCGTGCCTTTTTACCCGGCAACCGGCCCTGGCGCTGGTGTGGGTGTTGGCCACCCTCTACGCCTCGTTCGGCTGGAACTATCTGCGAGCCCAGACCACCGAGCTTCTTCAGTGGACGCTGTGCACGGGCTTCTTCTGGGCCCTGTTCCAACTCTGGAGGAGCCGCGGACAAGGCCGCTGGCTGGGCCTGGTGCACCTCTTCCTGGTCGGCCTGCTCCTGACCAAGGCGGTCTACGTGCTGCTGGTTCCGTGCCTGCTGCTGGTGGGCCTCCTGGTGCTGCCCTCGCAGGCCTCCCGACCTCGGGCCCTGCTCGGCCTGTTGGGTCCCCTGGTGCTGATGGCCTTGCTGGTGGCGGGCCTCAACGAGTTGAAGTTCGGCAGCCCTCTCAGCACGGGCTACACGCAATGGGTTCGCGAGCGCGACCTCTTCCGTGGGGACCTGTGGGCGGGCCTGCGGGGCTTCCTGGTCGACCCCCAGCGCAGCCTCTTCCTGCACCAGCCCCTGCTGCTGCCGGCCCTTCTGGCGCTGCCCGCATTCTTCCGGCGTTGGCGTGTGGAAGCGCTCCTGGCCTGGGGGACGCTGGCGGTCTTCCTGCTCTTCCATGCCCAGACGGCCAACTGGGCCGGGCACTGGTCCTACGGCCCGCGTTACCTGCTGGCCGTGCTGGCGCCGGCCACCCTGCCGGCCCTGCAGGCCCTGGAGTGGCTCTCGGGGCGACTGCGCACACCTTCGGGAGCTTCGCTGGCGGCGCTTCTGGGCCTCATCCTGGCAGGTTCGATCTGGTTGCAGGTGCAGGTCAACTCCCTGGGCTTCTTCACCTGCTACCAGGTGGAAGCGGCCGTGCGCAGCTTTCCGGCGCCTCGGGCCTTGGCGGTCCTGCAGGCACAGCCTTTCGGAGTGGTGAACAGCCAGTTGCGCTCCTTCGTCCGGACGGGAGCCTTCCCGCTCTTCCTGAAGGAGGCAGCGCGCGAGCTGTCTCCCGAACAGACGGCCAGCCTGGCCGGCGCGGTGCGCCAGAGGACGCGGGGCAATCGGATGTTCTTCTCTGGGCCTTGAGCCCGGCGGGGGCCTTCCTGGTTTGAGGCCCCCCGCCGGGGGGGCGTTCGCAGTGCCCGGGTCTTCAGCCCGTGGCCGGTCGGTTCACTTCAGGAAGCCCTTCAGAATCGTCTCTTCGGCCTCTTGTTCGGTCTGACCCATGGACATCAGCTTGATCAACTGCTCGGCGGCGATCTTGCCGATGGCGGCCTCGTGGATCAGGTTGGCATCGGGGTGGAAGGCGCTGATTTCGGGAATCGAGGAGACCTGGGCCTGCCCCATGAGGATCGAATCGCACTGGATGTGCCCGCGGCATCGGGCGTGGCCCCGCAGATTCAGGTGGAAGAGCTGCCGGGAGCGATCCTGGGCCACACTCCGGGAGATGACCTGGGCGGTGGAGTCCTCACCCACGAAGTCAACGGTGATGTCGGATCGGGCTTCCTGGTCCAGGTGGGTCAGCAGCCGTTCGGTCACGATCAGGCGGGCGTTCTTGTGCAGGCGGACCAGCGTGTCGCGGCGGGTGCGGTCGACCCCCTTGAGCTGGATCATCTCCAGCTCGGCGACCGCGTTGGCCTCCACCTCGATGACGGTGCGGGGATTGAAGACCCGCTCGCCCTTCCCGTCGCCTTCCCCGTGATGCTTCTCGACGTACTTCATCCGGGCGCCTTCGCGGACGAAGAACTCGTGAATGCCTTCGTGCTGGGCCTTCTGGCCGCCCGGGTTGTGGATGCCGCATCCGGCTACGATGAACACGTCGGATCCCGCACCGATCTCGAAGGTGTTGTAGACCAGGTCTTCCATCCCCTCGGAAAGCAGGACCGGGATGTGGACGCTCTCGCCCCGGGTGCCCGGCTTGATCAGGACGTCCAGGCCCGGCTTGTCGGCCTTGGTGACGATCTCGATGTTGGCCGTGCTGTGGCGCTGGATGCCCTGGCCATTCTTCCGGATGTTGAAGGCTCCCTGGGGGATCGCGTGCAGGTCCGCGACCTCCTTCAGAAGTCTCTTATCGATGACATTCAGCATCTGCTCGTCCCTCTCGGTTGCACCCTTGGCGGCACAGACAGTCGGAGTCGATCCGGCGGATGTCGCCCAGGATCTTCTCGTGGCTTGTGATGTCGGCGATCCGGCCGCCCGAGACGAGGATCACCTCGTCGGCAAGTCGGAGGATCCTCTCCTGGTGGGAGATGATGACCAGGGTCGTCTCCTGCCTCTGGTGCAGGTCGCGGAAGGTCTCGGTGAGCTTCTGGAAGCTCCACAGGTCGATTCCGGCCTCGGGTTCGTCGAAGACCGCCACCTTCAAGCGGCGCGCCAGGATGCTGGCGATCTCGACCCGCTTGAGTTCCCCCCCCGAGAAGCTGGCATTCATCTCCCGCTC